>Ga0315293_10006502_pt1 | contig 10929 bp, 10 predicted proteins | sample YL17G13_20_MG_FD_203071 | JGI IMG/M metagenome (GOLD analysis project Ga0315293, IMG submission 203071) | Sediment microbial communities from Yellowstone Lake, YNP, Wyoming, USA - YL17G13_20 | ecosystem: Environmental > Aquatic > Freshwater > Lake > Sediment | place: USA: Wyoming | collected... | reverse complement strand
TAAATGCTTGAGGGGCTTCTCCAATGGAGGCAAATTGGAAGATCTGACATCTCTTTCCAATGTGAGTACCCTCTCCAATAACGACATGGGGTCCAATCTTTGTTCCCCTTCCAATAAAGACCCCTTTACCAATCACAGAGTAAGGGCCAATTTCGACCCCTTCTTCAATTTCAGCCTTGGGATCAACGATGGCAGTAGGATGGATCATTCTTCTTCTCCTAACATAGCCAGAAGGTCTGCCTCGGCAGCCAATTTCCCTTCAACAAAAGCCTTTCCTTTAAATCCCCATATCGATTGGCGATGCCGGGTGATCTCTAATTCGAGACGAAGTTGATCTCCAGGGATGACCGGCTTTCGAAACCGGACATTATCCATCCCTAAAAAGTAGACCGGTTTTTTCTGATTCTCTTCTGGCAACGATTTGAAAGCGAGCAAACCAGCGGTCTGAGCCATTGCCTCCACAATGAGCACACCCGGCATGATGGGTCGATTGGGAAAATGACCTTGAAAGAAAGGTTCGTTATAGGTCACATTCTTGATCCCAACGATCCGTTTCCCAGGTTCCAATTCCACGATGCGATCCACCAGTAAGAAGGGGTAGGCGTGTGGCAGGAGGTTCATAATCTCTTTGATCTCCATCATCTACTTCTCCTTCCCTTCCGAAAAGAGCGTCTCTTCGATCTTCTTTAGACGCTTCTCGATCTCGATGAGAGCCTTCCTCATTTCCGGCAACTTTGAAGAGACGTTGACGACTCGGAGCCATTCACGATGGGGTAACACAGGACTCCCGGCGTAAGCTTGGTTAGCAGTTAGATCCGAGGGCACTCCGGATTGAGCACCCACCATCACATTGTCTCCGATTTCGACATGATCCGCCACTCCCACCTGCCCACCGAGCGTGACACTGCTGCCGATCTTCGTCGAGCCGGCAATCCCAACTTGAGCAACGATGATCGAATCCTCACCGACAACGACATTATGGGCGACCTGGACGAGGTTGTCAATCTTCACCCCTCTTCGGATGATCGTCTTGCCGAGTGTGGCTCGATCGATGGTCGTATTGGCTCCAATCTCGACGTCATCCTCAATTTCAACCTTTCCCATCTGGGGGATCTTCACATTTTTTTTACCCTCCTTCACATATCCGAATCCATCTGCTCCCACCACCACGCCACTGTGGAGGATGACCCTTTTACCAATCATTGTCCTAGGGTAGACAGAGACGTTGGGAAAAAGGACAGATTCCTCACCAATGGAGGAATCCTCACCTACGAAGACCCCGGGATAAAGGATCACTCGATCCCCGATCCGGCAACGCTCTCCGATAGAGACAAAAGGGAAAATAGTTATCTCTTGGCCTAACTGGGCAGTTGGGCTGATCCAGGTATTCGGATCAATTCCTTTGGGTTGGTAAGGTTTTTGTGAAAAGAGGGTCAGGATCTTTGCAAAGGCCAAATAAGGGTTACTGACACAGAGAAGGGGCTTGGGCGAGGGGGCGATCTCTTTTGAAACGATGACCGCAGAAGCTTTGGTTTCAGAGAACTTCGGGAGAAACTTGGGGTGAGCGATGAAGGTGATCTCCCCGGCTTGAGCCACTTCAATGGCCGCCACTCCGGAGATTTCAACTTCATCATCTCCGACGACTGTGCCACCCACCAATGCTGCCAATTCTTTAAGGCGTTTTTTCATACATTTACCCGATCCTGTATCGCAAAGAGCATCGCGCCCAAAATTCCAAATCACAAATACTTCTTAGTCATTAAGTCACTGGGTAATTAAGTCATTCAATGACTAATGACTTATTGACCTAATGACACAGTAACTTTGATGTTTGGTGCTTGTCATTTGGTGCTTCTTATTTTTTCTGGACATCAAAGATCTTAATCACTCGATCGGTGAGATCGATGGACTTGGATGCGAAGAGCACAATGTTCTCATTCTTTTCCAAAACGAGAGTGTAACCTTCGTCCATTCCCATTTTTTGAATCACTTTCTGAAGGTCCACTAAAATTTTTCGCTCCATTTCAAGCCCCTTTTGTTGAATCTCTTTCTGATTATCCTCTAACCACCTCTGGTAATCCCGGACCTTGCTTTGGAATTCCTTCTCTTTGGTGACCCTTGCATCTTGGGCCAACATCGGAGCTTGCTTCTCCAAGGTTTCCTTCATGGTTTGAAGCTCTTTCTGCCTTTCTGCAAAGAGGCGTTGAAGTCTTTCCATCTCCTTGCCAATTGTTTTCTTGGCTTCTTTTCCTTCATTACATTCATTCATTGTTTTCTGGATATCAACACAACCGATTTTTAACTCTGCAGCCAAGACCGATCCAAGCCATCCTCCCATGAAAAGAATGATCCCAATGATTATCACAAGCCTTTTTCCGCACATCGTTATTTCTCCCTTCATAATAATATTAGGTTCTTCACCAATTTAGCCGTTAAAAGGGTTCGAGGATTCTAGCCTGCCTGCCGCAGGCAGGGATTCAAGGGTTCAAGTGGTTGTTTTCTAGTGATTCCATAAGTACCTTAAGCTTTTCACTCGAATCCTCGACTCCTTGACCCCTCGAATCCTTATAATCTTCCCGATTTAAAAAACAGTTCCTGCTTTAAAATCCATCACTCTCGATTTCTCCCCCTTTTGGGGATTGAGATTGAAGCCGATATCAATAACGATGGGACCAAATGGAGAGAACCAACGGATTCCAACCCCCGCTCCTGTTTTCAAAGGGGTGAGATCACTAAACTTATCAAAGCCCTTCCCAATATCCCAGAATAGAGCCCCCCTCAGCCCCAGCTCACGGGCGAGAGGAAAGAGTAGTTCAGAAGTGAAGACCGCCATCTTTTCTGCACCAAGAGGCTCTCTGTTTTCATCGAGAGGGCCTGCCTTGCCATAATCGAAACCTCGGACCGAATACAGCCCTCCGACATAAAATTTTTCATAAATAGGCGCCTCTCTGCCACTGTAGGGTTTGATGAGTCCCACTTTTCCACGAAGGTTAAGAACCGTACTCAAAGGCAGGGGAAAGAACCAACTGGTATCTCCCGCCACCTTCACAAAGTAGTTGTCACCTCCTAAGATGCCCCCTGCGTTCTGGATGGAGAGACTGTGTTTTTCTCCCTTAGTGGGGACGAAGTAATCGTCTCGGGTATCCATGGAGAAGGATAGAGATAAAGCACTGGTCGTCTTTTTCCCTTCCTGGTCTTTAATCAGTCGAGAAGTATCCTCCGCGACATCGTAGACATTGATTTTTTCCAATTTATACATTGCATCGGCACGGATGATTTCGGTCAGTTCTTTTCCGAATCGAAGATCTCCGCCGGTGATTTTATAGGAATAAGTTGAAAATTCCCGGTTTTCGTTATAGAGGTCGATGCCTGCAGCGTAGGGATATCCTAAAAAATAGGGGTCAGTAAAACTGAACCTGAGATTTCTACTCAATGATCCTAACTGGAGCCCCAAGACTCCATGGTAAGCCATGCCGAAGAGGTTGCGGTCTGAGATGGAAACCGAGCCTACCACTTTTTCTATGGAACTATAACCTATTCCAAAACTAAGGGCACCTGTAGGAGCCTCCTCCACTTTGATATCGAGATTGATCTCTTCGTCGCTGCTTCCTCGCGTGGTGGTGAAGTCAACCTCCTTGAAGAACCCTGTCCTCTTCAGTCTGTCTCGGCTCTTATTCAGTCCAGTGGTATTGTAGAGTTCTCCCTCGGCCACTCGGAGTTCTCGGCGGATCACCTTGTCACGGGTCTTCGTATTTCCGATGATCCGAATCTTTTCAAAAGAAACACGTTTCTTCTTTTCAATGTCGAAAGTGAGATGGACTAAGAGGTTTTTGGGATCCACAGAGGTTTCAGGTGTGATCTCCACATAGGCATAGCCTTGACTGGTAAACTTCTCGGTGAGGGTATTGATTTCCTTTCGGATGACCGAAGTACGATAGACATCATTCCTCTTGATTTTAAGAACCCCGAAGAGGTCCTCTTTGGTGGTAAGAATGTCACCTTTGAAGTCGATATCCCCCAGGTAATATTGAGGCCCCTCGACGATCTCAATCTCAATTTGAATCCGTTTTGGATCCTGAAGATCGACCTTGGGTTCAGAAACCTTTACATCGAGATAACCATTATCAACATAGTGAGCAGCCAGGAGTTGGGTGTCATTTTTTAGGATATCTTCATCGAGAATGCCGGTTTTGGTAATGATAGAGAAGATATTCCTCTGTTTGGTCGTCATCACCTTCTTCAGTTGAGAAGATTTGATGTTTTTATTCCCTTTGAAGACGATTGTTTTGATAGATCCTTTGGAGCCTTCTGTAATATTAAAACTAACCACTGCCTCATTGGTCTCCAAGTAATCGACCTTGTATGCCACATGGACCCCATAGTAACCTTTGGAAAAGTAAAGTCTTCGGATATTTTCCGAATTCTCCTTCACCTTTTCAAGGTTGAGGATGGAGCGTGGTGTGAGCGTCACCTTCTCCTTGATCGCATCCAATTTCACCTTTTGATTGCCGGTGATCAGGATTTCTTTGATCGAGGGTTTTTCTACGACAATGAAGATCACCTCTTCCCCCTGGGGGGTCGATTTGATATCCACCTGAATATCGGAGAAGTAACCCAAGCCGAAGATGGATCGGAGATCCTCACGGACCTGTTCAGTGGAGAAGGGTCCCCCCTCGCGGCTCTTCATCGCTCCGCGAATGACCCCTTCTTCCACCTTCACATTTCCAAGGATGGTGATTTTTTTAATCACGTCCTCCCCTCCAGCACATATTCCAATAAGGAGGCAAAGAATAAGAGGAACAAACCACATTCGTCTTAAGATCATATTTCTGCTCCCATCGATCACCTTGAAGAAACGATTATGAAACATCCGATCCGATTTCAGTTTGAGATAAAATCGTATGTTAAAATTTTGTTTTTCATATCAAATCTACGTCTTTTTGTTCACCCCGTTAGAAAGAACGGGGCTTTGCCCCCGCTTTCTATATGGAGCTGATGCGATTTATTATATCATCCCCGCCATACGTGGCCGGGCTTTCTAACGGGGTTCCAGTGCTTTCCCATCGACCAGGTGGATCTGACGGGGCAATTGGTTAGCCAATTTCAGATTGTGCGTCACAATAATAAGGGTGACACTTTTCATCTGGTTGAGTTCTTGAAGAAGATTAAAAATAGATTCTCCTGTCTTCGTATCCAGGTTCCCGGTAGGTTCATCGGTCAGCAGGACTTTCGGTTCCAATACTAAGGCCCTCGCCACAGCCACCCGTTGTTGTTCTCCACCAGAGAGTTCCCCAGGTCGATGGGACAGGCGCTCTTTTAAGCCGACTAAAGAGAGGATGTTCTCCGCGCGAAACGCCGCATCCTTCTTTGGAATTCCTTGAATGAGGCAAGGCATCATCGTATTTTCCAACGCATCAAACTCAGGGAGGAGATGATGAAACTGAAAGACGAAGCCGATTCCACGATTCCGAAAAAGTGCCAATTTCCTTTCGTTCAAGGTGAAGATATCTTCCCTTCCGTAAAAAACCTTACCAGCGGTTGGTCGGTCGAGCGTGCCTAAAATATGAAGAAGGGTAGTCTTTCCAGCACCGGATGCGCCTACAATCGCTGCCCTTTCACCCTGGGCGAAGGTGAGATCGATCCCCTTGAGGACATCCACACGTTTGGCTCCATTTCCAAAGGATTTGAAAAGCTGTTGGGCTTGAATCAAATCGTTCACACCATGCCCTCCTTCACCTTTTCAACCTTTTCGTGGGAGAGAATCTCGACCATCTGGGCGAGGCGCTTAGAGGAGGTCTCCTTCAATGTCGATCGAAGTGTTGGAAATTTCTGAAGGCAGGCCTCCAAGTCTTCTTTGGTCAACTCAAGCAATTCAGATGGCTGGGTCGTTTTGGCAGTGGCCATTCGGGGTTTGTTGAAGAGAGGCCCGATCTCGCCAAAAATATTTCCACTTCTCATGGTGCCTAATACAATTTTTTTCCTCTGAGGGTTTTGTGTAAATATTTCCACTTCTCCGCTTTTGACCATATAGAGGCACTTTGGAGGGTCCCCTCCTATAAAGAGGATGGTTTCTTCGGGGATTTTATGAAGGTGAAATCGCTTGAGGATCTCTTCTCTTTCAACTGGAGCGAGGGACGAGAACACAGGAGAGAGGCTAAGGAAAAGATCTAATACCCGTTGGTTAAAGAGGTTTTGAAGGGCCTCCTTAATATGGGGATGGATGTTGATCATCTCATTGAGTTCATTTCGAGAGATCTCCAGGATCTCACTCTCAGTTAATGATTTGACCGTCGCATGCCTCTTCTGATCGGTGAAAAAACCAAACTCTCCAAAGAAATCTCCCTCCTTGAGGTTTCGAACCCATACCTCCTTCCCGCTTGGCATTTGCCTGCTCACCGCTACTTCTCCATGGCTGATGATGAAAAGGGAATCTCCTGTGTCTCCCTCGCAACAGATGAGGGTCTCTTTCGGATAGGTTTTGACTTGGATGTGTTCGAGGAAGAGTTGAAGTTCCTGTTCATTGAGTTCAGAAAAGAGCGGGATGTGAGGGAAAGGTCGAAGGGTTTTTGTCCAAAAGGTCTTCTCTGTATAAAGTTTTGCCAGCTGATCATTGACACCTTTGGAGGATGGATCGATCCTTAAGATCATCTTATTGACAGAGATGGCCTGCAGTAAGAAGCCATCCTGGGCATAGGCCTCAGCCACCTGTCGATATACCTGAACCGCCTCTTGCCTCCGGCCCAATCTTGCCAAGAGTTCAGCCACTTTCAATTGGGAACGAAGATCCTCTGGTTCTTGAGAGCAATGTTTTTGAAAATTCTCAAGGGCCTTACTCCAATTCCCTTGAGAGAGAGCTCGTTGAGCTACCTCTTTAGATGACGTTTTTCCGCGGTCGGGTCTTATCGACTGGCTATTCATATCGTAATGCCTCTGCCGGGTCGAGCTTCGATGCTCTCCAAGAGGGATAAAGAGTCGCAAAGAGACTGATGAGGATAGCAGTGATGACGATGAGACCCACATCGAGTGGGTTCACCTGCGAAGGGAGTTTATCGATGTAATAGACATCGCTCGCAAGAATTTTGAACCCAAAGAGATCCTCTACAAACCCTGTAATCTTTTCTAAATTAAAGGCAGCCCCAAGGCCTAAGATCGTCCCCAGAAATGTTCCTAAGACACCGATCACCAACCCCTCGATGATGAAGATTTTTAAGATCCCTTTGGAAGGGGCGCCCATCGATTTCAGAATGGCGATATCCTTATTCTTCTCCATCACCACCATAATGAGTGTGGAGATGATGTTGAAGGCCGCTACCAAGACGATCAGGACAAGGATGATAAACATGGCGATCTTCTCCAACTTGAGGGCACTGAAGAGGTTTCTGTTCATTTCCATCCAATCTTTGGTCCAAAAGAGAAATCCCATCTCTCGGCGGATCTCTTTCCCGATCTGTTTCACCTGATAGATATCATCCGTTTTAATCTCGATCCCTGTGATGCGGGCTCCCATGCTGAAGAATTTCTGAGCACTTTCGAGAGAAAGGTAGGCCATGGTATTGTCAAACTCATACATTCCGGAGTAAAAGGTTCCCACGACACGAAACTGTTTCATTTTGGGCACCATTCCCATCGGGGTCATCGTGCCAAGAGGAGAGATCACTCGGATGGTATCATGGATGGAAACAGAGAGGTGCTTGGCCAACTCAACCCCGAGGATGATGCCGGGAAGATCTCCTTCCTGAACCCTCTTCAGATCCTCCAGGTGACCAGCCTTTAAGTTGTGAGCTAATTCAGTCACTTTTCCCACCCGATCGGGATCAATCCCTTTGAGGACCACACCGGAGACGTTCGATTCGGAAGAGAGCATCACTTGGTTGAAAATGAATGGAGCGGCCGAGAGAACTCCCTTCACTCCCTCCACCTTCTTCAAGGCTTCCTCATAATGGTCCATTCCTTCTTGACCAACCTTCAGGAGGACAAGGTGGGCCTGGGTGCCCAAGATCTTCTCCTTCAATGTCTTTTCGAAACCATTCATCACTGCCAAAACGACAATCAGAGCCATCACCCCAACGGTGACCCCGGCGATGGAGATGACCGTGATGATGGAGACAAAGGCCTGTTTCCTCTTTGCCTTAAGGTATCTTAGACCAATAAACCACTCATATTTCATTATCATTGCCCAAATTTAGGAATTGAGGAATTTTGAATTGCACGAATTCCTCAATCCGCCAATTCCTTAATTTTTTGAAGATGACCCTCTTTATCATTTTCCATCAATGCCCCACTTTCGTAAAGGAGGAGTGACATCGGGATTACTTCTCCATTCGAAGTAAAGGGAAGAAGATGACATCTCGGATGGAGGGCGCATCGGTAAGGATCATGATCCAACGATCGATACCAATTCCCTCTCCGGCCGTTGGAGGCATCCCAAATTCGAGGGCGCGAATAAAATCTTCATCGAGGCGAAGAAAAAAGTCAGCCTCCTCACCCCTTTCCCTCAACTGTTGGAGGAATCGCTCCCGCTGCTCGATGGGGTCGTTCAGTTCAGAGAAGCCATTAGCGATCTCTCGGCCAGCGATAAAGAGTTCAAACCGATCGACGACCTCGGAATGATCGCCATTCCGGCGCGAAAGCGGAGAAACCTCCGTAGGGTAGTGGGTAATGAAAGTAGGTTGAGTCAGATGGGGTTCGACCACCTCCTTAAAGAGATCAGCCAAAACCCTTCCATGAGAGGTCCCCTTTCTAAACTCGAGGCCGAGTTCCTGAGCTGCCTCTTTGGCTTTTGAGGGATCTTTGAGGGCAGCAGGATCGACCCTTCCGCTTTCTAAAAGCGATTCCTTGAAGCGTAACCTCCGCCAGGGAGGAGTAAAATCGATCTCCTTCCCTCCATAGGTGAGGCGAAGCTCCCCACGAATTTTTTTGACCATGGAGGTGAGAAGTTCCTCAGTCATCTTCATCAAGTCTTCGTAAGTGGCATAGCTTTGGTAGAACTCGAGCATGGTGAATTCGGGATTGTGTTGACTGGAAATCCCTTCATTTCGAAAACAGCGATTGATCTCAAAGATTCTTTCAAGCCCTCCGATCACCAGTCGTTTAAGAAAGAGTTCAGGAGCGACCCTCATATAGAGTTCCATGTCGAGAGCATTGTGATAGGTCTTAAAAGGTTTGGCTGTCGCCCCTCCAGGAATGGGGTGGAGCATTGGAGTCTCCACTTCAATGAAATCCCGACAGGTAAAAAACTCTCGGATCATCTGAATGGCTTGAATTCTTGTGAGGAAGATCTCCTTCACCTTGGGGTTTGCAATAAGGTCTAAGTAACGGTGGCGATAACGGATTTCAACATCGGTGAGGCCATGCCACTTCTCCGGAAGGGGACGGAGTGACTTGACGAGGAGCTGAAAGTTCTGAACCTGGAGGGTAAGTTCTCCTGTCTTTGTTCGGAAGACCTTACCCTCCATTCCCACAAAGTCGCCGATATCCAATGTTTTAAAGAGTTGAAAAGCTCGATCACCGACAATATTTTTCTGAAAGTACGCCTGGATTCTTCCCTTTCGATCTTGAATCTGAATGAAGCTGGCCTTGCCAAAGTCGCGGATCGCCACGATTCTTCCAGCCAGGCAGAAGGTCTCTTTAATCGATTTGAGTTCCTCATCTGACAGGGAACCAAAGGTTTCATGGATATCCTTGGAGGTATGGGTGACCCTGAAATGGTTAGGGTAGGGATCGATGCCTTCCTTTTTTAATTCCTCCAGTTTTCGGAGCCTCTGCTGAAAAAGTTCACTTGCTTCATCCATTGATCTTTACCCCGTTAGAAAGCCTCGCCATTTACCCCGTTGGATAGGAAATATCCTATGGGGTCTATGGCGGGAATGATAAAAATAACATTCATCTTAGAAAGGGTGGGGGTTAAAATCCCATCCTTTCTAACGGGGTTAACCCCAAAAATGAATGGTGGATTCACATTTATCTCATCAGAATTTAAGAGTTTTTAGATTAACTCATTTTACAGTCTCCGTCAAGAAAAAAGGCACCCCTCACCCCACCCTCTCCCCCAAGAGACTGTGTCGTAATGGGGAAATGAGGAAAAATTTAGGTAGCCGCAGCCTTTCAGGCTGCGATATTCTTAGGAAATTCTGCAACGCAGGCTAAAGCCTGCGGCTACCAATTTAATTACGACACAGTCTCCAAGGGGAGAGGGGACGCCCTTTTTGAAATTTCGATTGTCTGAATTATGATGAATCAGGGAAAGGACTTTTCAATCTCACCGACAAGATCGTATGGAAGGGCCTGAGTGATTCGAGCTTCCACCCAATCGCCGGGTCTGGCCTTCCCCTTCAGAAAGACGCAGCCATCAATCTCAGGAGCTTGAATTTGAAGCCTTCCTCGAAGGACACCTTCTTGATGATTTGGCCCCTCGACTAAGACCTCCATCTTTCTTCCCACAAATTGGCGATATTTTTTTAGGGAGATCTTTTTTTGTAGCTCCATCAGGGTTCTCAGACGTTCCTCCTTCACGTTCTGTGGGATTGGATTGGGTAGGCGGGAGGCAGGCGTCCCTTCCTCCGGGGAATATTTGAAAGCTCCAAGGTGATCGAACTCGATCTCGCGAACAAAGCCTAAAAGGGTTTTGAACTGGCTTTCTCCCTCTCCTGGAAACCCAATGATCAAAGATGACCGAAGGCTTACCGCTGGAAGGAAGGTTCTGATCTTTTCGAAGAGGCTCCGAACTTCCTGGCTCCTCGATCTTCGCCCCATTCGTTTGAGGATCCCATCGTCGATGTGTTGGATGGGGAGGTCCAGGTAAGAACAGATCTTCTTCTCTTGGGCCATCAGTTCAAGAAGCCCATCGGTGAAATAGTTTGCCTTTGGATAAGAATATAGGATTCGAATCCAACGGAGCCCTTTGATCTTAACCAGGTCTTTCAGGAGTTT
>Ga0315293_10006501_pt1 | contig 10930 bp, 10 predicted proteins | sample YL17G13_20_MG_FD_203071 | JGI IMG/M metagenome (GOLD analysis project Ga0315293, IMG submission 203071) | Sediment microbial communities from Yellowstone Lake, YNP, Wyoming, USA - YL17G13_20 | ecosystem: Environmental > Aquatic > Freshwater > Lake > Sediment | place: USA: Wyoming | collected... | reverse complement strand
GGCGCAGAGACTCCTCGGCACTCATGTCGGCGGCGGTGTCCGCGCGCGTCCGTGCTTCGCTCCATGGTCGAGGTATACAGAGGATATCTACCCCGCCCTTCAAAGGGTGCAAACGGCACGCGTCGCGCCGCCCGCTGGCACAATCTCAGTGCCCCGGGCTGTCACGCCGCGTGCTGTGGTAGTCCCGCAACGGGCAACGGGATTGGTAGCCGTAAGCGAAATCCGCCCGCCTAAGCCATCTGATCCGACAATCATGGCAGAAGTGCTGGTGCTGATGCAGACACAGGGATATTAGAGAGGTTCCATGCGGTGTGGACGACTGGTTCTTCTTTCGCTGCCAACTATCAAACTAATCCCGAATCGCTCATCTGCGCGAGCCAGGTTCGCATGTAAGGATTTCGCCAAGGGGACCGCCATTCTTATCCGTCACCATGATGCCGATCGCTTCACCTTCATAGGCGTAGGCGATTGCATCGGAGGGATACTTTTTGAGTTCTTCGATGAGTTCCTTAACTGTGATAGGACTTTTCCGTTGGCGCTCCATTGGTTCGCTCCTATTTCCCGAAGGTTGCAGTGGATTTTCGGATCGATTATGTATCATTGTGGCAGCTCCAGTCCGGTGTTACTCAGCGCGGCTTTGATCTTTTTCTGCCAGCTCTTGGACTGCTCGCCGAGGATCTCGTGCAGGCGTTTGACGTGTTTGGACTTGCCCTGGAAGAAGAGAAACATGCCTTGGGCGGTGAGCCGGTCTTTCTCGGCTTTCTCCTTGTTGAGACGTCGCTGACAGACGATAAGCTTGTGCAGCGCGAACGCTTCCGGCTCCGGGAGGTTGACGGTGATATGCTCATATGTCAACGGGTAGTGATATGTGAGCGGCAAGCTCATGAAATGCAGCTCTTGAGCGGTGACGCCCAACTGCTCAAAGTGCCGGGCGAGTTCTTCGGGCTTTGCGCCTGGATCGGTGAGGAACTCGACTTTGAGCAGCGGATGATTGAACTTGTACAGCCCGGAGTGAGGAGCGATGTCGAAGGTGAAATCGTTACTTTTCATGATCGCGACGATATCAACGGCCGGGTTCACTTTGGGCATACGTCGCGGGATCAGTATGTCGGCATCCATGGTTTTTGTTGCGGGAATCTCTGGCGGGTTGCCGTACTGGTAGCGGTAGAAATCCTGGCACCAACTCCCGACCAGTACCAGGTGCTTGAGGATGCCGACGTCCTGCAGGTCGCTTAGGATCTTGACAAGAAGGTCAAATTTTTCCACGAAGAGCCTTCCTTACGTCCTTGAGCGCCGACTTGGTTTCTTTGAGGAGCTTCTCGTAGCGTCTTCGCTGCGCTACCTTTTCCAGTATGTTTTTTGCTTTTTCGCCGTCATGCGGCCCGACGTAGTCATGCACGATCCGTTGACCGTCGCGGTGCTCCAGGTAGAGGTAGTTCTTCTTGCGCATTTGCCGAACGCGGGGCGTACCTCTGGGCATGGCGGCAATGGCCTTGGTATAGCTGACCTGGGTCTCGCCCAAGCGCTCGAACTCTTCTTTGAGGACGTGAAAGATGACGCTCATGGGGAAATCTCCGTTACACTACAAATATAGTGAATCGTGCATAATGTAGCACAACATAAGATGTGCATCTTGCTGCGGGCATCCCGAGGGCCGTCAATCTTCAGCAATGGCCTTAGGTGTGTTGAGCGGTTCTTTTCTGCTCGTGCTACCAATCCCGATCGACGTTGCGGAGCTACCACAGCAAAAATCCGTGCCAGCCCGGGGCACTGACATTGTGCCAGCGGGTGGCGCGTGTTTTTGCCCTCACATCCTGCCCTTGAGGGAAGGCTTGGAAGGGTGATCGGGCTTCGGCTCGATGCGCATTGCGCACAACCGCTCCAATGGGCGACGTGTCCGGCTTTGCGGCATGTGCGAAGCGGACGCCCTTGGCCGGTTGTGCGTCTGTGCGACTACCTTGGATGCCTGAGCGGCTACGAAGCGGGCTTGAATGTGCTCGGGGTTCCGCGCGTGGAATCAGCGCGGCTGCCACCGCCGCCGGTCGAGGCGGCTGTCTTTGTGCCGGGAAGGAACCGGCACACGGGTTGTCTATTCTTCGTCCTTCTCACCAGCAAGTGCAAGTGTTTGCCGCAAGACAAGCCGCTGCTCGTCAGGCTTCAACTTCTCAAACGCATCAAGCAAGCGGACCGAGCGTTTGTTCTTGTTGGGCGTCTTCGGTCGGTTCTCGGTGAAATCCTTTGTGCCCAACAGCTCGTCGATGCTTATGCTGAGGGCTTTTGCCAGCAAGGGTAGCCGATCGCGCGGGGGCTTTGCTCGACCACTCTCATAGTCTGAAATCACCTTCTGCAGTGTTCCGAGTTCATCAGCGAGCTGTGCCTGCGTCATACCGAGGCTCTTGCGGAGCTTTTTGATAATTTGGCCGATGGTCAACATGAGTGCAAAAATAATAGCCACTTCAGGAAATTACTTGCCATGACATACTAACAGTGTATATATTTTTCAACGGTTAGTCAGTATGTTTTCACCCTTGACAGCGTTTGGCAGAACATCCAGAAATGACGAAGGCCACCCGTTCCCGCCCCGCGAAGAGAGGAACAAAAGCGGCCTTCTCACTACCGCCCGAAAGAGGCGAATAGATGTCACAAAAATACCTTTCAGCAGCATCCACAGCCATAGTCACCAACGATCTCTTTCTCGCCGCATTTCTCTGCTCGGTCGGCTGCACGCTCGACCGCATCGAGAAGAACGAGCGTCGGCGGGTGTCGTTCGTGTTCGTGGGTGATCGATGCCGGGAACTGCGGGAAGCGTATCGCGCCGGGCCGGTGCATGTGGACCTCTGCGCCTTTCGGGAGAACCTCAATCAGCTTCGTGACCGTCTCGGTAGGATGGTTGCGGGGCACCAACCCGAAGAGAGGAGCTATCCATGCCCCAGAGTGTCGACCACGGTCGCGGAATCCCCGATGCTGTCATTGCAAGCGTAAAGAACAACACGTCTTTCCCTTCGCTGCTGCGTCAGTACGGCATGGAGACGAGCAAGAAGGGCAAGAGCCTCTTTGCCGTCTGCCCCTTCCACACCATCGACGGCCACCCCGAGAACACCGCTTCGCTGTCCATCGATCCCGTCGCCAACCTCTACCACTGCTTCTCCTGCAACGCCAAGGGCAATGTCATCCAGTTCGTCATGGAGATGGAGAAGGTCACGTTCCCGGAGGCGGTGGAGAAGCTTCTTGCCGTCAAGGGGACGCGGATAGAGAGAGCGGCGAAAGAAGAACCTGCCCAGAGACGACCGCCAACCGTAGAGGCAATGCCGCAACTCACAGAGGAACAACGCCAGACGATCCTGCGGGAGGTCCTGCGCACCACCACCGACGCCCTGCGCAACTCCAAGCCCGGCCGAGAGTACCTCGAGGGCCGGGCGCTGGATCCACTGTCGCTGCTTGAGAGTTACAACTTCGGCTTCTGGAACGGCAGCACGTACGGCAAGCTTGAGAGCGGCGAAAAGGAGAAACTCACCGCGCTTGGCCTGCTCAATGGAGGATCGCGCGCACTGTTCGAGAACTGCGTGATCTTCCCGCTTGAAAAAGATGGCCGCGTCGCCACGCTCTACGGCCGCAAAACAACCAACGGCACCACTCCGGACGGTCGCCACTACCTGCTTCCATGCAAACGCGAGGGCCTCTTCCTGCCGCGCTCCGGTCTTGATCCTCAACGCCCGGTCATCATCACCGAGAGCATCATCGACGGTCTTTCCCTTTTCGCTGCCGGTAACACCAATGTTCTGCCACTCTTAGGTGTCAATGGGTTCCTCGCCGATCACCTCGACTATCTCAAGGCTCAACGGTTCCCGATGATCTACATCGCGCTCAATGGCGACGAGGCAGGCAACAAGGCTGCGGCGCAACTGAGGCAGAACCTCGCGGCTCAGCAGCTCCCCGCTGAGATCATCACACTCCCCGAGGGCAAGGACCTCAACGATATGCTGCGGGAGATCGGCCCGGGCAAGCTGCGCGAGTGGATCGAGGAGCGGACCGGCACTGCGAAGAACGCCGGCGACAAGCCCTCGCTCTGGGAGGATGACGCTGGTGATACGTTCGTGACCATCGAGGATCGCGAGTACCGCGTTCGCGGCCTGTCGCCGGTGGGCATGGATCGGCTCAAGGTCAACGTGAAGGTGCGCAAGGTCAGTGCCCGCGACGCGTTCTACGTTGACACGCTGGACCTCTATCATGCGAAGAGCCGCGATGTGTTCGTCGGCCAAGCGGCGCGTACGCTCGAGTGCGAGCTCGCGCGTATCGCCCGCGACGTGAACGCACTCATCACACTGCTGGAAGAGCTGCGGCTGCGAAAGAAAGAAGGTGACGAGAACGGCCGCAAACGCTACGAGATGAGCGAGGAGGAGAAGCGCGAGGCGCTCGATTACCTGCGATCACCCGATCTGCTCGACCGCATCGCCGCTGACTTCGAAGCCTGCGGCATGGTGGGCAATCGCAATCAGAACCTTCTCTCATACTTCGGTGCACTCTCCCGCCTCACTGACCACCCATTCGGCACGCTCATCGTCTCCCGCTCCGCTGCAGGCAAGAGCTTCCTGCAGGAGATGACCGCCAATATGACGCCCGAGGAATCGCTCTTGCGCATGACCCGGCTCACCGGCCAATCGCTTTTCTACCAAGGCAAGGACGGCCTCAAGCACAAGCTGCTCACCATAGAGGAAGATGAAGGCATGCAGGATGCGATGTACTCGATCCGCACTCTTCTTTCGTCGCAGAAACTCACGCTGCACGGGTTAAAGACCGATCCCAAGACCGGCGAGTTCCGGGCGTTTGAGAACACGGTGTGCGGGCCGGCATCGGTGATGATCTCCACGACCAATCTCTCCGCGTTTACGTTCGAGAATGTCAACCGGTTCTTCGTCATCTTTCTGGATGAGAGTCGGGAGCAGACTCGGGCGATCCTCGATCACCAACAGCGCACAGCCGGGCTTGCCAAAATCAGCCTCAAGATCAACCGTCAACGCATCGAGAAGCTGCACCGCAATATCCAGCGCCTTCTCAAGCCGGTCATGGTGATCAACCGCATCGGCACCGGCATCGAGTACCCGGCCGAGATCCTCAACACCCGCCGTGAGCAGACCAAGACCGAGGCGCTCATCGAGACGGTTGCCCTGCTGCACCAGTATCAGCGCACCATCCAGGCCGTGACAGTCTGCGGCATTGAGACGCAGTATATCGAGGCGACGAAGGAAGATCTTGACGCGGTGCACCGGATCGCGGGCGAGATCCTGCGGCAGTCACTGGATGAGATGCCCAAGCTCTGCCGGGATCTTCTCGTCGTTATCCACGAGCTCGTCGCTGAGAAATACAAGGCTGCGGCGAAAGAAGAATATCCCACTGAGCGCTGGCAGATCAGCTTTACGCGCAAGGAAGTCAAAGATCGCAGCAGGTGGAGCAACTGGCATGTGCGGGAGCACCTTGAAGAACTGGTGGAGAGCGGCTATATCACGCCCCGGATCGGCAAGATGGGGCAGAAATATGCCTACAGCCTTGTCGAGGACCTCATCCCCGCAACGCCCAATTTAATGCCAGCTTAAAACCTTGTGAACCTTGCGGGACTTTGCGGGAAACCTTGCGGCGGACATATTGTCGGCAAGTCGTTGAATTACCAAGGGAAACGAATCTCATACAGTCAAGTTTGCGGTGAAAAGGAGAGGTACCTTATGGGAAATACTCGCGAGATAGAGGGGAGGCTCCACCGGTTCGACGTTCTCCTGGCCTGGTTCCGCGAGCACATGCACGCCCAACAGTTCCGCGCTCGCACCATAGAGGATTATACCTTCGAGCTTTCCTTCTTTCGCCGCTGGCTTTGTGACAACACCGACCTCGCCGATATCGACGACATGGCACCCGCGCTGCTGCACGCGTACGCCGCCGCGCTCTATGGCCGCGGCCTTGTCGCCGGCAGCATCAACCACAAGCTGGCGGTGCTGAAGAGCTTCTTCGATACTCTTTACGAGCACAACAAGCTCTATCTCGATCTGGGCCGTCACATTAGCCTTCCGCGCATTGCACGCCGTCTTCCCCGCAATATCCTCAGCGAAAGGGAGATGTGCCGCGTCTTCGCGTATCAGGAAACCACTACCGCAAAGCGCGGCGTGTCCGCACGCGAGCGCGCGCTTGCGCTGCGCGATCACGCGCTCATGGAAGTGCTTTACTCCACCGGCATACGCAAGGGCGAACTCATCGGCTGCATGCTGGATGACGTGAACTACGCCGACTGCCTGGTGCATATCCGTGGCAAAGGTGGCAAGCAGCGCGTGGTGCCCATCGGCATCACCAGTCTTGCGGTCCTGCGGCGGTTCATTCGCGAAGGTCGTCCACTGCTGGCGGCAAAGGATGTCGTCAACGTCTTCGTGACCATACGCGGTGGCCCCATGGGCGAAATGGCCGTGCTGGACGCGGTCAAGCGCGTCGTCGCCAAGGCCGGTATCGACCGAGCCGTTACCGTGCATACGATCCGCCATTGCAGCGCCACACACATGCTCAACCACGGGGCCGACATCCGCTACGTGCAGGAGTTGCTCGGGCACGCGAGCGTGAGCACCACGCAGATATATACGCATGTGTCAATATCCAAGCTCAAACAAACCCACGCGCGATGTCACCCTCGCGAACGGGATGACTTCCCCCAATGAACGGCGATGCCGACGCGATCGCCGTCTTTCTCGCCGCGCAGACCGCGCGCGGCCAATGCGCGGAAACGGTTCGCGCGCACCGCACGATCCTGGAGCGCTTCGCGCAGTACGCGCAGATGCGTCAGGCGGACGCGCTGCCGTGCGTAACGCCGGAGATCGTGCAGCAATACTGCCGGGAGCTGCGGGAGAGCAGCGGCTTCGTACCACAGACCATCTACCAAAAAACGCGCGTACTGTACGAGTTCCATCAGTGGCAACTCGACGATGGTGCGATCCTCGTCAATCCGGTACCTCGACCGACACTCCGAAGAATGCACCGCGTGACGCGACCGCTTCCGTCGCGGCAATCAGTGCGGCAGCTCCTGGACATCCTCGCCGACTCGCATTACAAACACGACCGGCGCAGCGTCGCCATGGTGGACCTTGCGTACTGCTGTGGTCTGCGGCGATGCGAACTCGTGCGGCTGGATGTGCAGGACGTCAACCCCACAGACGGGACGATCCGGGTGCGCGGCAAGTATGGCAAAGAGCGCCTCGTGCCGGTGGGGAAGAGGACCATGGCGGCACTGCTGCACTACCTCTACCACGACCGCCCGACCTTCCTGCACCGCAGCACCACCAACGCGCTCTTCGTATCGTGGACGAAAGGCGGCCGCCGCATCAGCAACTCGACCGTGACCCGCATCTTTCTGCGACTGCGGCGAAAAGGAAGTAACCCCGAGTCGATCACCTCTCACTCGCTGCGCCATGCGTTCGCCACACACCTTCTGCGCAATGGAGCGCCAGTGCAGGACGTGTCGGAGATGCTGGGGCATGCCAGCCTTGAGACCACGCAGCTCTATACGCACCTCGTACCGCGTGATCTTCAGGAACACCACCGGCGCTATCATCCCCGCGGTTGATCTCCATGCTGTGGCGAAGGTAGATTATAACCATGACTCCGGCACCACACATTCCCCTTTCGCCGCCTCCCCCTGGGAAAAAGTCGCCTCTAGAGCGAAAAAACCGCGTCTACCATATCATATACACCTATGATGTGCTTGACAGGGTGACGTCTATGACAAGTCCGGTGGGGACGACGAAATACCACTACGACGACAGCACCGGGCGGCTAGATGAGATCGAGACGCCGCAGGGGAAGAAGTTCCGGTATTCCTACGACCATGGGCAGTTGGCGGCGCTGGAGTATCCGAATGGGATTGTGGCGAACTATGACTTCGACGATAATGGGAACTTGACGGATCTGCACTACCAGAAGGGTGATGGCAGCACGTTGCAGCGGTTTCAGTATGATTACGACAAGAACAGAATGCGGACGGCGATGACGGACAATGACGGTCTGCATAACTACTTCTACGATAGCATCTATCAAGTAATCGGAGCCACCCATCCTACGCCGCCGAGGCCACTGGAACAGTTCCAGTACGATGCTGTTGGAAACTTGCTTGGCGGTGGACGAGTGCATAATGGGCTGAATCAATTGGTCGAGGATGATAGTTGCTGGTATCTCTATGATCTCGACGGAAACATGACCAGCAAGGTCAGCAAGACTACTGGAGACTCAACCAAATTCACTTGGGATATTGAGAACCGGCTGATAAGGGCGGAGAAACCGGGCACTGTGGCCGAATGTATGTACGATGCTCTGGGTCGTCGGATGCGCAAGACGGTGAATGGTGGAGTGCATGAGTACCGGTACGACAGGGAGAATCTCATTTTCGAAATGAATGACGCGGGCGAGACGGTCGGCAGCTATGCGTTCGGTCCAGGCATTGACAATCCGATCATGATAACCAGCGGCGCAAAGAGCTACTGCTACGTGAGGGATGGTCTCGGGAGCGTTACAGCACTCACCGACACAATCGGGGATCTGGTGAAGGAGTATGCGTATTCGTCGTTCGGAGCGGTCGTGAAGGAGGCAGGAATCGGGATACTGAATCCATTTGCGTATACGAGTCGAGAGTGGGATGAGGATGTTGGGTTGTACTACTATCGGGCGAGGTACTATGATGCGCAGATTGGAAGGTTTCTCAATCAGGATCCGATAGGCTTCAAGGCGGGTGATATAAATGTTTACAGGTACGTTTGGAATAGTCCCCTCAACGCAGTCGATCCCTCTGGACTATCTGCATATGATCCGGGCTGCATGGCTGCATGCGTAGGGGATGCTGTCCTGAACTTTGGGGTAGGTTTCATTCCTGGTGCAAACGCAATCGAGTTTGTCTTGGAGCTTTCTGGGGTTGATGTCAATCTGTTTCAGGGTTTGCTTGGCTACGACACGCCCTTGGACGTTTCATCTACAGGGGCAGCTGCTGCGGTTGGCTCAGCGCTTAAGCTGTATGCAAATACGTCATATGAAGCCGCAGGTGGAGAAGGCGGCTACAACCGGCAGAATGACTTGGTAAACAGAGATGGGTTTAACGGCAAGCCGACGAAACAGCAAGAGAAGATGCTCAGCAGACTTGGCAATCTGTCTAACCTGAGGAAGCTCGTTTCAGTGTTTGGTACTATATCAAATCTACTGAACTTCTTTGATTTCTTAGCGGACCTTTCCTCGTGCGAGGGCAAATGCGAGATCGAAGAATGTCCCAAAAAGAAGTAGTGCTGAAATATGCTGCGGCGTTGCAGGCTGCCTGTTGCGGTCTCCTCTTTGCAGCTTTCTATCTTCTTGAGTTCGCTGGAAATGGCGGTTGGATTCCGCTCCGTTTTGTCGTTATTGCTGCTACTGCAGAGGCGGCGTTGCTTTTAGTGGTGAGTTTGAACCATCCCAATGGTGTGTTCCATTGGGAACCGTTGTGCGATTCCCGCAACAAAAAGGTGCTTACAGCCGTTCGATGGAGCCTTCTTGTTGGGCTGTGCATGCTTGTCTCAACGATCCTTTTTGTCTACCTGCTCGTTCTCGCTGCTTCATTCGAGGACTTGAGCTCGGTTCGGCGCCATGGCGCGTTTTTGCTGTTGCATTCTCTTCTGTTTCTGTTGTCAGTGGTTGTATGTGTATCCTTTGTGACAGGGTTGGCACCAGCACTTCCAAGGTTTCTTGTGAATTTCTATAGGTCGCCGTGGATTGCGCTGAAGCGCGAAACCCATAAGCGAATCAGGAAGAACGGAGGCAAGGTCTGATTGCACTTCTATTCCTGTCCATACGGTCCATCGCTTGAAGAATCACCTGTGATTGCATTCTCTCCCATCATACTCCCGACCGAATTGTTCGTCATACAATTGCCAGCCTGACGTCGTGCTCTGCTGAGATGAACCTGTCCATTGGAGAGCCACGGACGTCATAGTCAAAGGCGGCCAGAGGCTTATCGCATCGCAGGCATTGTCACCGCGAGATGACAAAATCGCCCCACCGCTCACCCGCCACCCTACCGCCAGCCGTCTCCGCGCGTCCCTGCGCTACGCCTTTTACATAAAACCCCTTTTGCGTCCGTTACGCCGTCATGGCTCCACACCTGCTACGCTTCGCTGCGCAGTTCGCAAAAGGTCTTTTATGTAAACTGCCGGTTTAACGGTCGGCGGGATCGGGGGGGGGGGCGGCGTTCCGTCCGTCCAGCCGCGCCTCCTTCGTCAGCGCTCCGCTGGCCGGTCCTCCACGCGACAAGCAACACCGGCAATCCTGCAACCGCTTCGCTACACACGGACGCTTGCCGGCACCGTCCAGCCGCAATCGTGTCCTCGTCATCACTGCGCAGGCGGCGCGCGTTGCCGGCCGTCCGGCGCAGGGGCTCCTCGGCACTCATGTCAGCGGCGGTGTCCGCGCGCGTCCGTGCTTCGCTCCATGGTCGAGGTATACAAAGGATATCTACCCCGATCCTTCAAAGGGTGCAAACGGCACGCGTCGCGCCACCCGCTGGCACAATCTCAGTGCCCCGGGCTGTCACGCCGCGTGCTGCGGTAGCTCCGCAACGTCGATCGGGTTGGTAGCACGAGCAAGAAGACTCCGCCCAGACCGCCGGAGACGCTCACAGAAGCCCCGTGGTGATGTCGGCGCTTGTTGTGATTGTTTTCTATCCCATCATACTCCCGACCGAATTGTACGTCATACGATTGCCAGCCTGACGTCGTACTTTGCCGAGATAAACCTGTGCATTGGAGAGCCATTGGCGTCATAGTCGACGATTGCCACATTGTCATCATAGCGCAAGCAAAGCAAGAAGGCCACGGAAGCGATCCGTGGCCTTTTGCGCAGCCGTACCGATTTGTCGTCGTATCGGTCAATCTGTCGGTCGAAGATGGAT
>Ga0315293_10006500_pt1 | contig 10931 bp, 8 predicted proteins | sample YL17G13_20_MG_FD_203071 | JGI IMG/M metagenome (GOLD analysis project Ga0315293, IMG submission 203071) | Sediment microbial communities from Yellowstone Lake, YNP, Wyoming, USA - YL17G13_20 | ecosystem: Environmental > Aquatic > Freshwater > Lake > Sediment | place: USA: Wyoming | collected... | reverse complement strand
ACTCCCCCGCCTGGTAGAGCCGCTTCCAGTCGTATACGAAACCCCAGTAGCAGGCATTCTCGGCGAGCATGTAGATGCCGTCAGTCCGCGTCGCGGCATCGAGCACCCGGAGATGATCCTCCGCGGTGAAGGAGACCGGCACCTCGCTCAGGACGTGCTTCCCGGCCTCCAGCGCCATCACCACGTGCTCGGCATGGGAGGGCGGGTCAGTTGCGACCACCACCGCGTCGAGGTCGGCCTCGGCCAGCATCGTCCGGTAGTCGGAGAACCGACGCGCCTCGGGGTGCGTCCTGCCCACCGCCTCCAGCCGCGCAGGCACGCGCTCCGCGATCGCGGCGACGCAGGACTCGGGGAAACGCGAGAAGAGGCCGGCGAACATCCAGCCGTGGTGCCCTCCAACGATTCCGACGCGTATGGTGTCCGCCATGCATCAGACCTCCAGCGATGAGGAGAAGATTGCCCGGCTCAGAAGCGACGATCACCCCGAGTCCGCTCACGGTACTTCCCTGGCGTGCAGCCATACACCTCCACGGACCTCCCATGCAGATGGCTGGCATCGGTGAAGCCAGTCTGGCGGGCGATCGTCTCGACCGGCAGGTCCTGCTCGCCCGCTCCCGGCGGCCCGAAGGGCGGCAGACACCTCCTCCCCTCACCGGGCCCGTATATCAGCTCCGGGACTCTACGACGCGAGGCATTGCAGATTCCCCTGCACTGCAGTGGCAGCCGTAGTGCAGGAGACTCCTTGCCAGCGTGAGTCGCGCCGCGATGGGCGTAGAGGTGGCCGAGGCCCTCCCGCGCCTGGAGGCGCCGGGACCCACCTCCTCGGACTCCCTGGTGAAGCCAACGGGGTCGCGGCAACACAAGGGGCTCTCGACTCAGCACAGGCTCACCAGCGGCTGCAAGGATACACGGCCCCGCCTGGGGTGCAGGCCCGCGTGACCCCCAATCCCGAAGCCCTATGGATCTGTGGGGAGCGCAGTTGGCTCGGTTGAGTCATCCTCCTGCGCGGTGCTGGCGATAGGCCGTCGGCGAGAGGCCGGTGGCGCGCGCGAAAGCGCGGGTGAAATGCTCGGGATAGGCGTATCCAACAGCGCGCGCGACATCACAGACACGGAGGCCGCTCTGCGTGAGCAGGCTCTTGGCCTCCGCAACGCGCAGATCGCGCAGGTACCGGGAGAGTGAGGTGCCGAGGTGGGAGGTGACCAGTCGGCCCAACTGCTCCGAACCCAGCCCAACCGCGTTCGCCACATCGGTCACCTTGATGTCGTCGCGGAAATTCTCTCGACAGAACTCAAGCGCCCGTTCGACATGCTGCCATTTCCGCGGGTCTCCAGCGATGGCGTGCGAATCGCGGTATCGTTGCACGACGCCGCGCTCCAGACGCCGGACGAGGAGCAGCCCCAGATAGCCGAGCAGGTAGTGCGTGGCACGCTGGTATCCGGGTTGGCGCGTGGAAAGCTCCGCTGACACGGCGGAGACAATGCTCTCCGCATCGGTATGGCCTTGCAGGCGCACTCCCGTCACCTCCAAGCGCCTCGGCAGCAGGTACCTGCTCTCATTGAAGAGCACGCGATTCCGGTCGCAGTGGCACCAGCACATGCAGTACTCCTCGTTCGGCTCTGCCGGTGACTCCGCGTGGTAGACGCCCGGCTCCAGCACCAGCAGCCTCCCGGGGGCGAGAGTGAAGACCTGCTGCGGAATAGCGACCTGAGCGCGCCCCTTGACAACGAAGGCCATCTCATGGGATGCCGCGACATGATGGAAGAGAACGGATCGAGGTGGCCTGGGCTGGCGGGAGGCCGCGGAGGCCGGCGCGTACAGCAGGTCGCGCGTCGCGCGCGCCTTGCCTACCACTAGCAGCATCTTCCGCCACTGCCGGCGCTCGGCCACAGAGAGCTCCTCGGCCTCGTAATCGCCGGGATCTCCATTCCTCGCCGTGGTGAAGGCAGTCAACTGAGAGCGACGCATCGTCTCCCTGCCTCAGCTCCTCGCGCACTCCTCTGTGGAGCTACCACGAGCGCGCCCGTTGTCCTCTTGCCAGCCGCCCCTCGATTGGCAAGTCCCAGCATTCGCCGGCCACAAACGACCCGGGAGCTGTTGCCGCGCCGCGCAGCAGGCGACGGAAAATGGCATCTTCTCTCGGTCGAATGGCACCACAGGCCGCCGGGCATCTGATACAGTACAGCGCGGCCGAGGTGCAAGGGGAGCGTCACGGGGCGAGCCATTGCAGCACCATCCCTTGCGTCGAAGGAGGTGAGACTGGGATATCCCGCGTCGGCCGCTTGTCGGTCCTGGGCGCAGTGATCACCACAATGAGGAGGCGAGTGGACCATGAGTGCGAGGCGTAGAGGTTTCACCCTGATCGAGCTGTTGGTCGTCATCGCGATCATCGCGATCCTGGCAGCAATGCTGTTCCCCGTCTTTGCCCGGGCGCGTGAGTCGGCGCGGAAGATCCAGTGCCTGTCGAATGTGAAGAACATCGCCACCGCCTGGCAGATGTACTTCACGGACTACGATCGGTTCCCGCCGACGGAGCATCGGCCGGAGGTGCTCGACTGGTTCGGCTGCAGCGCGGATGCTGCGAATCCGTACCTGCGGCCGGCGGTGATCCTCGAGGAGTACGTCAGGAACCGGGACGTCTGGCGCTGTGCAAGCGCGAGGATAGAGTCTGGTGCGCTCTGGATCCGACCAACCATACCAGACTGGTTCACGTGGACGCAGGAGCACTGCGGCCAGTCAGTCTGCTGCTGCGGCTTCTGCCAGGACAACTACCCGCCCGGCTGGGGTGGCGCCGTCACCGACACTTCCGTTCAGGGCTCGGCGGCGGCGGGCGGAAGCAGGGAGCAGGAGGCGGGATCGTTCGTATGTGGCATTGGCACCGTGGAGTACGACGACTGGAAGACTTCGCAGTTCACGGACCCGTCGAAATTCGTGATCTGCATGGACAGCATGTTCAGTAACATCCAGCGCTGGAAGCCACTCACTACGGCCTACCCGGACATATGCCGCATCGACCGGGCGGGAACGACCGGATGCCTTTCAGACTGGGCGAACTGCCCCTGGACGCAGGAGTGCAGCGCAGGCTCCATAGGATGGTTCTTCGACCCCAACCTGCGCAAGGGCTCGGCGCGCCACCTGGGAGGGGTGAACCTGGGATTCACGGACGGACACGCGCAGTGGGTAAACTCAGAGGCCCTGATCGCCGGCATGGAGAATCCCAACCACCCGGAGAAGACCTATGATTTCTACGGGATCTACCACTGCCGCGACCCGCAGGACCCCGCGTGCACGTGCACCTTCTTGAAGTGGCCGTAGGCATGTGACGTTGGGGGGGGCAGCGATCGGCCCTGAGGGCATCTGGATACGAGCTACATCAAGGGCAGAGCGCCCCGCGGGGCGCTCTGCCCTTTGTCCATCGCAGAGCCGGCACGTGCCGGCTCTGCTGCCGAGGAGCATAGCTTCACGGGTGTGCGACACCTGGGAGCGCGGCGCCCACGGCAAGCAGTGTCTGCGTGAGGTGAGGCGTGCCCGATTCCAGCCCCGAGACCGGCGCCGCGATTGCCAGGCATGAGCGCGCCGGGGAGGCGACGCCGACCGCGGCGCGGCCTCGGCCCGCGTCTCTTGCGGCCGCCGGCGTCACCCCTCGCGCGCTGGGACTGGCCTTTCTGGTGACGGTTGCCAACCACGTGTGGGCGCGCCGCCGGCCCGGGCGAGGGATGGGCCGGCAGGAGATCCTGGTCGTCTATATCCTTGTCAACCGCGCGTGGAGCCGGCCTGAGAGCCTCCCGACTCCGGCTACCCCCTCGGCTTGGCGTCACTGGCCGAGGCCCAGTCGTGGGTCATCGTGCGACGACTCTTCCCGGACACGCGGGTCACGGCATCCCGGTTGGCTGCCTGGTGTCAGGCCAGCTTCACGGGTGCCTGACAAGGACACCCACAGCCGATGCCGGACTCGATGTAGGTGCGGGCGGAGTCTTCTTCCGGAGGACTCCGCCCGCACAATGAGCTAACCGCGAGTTCCGCTGCCTACCTGCTTACCAGTGCTCACCAGGCACGTAGTCAGGCACGTGCTGGGCGCCCATGGGCGGGAGCTGGCTGGGACTCGCGTTGGCCGCGGCGAGTATCGCATTGGCGGGCCACCAGGCGGCGTGGCCGTCGGTGAAGCCGAGGTTGTTGCCGCCCAGGTGCCGCGTGAACTTACTGCGCCACGAAGCGTCGCCCCAGAACTTGTCGATGTCGGCATAGTTCACGCCGCAGACTTGCGTCTCCGGGCAGTTCGCCCAGTCGCTGCCGCAGTTGTCGGGATTCTCCACGACGCTGCCCCAGCAGATGCGGCAGGCTTCCGGATACGCGACCTGCTCGATGCGATCAAAGTGCGTCTTGAGGCCCCTCTCGGCAATGATGAGAGTCTTGGCCGGGTCATCGATCGCGGAGAGCTTCTTTTCTACTTCACCGTAGACTGCGTGGGTATCGCCGTAGTCTATCTCGACCGCGCCCTGGTCGATAGTGGCGCCGTTGGGAGGGCAGCCGTCTACCAGGGCCATCGTGTCCGTGACGCTGCCGCCCCAGCCGGGTGGCCATGTATCGACGCAGACGCAGGTGGGCCAGTTGGCCTTCAGCTCCTTGAACCAGTCCGCCTGTCCCCAGACCCGCTCCACTTGGCCTACGTTGCGTGCACTCGGGCACCGCCAGACGTCGCGGTTCTTGACGTACTCATCGATGATCACGGGCCACCTGAGATAGGGGTTCGACCCGGTGGCGTACGTGCAGCACCCGGGGGTCATATCACATCCCTGGTCGGCGAACCACTGGACCACCTCCGGGGAGTGTTCTCTGGGCGGGTACCTGTCATAGTCCGTGAAGTACATCTGGAACGCCAGGGCGATGTTCTTCACATTGCTCAGGCACTGGATCTTGCGAGCAGACTCTCTCGCTCGCGCGAACACGGGGAACAGCATTGCAGCAAGAATCGCGATGATCGCGATCACGACCAACAGTTCGATCAGCGTAAATCCACGTCGGCGCAGCACGGTCATGGAAGCTCCTACCTCCGCCAGTCTGGGTATGCGAGTGCGGGCCGCGGATTCCACTAAAGGGGTTCGCCGCGGCGATCACCATCACCGCCTTTCCTGCCCCACAGGCAATAGCGTTGGCGAACCCTAGCCATCGCGCCCGGCCCTTCGCGTGGCTTCCATGGTATCATATGGTTCGCAAGGGGGGGTTGTGGGATCGTCCGGGATCGGTGTACACCGGTATTTCCCATATCAACCAGCTTTTCCTTCCCTGGAGTGGCGATTCTTCTGTTTCTGGGCTGGTTTCCTGGCGCCGCCGCGATAACGGCCTCGAGATCTTCCCCAATGCGAGCAGATGATGGCCCCACAAGCCCTTCCGGGCTGGCATCAGGCCGCTCTCCAACCCCCGGAAGACACGCTCCCTCCCGGTCGCTGCAGCCGCGGCTTCTCCACTCGCACCTTCTGGCCGCCCAGCACTATCACTCCTCCCTGGGAGCCGTTGCGCCGGATCGCCTCCGCCCTGGTAGCGATCATCAACCCCATGCCCTCTCGCCCGCGACAGACCACCGTCCAGGTCGAGCCGCCTGCGCGCTCGCGGCGACCGGCCTTGCGCTGAGCCGCGCGTTCCCGTCCAGCTCGCGGGGCAGGTCCGCGACCCGCCCGGGTCGTAGAGAATCCCATCCAGCCGGAGGGAAACCCATGGGCGTCACTCTTGCCATCATCGGCCTCAAAGGCCACCAGTACATCGTGCTCGACGCGCTGCCCGGCATGCCCGAGGTCGAGCTGCTCGCCGTTGCCGACGACAACCCTGACGCCGTGAAGCGCGTCGCCAACCTCCCGGGAGCGACCCCGAATACCCGCGCCTATGCCAGTTCCCAGGACCTGCTGGCCAGTCACAAGCCCGACATCGTCCTCGAGGCGGGGACCGACCGCGATCGCGCCGACGTCATCGTCGCCTGCGCCCGGCGCGGCATTCACCTCATCGCAGAGAAGCCGCTCGCCAAGGACCTGCACTCACTCGACCGCGTCTGCGACGCAGTCGCGAAATCCGGCGTCAAACTCACTATGCTCCTCACCATGCGCTGCGAGCCGGCCTACATCGCGCTCCGAGACGCGGTAACCGCCGGTGCCATCGGCGCCGTCACCCAGGCCGGCGCGCAGAAATCGTATCGCCTCGGCGAGCGCCCCGCCTGGCAGAAGAGTCACGAGACCTTCAGCGGCCTCATCCCCTTCATCGGCATCCATGCCATTGACCTCGTCCGCTGGTGCTCCGGCCGCGAGTTCACCGAAGTGATGGCCTACTGCGCGAACACGGGCCATCCCGAGATGGGCGACCTGGAGGACAACGGCTGCGTCATCGCCCGCCTCGACAACGGCGCCTCCGCCGCCATCCGCCTCGACTACTGCCGCCCCGCGGCCGCCCCCTCCCACGGCGATGACCGCCTCCGCATCGCCGGCAACCGCGGCGTCATCGAGGCCATGCACGAGCGCGTCGAGCTCATCACCGGCGACGACGGCCCGCGCGAACTCCCGCTCCCCGCGCCCATCAACTTCCTCGCCGACTACGTTGGCTCGATCGCGTCCGACCGCGAACCCCATATCCCGTTCCAGGACTGCGTGCGAACCACCGAGATCGCCCTCCGTGCTCGCCAATCCGCCGAAACGGGGAAACCATACAGGCTGTGATGGAGAGATCGCACGGGGCCTGGTGGCATAGGTGTCTCGCCTGTGCGAGGCGGCGAAGCCGCCTCGGTGTAGGGCGGGTATGCCTGTTGTTGGCATGCCCGCCGCAACCTGCCACAATGTGCGTAATCTGCGGATGACTCTGGAGACGCCACCATGACATCTCGCGAGCGCGTCACACTCGCCCTCAACCACAGAGAGCCCGACCGCGTCCCGCTAGACCTCGGCTCCAGCTTCACCACCGGCATCATGGTCACCACCTACGCCAAGCTCCGCCGCGAGCTCGGCGTCAACGACCGGCCGCCCAGGGTGAACGACCTCCTCCAGATGCTCGCGGAGATGGAGATGCCGGTCATCGAGAAGCTCGGCTGCGACGTCGTTCCGCTCTTCCCCCGCGGCCGCTTCTTTGGCGTGCCGCCCGAGAACTGGAAGACCTGGACCACCTTCGACGGCGCCGATGTCCTCGTCCCCGGCGGCTTCAGGTACCGCGTGGATGACGACGGCAGCCTGCTCATCTCACCCGGTGGAGACATCAACAGGCGCCCCAGCGGCCGCATGCCCAAGGACGGCTACTACTTCGATATCATCGTCCGCCAGCAGCCGCTCGACTGGGATCATCTCGACCCGGCCGAGTTCGCCGAGCAGTTCACCGTCTACACCGACGACGTGCTCGCCCATCTGCACACCACCGCCGACTCCCTCTACCGCAACACCGACTACGCCATTCTCGGCAGCTTCGGCGGCGGCAGCCTCGGCGATCTGCCTCTCATCCTCGCCTCCGACATAGAGAACCCCAAGGGCATCCGCAACTACAGCGACTGGCTGGTCGCCCACATCACCCATCCCGAGTACATCAAGGGCATCTTCGAGCGCCAGACCGAGGTCGCTCTCCAGAACCTCGGGCTCTACCACCAGGCCGTCGGCAGCAAGATCGTCGCCATCTTCATCTCGGGCACCGACTTCGGCACGCAGCGCCAGGAGCTGATCTCGACGGACCTCTATCGGGAGTTCTACTTCCCCTTCCACAAGCGCATCAACGACTGGGTGCACGAGCACACCACCTGGAAGACCTTCTATCACTGCTGCGGCTCCATCTACCACCTCATCCCGCACTTCATCGAGGCGGGCGTGGACATCCTCAATCCGGTGCAGTGCTCGGCCGCCAACATGGAGCCCGCGCGGCTGAAGAAGGAGTTCGGCGATCGCATCACCTTCTGGGGTGGGGGAGTGGATACCCAGAAGACGCTCCCGTTCGGCGGCCCCGACGAGGTCCGCGCCGAGGTCGCGGAGCGGATTCGCACCTTCGCCCCTGGCGGCGGCTACGTCTTCAACTCCATCCACAACATCCAGGCGAAGACCCCGGTCGAGAACGTGCTCGCCATGTTCGAAGCCGCCCGCGCCACCGGCACGTACCCCATCGCCGCGACCTGACACCGTTCCCGTTGCTTCGGTACTTCAGTGCCGAAGCCGCGCCTGAACCGTTGGGCAGGGGCTTGCCCCTGCCTCGCCGATCCGTTCGTCAGGAGCTTGTCGTCAGACCCGCCGGTCGTGTGGCGGGCTCCTGACCAACTGTGGCGCGGGTATGCCGAAGTCTTGCCCGCCATGATCTGTGCCAATCTGCGCGATCTGCGGATTCCCGCGGTTCCCCTCCCGGCAGGACCCGCCCTCTCCCCCAGCGAACCTCCGCCCGTCTGCTCGTAGGGCAGGAGCTTGTCTCCTGCCATCACCGGAGAAGGGAGCAACCATGGCCGACAAGACCCGCGTCGTCGTCTGGAACGAATTCCGCCACGAGAAGTCCAGCAAGGAGATCAGGGCGATCTACCCCGACGGCATGCACGCCGTCATCGCCGATCATCTGAACCAGCAGTCCGGCATCACTGCCACCCTCGCCAGCCTCGACGAGCCCGAGCACGGCCTCACCGAGAAGAAGCTCGCCGACACCGACGTCCTCATCTGGTGGGGGCACATGGCCCACCACGACGTCAAGGACGAGATCGTGGACCGCGTCCAGAACCGCGTCCTCAACGGCATGGGCCTCATCTGTCTGCACTCAGCCCACTTCTCGAAGATCTTCCGCCGCATGATGGGGACCGAGTGCAACCTCTGGTGGCGAGAGATCAACGAGAAGGCGCGCTACTGGGTCGTCGCCCCCAACCACCCCATCGCCGCCGGCATCGGCCCCTACTTCGAGCTGCCCCACGAGGAGATGTACGGCGAGTTCTTCGACATCCCACAGCCGGACGAGTTGGTCTTCATCGCCTGGTTCGCCGGCGGCGAAGTCTTCCGCGCCGGCTGCTGCTACAACCGCGGCCACGGCAGAGTCTTCTACTTCCAGCCCGGCCACGAGACCTACCCCAACTACAAGGACAAGAACGTCCTCAAGGTCATCACCAACGCCGTTCGCTGGGCCGCTGCCGTTCCGGGCATCGACAAGCGCGACTTCGGCCACCGCCCCGTCCCGCTCGAGAAGTTGGGCTGACGAGCAACCCCAGTGGCGTAGGTCCGCGGTCCGCGCGTTGGTTGCTTCGGTAGCTTGCTGCCGAAGCCGCGTCGCCTTGGGTAGGGCAGGAGCTCGCCTCCTGCCCCTGCTGCCATGCTGGGTGAAGTTGGTGTCTCGGGATCTCCGATCCCGAGACCGAGCGGCGCAGCCGCTCTCTACATCCCCCGCGTTTCCATGCCTCTGTGGTTGATCTTCCGGCCTCATGCTATAATCCCTCCACCATGTCCACCCGATTCGAGATCCAACAGAAACGCGTCATCATCATCATGGACGGCGCCGCCGATGAACCGCAGGCCGACCTCGGCGGCCTCACTCCCCTTCAGGCCGCCCGCACCCCCAACTCTGACGCGGTCGCGCGCGAGGGCGTCTGCGGCCTCGCCAAGACCATCCCCGATGAAATGCAGCCCGGCTCCGACATCGCCGCGCTCTCCCTCCTGGGCTACGACCCCCTCCGCTACCACACCGGCCGCGCCCCACTCGAGGCCGTCAACCTCGACGTCCCCCTGGACGCCGCTGACGTCGCCTTCCGCTGCAACCTCGTCACCTCCGACGGTGTCACCATGGTGGACTACTCCGGCGGCGAAATTCCGACCGCCGACGCGCGCCTCCTCATGAACACGGTCAACGAGACGCTGTCCACCCGCCGCGTCCAGTTCTACCCGGGCGTCAGCTACCGCCACATCATGGTCTGGCGAGATGGCTCGGTTGACGTGCAGACCACGCCGCCCCACGACATCATCGGCCAGCCGATCGAGCCGCACCTGCCCCAGGGAGACGGCGAGCAGATGCTCCGCCAGCTCATCTTCGACTCGCTCGAGATCCTGGATCAGCACGACGTCAACAGGCGCCGCCGCGATCAGGGCAAGCCGCCGGCCAACATGATTTGGCTCTGGGGGCAGGGCCGGACCTGCATCCTCCCATCGTTCGCCGTCCAGCGCGGCACGCCGGGAGTCGTGATCGCCGCGGTCGACCTGCTCCGCGGGGTGGCGAAGTCCGCCGGCCTCCAGGCCCCCGAGGTGCCCGGCGCGACCGGCAACCTCGATACCGACTTCGCCGCCAAGGCGCGCGCCGGCCTCGACGCGCTCGAGCGTTACGACTTCGTGCTCATCCACGTCGAGGCCCCCGACGAGGCCGCGCACCAGGGCAGCGCCGAGCGTAAGATCTGGGCCATCGAGCAGATAGACCGCGAGATCGTGGGCCCGCTGCTGGAGCGCCTGAGGGCGATCCCGCACAGCAGGCTGATGATCCTCGCCGACCACTACACCAAGCTCAGCACTCGCACCCACGCCCGCGAGCCGGTGCCGTTCGCGCTCTGGGGCGACGGCCGCGACCGCTCCGAGGCCTTCGACGAGGCGAACGCCGCCAACGGCCGCTTCCTGGAGGAGGGATGGCGTCTGCCCGACCTCCTGTTCGAGGACTGACATGGGACCACTTCGCGCCGGCTAGCCGGCGAAACCCTATCTGTCATTCCGAGCGTGCCCGCCTCTGGCGGGCACGGCGAGGAATCCATTCGGGGCAGTGCCCGAGTGAAACGAGGGACACCGCTTTGCCCAACGCCAGACGGCCACACCCGAATCATGCTGCAGGCCTCTGCAACCGCGTCGCCGCCACCGTTTCCCGCCATCGCATGATCGCGCCCGGCGACACGGTCATAGTCGCGCTCTCCGCCGGCGCCGACTCCACCGCACTGCTCCATGCTCTCGTCCAGCTCAAAGGGAAGCTCCGCTGCCGCGTCT
>Ga0315293_10006499_pt1 | contig 10931 bp, 16 predicted proteins | sample YL17G13_20_MG_FD_203071 | JGI IMG/M metagenome (GOLD analysis project Ga0315293, IMG submission 203071) | Sediment microbial communities from Yellowstone Lake, YNP, Wyoming, USA - YL17G13_20 | ecosystem: Environmental > Aquatic > Freshwater > Lake > Sediment | place: USA: Wyoming | collected... | reverse complement strand
GGAGGAGTCTCGACCGACTGCACCTCAATACCCTCCGTCCGAGGAATCTCCGCATACGTAGATGCAGACTCTTGCATCGGTTGTTGCATGGGCGACTCAAAGGTCTGCTCTGGAAGTGCAAACGACGTCTCAGGAGCACCACCATACGCCCCCTGCAACTCAACTCTCGACTGCATCAACTCCCCCTCCGACACCGGACGAGACTGACGCTTCGGCGCATATGGCAAACCCAACTGCTCCTTCGTCGGATAGATGGGATGCCCATCAGGACCATAACCGATAGGGGTTGCAAGCGCACGCTTCACAGCCCCAGACTCACGATTCCCCTTCGCAAAATAGCCAGTCCCAGTACGAACCCCTTTCGCCGCAAGATAGTGCCTGTGACTCTCACCAAACCAGCCGCGCTTGTACGTAGACTTATAGGACGCTCGCATCTCAAGCAGTCTGACCAGGGATACTATATAAAGTCAACGAGTATTCTGTGGCCATCACGCGCCATCAGGCCCATAACACTGTTCATAGAACTCACACCGCGACCCGAACCACCGACACGGAAAACTCGACTTCGCATAGTGGACCTCAGGACACCGCTTCTCATCAACATGTTTCTTCACGTTCGCAAACCACGCCATCACCTTCTCCGCCGTCAGCTCATCGTACGCTATTGGAAAGCCCGCAACCCCTTGATTTGGCTTTTGCTCATACACCAGTTCTCCGGCGGGAACCCCCTCAGACAACAACAGACGCTGCTCGATCCTGTCTAGCTCCGAGAATTGCCGCCCCTTGCTTGACAACACCCCCTCAAAATCCTCCTTCTTCCACACAAGCCCCTCTGCAATGCCGAATTCTTCCCGCAACCGATCCTGCGACACCTTGAACATATGCAAGTAAAACATCAACTGTCCCTCGTGCGCCTCCTTCGGCTCAGTTACCCCTTTTGAATTGATCGACTTGAACTCCACGATCGTAAACCGATTATCCACTGCAGCAATTCCATCACACCGCCCATGCACATCCAGATCATCCCTCGGCACAGGCACTTCCGCAATGAAGTTCAGCGATTCATCCTTCGCAAGATAGCCCCCCAACCGCTCATGCACCGCATTCCCATTCGAGAACACCCGGGCAGTACGAGCATCAATGACTGCCGCACCGTACTCTGCAGGAAAGAATTGAAAAAATACCTTCCTCATGCAATTCCCGTAATCGCTCGCATACAAGGACGTCCGCACCTTCTTCTTCTCCTGATTCTCCGCAAGACTCTGCGCATCAATCACCCGCTTGAACGCCGTATCCCGCACCATCGGATCAAATCGCTTTACCACCCATCACCGCCCACGATCCTTCGTCTTCTTGCTCTTCGCATACCCTGCAACAACCCATTCTCCCGAAAGTTCCTTGTTCAGCTTGATCCTCGCAGCAATCTCGAATGGAACCACCCCCGCATGATAATCCGGCATGATCTTATTAATCACCTGCACCACCATCGTCTGCGGCACATACCCTAGCTTATTCACGTAAATCTTCTCCACCGCCTTGAATATTGGGTCAGAACACACCATCTCCGCCTTCGTCTCCCACTCATCAGCATGCTTCGTCCCAAGCAACTCATCAAGATGCTCATCCTTGTGACTCTCATACAACTCAATCTCCTCCTTCGAAAACAACGATCCTCCATCATCAAACCGCTTCAACGGAGAAGGAATCCGTATGTGCCCGAGCGCATACCCCTCCCTCGTCTTCAACGCACAAATACACTCCTCACGCTCATAATCTATGTACAACGTCTCAATGATATACATCGACGTCTTGCTCTCCTCATACAAAACAGGCGCACAAAACACGAGATGAATAGACTTCTTCCTCAACTGCTCCTTGATACCTGCCAAAATAATCATCACACGATGAGAATCCAAACCATACGACTGTGACTGCTCATCCATCAAAACAGCAGTCCCTGGCTTCAACGACTTCCGATCCTTCACAAGCTTATCATAATTAAAATACACTTGCGTCTTCACATCAAAGTTTGGATCAAGCATCTTGCACAGCGCGAGCGCTCCGAATGACTTGCCCGAATTATGAGACACCACACCTCCGACTAAGTATTCGTGCACCCCACTCACTTGAAGATCGAACACCTCCCCGAAGCCAGCATCATCCACGCTAACAACCCTCAACTGCTCACTCACTGCACTGCGACGGTAAGACTTCTCTCTAAGCACGACCTTCTTCACCAAAGATATATTCCGCACACATGCAACCCACCGCCCCAATGCATCCTTATTTCTAATCAAAAGACGAAAAATATCTGAAGACGCCCCGTTCTTTTTCCCCGTGAGAGTTCTCACAACACAGCCCCTTGATTGAAGCCACACTTGCAATTGATCAACCAGCTCTTTTGAGCAGCTCGATATCTCTATACAATCCTCATAGAACGAACCATCACACGCAAAGTAACCCGCGAGAAATCCATTCATCGCCGCATCAGACTTCATCACCCAATCAGGAATCTTCACAATCCCCGACTTCTTCCCCACGGGAACACCTGCAGCGCACACCGCATCAAACACCCGTTCATTCGTTACGTTGACTACCTTCGTTCCAGATGTCCCGCAATCTACGTATTCGCCAACCACATTCGCGAAGAAATGCTTCTTCAACATCTCTCCCACGAACACCCTCAACGATGCATCCGCTTTGTAGAATCTCACCCTCTTTGCCAACCAAACATGCTTCTTCTTCGGAGTTTTCTTCATCTTCCTGTTCGATATGCGTACGTAATCATACTCCTCCCCAACAGTTCTCACATCAAGATGTCCATCCGCCAGCAACATCGCAACCACTGCCGCCTTCTCGGACTCCTCATTCCAATCCGAAGACCAAGGAACATCACCCAATACGAACGAATCAACCACAGTCAATGATCTCGCCTCAACCCAACCCCTTGAGGAAGTTCTCATCATATGATCGGGAGTCATAACGAACTCCTGATGATTATCCAAAACAACCCTCACAACCTTCTCAACCCCTCGCCTAATGGGAACACACAACCTCCAGGCACCGCCCGCCCAAACCAAATCCCCCCTACGCACATCTTCTATGTTCTTCAACCCTTCCAACGTTGTCACCTTCGCCCCCTTCAAATGACAACCCTGCTCGCCCGTCATAGATATGATCATCGAGTGACGACGACTCGCATCAGCCCGCTGCTGCACCGTATTAAAGAAAATATCCGAGTAGTCCTCTTCCCTCACACGATAGAACGTACTATCAACCTGCTCCTTCAACTCAATCTTGTCGATGATCTCCTTCGGGAGATTTCGCATATCAAGTGCCGGCATCCTTCACCTCCCTCCGTATCTGACGGATAGTAAAGTACCGAGCCTCATCACCAGGAACGGACCTCACAACAACCTCGGTCTTCCCCCTTCGAACCACCAAGTACCTCAACGTATTCGGAGGAACCTGGAGCCCCTCAAGAGAACTCACCGCATCCCCGTGCGTACGCTTCGAGTTTTCCCCCTCACGCTTGCACTGCAACAACACCATCTCCTTCCCGTTGAACGCCAGCAAATCAATTGCCCCCCGGGACCCCGCACTTCTCACCACGAAATAGCCTTTTGCCCGCATCCAATCGCGAATAAGATACTCGAAGCGTGCACCAGTTTCGTACTTCACACTATTCCCCTCTTCCCCGATACTTATATGTTCTCATTCTTACCATGCGCTTGCCCCGGTGATCCGTGCACCCACAATTTACTCCCAATTTTCTGCAATACACCCTGCACCCATCGCGCAATGGCCCCGCAGACTCCCTCTTCTTCTTCTCATTGTACAACCTCGAATGATGATAATAGTACTTATGACCACACACCGGACACGCATCCCGCCCATTGATCGTACGAACACCCCTCACCTCATCACATCCTGCTGAACCGACGATTCGACGCCCGCTCCCTGATTTCTGAAAATATGAACTTCCTAATTTTATCCAGCTGCCTCTCGATATCGAACTTCGTCACTATTTGTCCATCTTCTCTCTCGAAATAGGAATAGAAATCCGCATTTGACTCTATTGCCATCTCGATATCATATAAGCTTGCTTCTCCTTTCACCGTTTCACGCCACACCACTGACCCATCCTCCAACTCTATGCGCTCGCGTTTTGTCTCCAACACTAGCTTCTCCACATCATGGATCATCTCATTCAACTTCTGTATCTGATCAGGATCTAGCAACTGTCCTGCCCAAATCAGGATTTCCGACCAGTAGTGCGGTTGAAGTGAACTCATGTTGATCATTCGAAGTAAACACATTTCGAGTTACGTACGCGCCCTTATGCAGGGCACGCACGTTCCTCATACGATATACGAGTTACCATACACTGGCAAGCTCACGTACGAGCAGGCACATCACCCCCTTCATTCAACCTCCTAGAGACGATTTTCTCAAATATCATCTTCCAGAGATATCTATTTTTCAGTCTATTTGTGCAAACGTGACACGATTGGCAAAGCAAAACAACATTGTTTATCGAATTATTATTAGAATCATAATCTATGTGATGGACATCACACGTTCCCTTCCACCCAACCTCCCCACACAAAACGCAAACATCTAGGCACACCCTCAACAAATCCCCACGCAAATCCCAGTGAGACTTCCAGACATACTTGCTGAATGAAGATCCCCAGTATTTCCGTATTGTCCTCTGATCAATTGGATCTTCTTTCCTCTTACCGAAGTTTCCGTTATTCTCCCCCGAACGATCCCGTCCAGCATTCCACTTCGCCAAATCGGGTCGCAACCGGGGCCGGAGAGAAAGCCCATATAGCACTCTCCACCTATGAATGGCAAAGTCACTCACCCCCCACAGCTCTCTCAGCTCACACGTCGGTCTCGAATAGTACTCCTTCGCAAACTCCTCCTTCGTCATATTCTTGAATTTTCTCCCGAACGAAACCCCTTTCATCAGACAACCCTCGACACTCCCCTGTACTTCACAATCGACACACGTTCGCAGTATTGATAACGCACCCCTGCATCAAAACAACGAGCACAATAGTCCTCCCCTTGGAAGCTCACCCGCATCTCCTTCGAGCAATCATGCATCACAATCACCTCTCGATCATCATTCATCCCTGAACCCCCAACACATTGTACCCATAAAATCGTATCAGCAGGCCCTGTGTTTCAGCATCCACATCTTCCCACACAACGAGCCCCGCACGCAACCGCTTGTGCGTCTCCCGAAGCTTCATCTTTTTCATGTGAAATGAGTAGGATTCCTTCTTTGAAGCCGCACCGGCCTCAGTAGAACCCCGCTCGTTCGTACGCGAACGCGTCTTCGGAAACAATGTTCTCTGCCCCACAGTTCACCACTTAATCAAGAGGAAGCACCCCTTGAAACTTCTCAATCCTACACTTCCGCTTCGCCTCATACGACGACACATATCTCTGCAGGATGACTGCTCCATTCACCCACCCTAATTTCTCCCCAAGCGTCACCGCAGAACGCAAATACGCCAATGCCTCATCCTCTCCAGGAACCTCCTGCAGACCATTCCCCAAATACTCCCTCGTCCACGCAGCAGCACCAACAACCTTCTCCTCCAAGTTCCGGCCATCAATCATCCCTTCCACGACTCCGTTCACACTCTCGCCTCTCACCCTCACTTCACGTGCACCTTCTTAAAATGCTCTGCAAAACGCCGCTTCTTCTTAAAACACCTCTTCGAACCACACTCCCCATCATACTCCTCCCACGCACTCCGCAGCTCCCTGTCAATCACCTGATTGAACACGCGATTCACCGCATTCAACGAGTTCAACTTCTTGAATCGCTCCTCACAAACCCTACACACTCCCTGCTTCATCGCCACAGCACACGCATCACACGTCTTCTCCGTACGCTTTTCCACCTTCTGCTTCTGCGTCTTATTCACCATACAATCACCCCAACTACCACACCAGCACATACAAAATCATCAACGCCCCTGCAAGCATCAAACCGAGGAATATCCTCTCTCGCTGCATCTCAATGATACGACGCTCCGTACGCTCATCACGAACAATACGATTCGTAACGATCTTAAACTCTTCTCTCACGCAACACCCTTCGCAAACGGAAACAAATCCTTCGACTTCTCAACCCGCATCATCTTATGGCCCTTTCTCAATACGTGACTCTTCATACCGAACGGCGTGTGCCACTCCCCGCACGTCGCACACTTCACAAATGGAACCTCATCCATTTTTCTCAAGCCTCCCCGAACCACTGCAGACATGACACCTCACCTTTACCGTCGTCGCCGCACGAAGCCTTCCAGTGCCATAGCACTTCTTGCACCCGTGCCGCCCACAATAGTTACTCTCAAATTGCTTATGATCATGACACCCTCGCTGTACGCACTCAGTCGGAGGCTTCGTGTCTGGATACGTCGTGCTGCTCATAGTGACTTCCTCCACGTCTTCCTCGTCCAAATGTGACTAATCGTCATCCTTGATACCCCGTACGCCTTTGCAACCCCGCTTAAAGACGCCTTACCTTGCAGATTTCGAATTGCCAAAACATCGTCGTAGACGAGCTTCTTCCCCCAATCCCCCATCCAAGATTGTGATAACTGTTTTGCCGAACTAATGAACCCCTTCATTCTCAGAACATCTTCGTACGTAAGATTATCTTTAGTTAGATGCACGGGAAAGTTCTCTTTCCCTTCAACATCCCGCCTCCAAGTAGTCCCGTTCCAAATATTCCAAACTGCAGCCCCAGAAACTCCGAATAACTTCCCAACCTTCCGTTGGGGCATCTTCCCTTTCAAATCAAAAACTTTTTTAGCCTCCTCTGAAGACAACTTATGCATCCCACTCCGTTCCCCCCATGCAGAACGATCACGCTCCGCCATCTCACCACCATTCTCCTCTTTAGTTCCAGGACGTACATGATCGGGATTGATACATCTCCGGTTATCGCATGAGTGCAACATCTCTAGCCCATCGGGCCACTCCCCGAACTTCTCACACCACATCACCCTCGCTATCGAACGACGCCCCTTCTTCACCGATCCCTGAGGGTAGCCTGTTCCGCCCACCTTATGCGACGTACACAACCAGCACCCTCCAGGGCCTTCAATCCACACTACCTTCCGATCACCCTTCTTACCATTCGTCAAACCGAGCAGCATCTTCCATCGCGTCATCGTTGACTTCGCAGCACCATACTTCAGAGACAACTCAGGCCACCGAAGCTCAGAACTATCCTTCACAAACTCCTCACGATTGAGCATCTCGAACTTCCACACGTTCGCACAACCACTTAATTCTCTCCACTTTGAAATTGTCGACACTTCCACACCATACATTTTCGCCAACTCCGTGTTTGGAAACTTCTCCACGTTCGCAAGGAACTCCTCTTTCTTCGGGACTGGTAGTTTTGCGGCCATTCTTCCTCTTTACACCATGCCTATTTAAAACTTCTTATCTGCTATAACCCCCATCACACTCACCTACTGCCTTGATCTTCCTGATTTCCAAGCGGAGAAGGAATCTTCAACAGCTTCCGCTTGTCCAACTCCTTTTTGAACTCGCTATCCAACCCTACCGCACGCTGCTGAATCGCCACACTGTCCTTGAGGAACTGATGAATCTGCCCTCTCCAAGCTTCTCTGATTACACTGATATCTATGCGTGCGATGTCCAAATGACCACGGTTTGGCCAGTAATATTCATGTACGCGCACCATTGAGACGCCAAAGACCTTTACATCTCCCACGAGATCGCTGTGTTCGTCCTCGAACGTACGCAGCACTTTCGGTTCCTCAAACAACGAAAAAGGAAAAGGAAACTTCTTGAACACGAAACAATCTTCCTTAATGATATATTGTGATGGAACCTCTCCTCGTACTTTCATTTCTCTGAGTTGCTCCCTTGTGAGATTCGCCAAAAGATCAAGATCTTTGTAGCTAGAAATTTGCGCGTAGCCGATAATCTTCCCGACACGAAACTCCCCGTGACCTTTATCTCCCGTGAAATACAAATCGTTAATCATCGGAGGCTTGCTCATAATCGCAGCTTCAATAATATCCTTTCGACAGTTTGCGACAATATCGATCCTCGGCTTTTGCAATATCTTGAAGACGACCCACACCACAAGACCTATCAAAATAAGTATTATCGCCCACTGCAGGAACTTCTTCGCGAACTGCCAAACCCCTGTAGTCCCCCCAGTGTATAGTAGGTAGACAAAGAGAATTATGACTATAATCGCGACCACAACCCAAATTATCTTGGATTTATCCTGCGCACTCTCTGGCTGCCCTTCCGCCATTAGTTCTCCCCCTTCATCTGCGCCTCTTTGTTATACTTACTCGCCATCATCATCCCCTGATATAAACCACATAGAAGTAGACGACGCTGAGTACAAACCCTATCGTTGTAAACGCAAGCAACGCAAGCAACACCCGCAGCATCATCTTCTTCCCTTTTGGCTCAACCTTCACAGGCTTCTGCACAGGAGGAACCTGCTGCACTGGCTGCTGAGGAGGCCCCTGCATCGGACGCTGCCCCCAACCCTGCGGAGGCCCCTGACCCTGCGGCCTCCACCCGGGAGGAGGGCCCTGCACAGGACGCTGCGATCCAGGAGGCATCTGCTGCGATCGTTGCGGTGGTTGCCATTGCATCATTTATTGCACCTCACATCGGTTTCCAGGACGGCCGCTGCTGCCACTGCCGATCCCGGATGTTCTCTGTCGTCTCATCGAACACTTCCTTCTGCGGCTCCGCACCCCAGTCCCGCACATTCTTGTTCTTTGCTACAGGACTATCCTCCGATGGAGGCGTCCAGTACCCTGGACGCACTGAGTCGTGCTGCCAGGCATTAAATCCCGACTGGGCCCCTGCCTGCTCCTGATCAAGCACCCCCTGCGCAGTCAGACCAGATGTGGGAGCCCCATACGTCCACATTCGCTGCTGCATCTCTTGCACCCCGCCCTGCTCCAGCTTCTCAAGCTGCCCCTGCTGCAGCCCAATGACCTTCTGGAGATAGGCTTCGTAGGAGTAGCGCTTCGTCGACCAATGGATAAGCAACGATACAATACCTGCGGCGAGCAGCATCGCCCCCACACCGCCCACAATAAGCTTCATCTTGATATCCGACATCAGCGATGACATCCTGCTATCAAAGATCCTGAAGTTCTCGTCGTTGTTCGCGTTCGCTGCCTTGATGATCTCATCTTGCTGCGTCTTCATCGTTCTCGACAACTCCGCCGAGAGGAACCTGTTCGATTGCTCGATTCCTGCTTGGACCGCAGGATCTTCCCCCACTGCGTACGCAACCGAGGACAACACCAAGAGAAGCACCCCAACAATCACAATCTTGCTAATCACAGGCGATGTTGGGAGAAACTCGTATATAAAGCTATCTGCAACCCCTCCTTAGAAAATCCCTAAATATTTAATCATCCCAAGAAACGCCAAAATAACAGTAATCACGAGAAACGTCTGGACACTAAATACATCAAACCCATACATGAGTACCTTCACATCCCCAGTATCTGCACAAGCGTACGTCACCATACCCCCGTCCTGCAATGAACCATTAACAAGCTTAAAGTCATCGCTCTTCTCCAACATATACGACAATCGCTGACTCTCCCCACCCGCAACAATACTTCCGGTCGGCAATCCTAGTTGATCAAACGTGAAATACTCTGTGTTGCTCACATACCCCACCTTATCGAAAAGATCATACCTATATGCAGCACACCCGAAGATTGAAGTTGTTGAAACATCGCAAATGTCATCCTCTAGATATGGAACATGATCAACAAACACAACTTGAATGTTATTCGGCTTCACCAAATGCTCGTTCTGTTGCTCGCCAGAGGAAACATCAGGACAATCACTCAAACTCGCCCCTCCATCTCCACCCCAATACGTTATCTGTACTTTCATCTGTTCCCCTTCATAATGGAACTCATATTGCAATAGTGCAGCAGTCTTGTCAAACCAACAAACAAATGATTCCCTGCCAGACGCCGCTTCTCTCATATCACAGGACGTAATGACGTCGTTATCTTGCCAAAATTTTGCATTTGTACATATCTTAGCATTATAAAATACTGAAAAGTTAGTTTTCTTATCGGGAAGAGTTTTCTCCACATCAGCAGGCAGCATCACCAAATATTCTGAGCCCCCCACACCCGAAACTCCCAAATCCCCCGCGGTCCCAAATAACGTACCCACCTCTAACTGCCCAGTTGCAGTATCAAAACGAGTCAAGCCGGCCAACGCCCCCGAAACCTGCATATTGAGCGTCCCACCATCCACCTGATTCTGTGCCAACCCGTTCGGCAAGACCTTTGCAAAAAGTACATCGGTCAATCCTCCTGAATATAGTTGCATCTGCTCTCCTTGCCCAGCACACACCTTATCCATCGCAAACATAAAATTCGCAGCAGTCCCCAATACTAGGGTGGCCATCGAAATGAAGATGAGAACTTGAAACCACCTGGGCGCAAACGACAGCACCCTCCCAATGAAGTGTATGACGTTACCTATCCATACAGCGATAGTGGTAAGAATCTCAGGCCTGAGAATAGCAGTAGCAATCGCCCCCACTCCAATTACCAGAGAAATTATCAGTCCGAGGTTCACCACTTACCCCCTACGCCTAGCAACCGCGATCATTATCAACACAAACACCACAATCACAAGCAACGGCCAGCTTGACTCCAGCAAGTTCAAGGCAACCCCTGCAAGAGGAGCAAAGATGCTCTTCGTAGACACCCCTGCCCCGAGCGCAACCGTACAGATGGCCGCACCATTCAGCGTCGTCTCAGAAGACGCACAATTCCCGTCACCATCCTTCACACAATAATCAGCATCATTCGGCAAGCCGACCGCAACGCAATAGTTGAACGCCTCCTGAT
>Ga0315293_10006496_pt1 | contig 10933 bp, 10 predicted proteins | sample YL17G13_20_MG_FD_203071 | JGI IMG/M metagenome (GOLD analysis project Ga0315293, IMG submission 203071) | Sediment microbial communities from Yellowstone Lake, YNP, Wyoming, USA - YL17G13_20 | ecosystem: Environmental > Aquatic > Freshwater > Lake > Sediment | place: USA: Wyoming | collected... | reverse complement strand
TAAGACTAGAGATGAAGGAATAAAACCATCTGAATCTTTAGTAGATAATATATCTGATGTAATATCAATAGAACTTGAAAGAGTATTTAAAGATATTGTAAAAGAAGCTACAGAAAAATTTTTAAGATTTTAGGAGATTATATGGATACATGGAGTCAAGAAACTAGAATTATTCATTTTGAGAAGAGAATTTATCTTGCAGGTTCTATTTATAACAATCCTCCAGGTTGCAACTGGAAATCTGAATTCAAAAATTTTCTTCATGATAGATTCCCACCAACAATAGGAATTACTTTTTCTTGTATTGATCCAAATCCGAATATGAATAATAATGAAGTTGCTAATATGTCTGTGGTTTCTGTGGACAAGCAAATGATCGACAGTTCAGATATACTTGTAGCCTACATTGAAAAATGTACGTTTGGAACTACTATGGAAATATTCTATGCATATCAGCAACAGAATAAGTTAGTAATTGTAATTGATCCATTAGAACAATTTAAACATGATATATGGTTAAATTACCATTCTCATAAAATAGTTAGTAGAGTAGGTGAAGCAGTTACAACTATTTATAATACATATAATAATTTGATTTTAAATTAGGTTTATTGAATAAATTATATAAAGGAGTTTTTAATTTTATGAATGATATTTGTTTATTGTATAGTACGGGTTTAGACTCTTATCTTTCTTATCAATATTTAAAGAATTTAGGTAAGTCTTTTGATTGTATTTATTTTGATTACAAAGGCAAATATTCAATACATGAACTTGATAAACTTAATGAACTAGTTGATAAGAAAATTTTAGAAAATGTAATTATATTTCGTGATAGAATAGATTTGGGTAAGTTAGAACAATCTTCTGCATTTATTCCGAATAGAAATATTCTGTTAACTACTTTAGCTAACTCTTTAGGTTATGATAAAATTTTTATTGGTGGATCTAGGAGTGATAGGGTTTGTGATAATAATAAAGAAGTATTTGATGAATATTCAAAATTCTTAACTAATATGAATTCTAGAATTATAAAGATTGATTCTTTGTTTTGGAGTGTATATAAAAGTGATGTTATGAAGTGGTATTTAAAACAAAAAGGGGAAGATGTAGTTTGTATTAAAGAATTAATAAATAATACATTTTCATGTTATAATCCTAATCCAGTTAAGACTATTCAAGATTGTTTTATTGGAATTAAATATAAAATTCCGTACACGACATTAGAATGTAGAGAATGTAATGCGTGCTTCAGAAAATGTGTAGAACTATATTCAATTGGTGGATTTATAAAATTTTATAATAAAGAAATAGTTGAAAAATATAAAAAAGAATTTACTACTTGTATAGAAAATCCATCTGATTATCGAGCTATTAATACTTTAAAATATATTGAAGCACTTGAGTGGAATGAGAAATTTGGAACTTGTATATGAAGAAAAAACAGGATGATGACAAACCTTCTTCATACGCCTTATTAAATAGGTGGTTATATGATGGTAGTTTAAAAACTGAATTACCATCTGAGTTAATAGATGATAAATTAATACCTCCAACTTACTTAACATATTTTTTTATGTCTTCTAAATATATAATATATATTAATGAATATTTTAATAATTATAGTGTATATAATTTAGATAAAATTGATATGTTTAAATTTCTTAAACAATGTGTTTTATTAAGTGGTTATAAACCACCTTATATTGAAAAAGAAAAAATAGTTAAATCACAGATAGAGAAGAAGTTAAAATTGAAGTTTCCATATTTAAAAATAAATGATATTCAGTTACTTGTTACTGAAATAGATAAGTCAGCTGAGTGTGATATAATTTATGAGCAGTTAGGTTTTAGAGATGTTAAAAAATTAAAAACAACAGCAATTGATAGAAAAAAATTAAATGAGTTAAAACCAGTGATAGAAGAAATAGTAACAACAACACAATTCTTGGAGAATTTTACCCATGAGTAGTTCAGATCAATTTCTAGAAGAATTTATTCAAGAAATGAAAAAAGTTATGAATCAACATGATTCTGAGAAAGGTTGTACATGGCCTGATGATTCTAAATCAGAACTTGTTGATAATTTATATGAGGAGATTAGAGAATTTGAAATTAAAGATGACCCACTACATGAATTAGTTGATATTGCTTGTAGTAGTTATATTTTGTGGGCTAAGAATAAATATTATTAAAGGAGTTTATAATGGATGATGATAGAAAATATAATCAGATTAAGTTATGGGAATATATAGATACTCAAGTAACATCTAATGGAATAGATTTGGGAATCAGAACAACTAATAGCAAATATGGAATACAACCTCTTAGTATTGATGTCAATATATTTAATTATAAAAATAGATTAAGAGTTAATTTTATTATATCATATCAAGCGTTATATAATTTTTTAGCTAAGTTCAAAGTTTTTAATTCAGCTATAGAAAAATATGGTAATTCAAGTAATATTAAAAGTGATGATATTAATAAAACAGTTACATCGTTCTCTATTGAAGATTTTAGAAAAATAGTTACGAGTTTAGTAATTAGACCGGAATACGGTGGTTATTGTGTTAAAGTATCTGTAGGAGAGAAAAATAAAGATAATAATGATTTAGATGGCGTATATATGTCAATATCGGATTATTATTCTTTTATTAAATTACTATCTGAATTAAAAGACAATTATATAACACATAGTATTAATTCTGTAAATAGTTCTTATTTAGTAGATATTAAAACTGAAATAGAAAAAACTAATACAAAACTTACAGAATTCTTTTCCACTTATGTAGCTACTAAAAGAAATTCAGATAATCACAATGATATTAAATTATCATCAACTCCATTACAAGAATTTAGTTTATTTAATTCTAGTACAATTGATGCGATACATGAGAAATTTTTATCATCATCTTCTTCAACTTTAGATTCTTTTGTTTCACAGTTACCAAAAGTTGAACCTCAAACTTTTATGCCACCTGTTAAAGAACCTAAAAAAGATGCAACTATAGAACTTGCTAATTTACTTTCTGAAAATAAAAAGGTCCATGATGACTTATCTAGTTTTTTAGATGTTAATAGAGATAAGATGGAAATAGGAGTAAATTTAGATGGCATCAGTAATGATGTAAAGCTCTCACCAAAAGTAGAAGAGGTTATAAATTATTCAATAACATCTGGGTTACTAAAAAATAATATATGTAACTTAGAAATGTATTTAATGAACTGTGTAAATGATGTAAATCCCATAGGTAAATTTGTTAGTTTGATTGAAAATTTTTATGGTAAATCTTTGAATATAAATAGTAACGATTTTAATAGAATTCAATATCTTTTTTCATTATATATTAAGAAAATATTTGTTAATCATTTTGATAAAAGGGAAAAGTTACCAGCAGTTGTTCCACCAATAATTTTAGATCCAAAACATCAAGATGAATATAATTTTACTTTAATGTATGACTTATTCTTATTTTTTGTATATTTTAACTCTATTAAAAATCAACTAAGTAGTAAAGATAATAATACAATAAATAATAAAGAATTTATTAGTTTCTTAATTAAAACAATGTGTTCATTTTTAATATTTTCATATTCAACTAAAGTTTCAAAAGATGTAGTAGTTGCTATGATTATTAAAAGATTTGAACAATATAAACAAGATAAAGTTTTTGATGAATTTGAAAATAAGATATATGATACTTATAAATTTAGAGTAGATGTGAATAGTAATATTATAAATGATGAAGTATTAAAAATATATGACGCAGTAGATAAAAATAAATCTAAATTTACACTTAAGAATTTTTATGATAAGTGCAAAGAAACAAAAATTATAAGTTTAGATTATGAACTTTTCAATTCTACTGAGTTTAATCAAGAACAAATACTAAAAATTATATTACTTGAATTGAATTATTCAAAGAATAAAAAGATTGATTTTGAGGAAATAGCTAAAACTTTTAACGAACGAGATTTTACAACCATACCTGAAACTATTCTTTCTGTATTTGATGTTGGGAAGAAAAAATACAATACTTTTAATTTAACTAGATATATTAAAGATGAATTTAAAAATGATTCCAAGTTAGAAGAATATTTGAAAGTTTGTAAACTAATTAATTGTAGTTATTATGATTTAGTTGGACAACCAGTAGACTTTTCTATTTTACCAGAAAAAGTTTTGAAAGCTATTTTAATGTGGGATCTTGAAATAAATAGTAAGATAATGAATGATTATAAATATTATATGGATTTAATTGAGAAATCAAGTTTGGATTATTCAATGGTTCTTTCAATGTTTAAGAATTTAAAAGAACGCCAGACTTCTAATTATATTGAATCTCTTGAAGCTGTAAATAAGATAGGAGCTTAATAATTATGTTAACCTTTGGACCAAAATTGAATAGATCATACTCACTGTATCTTCCATTTATGAAACAAGAAATTGAAGTATCAATCATGTTTCATAAGTCATCAACTTTTGTAGGTTTTAATACAGAACAGAAGATATATAATATGGTTAGAGAAAATCAAGTCCATAGTTATATTTATAAGGAACTTAGTGAATCAGCATTTGCTAGTACTTTTTTAGAACTGAGAGATTTTAGAAGTAATAACTTAGATATTAAATTACAATTTAATAATATCCAAGAAAGGTTTAGAGGAGAGATTCAATATATTAGTAATGAAACTGTAAAAGTTTCTAAGGTTAAAACTAAGAGTGGGGAATTTGAAAGTTCATTATATGTATATGTTTTTGGTTTTCATGATTATGGAGATAACTTTTTATATTTTCTTGCCGAGCGCCAGCATATAGATTGCAGTCTTGACCGAAAAGTTGTTCGAACTTATGGATTACAATTATGTTCTAATTCTATATATGAAGATTTTCTTAAAAAAGTTGAATTTTTTAATGGAAAAGAAACGAAACCAGAAGGAACAGATGCAGTTATAGATTCAGTTTTTCAGAGTAAACAAAATAAAAACAATAGGATATTCTGAAGAACAAATATAAAAAGGATTATCTTTATATATGGGACAATATGTATTAAACGAACGAAACTTCTTCATCAATAATTGTTTTGGCGCATTCTTTCGGGGAGTTTTGGAATGGATGGGTGATGATTTTTACCCTCGTTTTAAATTTCGTGTAATAGCTACATATGACAAAGCAATCCAATATTTTACAGAGCAAATAGCACTTGGAAAAGAAGTTGATGGAAATATACTACCATCTATTACTCTTGATCCTCAATTAGATTTTTCACAAGAAGAGCGTGGTGGTAAATTTTTATGGCAGACATATTATCTTAACCCAGGTTTAGCTATTAAATTATTTAATCCGATAGATTTGGTAGAACAAGACACCCTCATCACGCCAGTTTTTTCAAGGTACGAGGGCACATTTTCTACGATTTTCTGGCTTTCAAGTGTGTATGAGCTACTTGATTTCCGAACAATGCTACTACAATTCACTGGTGGTTATGGTAGATATATCAGACCGAAGCTTTTTTGGTCCTTTATTGAACTTCCTACTAATATTAAAGATTATCAAATGGATGGAGTTCCACTTGATTGGAGTAATACACTTGGTACTTTTAGAATGATTAAAAATATAGCACAAGAGAGATTTACTTATCCAGTATTATTGAATCCTATGTTTAAACTTGAATCATTAAATGATGATTCAACTAAAATGGGTGCAGATCAAATAGCTGAATATAAGCTTTCTGCAACTTGGAAATATGAGTTAGAGCTTCCCACATATATGATATTAACATCAAAAATTGGAGGTAGTGTTAATTTAAACTTCTCAATGACTAAAATGTATACTAAATATAATTATCAATCACCTTATACCTTATTAAAAGAAATTGCTAGTACAGAAAGTAGAATATTACCATACTTAAAAAATTTAAGACAATTTGAATTAGTTGATCATTCTAAAACTCCTATTTTAGATTCATCTACTTGTACTATTTTTCCAGAAGTTAATAGTATGGTTGTGTGGAATCCAATAGTAAGTGGTAATCTAGTAAGATTAATTGACTCAGACATAGTAGTAACAAAAGATGATATTATATTAATAGATGAATTTGATCAGAATCTACTTCCACATATAAGAAATTGTAAAGCTGTAATATCTAGGATAGGTAACTATACTTCTACTTTATATTCAAAATGTTCCCTTCTTAATAAACCTCTTATTTCATCAATAGGAAGTGATATAAATTTATTAACACCATATATTGGTCAAAGTATTACTATGGATGTGTTACATAGAAAAATTTATTCTGGTGTTTTAGAAACAAGAGAAGTTCTTTCTACTGAACCACAATTTGGATATGATTTATTAAATTATTTAAAGAAGACTAACAAAGATATGGTAGATACAGCGATTGCTAATACAGCATCTAAAAATCCAATTAATAGAGAAATGAATACTGGAGTAGATAGACAAAAAATATTAATAGGGATTGCTGATGGAGTAAATAATATTTTCAATGTTTCTTCTCCAACTTCTTTAGGTGATGTTACAGTATATATAGGAACAGAATTTACTAATTGTTATACAATAGATATAAATAGTAATTCAATTGTATTTAATGTAGCACCACCAAAAGATTCTATGATTTTTATTTTAGGTCCAAAAATAGTTGGAAGAGAAACTAAATTATTAGCTATGTATGAATATGATACTAATGATGAAAAGAATGATTTTGTAGATATGATATTTAATGTAGATGTAGAGGCTAAAGATTTAATATTGAATTCATATCTAGGTATTATGAGACTTGGTAGAGATTGGGAATTAGATAATGTTAATCATATTTTGAAGTTGAAAATTAAACCAAAATCTGGAGAAGTAGTGGAGATTTTTAGGATATATTAAAATAGATTGTATTTTGGTTATTGGGAATAAATTATAAATTAATTTATATACATTTAAAGGAGATTTTATGTTAAACGGGACTAGTGGAAATTTTATTTGTGCTGGATGTGATACCTTCGCAGCTCTTCTTAAAACATTCATGACAAAACATGATAATTTTGAACATCTAAATAATGAGAATTATGCGGTTTATTTAAGAAGTACTATTAATAAATATTTATTTTCATATGGTACAGGATTGGATTATAAAAAACAAAAAATTTTAAAGAATCATAGACAAAAAATTATTAAATATATTAAAGATATTATAGAAACTCCTTTTATGAAAGAGACTAAGCTTTTTGTGGACTCGGGGGGGTTCCAAATCGCGATGGGAGCAATTGCTACTAAAGACATGCCAGGTTTTATAGATGATTATCACACATTTCTTAGAGAAAATAATAATTTGTTTACTCACGCTTTTATGTTAGATTTACCTCCAGGACCGGGTAGTGCAAATATATTCAATTCCTATAATCAGATTGAAGATTTGAATAGATTATCATATAGAGCTAGTTCAAATCTTCCTCAGGAAATAAAGGATAAGATGATCTACATACACCATTTCAGAAGTCCTTCTCTTTATAATACTTGGAGTAAATTTTTATGGGACGAAAATCTTGCTGAAGGTTATAAGTATTTTGGTACTGGTGGAATAGTGGTTAATCAAAGTTCTGATATGTCTATTCCAGTAATTATATATACAATTCCATTATCAAGTGTTCTTCGATATGTTAAATCAAAAGAGATGAAGTCATTCTCCTTCCATATACTTGGTGGCGCCAATTTCGGAGAAATTTTACTTCATAAATTATTTTCATATCATATAAAAGAATATCATCATATAGATTGTAATATTACTTATGATTCATCAGCATTATTTAAAGGTTTAGCTATTGGTAGATTTATTCCAGTTTTAAATACATTGGGTGAATTAGAAAAAATGGATATTAGAAGTTCAAAACTCCATCTTAAATTTGAAGGTGCACAAACTATTGAAGATAAAGTATATGAACTATTAAATGGAATGGCAGCTGAATTTGGTTTTAAATTGTTAGATAAAGCTACTGAACCAATTTATGATTTAACTCGAGATACATTTACAAGAGCTGTCCATATGTATTTAATTTCTTATATGTTATACATTTACCGACAGTTAGAAATTACAGCTGAAGAATATGTTAAAGTAATTTATCCTTTATATAAAGATGGTAAAGTAACTGAATTTGATGTAGCTTGTAATGAATATACAAGAAAAATAAATCAGGGAAGAGAAACAAGAAAGCAACAAATTAAATCATATAGTATATACAAATCTTTAAAATTATTAGAGAATATGGATGAAGAGTATAATAAATATTTAGTAGAGAAATTTATGAACTCTTCTGATCTAGCTTCTCTTAACACTAATGGTGGAACTATTAAATTCGCATGATAACAGATGCTTTTTTAAATCAATGTTCTTCTTTGTTAACACAGAATGATGAATTAATCAATGAATCAATTATATCTGATATTAATGCTGTACTAGCTTTTTTTATTGATAAAGAAAATAGTATACCACTCGCAGTTAGATCTAAGTATAAATTTTCAATGGCTTTATCAAAATTAAGAATGAATAAAAAGGATGTAGAAAGTTCTCTTGATGACTTAACTATAAGTGACCAATTTAAAGATTTAGATGCTTATATAGAATGGTTAAGAAGAAATAAAATAACAAGAGAACAGATAGAAAAATGTATTAAACAACTTAGAGCTAGAAAAAAATTTACTGGATTATTTTTAGATTTACCTTATATTGAAAAAGTTATTGGAGATTTTAATAGTAATAAGTTTGATAATATTGATAAGTTATTAGGAGAATATGATCAAGCTATATCTAAGATGTATGGTAGATTAAGTGAAGAAAAAAGAACCGAGTCTAATAATAGAATATCCTCTTTAGATCTTTTTACTGATGAATATGGACCTGTATTAAATCAGATAGAATTAAGTTATTCTGGTAAAAATTCTATATCTACTGGATATCAAGAATTAGATAGTTATTTGAATGGAGGTTTTGAACCAAGTAGATTATATATTTTTGCTGGTTCTAGTGGTGATGGTAAATCTACATTATTATTAAATTTTCTTAGAGGTGCTGTTGAACGAAAGAAAGAACAAAATAGTGGACTTATTGATATATATGTTTATATAACTTTAGAAAATTTAATAGATGAGTCATTAGTTAGATTATACTGTAGTCATACTGATCAGAATATTAGTAGAGTTATAAAAAATTTTCAAACTGAACGAGAAGAAATAAAAAGAGTATTAAAAAATTGGCAAAGTAAAAATAATTCAGCTATAATAATGAGTTATTTTCCACCCACGGTAACTTCAGTAGCAGATTTATCAGTTTATATAGAATCAATTAGAAATCGTTACAAGGGTAGAGGAATAATAAAAGGTGTATATATAGATTATTTAGATTTGTTAATGTCTGGTCAGAAGTTTGATTTACATAGATTAGAAATGGGTCAAGTTACAATTGATCTTAAAGTATTAGCTGTGAGAGGTTGTGCTTCTGAAGGTAGTAATATAAATGGGTGCAACAGCTGGCCCGTGATTTCCCTTTCTCAGCTAAATCGTTGTTTAGATGTAAAGAGTAAAATAATTACTAAAGATAGAGGGGAAATTACTTTAGATCAAGTTAAAGTTGGAGATGAATTAAAACGAGGAAATAATATGTGGATTAAAGTAGTTCAAATATTTCCTATAGAAAAGAAGAAGTGTTATAAAATAAAAACCAAATCTGGAAAAGAGTTAATATGTAGTTCTAAACATAATTTTCCCACTTCTGATGGACTTAGAAATATAGAATATACAGGATTAAAAATTGGTGATAAATTATATTCTTTAAAGGATAACAAATGAAATTTTCTACAAATGTAAAAAGAACTGGATTAGATATATTTACAAAAGGAACTTCTAAATGTACAATGAATTTGTAGAAGATGAAATAATATCTGTAGAAGAGCTTCCTGAAGAAATAGAAACTATGGATATTGAAGTGGGTGGGGATCATTTATTTGTAGCTAATGATATATTGACACATAACTCTGGTTACGACATTAAAGAGAACCTAAGTCTAATGCAGATGAGTGAGTCTATTAAAAAGGTAGAACATTCTGATATGGTAGCATTAATAAGAACGACTACAGAGAATACAGAAAGTAGTATAATTACACCATCAGAGTATGGACAGTTACAAATTACCATAGCTAAAAATAGAAGTGGACCTAAAAATAAAACTATTAAATTAAAAACAAAATATGCAAATTTTAGAGTTGATGATTCTTATATAACCACCTCAATTCCATTTTTAACATCTAGTATGGACATTCTTCAAGGTAGTTTAGAAGGAATATAATAACACGTTTTTAAAACCAAATATGAATAAATAACTAAAAGTGTCAACTAATTTATTTTTTTTAACTTTAAAAGAGGAATTAACAAGATGAAGAACCAGTATATTAAGTTACTCACTGAAAGTCTAATTGATGTTAACTCAGAACTTAAAAAGTATGAAGGTACTGCAGGTGATATCGTAAATCATCGTGGAACAGATACTATAGCTACTCATAAGTCTGTAAAGGATGTTGTAAGTGTTTTGGAAAGATTTTATATGAAGGAAGATAGTGATGAAATAAATTTAGTTGGAGATAATAGTGGAGGAGAAGAAGCAGTTGGTGAGCCTAAAGGTGAAAAAGTTCAACCTGATCATACAGAAGATGCTTTATCAACTCCAGCTTCTAAAGCTGATGGCGCAGCTCTTCCTAATGCTAATCAACCAAACGAATTTAAAGATACAATAATGGATCGTGATGATGCAACAGCAGCTTCTAAAACAGGTGTAGCTTCAGAAGCTATTTTTGAAGATGAAGATCTTGATCTTCCTGCAGAAGAGAAACCAGCAGAAGGTACAGAAGCTGCTACAGATACTGGAAATGTAGA
>Ga0315293_10006494_pt1 | contig 10933 bp, 14 predicted proteins | sample YL17G13_20_MG_FD_203071 | JGI IMG/M metagenome (GOLD analysis project Ga0315293, IMG submission 203071) | Sediment microbial communities from Yellowstone Lake, YNP, Wyoming, USA - YL17G13_20 | ecosystem: Environmental > Aquatic > Freshwater > Lake > Sediment | place: USA: Wyoming | collected... | reverse complement strand
ATGAATGCAATTGTTGATGAACTGGAAACCGATTTTTGCTTATGAAGGTAAAGAATAAATGTGACAAGTATACAAAAAATTGCTAAATTAATTATCCCGGAAATATAGCGAATATTTGCCGTGTATTTCATTTGATCATTATGCAAAACATCAAACTTAGAATGTTTTTGATCTATTCTATTTGTTTCTTGCTTTATTCTTCCAGTTGTTATAGTGCTGAAAGAATTATGGAGAGAATCATCAATTTCTTCAATTAATTTATTCTCATCTATCTCTTTTACTTGTGCCTTTTGAATATTTTTCTGGCTTATTTTGAAGAAAATGAGAATATTTACTGAGAATAAAATGATTGCAAGAATGCCCAATTTCCAGTTCATTACTAAAAAGAATATACAGACTCCAATAATTGATATTGCCATCGGCAAAGCTGTCCGATTGAACTGCTCAAAAAAGAAAGAAAGAAAATTGGGGATTTTTAGGAGTCGTCCAATAAACTCGCCATTATTTATGCTTTCATAATTTGTGGATACCTTTTTGTATATAACGTCGATCATCAGAAGACGAATATCATGGTTCATTTTGGGGAAATAATATGCGTCATATCTTTCTTTAACATATCCAATTGTTTCCAGTACTAAATAAGTGACAATAAAAATTCCTAAGAAGAATAATATTGAATTCATATTTGATTTGATATCGCCAATTTTTGAGAATATTTTACCGAATAGGAAGCCAAAAATGATCATTTCAAGTGGGTAATAGATCATAACAAATATGATGTTTATAATGGGCCACGTAATATTTTTTTTATGAAATTTTAAGCATGTTTCAAATAAATTCATTCGATATTATTATATAAAATATAAAATTATGGCGAACTTTTCATTATCGAACTTCAAATACTATAATGCAAAAACCATATTTTTCTTCTAATTTCCTTCTTTGTTTTTCACTACCAAATCTGGATTTTTGTAAAACCTTTTTATGTATATCCATCTTTTGAAAGTTATTTGCAAGTTGAAGGATTACACAAAACTTTGCCTTCAATTGAAAAATTTGAAGACGGGCTCAAAACCGGAAGAAGAAACAAAATACGGCGTTGTAGCATTGGAATTAAAGTTTTTTTGTTAAAATGGAAAAATAAAAAAAGATTACATATAGTTTAATGGTGTAATCTTTATTTCCAACTTTTTTATAATTTTTCAATAACTCCCCTGTTTTTTAATAAAAAAATTGATGGGTAAAAAAAACTAAAAATAAATATTCAGTGAAGAACATTTCAATGAGTTCCGCAGGTGGTAAAACAAAACCAACGAAGGAAGAGATTGCACAAATTCTTGCTGATAAGGCTGCTAAAAAGGCTGCAAAGCAAGAAAGACGCGCGGATAGCTGGCAGAGCAAAGTTCCGGAAACCACCCCGCAAGAGAGGTATGATCGAGACCAAAAACTTTGTTGGAAAGAAGTTGTTGATGCTCGGTGTAAAAAATCTGATTGGGAATTTGTGTTTGGCACATTCGAGAGCAAACGCGAACAAATTGTGTCGGCTTGTTCATCTCTCCGGATCGATCAAATTGAAGATGCAATCCGCTACAACAAAGAGAACAGGCGCTGGTACGATGGAAATGTATCAAAAGAACACACTGCGGATTGGCTTTTACAACAAGCAGTTTCTTTTCAAAAGAGCTCAAAAGTTCAGATGTCAGAAGAAGCACAGTTCCTGATGGCGCAAGCGCTACAACCACAATCCCGCCCTGAACAGGCAAAAATTGATGCCATTTTGGAGTTTCACAGCTTTCAGAAAGAGCGTCTTGAGCGCTGTCTTCAGGAGGCTACTGCAAGAGACAACCACAACGTTCCCAGAGACTTTATGACATGTCTTGATGGAATCTTTCCAAAATCACACATGTCAGAACGTCAGGCTCTTCTGCTTTATTGCACGACTGTCAAAATCTTAGTTGGCGGGATTGAATTTTCTCCACCATCTTGTGATACGGCAATCAACGTCAGATACCATGTTCACATGCAACTTGAAAATCGCAGGAATGTTGATGGTTCAATTGCTGTTCGCGCAAAACATTGCGCCGAAGGTGATATGAATTGTCTAGACTGCGCTGGCGTTCAGGCTCACAATGTTCTGCTACTCCATAACCATATGTTTGCCGAAGCAGTTAGAAAGATGCTTCATTCTCTCTTGAGTGGACATGACACTGCTCTTGAGGCTTTTTTAAAGTTTTGCGAGATTCAGTGCAAGTCGAAGTTCGAGCCAAAATACACGGGAGTCCCTGAGTTCTATCTCTTTCTGCGTTACCGATCTCTGATTAAAATGCTTATCCCAGAATTTGCGGTTAGAACAAACCCTTGTCTGAAAGTAACTCGCTTTTCCGAAGAACATCGTGGCGAAATTGTCAGATTGATTCTCGAGAAGCTAGGTATGACGATGGAACAAGTTGACTTGCACGTAGCTGCGTTTCTGACCAATCCGTCTGAGTTTCCTACCAGAAAATAGTAACGTTTCCCCAAAAACACTAAATCTTTGGAAAAATTATAATTTATTAATAATATGCACCTTTTACTAGTATCTTTTCCGATTATAGCTGAAAAATGGTGCTTTTATAATATTTCTTTGATAATATTTTGTATAAAAAAATTACAATAAATCACTTTTCATGCGACCAATTAATTTTTTTGCCCTGCGAGTAAATGCACGATTATTTTTTATCTGTTCATTCTTTTGAAAAACTAACTCTAAAAAATTTATTAGTGAAAACCAAAACTTTGATAAACAGATGTTCTTGTATTTACACTGTATTTTTCTTTCTATTGCGTCATGAATCCGGTTTCGCTCAAAACTTCTGATTTGAAAATCCTTTTCACAAAGTTGTTTATTATTAAAAGCCCAAAAATTGATTCCAATAATGTTGCCCAATATTATCGTGCAAATTGAGAATAAATCAATAATTTGATTCCCCATTCCAATTTCAATACTTACATCAACAAGAATATCCGGTGGATAACATACAGTTGAGCTCAAAACTTTTGAGCATGATGTTTTGCTTATTTCCGAAAAATTATCGAAATCAAATAAATAAATATTTCCCTCTCCATCTAGCCCCAAATTTTCGTATTTTATGTCATTATGAACAAAACCAAGTGAATGCAATTTGACGGTTTTTCTAATTAAGGAAGAAATACTATTTTTTACTTGTTTCAATGATCCAAATTCAAAATCGGAAAATAATATTACTCGTTCACTAACAATTATTTTAGCTATGTATTTTGTAGAGTTATATTCAATATTATAATTTGAATAAATTTTTGGTGAAATATCATTATCTGAAATATATTTATACATTTTATCAAAAATTTCTAAATCTTTTTTACTAATAATAAAAATTTTTATCGCGAACTTGGATTTATAATTATCCGCATAAATAACTAATGAATTATAGCCGCTTATTTTAGGAAGTTCAAAATTCGTTATATTATATATTGAACATATTTCCCCAATTTTTGGTTCAGCAATATTATATAAATTGAGTAATTTAAGATTACCATAAGATTTTTTTGAACCATCTATATTTGTTTTTATTGAATTTATTTTTGGTATAAGTTCTTTTAGAGTTTCCATTTTTTTAGTAGTATAAGTAAAAACTTTTTATATTAAAAATGCCAAGTTCAATCGAATTTAATATCGGAGTAAGTGTTAAATTACAACTAAATTTCAATAATATTAATATTATTCTTAAATTATTATCATCAAAAGCGCAACTAATTATATATGGTTTATCAAAACCGATAGATCGTGATTGTAAACCACCATATTTTGATAATAGAATTTTACAAAAATTATCTGGATTGAATAAGAATTTATGGAAAATGCTTCAAAAGTTGCTGAAATGAGGAGTGATAAAATGGTTTTACGTAAAAAAGTTGAATATGTAAATTTTGAAGATGAAAGTGAAGTAGTTGGATTCATTTTTTATACTATTTGTAAATTGCATTCAATTGTTCTAACCCACTCAAAATAATATCTTTATTGTTAAAATAGCTTCTGTGGTAATGAACATCTGTGTATTCTTTTATAAAATTTTTGTCTCCATTTTTAAGACGATTCCGAAAATCTTTGACTTCCAAATGTCGAACTTTTCTGTTCAAAACTTTTAAATTTGAGTATTTATGTAAAATATTATACATAATTATTTGATCAGTATACCATCCACTTCTTCCAGGAATTCCATTGTAAGAACTTGGATAATTTTTAATAAGATTATCTTCAATATCTTTCTCACTCTTAATATTGAAACATTTCGACCATGTACTTGGATGTGCAGCATTGTAGCACATATAAATCTGTTTTCCGGCAATGTTTCTATAGTAAATGAAGTCATCTTTTTTAAAGTTTTCGAGACCTTTTGTAAAATAGTCAAAGTTTGTTGGAAAAATGTCCATGTCAGTAATCATAACGAGTTCATCATCTGGAAGTTTTAAGAGAGATGCATAATACATTCGCAAATTCTGACCTAAATACGCGCCTTTAAGATTCAAGTTTTTATTCCATAAAATAATATTTTTCCCATATTTTTTTAATTCATCTGGAATTTTTGTTCCAACAAAAACGCAAATGAATTTTATGTTGATTTTATTCCAGAAGAATATTTGTATCGGAATAAAATTATAGTATTTTGGACTATTATCAACTGATCCTAAAACAGTAGTCAAACGCATGATATATATAATAAAAAAAATATATATTCCTTTTTATTATTTTCAAAAATTATCTACAAAAACTACTTACCTATACGGTATTTTATTAAACGAACTCCTTTTATTAAATTTGGAAAATATTTATTTATATAATGAGTTTTATTTGTTGGACATCCAATAAAACGCTCATAATCATTTGGTATAGAATTATCTAAGTCATGTTGTGAAGATTTTGGTTCATATTTATTATGCGAAGCATTTATATATACTGTATTTAACTTCATTACATATGGATAAACTATTCTTTCTAAAAATATCTCATCTACAATCCAATTATTTGCTGTATATGGTTTTGATATATAATTCAAATATTCTTTTACAAGTGGAACTAATATATTATTACGACATCCCCATAATCCTGCTAATATTTTTCTTTTATGCATCGGATGATTTCTTATTATATGAAAGTTTTTATCCGATTTCAACCATTCTTTTATAGCTTTAATTTCTTTCGATTCTATTCTTGAATCTGTATCTCTTGATAAAAATATATTAATATTTTTGTAAAATGCTGGTAAAAAACGCCACATTGTATTCCTTTTGTCGTTTGTATTATTCATTTGGATTAAACGCACATTTCCTAAATTTTGTAATATATCTTTTATATTTTTAGGAAGTGAATTATTATGATAAACAAAACATGTAAATTCAGGTAATTTATGCTTTATTATTAAACAATTATCTAATAAACCATAAAAATAAGATGTGGCTTTTCCCCAAACTGAAAAACTAATTACATTCATTATATTATATTTTAGAAAAATAATATAATTATATTTTATAAAAGTATAAGTAAAAGAAGTGATGGCGTTATATTTTGGAAAATAAAATAATTTTTAGATGGATATATGAAAAAGTATTATACTTTTAGAAAAAGTATAATACTTTTTCAGAAAAAAAGAGATGAACTAAAAGTTAGATGAACTAAAAGTTATCTCATATATTTACCATTTCTTAGTAAAAGTAACATTGGCGTTCCATCCACTAGATTGGCTGTATCCACCGCCAAAACTGAGAGAGGAATTCTTTGATGCTGGAGAAGAGACACACTTGTCAAAGAGCTTAACCTGAGGGGCTTTCATTTTTATAATATATATAATATTTTATTTTTCAAAATTATCCTAAATTTATAAAATACAAAAAATTGAATAAATAAATTGGAATAATATAAAATATATAAAACATCATGGGAGCGTGCTCATCTTCTTGTATTAAAAAAAATCCACAATCTAATTATATAATGAGCGCAACAGATCTTCTCGAAAAAATTAACCCAAAAACAGTTTCAAAAGTTCCTTTCCAAGATAAAATAATTTACGCTCGAATTGAAGAAATTTATGATGGAGATACTATCAAAATAATCGTATTATTTGGTGAAACGCCAGTGAAACTATCATTGCGGATATTAGGAATAGATATATAAAAATCGTAGATTTTTATATAAGGTGTTTTATTTTACTAAGTAAAATAAAACAACCACACCAGAAATTAAGCATGCCGAAGGTAGATTACCTGAAGAGCATAATGCGGCTATAAAAGTTCGTGATTATATGCGGTCATTGTTTCCCAAAAATATTGCAAAAATTTGTATCCGCGATTGGGACAAGTATGGCAGGAGAGTTCTGGGAGAATTATTTTTAGAAACTGGGGAGAACGTGGCTGAAATTCTAATTCATGGAGGGTGGGCACGACCATATCATGGGGAGAAAAAGAAGGCATGGACATTGGAAGAATTAACAGTAAGCCCATTTGTGTAAAAAGCCCCTTTCAAAAAGGGGCTTACCCCCAAACAACAAGTCCAATTTTATAAAAAATTTAATTTATCTGTTTTATTACATAAATGCTTGTTAGATTATAATATGTGAAGAAAAAGAAGGCATGGATAATTGAAGAACTTATTGCAAGCTTATTTGTGTAAAATATTTTAGAAAAATCCTATGAATCAAAAATCATTCACATCTTTTTAATTCTTTTATGATTTTATCAATTGCTTTATCAGATAGAGTAATTGTTATAGTTGCTGATGTTAATTTCCCAGTTAAAAAATCTTCCCAATTTTTGCTGAATTTTACAATTAATTTATTTTTGTTTTTTTGGATGTTATATAATAATTTTATTGGAAAATTCTGATTATACCATCTTCCACTAAAATTTATATCATTAAATAAATGATAAATATATATAACACATTCATTTCCATTTCCATTTACTTTAATTTTAAGTTTATTTTCACGAATTTTTATAGTTTTATTATTTAATTTTGTAAATAACGTTACACTTGAAATATCCGGATTTTTCACTTCACGAACCTCTTTCGTTTTTTTAATTATTTTAAACGGACCCTTTAATTCAAATTCTGATGATATTTTCATCTATATATATATTTATATAATTTTTTAAAAATTATAAATTAAATGCATAAATTTTGCTTTGGATTGGAACAAATATGACGCTAGAGTTCTGGGTAAATTTTTTTTAGAAACTGAGGAATTCTGCCGGATTTTTAATTAATAGAGAGAAGAAGAATTAACCGCGAGCCCATTTGTGTAAATTGGCTATAAAAATTGTATCTATCTATAATATGAAACATATTATGGATAATTCACATTATATTATAATGTTCTTTATAATGATTGTTGCCGGTGCATTATCTACAATGAATGTATGGGTCAATAAAATAAGTGATATACGCTTTTCATTAAATGATGTATATATGATTTTACTTCTGAAAAGATTAAAAACTCTTCGAGTTTTTAATCTCCCTTGTCTTAAAGACTCAAGTCTTTAAGACAACCGGTTGGATGCTCTTTTTTATGGGAATTATTTATAAACATTTATATGCACTTTTATTTGGATTGATACTTGTAATCGCTAATTTGTATTGTATTCGAACACAATGCTTTGTAACTGAGAATCAATATAAATTAGGTATGATCCCACATCATTCAATGGCGGTTTTTATGAGTAAAAAATTATTGAAGAAACCGAATAATATTCAGAATTTTCTTGAGAATCTTATAATAACACAAGAAGATGAAATAAATTTTCTGAAAAGCCCCTTTTTGAAAGGGGCTAACCCCCAAACACTAGACCAATTTTTATAAAGTATAAAATACAATTTTAATTTATCATAGTAAAATTAAAATTATTTTGGATGGGGCTGCAGAAGCATAGAAAGATAACTAATTGCAAGCGATTTGATACTCACTAATGAGGGCTGCAGAAGCATGGGGGGTAAGGGGGGAACGGCAGTTCTCCCCCTTTACATTGGTCTAATCATTCCCGGAGAAATATTACCGCCTTGATTACCAAAAGTTGGATTGGTTGTTGGTTGAATAGGAAGAGGAAGAGGAAGTGATTTAGGCTTTGGAGCAGGACAACGATTAAAATTTGTTGTGTTACCATTAAAAGCGTTAATGTTAAGGGAAAACTTTGCGGAGGTTTCAGAAGCAAAAGAACTTTCGCTGGAATTTGGATTCAAACTCATTTTATAATATATTAGTATATTATTTTTATGTTCTAAAAGCCCCTTTTTGAAAGGGGCTAACCCCCAAACACCCAGACCCATACCAAGCCTCTTCCAAAAAGAGGCTATTGTATCCAAAAACGATTCCAATCACATTTTTTAATAGAACATGATATAAATTGCTCAGTTGGGGCTTTAATTTTTATATTACCATATTTTAATTCCACTGAATTTCCATCTCCAGAAGTAGTCCCTGAATGTCCCAATAATATTAAATTATTACTTTTAATTTTCCCATATTTTATATTTTGTCCATAACATTTTTTAGAAAATCTAATAATTTTATTCGCAAAAGCATAAATTAAATATGTTATAAAAAACCAAGCTGAACTACTATTTTCTTTATTCATATGTAAATATATTTTCCCATTATATTTTGTATCATAATTCGGCAAATTATCTAAATTTAATTTTTTAACTATTTCATAATTTGGACTATTTATATTTTCTTCTTCCCAACAATTCCATTCAAATATTTCTTTATTTTGTAATATTTTTATAATATTCTTCATCCATTTCTCTCTTTTTCCTACTAAACATCGAATTATTATATGAGCCGGAACAATATCTCCACCAAGATTATTATTCAAATAAAAATGAATTGTTTTATATTTATCTCTATTTTTAATCAATCTATCTATTTCTATTTTAAGGTTTTTATAATTATCATTAACTGAAAAATCTTCTAAATAAAAATGATTATCTTTTTTTCTTATATCTTTTTGAATTATATTATTAGAAGGTAAATTATTAGTATATTCTACTTTATATTCAATTATTTCTCCTGTTTTTTTATTTTTTATTAACAATTTTTTTATATTGAGAATATCTATAAAATTATATGAATTAAGTTTTTGTAAAAATAATTTTTCATTTATACATGGATTTGTTGATGGATTCAATAAAGATACATATAATATTATATATTTGTTCCAGTCAAATGTTTCAGTTGTTATAACTTTCACTATTTGATAATTTTTATATTCTCCATTCATATCAATATTTAATTGTAAAATTTTTTTGTAATCATTACTTAAAATACGAAAATGTGATAAAGTATTTATTTTATCAAATGATATTTTAATTGGATAATATTTTAACAATATTTTATTTATTTTTTCGACTAATTTTTTATATAACATTTATTTATATTAGAAAATAGATTCAATAATAATTAAATACTAATTTATTATCTAAAAATCCCAGAATACATTTATCTCTATCTGTAATCATTTTTTTCAGAATTATTACAGATAGAGATAAATGTTTGATTCATTTTTTACAAATAAATATATTATATAATATATGAAAGAATCAAAATTTGTAAAAGAATTTTCTGATAGTTGTCATACGTATAATTTGAAAAAATTTGATAGAAATATTCGAAGATATCCAATTATAAAAGTTGAAACATCATCATTAAAATATCTTATCAATCAATCATCATCAATACATCCTAAAAAATTGCCTATATTAAAAAATATTAATAAAACAATCGTTTTATTTAATGATTTTAACCCAATCTCAAATTGGATTGATCTACTTAAAAATATATATTCAAATATTATCAAAAATACTAAAACAAAATATATAAATTGTATATTATTACAATATACTGACTTGAAAAATTATATTAGACGTCCAAAAAATCCACTTGTTTATTCTAAAAAATCAACAATTCATGGGAAGGGTATATTTTCAGCAAGTATTATTCCAAAAAATACTGAAATTATGAGATATATTGATCATATACATGGGCACCCATTTTTGTATGATGATTCATATTTAATAAATCATTCTTCAAAGCATGCAAATGTCTTTTTGAAATATTATAATCGTGATGGATGTAATTATTCAATAGTTGTATCAAATAGACCAATTCATAAAAATGATGAATTATTAATAGATTATTTAAGTATTCAGGATATGTATCCTTGGCTTGGAGGAATTACTTTTACAGAAAAATAATGAAAAATATAAACTTAAAAATAACAGCATATATAAACACAAAATGCTAAAATTAAGTCTTGGAATACTATTTATTGTCGCCCTATTTGAGCCAACTATTCAACAATATAGTGATGAATATTGTGCAAAATATGTCGCAACATTTCCTCTTACGATGGAGAAATGTATTGACAACAGTAGTGTAATTAATGAAAGTTACCCGAATAAAAATTGCTCTGGATCAGGCTTGTTTGCATTGACTTATTCTCCTGATGTTTGCAAAAATAATATGAATATTATGCCTATAATACCGGCTGTTCCATTCAAAAAGGTAAATTGGAATGAATATATTGTTTTGAGTGGAAGTAATTTTGCAAGCGACCAGAAGAATAATATAATTAAATCGGTAAAAATCCCAATTAAAGAAAAAAGTTATTCACAATTAGTTCTTTCTGAATTTCTTTTCAGTATTTCAGCATTTATATTCACAATGACTTTTTTTATTTTGTTGGTTCAATAATTTTTTTAATTGTGTATTCATTATCTAAAAATTTCAGTTGATATTCTATATCCATCGAAATAAAATTTTTCTTCCAACCTTGTTCTATTTTGTATAAATTATAGGTCAAAATACTATTATAATATCGATAAATATTCATGTCAAAATCAAATAATTCTTCCAATGTTTTGGGAATA
>Ga0315293_10006493_pt1 | contig 10936 bp, 6 predicted proteins | sample YL17G13_20_MG_FD_203071 | JGI IMG/M metagenome (GOLD analysis project Ga0315293, IMG submission 203071) | Sediment microbial communities from Yellowstone Lake, YNP, Wyoming, USA - YL17G13_20 | ecosystem: Environmental > Aquatic > Freshwater > Lake > Sediment | place: USA: Wyoming | collected... | reverse complement strand
GCCTGTCGCATACGGCACAGTCACCCAGGTCATAGGATCAGGGCTCGGAGGGTCATTATCCGGCGCCATAGAAGTACCGGTAATCTCTACCTCATCTACACAGGCGTACTCGGCCGTAAGGTTTGCGTTAGTCCGGAACCTTAGTCGGAAACCTGCGATGTTGTCGGCGCCTGCGGGGCAGAGCAAATCACGGGATGCCCATACCGTATCTTGCGTTGTCTGAAGCGTGTTCCATACCGAACCATCCGTGGACCATTCTGCGTAGAGATATTCGCCTGAATCCATTCCGGTGGTCTTGCGGGCAAATTTGATGTGAATTTGCTTATAGCCGACTGTGCCGATAGCTTTCTGTATCGACGCCGCCTTTTTCAGATTTGCTCCGTAGCTGCCATTATATGCTGCGGCGCTGCTTACGGTTGCCGACCCCGAAACTGTCCAGCCCCCGGCGGTGAGGTTGCCGCTCTCAAAACCATCGCTGAAAAGTGTTTGGGGGAAAGCTTGTGAGGTCGTGAAGGTATAATATGTCCCGCCATTGTTATCGGTGGCGGTGTTGCCGGCCGCATCTGTTGACTTGACCTGGTAATAGTAAGTTGTCGCCACAGATAGGCCGGTTATTGTCACTGAGTGACTTGTAACCATCGCTGCATCTGATGCTTCGCTGGTCGGCGGGATGGATGTTCCGTAGGTAACTATGCTGTTACTCGCTTCATTTGTCGTCCAGGTAATAGTTGCGCTTGAATCTGTTATGCTGGTAGAGGTTACTATTAATATAGCCGGTGGAGTCGTATCTATGGTGGCACTTGGGCTATTGGAAACCTGTGCTTCGTTGCCGGCGCTATCTATTCCTGTTACGGCATAGTAGTATGTCCCATCAGCACCAGGACTGTCGGTATATGAGGTTGCAGTAACACCTGCGGCGATTCTTTTAGCCGGGTCAGGCGATGTTATCGCTGCAAGGTCTCTATAGATATTGTAACTGACTACGCCGATGTTGTCTGTCGCTGCCGACCAGGTTAGTTCTATACTTCCACCACCTATCGCCGTGGCTGTTAGGTCAGCAATCGCAGATGGGGCATCGTTGTCTGCTATAATTATGCTATATGTTCCACTCGATGGGTCTGTTGCAGTGTTGGGAACTGCGTCCTGCGCGGTGATATAGTATGTTATCGTCCCGACCTTATTAGGGGAAATAGGAATATTGGCGCTCCAGATATTGCCGCCACCCTGGGTCATAGGTGCAGTGGTTTCTGAACCGTCGATAGGCGTATAGCGGACTGTAGCGCTGACAACACCTACGTTGTCAGTAATGGCAGCGGAAATTGTCACGGTCTCGCCGGTCGTGCCTGATGTATTGCCGGTTGCGCCAGTTATTACAGGAGGTTGTGTGTCTGGAACTGTTGTCGTGAAACTGTAATATGCACCGCCGTTATTGTTGGTTGTGGTGTTGCCTGTAGCATCTGTTGATTGGACTTCATAATAATACGTTGTTTCTGCAGTAAGCCCTGTAAGCGTCACAGAATGGCTGGTGACCATTGCTGCATCGGATGCCTCGCTTCCCAAATCTGTGGTTGTCCCATATCTAACCGTGCTATTACTTGCTTCGTTAGTTGTCCAGGTGATAGTCGCGCCGGATTGTGTTATGTCGGAAGAGGCTACCGCTGATATAATCGGCGGCGTGACATCGGTTGTTGAAGTCGTAAAGCTCCACACCGGGCCTACTCTTGTATTAGCCGTAGAGTCGGTCACTTCGGCGAACCATTCATATTGAGTCCCTACTGAAAGACCAGACCACACAATAGAAGCATTCTGACCGCTCGGCACGGCTGTGCCAATAACTCTAAACTGGCTCATCGTAAAATCGAGTGTAAATCTGCTGTTATTGTCGGTCTGGTATTGTCCCAACCAGGGTGAGTAGGTCTTCACATAGACCTTGTTCTCCGCCGGCACAAAACGCATAATCCGCAGCCAGCCGTTGCCGCCGTTAGCTTCAATCTGATAGTCAGCCATCAATTCATGCACCTGTCGTGTGCCGACGGTAGTTGTCTTCGTCAATTCCGTGCTGAGGTGACCGCATAGCACAAAGTGAACGTTACTATTTGCCACGACCATATCCCTGATATATTGAGTGCTGCCCCACTTGCCGTTATAGTTCCCGCTGATGTCCAGGTAGCTATGGGTTGTGATAATCGCCTTGCGGTCGGCATTTGCCTTCAATACACTATCGGCCCAGCTTATATCAGCAGTGCTTGGCGTATCTTCAAGGTGCAAAATAATATAGTCGTCAGTCGCCGCTGAAAAGAGCTGGTAGTTATTGTTGTTGGTTGTTCCATAATGGCCCCCATACCAGGGTTGGGTTGCGTAACGAGTATAAGGGAAGTATTGGTTATAATATGTGCTATCGGCAGGATAGTCCGGGTACTGACCGGATAGAGTATCCGTTAGCTTGTCGTGGTTGCCGGCCAGTACTCCGTATGGAACTACGCCATCCAGCAAGCTCATACTGTTGTTAGCATTCTGCCACTGGGTAGTATCATTCCAGACATCGACAATGTCTCCCTCGTGGGTTACGAAAATGATGTTTTGGGCTGTAACGTTATTGACTATCCACTGTGTTTGTGCGGTAAAGATAGCGGGATAGCTTTTCGAGTAGAGCTGCGTATCCGGCAGGACAACCATTGTAAAGTAATCGTCGGGCGAAGGAATCGCCCGGCCGTAGAATGTTACATCCACTAAACCACCTTGCGGGTCGCTGGCGGTAAGGGTAAGTGTCGGCGAAGTTGATACATTGGTGGCGCCATCGGGTGGGGCGACAAGCACGGGCTGGTCCGGAATCTGGCTATCTACCCTGAAGTAGGAATCAACCGGTGCCCAGGTTTCACGGGTCTGTAGGCCATTGATGCTCCTGACAAGGCAGTTCCAAACGTAATCTGTTTGGTCGTTGAGTTTCAATGTGCTGAACGTTACCGAGCCGCTCGTTCCGGAAAGGGGCTTGGTCTCTATTGCCTGCATACTCTGGTATGTCACCGTCAGCAAAGGCAGATTGGCCGATTCGCTGCTATCAAAGTCCACACCGTCTGAACCGGAGTCCATAGTAACGATGCCAAAATTCGGGGCGCCGTTGCTCCATTCCTGAACAAACTGGGTGATGTCGAATGTTCGCCAGCCAAGTGCGGTGCAGTCTCCGTTGAGGGCGACACCTGCATTTGAACCGTTCTCTGCTCCCGCTCCCGTCCAGGGGGTGCCGGAGCTACGGCTATTCCAGGTTACCTCGCTCTCGACCCAGTCCTCGGTCAGCCGGTAGAGCTTCATAATATTCCCTGTATTAGTGCAATTAACCTTCAAAGTGGCTGACGTGATAACTGCTCCCGAAGGCACTTGGCCAGGTCCGCTGCCAAATATGTTAGGAAACTTGATTACGCCGTGTGCGTGAGGGCCGGAGCCATCGACATTAATAGAAATGGCTGCACCGTAATTAGTGTTTGGGTTATCCGCAGAAATCTGGGCATCGTCAGTAGCCGCAGAGCCGCTGAATGTGACCGTGTTAGATGTCCCTGATGCCTGGCCAAGATATAATGTCGCATTCGCATCGATTAACTGATAGTTAGAGGCCGCTGAGCAGGTAAATGATACTTGTGTGTCTCTGAGGACGCTTTCATCAGAAGGAGAATTCAGTATAACAGTGTCGGCAGTAACAATTCCAAATATATCGGTGTTGTTCAGAACGCCGGAAACAAATCCGGCATTGACGCCCCAGGCATAAGCAGGAACATTGGTAGCTGTGTGGCCTGTGCTGCCCCAGGAAACATCAGGGTAGCTACCTATTCCATTGTTGGATAAAACTGTCAGTCCGCCGGTTTCGTGGTCGGCGGTCACAATGATAAGAGTGTCGCTGCGGCCAGCAGCCCAGTTGATTGCTGCCTGCACAGCGTTAGCAAACTCATTCACATCAGGAATAGTCCGCGCAAGGTCGTTACTATGACAGGCGTGGTCGATATTTCCACCTTCAACCATCAGGAAAAAACCATCGGTGTCGTTGTCGAGGATACTAAGGGCCGTAGCGGTCATCTCCGACAAGTGTGGTAAATTTCTAGGACCATCGTATTCATAGGGCAGGTTGGTACTGCCGAACTGCCCGGAGACCTTGGTTACACTTTCGGTATCCAGCGCAAGCATGCTCGCTCTATCTTCTACCACAGTATATCCTGCTGCCTCCGCCGAAGAGCGGGACATTCCATTTGCACCTCCGCCAAATAGCACATTTGGCTGGGTTTGATTGAGGTAATCGCCGGCGATCTGGGAGTAATTACTGCGGGTTGGCTCATGTGCACCGAAGGCCGCCGGAGTGGCGTCGGTTAAATAGGCAGTGCTTACCAGTCCCATGCTCTTACCAAGCGCCTTGAAGTATTCCAATAGCGTCGGTAATTCACTACCTTCTGTATAATCAGGATTGGCCGGATAGGCCATACTGACGACCCCACCATTGACCTTATATCCTGTGGCGAGAGATGTGGCCGCAGCAGCCGAATCTGGTATGCCGCCGCCATACTGATATGTGGTAAGCACACCCTGGTAAGGAAACGCCTCAAACGATAGCGAACCGGCTGCCCCATAGACATAGATTCCCCCCGCCTTGACCTGCTGGGGTCCCATACCGTCGCCAATGAAAATGATTACGTTCTTGGGGGCAGCCTGCACAAGGCCTGAGCAGCAAATTGCCGCCACCAGGATAACCGCTAAAAGTTTCTTAATCCGCCGGGGGATGCCTGACGGCAGATAATCTGCACTTAGCATAATTTATGTTCCCTTCCCGCCCCTAAGGGGCGTTTGGACAATGTATGGAACGAAATTGCACTTTCCGATACCGCTCGCTGGAATTATCCTCCTTGAAAAGTATTGTCTTGATTAGTCATCGCATACGAAACCGCGCAAACTAACTGCTGCGGTAAACAAAAACTCTAATCTTATAAAATACTATATTATTCTACAGGACAACCGCCGCTATGTCAATTGTGGCAAATACGTATTTTTAGGACTTTTTGTGAAAAGAGCTGAAAACCTGTCCGTTTTTGCCACAAAGGCACAAAGACACCAAGTTTATTTTTTGATAATTTCTTTGTGACTTCGTGTCTTCGTAGTTTACAAACACCCTATGCTAGTGCCGTTTCCAATAAAAAACTGTTACTTTTTCATAACTTGTCAATAACGTGACAAACCTTTCCTTCGACTTTGCTCAGGACAGGCTTTTTTTCGCCGATTTTCTGGATTCCCGCTTTCGCGGGAATGACAAAAAGTGATACTCACTTTTTGGAAACGGCACATAGGATGGAAAAAGAACGGGGATTTGGCGGTTTCTCGTCTCGGCGGAGGCCGAGCCGGTTCGACTCTTTCGACTTGGTTCGACCTTGCTCACCACAGGCCGCTCAAGACAGGTGCGCTCACCGCAGGCTTAGCCGGAGCGGTGTGTTTCTTTATTGTTCCCGAGTGCTACTATGGTTTGGTTGCCGTTGTGTTAACCCCGTTAGAAAGAGATGTTGTTTTTCTAACGGGGTAAGTATCGCTGACTCGGGGTCGAGAAAGAGCACCAATCAGTGCAATTGCGACCCATACGCCGCCGGCAACGACGGATAAGGCAGCAAGGACGACAAAAATTAAGAGAAAGACTTTCATTTGAACGCTCCAGATTTATTTCTATCGAGCCAATGTCCCAGTATATATGCTAAAAGGGCCGAGCCGAAGGCCAGAATGATGGCGGGGATTCGAATTGCTGATGGGAAAATAAATTGGAATGTTATGGCGACCAGCGTGCCGACAGACATTGATAAGATTGCTGCGAGGGGCCGCGGGCGCCTTAGCCATAAACCAATTATGGCGACAGGGAGAATGGCCGGGGCCCAAATAGTATAGCAGATGAGCAGCCCGGTGATGATGTCGGGGACGGCGGTTGCGCTGACAGCGGCAATTATCGCGATAGCAACCGTCGCACAGCGACCGATATTAAGAGCAGCGGTATCTGTTAGATTTGTAAACGGCGAAATTATATCCTGGGTGAAGGCTACAGCACCGGCGTTGAGCAGCGAGTCGAGACTGGACATAATCACCGACATCAGGACTACTAACAAAAGGGGGTAACCCCATATTGGCATAATTAGTTTAACGAGGTTCAGTAAGACGTGGTCCTCATCCGTTTGGGCCGGGATAATACTCCGGGCAACAACGCCGAGCGATACCATTATCATAAACCAGACCGAGCTATAAATGCCGGCCAACACAAAGCCATTCCGCGATACGCTCGTTGTTTTTGATGCTAATACGCGATTGGCATAAGGCGGGATGAGCGTTTCACCAAGTAGAAAAGCTGCCACCAGACCGACAAGGTGGAGAGGAGGTGTAGAACTTAGTCCTGCGGCGGTGGCAACTGCTGCCTGGCTTGCGAAGGTTGCTGCGGACCCTTCGAGACGGAAAAATATCGCAACCAATAGCGTGATGGGCATCAATACGGAAAAAAGGGTGAATTGAAAGGCGTCGGTTATCACGCTTGTTCGCAGGCCTCCGAAGGTGGTGTATGAGGCGGTTATGGCAACGACAATGGCGACGGATATCCACTTTGGCAGATCAAATATGTTATTTAATACGACACCGCCGGCCTTCGCCATAACGGAGGCGAAGCCTGCACACAGGCCGACGGAAATAATCCCGGCGAGTATCTGGCAGTTACGGTCATATTTTTGTCCAATCGCATCGCCGAGCGTGTGGCAGTCTTTCAATTTTCTTAAGCGTGGTGCAACCAGCAGGCCGACCAATATATTCTGGACTGCATAAGCCAGACCTATGCCCCAGAAGAGGAAGCCGCTCTTGAATCCTCTCCCGACAAAGCCGATTGAAAAGCCCGGCCCTACGTATGCGGCGGCGACGCTGCCGAAAACAAGCGCCAGAGGGAGCGCCCGCCTTGCCAGCGAGAACTCTACAAACTCGCGCGCCAGGCGTGCCCGCACCACAACCAGTGCAAGCAACGCGACATACACCACAACAGCAATAATAGACAAAAGTTTATCCACGGTTTTTAACCCAAGAGGGTATTTTATCAGTCAGAGTCAGATTAGACAACCCTTCGACTCCGTTCAGGGCAGGTAACTTAGAGCAGCTATTGGCGGAACTTTTCTTCTTCAAGCTCATTTATTGCAGAGTCGAGCTGGGCTTCTGTGCGGAGCCATCCGAATCGCGAATCGACAAGAAAGGTGCGATACCACTGGATAAGATTTCTGGCAAAGTCTTCGTCTTTGCAGTAGATTCCGAAAGATATTTCACCTGCGTGTGAGCCGGGTTTTTCAGGTCTATGCGGGAAGGCAAGAAGGACTGCCGGACGTGATAAAAGAAACTCCAAATCGGATACCTTGCTGTTGTAAATCCGCAGTCTGCCCTGCTTGATTGCGTCCGGATATTTGCGAAATAGCGAACGTGCTTCGTTGGTGAAGCCTGGAATACTTAAGTTTAAGGCGCGGTGCACTGTTACATCAGGATAATCTTCTATGATTTCGTGTAAAGTGCTTACATAATCCTCTATAGGCTGCCTTTCACCCTCAAACAGCATACAGGTCCACAATTCACCGTAGGCAGTAGCATCGAGCTGGTCGGTGAGCATTTTTTTTGCGACGTCATAAGTCTCCTTTCGGCTGGTTAATACCTTCAACTGGTGTTCAGTCAAAAGTCCGGCCCAGGACGGCATATCCTTTGGCAGGGATTCAGGAGGACAGATGCCGAGCCGGGTCAGGAGTCTGAGGAATTGTTTTTCTTCTGAGCCGTAAAACCTCCTGCCAACCACGCTGCCGACGTGGCCATCGCACTCCATTCCAAACTGCTTATGGTAGCCGAACGACAGGCAGTGCACATCAAAGCCCTTTGCAATAAGCATTTTTTCGAGCTCACCAATCAGAGCCAGGGCTTCTTTTTCCGGCGCTCTATCAATCGAGAGGTGCACGTTCGGGCACAAAACGATTGGCTTTTTACCTGCCAGGTGCGACAGAGAGACGAATTCCTCGACGGCTTCTTTTAGCTCCTGCCTGCCGTCATAGATTTCGATGCAAACAAATGCCAACAGAGCATTTCTAAAAACCATTCTGGGCTGTTTTAGCGAGATTGTGGAAGGGTCTATTCGTGAGGAAGGCTCTTTATCTTCAAAGTAACAGGATGAGCACTGGTAGCAGTCCAGAATCATAGGGATTTGTCGTTTCTTTCTGTTTTAGTCAACGTCCCCCCTGCTTTCTTGCGAAAGTAAGAAGGAGGGTGAATGCTGTGTTTGTTTTTTGACAGCGATTTGGTTTTTTTGAGTCGGGAAGCAATCTTTGCGTCAACGCGGGACAAAAACAAGCTCAAATTTGGGGTAACAGCCTTATCAGCGAAGCCTACGCTGTTAATGACCCGCACGACTTGTGCAGCGTTCCAGAAATCATCAGAAGAAGCGATTCGCTGTGCTTCCTCACGTGTCAGCGATTTAAGATATGCCGGTATGCAGCCGTCGCGTAAAGCATCGGCAAAATCAACCAGCATCTCCTGGATTTGGCGGTTTGTATCAGGCATTGGTTCTCGCTCCTGTTAAAAATAAAGCGTTAATCCTCATTGCAGTAATCGCAGAACATCGCTCTTAGTTTTAGTATGGTTCTAAATTCGAGCATTTTCACGGCACCTACGGTAGTCTTAAGGTCGTTGGCGATTGCCCTGCTGGAGAGGCCTTGCATCCAGAGATCTATGGCCCGTCTTTCGCGGTTCTTTAGTCTATTTAGCAGCCGGCGAAGGACGTGGCGAAGCTCCAGCTGAGACATCACCTCGAGGATGCCCAAATCAGGGGCAACGAGGTCGCTGAGGTCTTTCTGTGATAAATGCAGATGCCGGTTCATTCTTCTATACACTTCTCTTAAACGTTTACGCATATAATATAGATACACGGTTCTTATCAGCTGCTTTTCGCTATAAACATTACGCAGGTGTTCAGGATTTTCCCAGATATCGGCATAAACATCCTCTAAGATGTCCTCACATTCGGTCTCATTACCCAGGTGGTGATACAAAATCTTTTTGAAGTTGTCAAAAGTCGCCCTCTCAAAGGGTTCCATTGCCCGTCGTCGGCGTTCGATGTCCGGGTCTGTCAGGCCTTGTAGTGCGTTTCGCAGCCGCCTATCCATAACAAACTTTTTCGGTTCTATACTTTTTTATCCCTGCCTCGCATACTGGAACGACCGTATCACGAAGCTTCTGCCCTGCCTAATCAGGTAACAAGCCGGTCTTTGCCAAAGAATATTATATCTCAAAGGAGCAGCTTTTTCAATAGCAAAGCGGCAGTGCAGAACAAGGATAAGGCGGCTGCTAACTTTTTATAATCAAAAGCCGTATATCGGCTTTAGCTCTTGCGGCGTCGGCAACTGGTTGTAGTATTCACCCCGCGGGCCCACGTAGCCAACACCTTGTTTTTGCAGCACAACCGTGCTGACAGAGCCATTGCTGTTGGTAATGTTGACCGTGGTGGTGTTCATTTCCTGCCGAAGGTCGCCAATCTCTGCCTGCGTTTTTTTCTTGTCCCGTTCGCTGCCTATGATATAGCCGCCGCCGGCTCCTAAGGCCCCGCCAAGCAGCGCTCCTTCTGCCGTGTGGCCTGACTGGTGGCCAATTATGGCACCGAGACCGGCACCACCCAAGCCGCCGATAGCGGCGCCCTTGCCGCCACTACTTTCGCAGCCGGTGGTAAATAGTGAACATAAGCCGGCTGCCAGCACTATCAGGATTGTCAGAAAATTTTTGGTCATTTTAGGACCTCCATTAAAACTTATTGGTTTTGGTAAATTCATTTCTACGTTAAGCTCTACATTGTTGGTTGAAGTTATTAGACACATACACATAAACCATCACCAGCAGGCTTCTTTTATGTCGAGGTTGCACTCGAGCCAGGCAGAAGCCATTAAGCTAAAATCGGTCAAGTTGCATTTACAATCACCATTTACATCGCCGGTTATCGGGGTCGTGCATCGAGAAACTTGCGGGCCATCAAGTATGACAGCGTATATGTTCCATTTTCCGCTGCGATTATCCTGCCAGACGACCAGATTCCCACTTATCGCCGGATTGGTCTGGTTATAGGGATTGTCGGTGATTTGAAATTCCTGCTGCGTGGTGATGTTATAGCCAAATATGTCCCAGTTGTTGTTTCGATAGTCCTGCCAGACAACTATTGTTTCATCTATGTCAGGGTTTATTTGAGAGGATTGGTTCGTAGTAATTGCAAACTCAACGGGGCTGTCCAGCCAGGAAATATCGGCAGCATAGATGTCCCAATCGCCGAAAAAGTCGTCCTGCCAGACTACTATGCTGCCCGAGATGGCCGGGGTCATCTGGTCGTTTTCGAATGCCGAGACAGAAAACTCTGCGGGTTTATTTCTTTGCCATATATCGGCGGCAAAGATGTCCCAATCGCCATAGAAATCGTCTTGCCAGACGGCGGTTGTTCTGTATATGGCCGGACTTTGCTGATTAAGCGAAAATGTGGCAATAGAAAATTCGCCGGGGTTCTCGGGGTCGGTGATATCTGCGGCATAGATGTCAAAATCCCCGGCAAAGCCATCCTGCCAGGCGACTATATTGCCGTGAATTGCAGGATTCTGCTCATCGTTATTTATGATATCGGAGACGACAAAGAATTGGGGGTCGGCTGGCTCACTAATATCAGCCATCCAGATGTCCCAGTCTTCGGAAGGGCTATCTACGATGTAATCCTGCCAGACAACGATGTTTTCGTAAATGGCTGGATTTGTTTGGTCGCTCGAGTCACCTATAATAAGGATTAATTTGTCGCCGCTTTTGCTTATATCAGCGACGTAAATGTCATAGTCGCCATATTTAGAAACAAACTGGTGCCATACTACGATGCTGCCATAGACATCCGGGGCCTGCT
>Ga0315293_10006491_pt1 | contig 10940 bp, 8 predicted proteins | sample YL17G13_20_MG_FD_203071 | JGI IMG/M metagenome (GOLD analysis project Ga0315293, IMG submission 203071) | Sediment microbial communities from Yellowstone Lake, YNP, Wyoming, USA - YL17G13_20 | ecosystem: Environmental > Aquatic > Freshwater > Lake > Sediment | place: USA: Wyoming | collected... | reverse complement strand
AGTTCATGTTCTACGACAAGCTCACGATGGAGGATACGAAGAAGTGGGGATACGAGAACGCGCTCGACGTCATCGCAATGGGGTTCAAGAAGGGCAAGACGAAGATCTTCCTGGACACCGAGCTCATCAAGACCATGTACCCGATCGCTATCCGAGCGGCTAAGAAGATCAACTTCTCGACCGTCAAGGCGGTCTTCGGCTTCGACAACAGCAACAACATCGGGTCGATCTTCTTCACGAGCATGCAGAGCGTCCCCGCCTTCCTGGAATCTGAATTCGAAGGAAAGAATGTGCCTTGCTTGATCCCGTGCGGCATAGACCAGGATCCGCATTTCCGCATCACGAGGGACATCGCGGAAGGCCTCGGCTACTACAAGCCGGCGCTCATCCACGCGAAGCTCATGCCGAGCCTCGGCGGGTCCGGCAAGATGTCCTCCTCGAAGGCGGATACGACCATCTGGACGACCGATTCCGCCAAGACGATCAAGAAGAAGATCGGGAACGCGTTCACAGGAGGAGCGGTCTCAGTTGAAGAGCAGAGGAAGAGCGGGGGGAACCCCGATATCTGCTCGGTGTTCCAGTACGATCACTATTTCTTCCTGCCTGACGACAAGGCGCTGCAGGATCTGAAACACAAATGCAAGACCGGGGCCATCCTGTGTGGGGAGTGCAAGCAGGCGCTGGCTGACAGGGTGATAACGTTCATCGAGCATCACCAGGAGCGCAGGGAGAAGGCGAAGGACTCCATAGAGGACTTCATGCTGCGCGATTAGATTGACATCGTAATCATAGGATTCAGTGGGGTTATGCGGACAACGGAGATTGCGGAAAAGCTCAGCTACCTCGAGAAGAAGGTACTCCTGGCCATGGACGGGGTAGACGAGGCTTCCCCCGATGAGATATTGGATAGAAGCGGGCTGGACAAGCTCGTCGAGGTCATGAATGGAATCTCCTGGAACCAGATGAAGGGGCTTTTGGCGGTCGAGGAGAAGGTCTCGAAGGCCTATTACCTGAGCTCTAAAGACAGAACCCCGAGGAAGCTGCCAGAGAGGAAGGTTCTCGAGGCGCTCTATTCCGGAAATGGTGAGGGATTGGTCTCGGATCTCGAGAGGAACGGCGTAGTTTCCAAAGATGAGGTTTCTGCCGCCGTCGGCTGGATGAAGAAGAAGGGCTGGGCGCAGATATCGAAGGCTGCGGATGGCTCGGTGCTGCTCAAGCTCACCGATGACGGGAAGGGCATGATCGACCGCAAGGGGATCGACGAGGATCTCCTGGACGATCTCATGAGTAAGGAGGACCTCCCGGCGGAAGATTGCGACCCCAAGGCAGTCGAGATGCTGAAGGGGAGGAAGGGACTGCTCCTGGAAAGGCCTGTCGTCAGCAGGAAAATCAAGCTCACCGAGGACGGCAAGGAGATCCTCAGAGCCGGGCTGGAGATCAAGGACGAGATCGGCCAGCTGACCCCGAGAGACATCCAGTCGCAGAAATGGAGGAGCGCCAGGATAAGGGAGTACGACATCGAGGCTTTCGCGCCGTCGATAAATGCAGGCAAGCTCCACCCGCTGACCATCCTGATCAACCAGATGCGGGAAGTCTTTCTGAAGATGGGGTTCTCGGAGATCAAGGGCGATTACGTGGAGAGCGCGTTCTGGAACATGGACGTCCTTTTCACCGCGCAGGACCACCCGGTAAGGGACCTGCACGACACTTTCTACCTGAAGAAGCCAGAGGAGCTCGACATCAAGGAAAAGGAGCTCGTTGAGATAATAAGGCAGGTCCACGAGAACGGATGGGAGACCGGGTCGAAGGGATGGGGCTACAAATGGAGCCTGGAAGAGGCGCAGAAGATGCTCCTCAGGACCCATACCACGGTCAACACGATCAGATACCTCTCTAAGCACAACGAGCCGCCGATAAAGGTGTTCTCGATCGGGCGCGTCTTCAGGAACGAGGCGATCGACATACGCCATCTTCCGGAGTTCACGCAGGTCGAGGGGATCATCTGCGAGGAGCACGCAGACATGAACATGCTCGCCACCGTCCTGAAGGAATTCTACAGCAGGATGGGGATCGATGACATCAGGATCAGGCCAGGGTACTTCCCGTACACGGAGCCGTCTCTCGAAGTCGACATCCTGTACGGCGGGAAATGGATGGAGCTCGGAGGAGCCGGCATATTCAGGCCCGAGGTCACCGAGCCGCACGGCGTGAAGCATCCGGTCCTTGCATGGGGGCTCGGCCTGGAGAGGCTCGCGATGCTGAAATGGAAGGTCACAGACATACGAGAGCTCTATGTGAGCGACGTGGACTGGCTGAGAAAAGCGTCCATCCTTTGAGCGCGCGGATCAGGAAGGCATTCTGTGAAACTGAATTTCAGGAAGAAGCTCGACCGCAACATCGCATTGACATTCACGATCTTCGCGGTTTGGCTCATCCTCGTGTTGATCAGCCCCTACCTCGTCCAGCCTGGACGACTCCCGGACCTCTCGGGACGCGTTTTCTTCACGGACAACGCGGAGAAGATCGAAGGGATCAATCCAATCGCTTGGGCGGTCTATACCGCAGGGGACTTCAACTGCCATCAACAGTCAGATAGGTCATACTTCCTGAATGACAACCAGATGCCTTTTTGCGCGAGGGATTTAGGGATATTCGTCGGTCTATCTGGAGGAGCCCTAATAGCTTTGATTCTTAGCTTTAGAATGAGATGGATATGGATGGCCTGGGGGTTCGTTCCCATAGGGGTCGATGGGCTGGTCCAAGCTCTTACAAGCTATGACTCCACAAACAGCGTACGACTTCTGACAGGCCTGCTGGCGGGAAGCGTGGCAATCATGTTCATCTGTGTCAGGATCACGATTCCGGAGGAGTCGGAAGGTCCGTCGGATGCTCCTATCTCCGAGGAGATCCGGACTGATTAGGCTGCATCTCCCTCGAGATCTGTTCTGCCAACGCCTTGTTCTCTTCGGCTTCCTTTCGATTTCCACGCTTGTTCTCAATTTTCGAAAGCATCGCGTAAGCCGTACCCAGGGTGTTCTTTTCCCCTATGGACGACGAGACTTCTATGCCGCGATAAGCGGATTCGGCCGCGCCTTCGATATCACCCTCTGCGAGGCGCATCCTGCATAGATCCAAGAGGGACTCTCCGAGTTCTTTGAACAGCCCGTTCTCCTCGGCCACCCTAACGCTGAGTTCGAGATTCATCTTCGCTTCAAGAGTGTTTCCCGTTCCCCCCATCGACTTGGCAAGGAGGCGGTGGTAAAGGGGACGATACAGTCCCTCGAAGCTCGGGGCTGTCTGGCCGAGGAATGCGACGGCCTTTGGATATTTCTTATTCATCACAAGTATCTGGCCGAGCAGCCTATTCAAAGACGAAATCGTCTCCAAGGAGAACGAATTAGCAGCGGTCATTATGCCTTTATTAGCGAGCTTCTCGCACTCTTCGATGTCTCCGATGGAAAATTTGATCGAAGCGAGTGCGAGGGCGATCTTCGACCGAACCGCCATAGACAAATTCTGATCGGCCATTAGAGATTCCATCTCAGAGAATATCTTTCCCTGGACTTTCTTATCGAGCGGCCTGCTCACTAGCTCGACGAGTATCTCGGCGCGCCTCTCCCCTTGCTCCGATTCGGCGATTTTCATCAGACGATCGATGGCTCCGCTCTCGTCACCCAGCAGGCCGGAGGCGCGGGCCGACAGTACTCCGATCGAAGAGGCATACTTGGACATTCTCCTGGGTATGAGGTTAGCTTCATCTAGGAGGTTCTGGGGCGATTCGAGGGTCACAAGGTCATCCATATGCGAGTGAATGAGCATTTCAGCCTCTATGAATCTCCCTGAGTGCACCAGATGATTGAGGCGCTCTGGCAGATTCCTCTCGCCCAGATAATAGTCGGCAGCCTGGCTGTGATAGTCGATCTTCTCGACCTCGGGTATCTGATCGACGATTATCCGCCGGGCCATCTCGTGCATACCAAAGTTCCCGGAGGTGTGAGAGAATATCGGCAGCTGGAGAACATGCCGCTGATCCTTCGGCAGATAAGCGGAGGAGAACGGTTTGCGCATGACAGCGCATTTCTCGACCACTGCCATGTCACGAGGCGGGAGTTCCTTGAGAAGCGTTCCCTTCACGAAATTGGACATTTCCAATTTGGCGGATGATTCATCGCTGGCAGGCACAAGGCCGAGCATCAAAGGGTGGCAGTCGGTAAGCTGGCAGAGATGGTCGGCCTTCTCGCCTGTGATCCCCCGCCCCTTGAGCAGTTCTCGGGCGACCGGAATCTCCAGCCCCCCTATCGCGATCTCTCTGACGATTTTACCGGAATTCTTCATCTCGTCAAGAATCGCGGGATGAGTCTCGGCGGTCATGAAGACCTTGTTGGGTCCAGAGTTCTGGATGATCATTTTGAGAATTGCGTTCAATCTTGGCGCCTTGTCGACGTCATCGAAAATGAGTACCCTGCGGTTCTCAGCAAGCGATTCGCCTAGCAGATAGCCCACTTCTCCGAGGTCCGCCCTGTCGGACTTCAGGTAATTCGCGAGCTTGCTGTCGCCACAATCCTCGAGGAAGTTTCCGATTGCCTTCAGAAGCGATAATTCGGTCTCCCATTCACTCAAGGAGAACCAGAAGATGCTCGATTTCGACTCCCTCGCAAATTTGGACAACAAGGCAGTCTTCCCGATGCCTCCGAGCCCCATCAGAGAAACCAATTCTGTCGAATCATCCTCAGCGAGGACATGAAGAGCCTTAAGCTCGCTTTCGCGCCCCAAGAAAAGCTTTGCTTGGGGGATAGCGGAGCTGTGACGCTTTGCGCGTTTTGCAGGCCCGGTCCCTTGAGAGATCCTTGAGGGATCTACACCTGTTTCGACATTCTCATTCCGAACATGTTCCGCGATCTTTCCAGCCTTGGCTTTCCCTTCTGGCGTAAGGGAGTAAACTTTTCTGCGACTTTTCGCTCGTTTGACATGAGAGAGCTTCTCAATGATCTGGTTGGTCTCCCTGAGCTTCTTCAGCTCGATCGCGGCATGGGCTCGGGATATTCCGCAGGATTGGGCGATACCGTCCTGGGTTACATCAAAAGGCACTTCATATTTATCCTCAGATTTGAGATTCTGGAACAAATGGAAAAGGATTCTTTCCCCCACCGTCAATGATTGCGTCATTGCTTCCGAACGACCTCTGGGATTATTTAAGAGAATCTGCAACATGTAGTCGAAAGTGCGGATTGAGGGTGTATTTGACTCCGAATGAGACTCTAGATTATTCCCATTTTGGCCATCCTGATGATAGTTCGAACCGTTAGATTATTAACGATACCATAAGTAGGCACAAAGGCATTGCGATTATCACTCCTTGAATCAGGGGGGTTAAAGCCCAAAGACGTCCGCTCGGATACCTATGCATTTTGGAATCGAGAATAGAGTTCAATGGGTTTTTTCGAAGAGGTCTACGCCCTTCCCGAAGTTGGTTAATATGCCCTCGACGAGGTCAGCGCGAGTGGCTCTAAGACCGCAGTCGGGATGCACGAAACCGATGTTCTCAATGCCAACCCGATCCGCGATTGAGGCGAGTCTTTCGGACACGGTTTTCGGAGCCTCGATATCCTCTTTCCTGATCGGAGAAACAGAGATGATTCCCGCCCCGAGCTTCTTTCCGTTGTCCTCGAAAAGGGAGCGGTCGAGGAGCTCGAAATTGCCTTTCTCCTGACCGGCCGAAAAGCCATGACTGAGCACCCCGACGTTCTCGAGTCTTGCGAGCTCATGAAGGACCGGCTGCCTTCCCAGCCATCCGCATACATGAATCGAGCAGAGTTCACGGGGATAGCCTTCGAGGATCTGATCGATCAGCTGTATCCTATCCTTCAAATCCCTGAATCCTTGCGAGAAGAACGGCTCGTCAATCTGGATGAATGCCTTGGCCTTCGCTAGGGGCTTCACGATCTCCTTGAGCGCTAGCGCGAGGTCCTGACACAATGCCGGATCGATATAATTCTTGTATCCGCCCTTGATCTTCCTGCTCCCGCATCCTATCGCAAGGGTCGTCGGTCCGGTGAGAGAGACTTTGAACTTCACGTCCTTGTGCCTCTTGGTGAGAAGGAAGTAATCGGCGATCTTGGGGACTTTCATCGGATCGTCGGGCGGCGATATCTTCCCCGCCACGATCGGGGAGCCATTCTCGACGGCAAGACCTGGTATGGACTGGGCGAGGTAGAAAATCATGTCGCCCCGCTGTTCGCCGTCGCTGAACAAGGTGATCCCACACCTCTTCTGCAGCGCGACGGCTTCATCGAACGACTTCAGGTCGTCGTCTCTCAACCTGGGGAAGCTACCGATCACGGCCCTGGTCAGTTTCATTTCAAACCAATCGCAGAATCAGAATCGTACTTAATCTTTTGCGAGCCGATGTAAAGGCTCGCGTCGGAAGTCCCGCCTGGCTGTTCCTTCCGAGGATCTCTAGGGGAAAAAACTTCTATCGACCGCGCCGGGGCTTGATTCCCGAAACCTTGATGCTCGCGATCGAGTCAGCAGTCTTCCTCAGGTCCGCTTTCGAAACCTGCAGATCCCCGATGCAATCGCAGGCGAGCGAATCGTCTTCGACGAGGTCCAGAGGATACCTGCTCTCATCGATTATCTGCACATGCTCGAACCCGGCGGCCTTGATCTTCCTCAAGTATTCATCTTTCATCAGGGCGCCTGAAACGCAGGCGGTGTAGGCGGCGACTGATTTCCTTACTGATTCGGGCAGTTTCTTGAGCAGGACGATGTCGGAGACCATCAGCCGTCCCCCTGGCTTCAGGACCCTGAACGCCTCATCGAAGACCCGCTTCTTGTCCGGGACGAGATTGATGACGCAGTTTGAGATTATGACATCGACCTGGTTGTCCGCCACTGGGAGGTTCTCGATCTCTCCGAGCCTGAACTCGACGTTGGCGTACTTCCCCTTCTCAGCGTTCCTCCTCGCCTTCTCGAGCATCTCGTGGGTCATGTCGACGCCGATCACCCTTCCGCTCTTGCCGACCTTCCTGGCAGCCAGGAAGCAGTCGATCCCGGCGCCTGAGCCGAGGTCGAGGACGGTCTCCCCCTTCTTGAGCGATGCGAGGGCCGTTGGGTTCCCGCATCCGAGGCCGAGGTCCGCCCCTGCGGGGATCTCCATGAGCTCGTCTGGGGCATAACCGATCATCGTGCTGATATCGTGGTCCGTGCCGGAGCCGCAGCAGCACGATTGAGCGTGGGGCTGGGGCTTGCTGCCGGATTTCGCGATCTGGCCGTATCTTTCCCGGACGGATTTCTTGATTTCCTCGTCTTTCTTGGCCATTCATATCACTTCTATCTGAATGATGTTGATGACAATGTTCTCCTAGTTTAGTGTTCCGATGCCCAATTCTATCGAGGAATGACTTGGCTCGGCAAGTTCGATATAGAGGGAGGGTTGAGTCGGACTCAAGAGGTCGTACAAAATGTCGCTGCCCCCGCCTATAGCGAAGGAGATTGAAGCGCTTCTGAAGAAGCGATATTCTGAGGCGACGTCGAGCGAAGAGCAGAAGATCCTGGACGGCTTGCAGAACTTCATTTCACACATAAAACTGCGCAGATCCAGCCGCAACCTGCTTCAGGAGGCGGCCAAAACAATCCATCGTGTCTTCCCATTCCAAGAGATCGCGATCGGGATAAGGAATCCGGACGACGGTCTGTACCGGTACGACACCTTCATCGGCTACTCGCGAGAGGCCGAGGGGGAGTTCAAGAAGCAGGCATATGACCTCAAGACTTTCTTCGACCCAGGCGAGTTCCCGTCGATCAGGATATGCAAACTGATCGACCTCACGATAGCTGAGAACGAACCGCGGATGGAGAAGGAGCAGGCATGCTGGAACCGTCCGGCACTGCTAAAGGTGCCCCGCAAGTCTGCGGATGAATTCACGGAAGGGGATTACATGGACGTGCTGGTCTACAGCGAGGACAACGAATTGATAGCCTGGATAGAACTATCGGCGCCGAGGGATGGGAAGATGCCGTCCTCGAGCACACTGAAAGGACTGGAACTCTTCGCGGCGGTGCTGTCACTGGCACTCCAATCGCTCGCCCCGAAGGAAAAAGATATCCCTGCGAAACGGTGATTGGCCGTCGAAAGCAATGCGCCTGATAATCACGTCGCAGGAAGACGTCGCTTCGATGAACATAAGGGACCATCTCCTCAGCGGATGGAGCTGGAAGGAGATCGGGGTTTTCTCGGGTTTCCCTCTGTTCTCCTTCGGGAACCGCATCATGGCGACGATCCCGGAGATCCACCTCGATCGGGACAATGTTGACGAGGAGGTCAAACGGGTGACTGGCAAGGAATTCGAAGTGGCTATCTTCGCTTCCAGACACAGGGCGGAGTCGAAGATCCCGACCCTGACCGTCCACCCGATCGGCAACTTCTCGAAGGCCGAGTTCGGAGGACTGGAAGGAAAGTTGGTCAGGGCTAGCCCTCATCTGATGACATCATCGCTCAGGCTTCTAAAGGGCAAGGCGGAGGACCTGGGGTTCGGCGTCTCGTTCGAGACAACGCACCATGGACCATATCTGGAAACGCCCAGCTTCTTCATCGAGATAGGGAGCGACGAGTCGTTCTGGACGCATCAGAAAGCGGCCGAGGTCATCGCCGATGTGATAATGAATGTCGAGGAGAAGAAGGGCCAGGTGTTGATGTGCGCCGGCGGAGGGCACTATGCCCCCAGGTTCACAGATCTGGCGTTGGCGAACGATGTGTCCATAGCCCACATGGCTGCTAACTACGCCCTCGACGCGCTGATGGACGAGGCGGTGATGAAGGAGATGATCGCTAAGTCTGGCAGCCCGAAGGTAGTCTACTTCCACCGCAAATCGATGCCGAAGCCGAAGTACAGAGCCCTGCAAGAAAGATTCGCGTCGTTCGGGATCGAGAGCGTGAGGTCGGACGATCTGAGTTAGGATGCCGGTTCGGGTTCAGTCCGAAATCGTCGTCCCGATGAAATCCTTGTTCTCGATCGCGCTCATCAGCACATGGAGGTTCCTCCCGTCGCAGACGAGAGTCCTGATCCCAGATCTCTTGACGATCTTTGCGGCCAGCGGATCGAAGACAACGTTCGGCCCAGCCGCATGCTCGGACTTGTCCACGATCTTTATCAGCTCGTCGAAGGTCATCTTCTTCAGCATTTTCGCACGCGGATCCTTATTCGGATCGGAGGTGAAGACACCTGCGACCGAGGTGGCGTTGACAAGCCGCGCCGCGTTCACGCGTTCAGCGATCATCGCCGAAACGGCGTCGGTCGTGAATCCTGGATGCAGCCCGCCCATCACGACGATTTGGTGTGTCTTGCCAGCGTGGAGCGCCTCATCGATGGTCTTCGCCGGGACATGGTAGGCGTTGTCTCCCAGGGCGGTGATAAGCAGCCGCGCGTTCAGCCTCGTCACCTCGATACCGATCTCGTCCAGATACGTCTCCGAAGCTCCGAGCTCCCTTCCGATGCGGATGTACTCCCTGGCGACCCGCCCGCCTCCGGTGACGACGTACAGCTTGTGATTCGCCGTCTTTCCGATGAGCACCTTCGCCAGCTTCCTGATGAACGTGATGTCGTCCTTATCCTGGATCAGAATTGACCCGCCGACCGAGACCACGACCGTGTCCATTCGCTGCCCCTCTCGCTGACGATAAGAGCGTTTGTCATAATAATCGTTGCTGGCGCTGAGGGAGAAGCATCTGAATCCTCAACTGGCTCGAAAGGCGTCCAATCTTTACCTTTTTAAAGAAGGACTCATTACAGATTGCTGAATCAGTCGGATATGGTCTGCGATGGAGCTTAACAACCAGCAGAAGTACGAATTCAAGTCGGCCCTCGACGCGGTCAAGGCGCTCCAGGGAAAAGGCACGGAGCTCATATCACTCTACGTGCCGCCGACCAGGCAGATCTCGGATGTCTCGAACTACCTGAAGGCCGAATTCTCGCAGTCCTCCAACATCAAGTCGTCGAGCACGAGGAAGAACGTGCAGTCGGCGATATCGTCCATCCTGGCGAGGCTCAGGACCTACAAGCACACCCCAGACAACGGGCTTGTCTTCTTCATAGGCCACAGGAAGGTCGGCGCGGACCAGACCAGGATGATCCAGTTCGTGCTCGAACCGCCGGACCCGGTCCCCACCTTCATGTACAGGTGCGACTCGCAGTTCTACACCGAGCCTCTTGACGGCATGCTCGAGGATAAGACGGTCTACGGGCTGCTACTGGTAGACAGGAGCGAGGCGACGATAGGGTTCCTCCGCGGCAAGCACATCGAGCTCATAAAGAACATCGAATCGCAGGTGCCCAGCAAGCACAGGATGGGAGGGCAGTCGGCAAGGAGGTTCGAGAGGCTGATCGAGATAGCGGCCCACGAGTTCTTCAAGAAGGTCGCAAACCTGGCCCTCGATACCTTCGGGAGCGAGAAGGGGCTCACGGGCATCCTCATCGGAGGACCCGGGCCGACGAAGGAGTTCTTCAACAAGGAAGGATACCTCAACCACGAGCTGCAGAAGAAGGTCATAGACACCTTCGACACCGGATACACCGACGACCAGGGGCTCAGGGAGCTCATAGAGAAGGCGAAGGAGTCCCTCAGGGACATCGACCTGATGAGGGAGAAGCGCCTGATCCAGAGGCTGCTGGACGAGATCCGAAAGGCGGAAGGGGGACTGGCTGTCTACGGCGAGGCCCAGGTCAAGAGCGCCCTGCAGGCAGGCGCAATAGATACTTTACTGATTTCTGAAGAGATGAAGAGGATAAAGGCCGATTGGAAGTGCCCGAAATGCGGATTCGAGAAGGAGATCATCTACACGACGACCCCCGACGAGCTGGTGTGCGAGAAATGCGGCACGGAGATGGACCTCGCCGCTGAGATCGACCTGGTCAAGGAGCTGTTCAAGATGGCGGAGCAGGTGA
>Ga0315293_10006485_pt1 | contig 10949 bp, 19 predicted proteins | sample YL17G13_20_MG_FD_203071 | JGI IMG/M metagenome (GOLD analysis project Ga0315293, IMG submission 203071) | Sediment microbial communities from Yellowstone Lake, YNP, Wyoming, USA - YL17G13_20 | ecosystem: Environmental > Aquatic > Freshwater > Lake > Sediment | place: USA: Wyoming | collected... | reverse complement strand
TGATATTTTATTTGTTTACATTTATCGCCTGCCTTTAATTTAATCATATTATCCTCACATTAGTGGCATTATTTCCTTATATGTCTCAAAACACTTTGTGCATATCTGATATTTTTGAAAGTAGAAAGATTCCACTTTCTCTTCCTCATTATAGAGTCCCTGCAAATATTCTTTAACTATATCCGGTCTAAAAAGTATAATTTGGCTAGCAGAAAGATGATAGTATTTGTCCGTTATCCATTCTGCCAATCCTTCTACTACTTTATTTAATCCTATATATGCTACTTGTTTATTTGTTTCCACTATTAAAACGTAAATATAAAATCCTTCTTCTTCAGTTTTGTTACAAAACTCACATGAACGCAGTATCTTTTCCACAGATGCACCTCACCTAGTTGTTGCTACTTTTGCTATTTACTATTTTTCATAAGAATTTTATCGTTTGGTTTTTTATTATCCACAATATTCTTTAAAAATCCTACGATACCATATTGTTTAATGTGAGATAAGTCTATAATTTCTTTATCCCTCTTATATAATTCTAAATTGTCTCCAGAAATATACCAACAATGGCATTTTTTATCTCCAAATCTTTCTCCTCTGCCGGCATGACCTCCAATATCTTTAATAAATTCTATCAATGCATGAGGCGGGAACTCCCTTAATTCTTTTATTTTTCCTATATCTCCAACTTCAATAGTTCCTAATCCAATATTATTTATTCTTTTTACTTTTACAAAATCTCCTACTCTAAATGTCATTTTAATCCCTCCAAGAATTGAGCAACCTTATATTTTTTAATATGACTTAAATCTATAACTTTATCGTAGTCTTGTTGATTTTTTCTGTCTACAAGTTCCAAAACTTCTTTAGTAAATCCTGAACAATATCTAGTTCCGTAACCCAAAAAATTATTAACTGTAATTAATGTACCCAATTCAACTATAGTCCCAATTTTTCCTACAAAAGGACACCCACCTGGACAATGATTTACTTCCTCGCAGCGGATACCTCTTCTTTTAATTATAACTTTATCTCCAATTTTCATTTTTCCACTCGCTTTCTTTTTTCTTAAAGAAATTTGAATATAACTCCAATTTTCTAGGTTCTAGCCCTGGACTCGAATTTACTTCCAAGACATATAATTTGTTTTTTCGTCTAATTATATCTACCGCGCCAAAATCATAACCCAAAACATCTATTGCTTTCGTAGCCAGCATTATTAATTCATCGTGCCATTTTCTTGTGTATTCTATTTGTTTCCATCCATTGCTATGACTTCTTACGATTGGGTCAAATCCATCAAATTTTACACTAACAAATGCGTCATCTCCTAAAATATGCACTCTATATTCCGAACTTTTATTAATATATTCTATCAAATAATCATATTGATGTTCCCTCATATCCTCCTCTAATTGCCTTCTATTTGCTATATATATTACATCTTTTCCTTGACTATGATATTTTTTCCTAGCTAATAAAGGAAAAGCATTATCCGGTATTATTTCTCCTTTTAGATAGACCTTCGGCATACTTACCCCGAAACTTACCAATTTCATATGCGTTTTTAATTTATCACTTTCCACAAAGGCGTTTAAATTTGCATTAGGATATTTACCGCCATAATTGATAGTAAATGTCCTTTGCCTTGGTAAGAATTTATAACTTGCCCTACAGCGAAGTCTTTTACCCAAAGCTTTTGCAGTTACGCTTCCTCGGCGCCTAACTATCCACATTTTACAATCCTCTCTCTATTCTTTCACTTATTCTTAATACCGCTTCAGCCCAATGAAAATGATGTTTTGTTATCTCAAAAAATTCCTTAAAACTTAGTTTATCACTATCCAAAGGTAATTCAAACCCAAAAGACATATATTCAAAAACCTCTTCAGTTCCGATATATCTTTTTCTAAAAAGAATTCTATTCCTATAATGCGACCTCATTTGAGAATTTTTAAAATTCCTTAATCCTTCGTGCATATCCATTACCCAATTTAACCAACTATTTTTTGGTAACCCAGAAACGTTGATATGCAAACCTCCACCTCTTCTTTTATCTATAACTCCAGGTTGCCATACTTGTATACCTTGATTTCCCAAGGTATATGTTATTTTCTTTGATTTTTTGTCTTGACCAAAATCCTTAACTATTCTATCGTGTAAATCTTGGGATATATCATTTTCTTTCCACTCTATTGACAATCCTTCTTTCCGAAATTTCTCAGATAGAAATATTATATGGGTAAATAAATCATATAATAAATTCCTTGATGTAAGTTCATTTTGTTCCAAAAATCGTACTTCAGCCAAACAATCGTACCTATCCACAGGCGCTATAGTATTAATTCCTTGAATTCTTGCCCGCAAATCTATAGGCAAATCATTCCACCGAATAGCTATTCCTTCTCGCTTTATTACACCTTCATATTCTAATCCTATTTTCATTACTCCTCCACTTGGTTTGATGTCATTCCAAGTTGATTTCACTTTCGTTCATTATTTTTAATATAAATCAAGATATATAAAAATTAAAATATTTCCTAATTGAATTATTTTTCCTTTATATTTAAGTTCAAACCTAAAAACTTCGTTCCATAAAACCATTATATATTTAAAATCTATTAAAGTTTTCATCAAAAGCCTTCATTAGTAATTTCTTATCCTTAAATAAAGCTTCACAAGCCTCTAAGCTAGCTTACGTGTCTATAACTTACTATCCGTTATGTATTGTTAAATACAATAGAAACCAATGTCTTTATTTTATTTACGTTTACAAGCAAAAGCTGCCCCGACACCATCAACATCTATACACTTACTATAGGGTTCTTTACAACAACTACATTTTATATTTCCGTGACCACGTTTAATTTTACTTTTTATATGTTTTGAAACTCCTAATCTAGTTTCAAAAGACATGTTGCAAAATGGACAAGGATAAGTTTTCATTGTAATCCCTCCAGAAATTTTACAATACCGTAGGTTTTAATATGAGATAAATCCGCATATTTCCGTTCTCCTTTACTTACTAATTCAAAATCCCGTATCCCCGAAGCACATGTCTCTTCGCGTCCTATATGTCTATGATATAGGATATTACCTTCTATTTTAATTACTTCCGCAATAGGATTCTCTCGTCCGACAATATTTTGTATTTGTCTTACTATATCTCCTACTTTAAACTCATTCATAAATTAACTCCTATAGTGTTTTGGTAAAACATTATCGGGACCTATTGTAGTTTCTGCCGGATATTTTGATGTAATTAAATTTGTATAATAACCAAAACAATTTATACATAATCTACTTCCATAATAATCTCTCATTTCCTCTTTCGTACATTCTATCATACAGTTATGACATTCTTCTAGTCCTGATTTTTCTTTAGAGAATCCCTTTATTTGTTTTGTATCTTCTCTTAATTCATTTAAAGAACCCTCTACTGTTAATTGTAACTTACCTTTTGCCCACTTTTTTCTACAAGGTTTACATAAATTCCAATAAAAATTAGACGAATCTTCAATCATCTGTATCTTTTTTTTCTGACCGCATCCATCACAAAAATCTTCAAATGTAGCTTGATATGTCCATTTCGTTTTTTTACCTTCGGGACTTGTTCTCCAATGTTCTGGCAAGTATATTGGTTTATGTTCCTCATAACTATCATTAGAATAATAAATACCCTCAAATTCAATCCATTTATTCCATGTATAAATTATTCCATCAGGTAACATTATTGCCAACCTGTCTTGCTCGATATAGTTTCCTATCAATTTTTGAACCGCCTCTACTTGAAGATTGTTTTTTATAGCTTCTTCTGCCAAAATATCCATCACAAATTGCTGCGTATCTGAAAATTTTGTTTCATTTCCGTATTGAGAAATAACTCCATTATGAACTACTGCCATTTGACATACCAATTCCGTTTGTCTCATCATTTCCTTATTCTTTGTTACAGGAAATGGGTGTCTATTTCCGCAATCTTTTAACCCATGAGTAGCATATCTGAAATGCATCATACATGTATCTTCCAATTTTACGTTTTCTTTTAACCATACATTTAGAGCATCTGCATCCTTGAAATCTTTTTTAATCAGGATTTCGTTTGCTCCATCTCTATATAATGCTATACCTATTCCATCTTTATTTCTATCTTCGCAATTCTTCATCGAAGATTCCTTAGGAAGTGCGATTCCCTTTAATTTTAAAGCAATTACACACATGATATATCCTCCTTTATACTTTGACTAATTTATCTTTTTTCAAACATTTCAACATCGTTCCATATTTTCTTTCATCTTTTGCCCAATCTGTAAATAATTTCCAAGAATTATTTTTATACTCTCGCTCTCCAATAATTAAAGATGTAATTCCCACTACTTTTACAAAATGCGCTAGAGCATCCGCAAATTGAAGTATCGCTATAAATCTCTCCGTATCTAAAGTAGAATTAAAAATCCTAATCTCAAGAGTCTCTTTATCTGTACTCAGATTTAATGCCCAATGTCTTCCAGCTCCTTGATTACCTCGATATTCTAAAATTTGTTCTACACTTAATTTTTCATACCTACAATATTCATTTTCTTCCTCGATTCGTTTTGAAAATTTAAATAGCTTTTTCTGATTTTTTAAGAAAAATAGCCGTAATTTAGTTATATCTCTTTCCTCAAAAAAATCTTTCGACATGTGAACATGCAATCCGCACCTCTGAGTTTTTTCTCCATAAGAAAATTCATTTGTTTTTAACCATTCTAAAATTTTATTAAATCCTAAATTTTTATGAGCATATTGCAGAGTAAACGGATGGGTTACTATTTCAAATCCAAGATATTCTTTTGTTTCATCTCCGTTTGTTCTTAAACTTCCATCATTTTTTAAATAGTAATATTTATCTTTTCCTTCTGTTTTTAAGAATTGGAAGAATTTTTTAGCATATTCCAGATATCCTTCTTCTCTTTGTACTTCTAATTCTACTCCTAAATACAATGGTTCTTCCCATTCTTCCTTATTATACACAAACTCCGGGTTATAATGATAGTCATGAATAATTTTCTTCGTTTTTCTTTCCATGCATTTTTTACAAAAATATGTATTTCCATCATCTTCTGATACTAAATTATCCCAACGATATGCAGTTCCACATGATTCGCAAATTCCAAATCTATCTAAAAAACAATCCTCACACCAATCCCAATCTTCCGCACATTTGGCTTCGTCGTCTCGAAATAATTCTATTCCGCAGGATTCACAATGTGTATATTCGTCATTATAACAATTCTCACAAAATATACCTCCATCTTCCGGGATTTTTTGTTCGTCTACCTTAAATTTATTATGACATTTTTCACATTCAAAAAATAATTCTTCCATACATTTTTTGCAATAAAAATTACCTTCTAATCCTTCCGTTACTTCTTCTTTTGATTTGCATTGACAGCATTTATCCGGAATTATTGCTTCTGATTTTTTTATAATCACTATTCTTCCTGTACTTTGTGCTCTAATTGTCCAAGAATATAAATATCCCTTAATTGGTTTAATACCTATCCTGCCATCTTGGATATTATTCCATATCCACATATCCGTTCCCGATTTTTCTCCTATTTTCCCGTATATATACGTATCCCTGCGAGTATCTCCATCGCCGTTAGTTATTACTATATCTCCTTCTCGCAAATCATTAAATACAGCTTTTATTTTTTTGCTTACCAAGCAGACGATATTATTCCTAAATACCTTTACTTTTAGCGGTATTTTGTGTGTTTTAGGAATCCATTCTATTTCCAAAAGATTATCGTCTATTTCACCCTTTATTATTGCATACTCATACTCTCCTCCCCAACCCGCATAATCGGTATTATCCTTTAATTTAATAATTTGCCCTACTTTACCTTTCATATTTTTCTCCTTTTACTTTACATCCATTCTTCCTCAAATTTAGTAATTTATAGTTTATCTTCTTTATTATTCCATATAATTTTACTTAAATTATTCTGCCCAATATGCTAAAGCTTTATCCTCATTTAATTTATGAGCAACCATATCTTTTCTTACATCATTTTTTAAATAACTTTCCCAACCTGTTCCGTGCCCCTCTGGTAAATGAATCCAATGTTGAAATGGGTCTTCTTTAAACCAATGACCTAAATCTCCATTTAAAAAATGGTGAAATTCCTCTATTGTCTCCGAACTAATAGGATAATAATCACTATAAGTCGGTAATATTTCCAATAATATACCTTCGATTTTCATATGATTTTCGTATGCCGAGTTGAAATCATTATTATTTATAGCTTCCACTATCTTTTTCATATTTACTTTATTCAAAATTGCCTTTTCGTAATCACATCCGTTTTCCGAATACGCAACAATTTCAACCGCCATTCTAGCTAAACCTGTAACCAGACCCATAAGTTGATAACTCTTTAACCAAAAATTTGACAATGTTCGATACTCTATTCCATAACTAGGAGCTCGATAATCTCCAGCTCTGCCGTATACTTTTCTTCTTTCCGCCGCATACGGGTCTCTATCTATTAAAACGCACGTATTTCCTAGAACAATATCTAACATTTGTACTACTCTGTCTCTTTTTTCCAAAAGAGCTTCTTTAATCTCACCCCCAGACCTATAACCGAGATGAATATGACCTCCAGCACTTCTATATTTATAAGTTGCAGGATTTACCGTAATTTTATTTTCCTCTTTTGAATATGTGTTTCTACTAGGTGTACATCCGAAAACTCTCGCCTTCTCACTCAAAGAATCCAATTCTTTTTTTGAAACTTCCTTAACTTGAGAAAATTCTACTTGAAGCGATTTATTTTCCTTAATTTGTGTATATAACTTCCTAAAACAAGCACTAATTTCATTACCTAAATTTGCCCTACATGTATTCGGTCTTGGATTTAATTCCGCTTGAACACCATCAATAATAATTTTACTAATAGTAGCTTCCTTTGATGTATAGTCTCCGTCTCTTTTTTTATCCGACCCCGGTTTATAGATCAATCCTTCTTCTGGTAAAATTTTCTCTGCTCCAAGAACTTGACCTTTCTTTGCAAAGAAAAATTCTGGGTCACAACCTATATAAATTTCGTGATACCCTTGTAACTTTCTCATTTATAATCCTCCTTCAGAAATCACTATCCTTGTTCAATTAAAAATTGGTCTTTCGGTATTTTTAATTCCTCGTCTTTTGGTTCCATATTTTCTCCTTTTTAAATAACTTCTGTTATTTCACAATCTCTCCACCAACTTTCGCCTATTAAATCTTCATATACCGTGATAGAAACTAATATTCCTTTAACAAAATTATAAATTACTTCATCGCCCATTCTTTTGCCTCCATTAATGTCTTAAATACTTTCCAAATAGCAACACCATTTATATTATGATACCAAACATTAACTAAATCCGATTCCGTAACTTGATAATAACATACTCCTTCTTTAAATTGTCCTTGATTTAGTATTTTACCCGTCCCTTCTTCAAGAAACTTTTTCATTTTGCCTCCTTTAATAGTTTTTCTACTTCTTCATTAAATTTAATCAGTTTCCTATTACATCCGTATCTGCATTTTTCGTGTTTTTCGCTATTATTTCTAAATACTTTATCCCTAAATAAATGTGAACAAGAATACTCATTTCCTTGATAATCTATTACTCGTTCCGTTAAAGATAAATAACATGGTGTTTCCAAATTATTCTCCGGAAATCTAATTCCTTCTAATAGTCTAATTTTATTATCCATCGTGTTTTGAAACAACCAAAGAGTTTCCTCTTTCATTTCAATTTCCATTTGCGGTTTTATATCTTTATAAAATCTATCAATATCTTCCTTCTGAAAAACAAATCTCGAATTAGTTCCTTTATATATGCTGAAAAATATTGCGTATAATCCTGGAAATTCTTTATTACAAAATTTAATAAATTCCGGCGCTTTTTCATAATTTTCCTTAGTTAAAACGCAAGTTATTGATGTTACCGTTTTATTACATGCTTGTTTAATATGCCCATATACTTTATTAAAGACATCCATATGTACTAATTTATTAAAATATCCTGCATCATAAGTGTCCAAACTTACTTTTAATCTCTTTATATTTTCCGGGGGTTTCAAATACCCATTTGTATTTAAATGAAATCTAATATCCTTATATTCCTCAATTACAGGATATAACCAAGATACAGTTGACGGTTCTCCACCTGTAACATGAATAATTGCTGTTTTTCCGTATTTTTTCAATATATTCAGAAATATTTCCTTTGACATTTCTTCGTGTCCAAATTTCATATTGCAATACGCACACCGAAAGTTACATTGATTTGTAATAAATACCGCTACTCTCCGAACAATAAATTCTTTATTATTTTTTATACTATCTACCGTTTCTATTGCTCTTCGTTCAAAATCATCCCAATATAAGCTCACTTTATTCTCCTAATTTCATAAATACTTCATCCGAAGGTAAAGGACAATTCTTTATCCACTTTATATTATCTTTTATAATCCAATTTATAGATGCTTTAAAATTTATTCCTTCAAATACATTTAACCTTAAAGACTTAAGTTTATATACCCAAAATCTTCCGCAAATATAAATATAGTCCAATTTCTTAAAATTATCTGCATCCTTTTGCTCATGTAGAGTTAATGTTATTCCATCTAGTAAATCTAATAAATCCGTGAAATTTTCATATTGTTCTACTGCCGCCGTATACATATATATTTTTGCATTAGATTCCTTCCGAATTTTTAAAATTGTTCGCTTTACTAATTCCATTTTTAACATTGGTTCTCCGCCTGTTAAAATAATCTCGTCATATCCTCTAAAATCCTTGCAAACCGGAAGTGCATCTAAATCCCGTCCTTTATCGCAACATCCTTCACAACTTCTGTTGCAATCCTTTGATATAAGTAACCGAAGTTTTTTCATTTGACTAATCCTCTTTGCCGTAATAAATTCATATATACATCTTTTACTTTACCTTCCGATTGTCTTTCGATTAATTCCGTCGTCCCTTCTAAGCCTAATTCATTAAACCACTTATGTAAGTGATTCCTGGCGGTGTCGTAAATTAATTCCATAATTAACTCGTCTTCCATTCTAACTCTCCTTCTCGGTAAATAATATAGTCGACCGTCCGGTATATTATTTATATCCGGCTTAATGGCACTTATGTCCATCACCGCGACTATATTGTATAAAGATAATTTTCTAAGTCTCCGTCGTTATTTACTCGAAGATATTAAAAAATTATCCTCCTTTTTAATCATTTTTATCTAATGTTCCATATTCATATCTTTGTTTTAATTTGAGAATTTTTCTTACCGCTTCCTCATAATTTCGTATAAAATACTCACAAGTCCGTTCTAATTCTCTTTTTTCCATTTTTCTTATAGATTCTCTTATTTGTGTATCCTTAATTTTCATTTTAACTCCTCTATTAATCTACTAATCCCGGAAGATTAACAATTGTAACATCCGAAAAGGCTCTAACCCTTATTTTCTGATGAATTGATAAAATATCCTTTAATTTTATCCTTGCCGAAATAATTGTATATTTTCTTTCTGAATTTTTCCCAAAAGCAATGGCGTTCCACAGATTGGTAAAGTGCCAACCTTCTCCGCACTCTAGGTTTTGATTTCTTTCCACGCTATTTTTATCTCTGCCGAGCAGTTTATATTGATATTTACCTGAATATAAATCTGTTAAATCCTCATTAACTGCTTTATAAAAAATTCCCTCTTCATTCTCCATAACTATCTGCAATTGGACGTAGACACTTAATTCCGAAAATATATTATATTTTTTGATGTTGGCGTAATTTCCGATGTTGGTGTAATTTCCGATGTTGGCTTTATCTCCGATGTTGGCTTCATCTCCGATGTTGGCTTTATATCCGATGTTGGCGTACTTTCCGATGTTGGCTTCATCTCCGATGTTGGCGTACTTTCCGATGTTGGCTTTATCTCCGATGTTGGCTTCATCTCCGATGTTGGCGTAATTTCCGATGTTGGCTTTATATCCGATGTTGGCTTCATCTCCGATGTTGGCTTTATATCCGATGTTGGCTTCATCTCCGATGTTGGCTTTATATCCGATGTTGGCTTTATATCCGATGTTGGCGTACTTTCCGATGTTGGCTTCAACTCCGATGTTGGCGTAATTTCCGATGTTGGCTTTATCTCCGATGTTGGCTTCATCTCCGATGTTGGCTTTATCTCCGATGTTGGCTTTATCTCCGATGTTGGCTTTATATCCGATGTTGGCGTACTTTCCGATGTTGGCTTCATTTCCGATGTTGGCTTCATTTCCGATGTTGGCTGTTTCACTAATAATAATTTTCCGTGTTAATAATTCCTTTTTTAAGTCTTGTAAAGAACCTTCTTTTAATTCCCACCCACTTGTATTAACATTTTTTAAAAATACGTTCATTTTAATCCTCCCAATTTGTTATTTCCAATCTCCATAATTCATTCCTTTATAAATTTTAGACAAAAATCTTCGTCCACGGGAATTATATTGACCATTATATTGATGTTTTCCCCTAGTTGTACAAGCAAATTTCCGCGAACTTTGCATAATTACTCCTCTATTAATCTACTAATCCCGGAAGATTAACAATTGTAACATCCGAAAAGGCTCTAACCCTTATTTTCTGATGAATTGATAAAATATCCTTTAATTTTATCCTTGCCGAAATAATTGTATATTTTCTTTCTGAATTTTTCCCAAAAGCAATGGCGTTCCACAGATTGGTAAAGTGCCAACCTTCTCCGCACTCTAGGTTTTGATTTCTTTCCACGCTATTTTTATCTCTGCCGAGCAGTTTATATTGATATTTACCTGAATATAAATCTGTTAAATCCTCATTAACTGCTTTATAAAAAATTCCCTCTTCATTCTCCATAACTATCTGCAATTGGACGTAGACACTTAATT
>Ga0315293_10006482_pt1 | contig 10950 bp, 9 predicted proteins | sample YL17G13_20_MG_FD_203071 | JGI IMG/M metagenome (GOLD analysis project Ga0315293, IMG submission 203071) | Sediment microbial communities from Yellowstone Lake, YNP, Wyoming, USA - YL17G13_20 | ecosystem: Environmental > Aquatic > Freshwater > Lake > Sediment | place: USA: Wyoming | collected... | reverse complement strand
GCGGATAAGTGGCTGGGTCGATTCCCAGATTATTTCCCTGAGTCCACCCTCTCTCGCGCAATACTCAGCGGGTCTCTTTTCTGGGCAGACATTCCCAGGAAAGAAACGATCACTCTCGATAAATGGATGCCTTCTTATCCTGATCGCATCTTTGTGAAGCCGACGCTCTCAAGATCGATCTCAGCGGGTTCCCTTTTCTACATACGATATTTGCTGATCGAACCGCTTACGACCTATGCCGAAACCTTCAGGGCAATCGCCAAAGATTTATCGTTTATGGCCTGCGGCAGGAACTTGACCTTCAGGGCGTATCAGAAAATTTTGACCTTTATTGCGAAAAAAAGGAATTGATTATGGCAATTGCCAGTTTTGATAGAGCCTTTGAAAAGCAACCGAGCGAGCAACTTACGATCCGCGCGGAGTTTGCGACCATCCTCTCGAATCTCGTGATCTCCGGCTACGTCCTCTCTGCGGTTGAGGTGAAGGTCTTTGATACGACCGGGACGGACGTTACCACGAGCATGGTCGAAGGGACACCAACGATCGATGCCGTGAACAATTATGTTTTTGTGACTCTTAAAAATGGGACGGATGGCAAAGATTATTTCGCCCGTTTTAAAACGACCTGGACCAAGGGAGGGCAGCCCGATCAGATCGACGAGAAGGATCTCCTGATCCAGGTCAAACAGATGGGATTTTAAAAGTTACTTGAGTTACTTGGGTTCATTGGGTTTATTGGGTTTATTGAGTTTATCGGGTTAACCCAAAGAACACAAAGAACTCAAATAACTCAAATAACAGCGAGGGAAGCGAGCGATGTATACCATCACTGAAATTGAGGATGCGATCATTGAGACTCTGAAAGCCTCCGCAATGGGGTCTTATTGCAAAAAGATTGACTCCTACCAGATCGAAGGAGGCGACCTCGAAGACCAGATCCGGATCTTCGCCATGCAGCTTCCCTGTGCCCTGGTGATCTACTCGAGCGGCGATTTTGTCCATCACCCGAACAAGCAGCAGGACAAAGAGATGATCTTCTCCATTCTGGTCTGCGCCCAATCCATGAGGGGAGGCGGGGAATCCCGTAGAGGCACGGTCGGCACTTATAAAATGCTTGATGACTTAAGATCAACACTTACAGGCCAGAGGGTCGGTCTCACTATCGATCCCCTGATGCCCGTCAATGAAAAGGCAGAGGTCAATACAAAAATGTTTAGCGCTTATAGTATGGATTTTCGAACCAAATGTCGATTTAGCTTTTAAATCTTTTTCGCTATGCGCTATGCGCTATGCGAGAATCTGGAGGTGTTAAATGCAAGCACAAGGATCAGAAGCAAGATTGGTAATCGCCGAGGAGCTCGTATTTAAGAGCCCCCCTGAATTGGTCGTTGAAAACTGCGAAGACGCATGGGACGAAACCACTTATACCGGAGTAACGTCCACGCTGGACAACGCCGATTTCAAGGTAGGCGCAGGCTCCGCCAAGCTGACGATGGCAGCCGGGGCGGGTATTGGGGTATTGGGGAGCGAAGTGATCTCGATAGCGAGTCTGGCGAATTATACGCATATAGGGCTCTGGCTAAAATCTTCAATTGCCCTGAACGCCAACGATATCCAGCTTCTCCTCGATAATTCGGCCCAGTGTGCAACCCCGCTTGAAACTCTTAACATCCCCGCATTGGCGGCCGGCGTGTGGACATGGGTAAAGCTCACCCTGGCCAATCCGGCAACAGACCTTGTCCTCATCTCCGTAGGCATCAAGCAGACGGTGGACAAAGACGTTTTTATTCTCAATATCGACGACGTTCGCGCCATCAAAGATGGCATGTACCTGCCATTCCTCACCGAGAGTTTGAGGTTGAGTCGAAGCTTCACCCAGTCCAACGTGATCCGCTCGAGTCGGAACCCCAACAGGCCCGCCCGAGGAAATCAGGAAGTCGCGGGCGATATCTCCACAGAGCTCGATCCCTGGGTGGGCCGTCTCTTCAAACATCTCCTCGGAAGCTATGCCCGGACGGGCGCAAACCCCTATACGCACACCTTCAAGATCGGCTCTCTCCCGACGGGCCTTCAGATCGAGAAGCAATTTACGGATATCACTCAATACATCCGCTATAACGGATGCAGGATCAATTCCCATAAGGCGACGATTAAGGCCGAGGGGCCCCTCGAAGGAAGTTTCAATTTTATGGGGGCAAAAGAGACCGTCGCCACGCTGCCTCATGATGGAGCGCCAACGGACTTCGGCCACAGTCCCTTCGACGGATTCGAGGCCGTGATCAATCGAGGAGGATCCCCACTCGGGGTCGCCACCGAGGCAAGCTTCGATGTTACAAACAATCTCGATGGCTCGATCTTTGTCATCGGAGGGGCAGGCGAAAGATATTCGATACCCGCAGGTAAGGTCAAAGTGAGCGGCAAACTCACGGCCCTCTTCGAAGATATGGTGCTCTACAATCTGGCCGTGGCCAACACCGAGACCACGCTTCAGATCGTCCTGACCAAAGGCACGGGAGCCGGTACCGCAGGCAATGAAAAATTGACCTATAACTTCGACGAGGTCGTCTTTAGGCCGCAGGCCCCGGTCATTGCCGGTGATAAAGGCATCATGGTAGAGCTCGAATTCGAAGCCTACTACGACAACGACGCCGACGCCAGCGCCCTCTGGATCGAGCTGATGAACGCACAGGCGCTTCTTTAGGCCGTAAGGCCTAAAGAGTTTCTTTAGTTTCTCTTGTTTCTCTTGTTTCTCTGGTTAACCAAAGAAACCAAAGAAACTAAAGAAACTAAAGAAACTAAAGAAACACTTCGCGACTGAAAGGAGCGATATGGGAAGGATACTCGGTAATAATATCCGCAATGTCTTCAGTGTTCTCGATCCAGTCTCGGGACGTGAGATCGATCTCTATTACCGGATGCCCACGGGGTCAGAGCGGATCGCCTACGAGTCGGCAAAATTCGGCATCGATCAAAAAGGCGCTCTCGTCAGCCACGCAACCGAAGCGCGCCAGGAATATGGACTGCTGATCATCGAGGGCTTTAAAAAAGGCGGATTTCAGCTTCCGCTGGAGGATGGTTCCCTCCAAGACATTTCATCCGATCCGACAGATCCCGATTATATCGCCGACTGGAAAGATAAGATCAAGGAATTTGCGATCGATCTCGTCGAAGTCCTGGCCCACAGGATATTTGACGGACCTCCGGTCATCATGAATCAGGAAGATCAAAGAAAAAACTGATTGACGACATTAGGGCAATCCTCGGCCTTAATGTCTGCGACCAGGGGAGCAAAGCGGAGTGCTGGAAATCATACAAAGGGAAACTTTCAGAGTTCAAAGACTTCTGTGCGCGATGCGAAAAAAAGAAGGGCCGGAAGCTGAGCGACTGGACTTTTCATCTTCTCGATCTCAGAAGGCTCGCGCTTGCAGGCTATCCTTTTGAAAAAGACGATCTCTCTTACGAGGAATGGATGGATCTCGGCATTATGAGCGAGCTGCTGACACGAAAATAATGACGCGGTGAAAACTTCTTAAACGCTATGCGCTATGCTCTATGCGCTATGCGGGGATTTGAGCATGGAAAACAAAGTTCAAATCACGCTTGAGGCAGTCAATAAAACCAAAGAGGCGCTGGATCAAGCGCAATCAGGCGTTCAAGGCCTGGTCTCGGGTTTGAAAGCGAATTGGCTGCAGATCACCGCCGCCGGCGCGGCCATTTATGGCGCTATAAAAACCTTTGATGCTTATATAAGCGCCGCTGCCGAGGCTGAGCAGATTGAGTCCCGCATGGCCTTTCAACTCGAACAGGTCGGGTATAAATTTAAAGAAATCAAACCTTACGTCGATGAGTTTGCAGACTCCATTCTGAAGACGACCCGGTTCTCCGACGAGATGGCCCGCCAGGGGCTCGGCCAGATGATGCAATATACGGTCGATGTCGAACAGGCCATGCAGGGCCTCCGTCTTGCGATGGATATGTCAACACAATCGGGCCAGGACCTTGGTTCGACCACGCGGCTTGTGGGCATGGCCATGAATGGAAACGCCGAAATATTGGGTCGGTGGATCCCCGAGCTCCGAGATCTCGATTCGAAATTGGGGGCCAGCGCCACCAACTCCGAAAAAGCCGCCTATGCCATCAAAGTCCTTAATGAAAAATTCGGAGGCGCCGCCCAGGCAGATTTAAAAACGTATGCCGGTCAAGTGGCCAATCTCAAAAATGAATATGATGAATTAAAGGAATCTTCCGGTAGGGCCTTAATGCCCGTTGCCAAGTTCTTCGTAGAGGCAGGCAAGAATCTATTGGAGTTTTACAGTCTCTTAAAGGAGGGGCCGAAAATCCCCTCCTATGCCGAACTCGCCGCCCAGGAAGACGCCAAGCGAAAAGCCAATGAGCAATCCAAAATTGCAGTGGCCGCCAAGGCCTATGCCGACGATCTCGCTCTATGGAAAGGCAAACAGGAAGAGCGTCAGACCATGAATTTTCAATTTGCCATACAAGAATGGACGATCAAAAAAAACATGATGGCCGTCATCGACGGGCAGGAATTTATGGCCCTCGAAAAGGCGAAAAAGATCGGCGCGGATCTCAACACCATCAGGACCGTATTTCACAAGATTCGCCTTGAACAGATCAAGAAAGAAAAAGAAGAAGAATTTAACGCGATGTCGTCATTGGCCACCCTGTGGCAAAACTATTACAGCGGCCGCATCTCAAAAGAAAACGAGATCATTAACCTGATCAAAGGCCAGGGCGTTGAGACCACGGTCGGGGCGCGGTTCGAATTCGCAGGCGTCGAAGAGGAGTTCAGAAAAATCTCCGAGAAGGCCGCCATGTTCACGTCAGAGGAATTCGAAAAGATCAAGGCCGCTTATGTCGAAAAATTAAAAGGAATTCTTCCCCTCATGGCGGGCGACTGGGAAGAGATCTCCGTTCCCACGGGGAAAACGCAGGCCCGAGGTTTTGGATTTGCAACGGAATACGGCACCGATTATCGCTGGAGAGAGACCGCCATGACCGAAGAACAGCGCAGGATCGAGGCCATGCGCGAGGAATCCATTCGCCGAACCGAGACTATGGGCAAGGGCGCCGAAACCGGAAGGCCTTCAGAGATTCTGAACGCCTTCGATCAGACAAGAACCAAGGCCCTGGAACTGGAGCAGACGCTTCTGAGAATCAGCGAACAGAAGCTTCAGATCGATTCGTCAAAACTAATCGATCTGATAGGAAGGATCGACGAGACCAAAGGGAAGCTGATCGATCTCATCAGCGGCGATTATAAGCTCACGGTGGGCATCGAGATCGCGGGAGAGGAATTGATCCGGAACATAGAAAATAAATTGGGCAATCGCTGGAAGAACGGGCGCTCCGGACTCAAAGGCACAATTGAAGGAGAGTAGGGGACACTTCCCTATTTTTCTCATTCATGGAATTTTTCATAAATTAAAAACTGGAAAGTGTCCCCAATGAGGTAAAACATGGACCCTGTAAAAAACTTTGCTAAAGTTACGGTTTCAACCGGTTATAACGAATCGGCGGTCACTATTGTTCTAACCACGGGCCACGGGGCGAAGTTTCCCGATCCGGCGACCGAGGGAGCCTTCAACCTGGTTTGGTTCAATGGGACCGACTATGCCGATCCCTCCGACGATCCGAATGTTGAAATCGTAAGATGCACCGCCCGATCAACAGATACCCTCACCGTGACCCGCGGCCAGGAAGGAATCGCCTCCCAGACCCACAACACGGGCGGCAAAGTCTATAAGATGATGGTCTCGCTGACAAAGGCGGGCTTTGATAGTGCATTGGCAGATTATGCAAAATTGGCGGGGCGTGCCGGTGGCCAAACCCTCAGCGGAGGAACAGCGGCCAGCGAAAACCTTGCTCTTCAATCTACGACCCACACAACTAAAGGGAAAATTAGATCCACCGATAAAATCTTCTTCGATTCAACAGGGGGATTTTATGATTTTGGGGCGCAAGTAAATTTACATTCCGAAAGGATAGACGTTTCAGCAAGCCATAAGCCTGCCGTCTATATTCAGGTAACGGGCAAAGGGGATGTCACACAAATAAACGATTATAAGATTGGACTTAAAGTTGGAGCAGTAGATAAATCCGACGTGGCGCCATCCACGAGGGGAAGTCTTTTAGGGTTGCACGCTTTTGTTATTCCTCTCATTGCGAGAACGACTCCAAATTATGACGATGCGGTACCATTAAGTATCGCCAACGAAGGAACAGCTAAAGCCACCGAAGGTATTTATATTGATCATAACGCTGGAGTTTCTGGAGGCAAAGATTTCGCCATTGGTATCAATATAGCTTGCAACGCTGACTATGGGCTTACAGTGCAGGGTGTGGTGGTTTGTGCTATGCGGATTCCCAATAATATACCGATCGCTGCAAGAAACTATGCTGGGGGTGCAGATTATGCCATTTTAACCTTAGATGTAAACGATCAAATAGTTATTGGCCAATCCGGTATTGGTGTTTATATGTATCAAAACCTTTCAATGGGTGGAAATTTATATATTGGCGGGGCTAAGGTGGTTGGTGCAAGGGTAACGGGGTGGACTGCCGCCTCAGGAACCAAATCCAAGGCTACCTTCGTAACGGATAGTGTCACCCTGCCAAACTTGGCGGCAAGGGTTGGGCAAGTCATTGATGATTTGATAGCGCATGGATTAATAGGAGCATAGAACCCGCATGAAAAAAATAACTCTCCTCAAAAAGAAGATTCCAACCCCTCTCTGCCCATATTGTCTGCAAGGCCTGGGGGACAAAGAGATTGAAATAAAAAGCATCGGGATGATCAGGATAGCCGTAGAGGCCAGCCCCGAAAATCGAAAAGGACTTTCAAACATCGGTAAGGCCCTAAAAATTCTCAATAAAATAGAGGAAGCGGAAAAGACGGAGGCGGAATACCTCGAAACCGAGGATGCCGATTTTGGGATAATCTATAGAAGCATTGACCAAACAGAATGGCTTCCTTTTTCCCTGAAATTCACTGAATTTTTTATAGAGATAGATAGAGTGAACAAAGCGGAATAAAACATGACCTATGGCGCTCTTCCTTATGGCAGCGTTCCTTTTGGCGGGATTGCCTCTTTTCTTACGATCGAGACGCTTCCGGACCGGAAAATCAAGCTCTACTACAAAAATATCCTCGAAGGTTCAACCGTAACCGTCACCACCGAAAATACATCCTATCCAAAATATCGGCTTTACGATCGGGATATCGGTTTGCTTTTTAAGGGCAATTCCACACCTTCGCAATTTCAGATCAACATCGATCAGGGCGTTTATGCAATCAATCCCGGCGTCGACAAGATCATCATCCCATCGGGTCATAACTTCTCTGGCAAAACCGTGAGGCTTTATCATTCGCTCGATGGCGTTACTTATGAGCAGCTTCTTGCCTGGGTCATGCCCTCGGATCGATATGAAAAAGATCTTCCATACACTGAAAAACGGTACTGGAGATTCGGGATCGATAATCCTTCAAGCGCGCCCGAGCTTTCAGAGCTCTGGCTGGGCAAGGGCTATGCCTTTCAGATCAATCCTATAATCGGGGCAGACGAGAGATGGCGGCGCAATGTCTTCAGCGAAGAGCTCGAATCCGGCGTGGACACAGAGGTCAAGCGCGGCGAGAGAAAAAGGGTCAGAATATTTGATTTGAGAGATGTGAGACAAGACCAGAAAATCGACTTTGAGGCATGGGATGCGCTCTGCGAGGGCATCAAACCGTTCTGGGTTCAGGACCATAACGGGGCGATGATTTACATGAAAATGATAAATGATCTGGAGTTCAGATACGATGGCGAAGATCCCGATCCGTACTATTCTAACCATCTGGAGCTAAGAGAAGTCCTTGGCGTAACTACATAGGGTTCCTTGGGTTTGTTGGGTTATTTGGGTTACTTGTGTTAATTCAATAACTCAATAAACCCAATGAACCCAAGTAACTCAAGTAACTTATTTTATGGCAAAAACCCTTGATTCCAACCAGTCTCAGAAAATCGATAGGCCGGATGTCTATCCGATCTACCTTGTCCACATCTTTTTGACCGGCGAGACCCTTTACTTAAGCGACCGCAACATCAAATACAATGGTCACGATTATGAATCCTATCTCCACAACCTTCCGGAACTTGCGTCGCAGATCGAGCGCTTCGGCGGATATCTCAACTTCAACGGCCAGCTTAAATTCAAAAATAGCCGGTTCAGGGCATATGATTACCTCTCCCAATTTTTCGATGCCAATCCCATCACCCGGCGCGAGATGGAGCTCTATGTCCTTTATCATAAAACCGGAGAGACTTACGGGAGCGATGTCTCGACGAAACTAATGCGGGCCGCCTTCGGCCAGCTGATCGAAGAAAAAAAAATAAGCTTCTCCTATGAGCTTTTCTCTATCCTCCACACCCTCGATTCCAAGAAACTCTTCACACAGATCAACCGCGCCAACTGGCCCAACGCTGATCCGAAGGCCATCGGCCAGTATGAAAATCGATTAATAGGAGCGGTTCGGGGGATCCCCTGCCCCTGCGTGGATACCGGCGCAACCTCGACGCTCTATACAAATCTCACCGATATTGCCACAGAAATCTATTTGAGCGATGTCGAATTTCCGCTATCCTTTCCATTCCCTGGAACAATCCAGATCAATGAAGAAAAAATGACCTATACTGGGAAAGACTCCATCAACAAAAAACTGACAGGATTAACAAGGGGCGTCAGCTCGACCCTTGTTGCAAACCATAAGGCGGGAGATGTCGTCTGGGTGATCCAGAACTCATACAAATACCTTGCCGATATAGGACAGATGAAATCGATTTCGGATGTCTACATCTCTCAAACACGCATAAACCCATCATACTATACGATCAATCTCAACGATAACGGAAAATCAACGATCGCCATGACGAAAAAGGCCCTGAATAAACATGGGCACGGTCAAAAATCGACCTATGAAATGCATCCGGTTTCAGCCAGTCATCAAGATATTGTTGGAACGATCACCTGGCAGGGATATGATGTATCGATGTACGATTTAAATGATTCAACGTGGCAAAGATTCGCTTACTCGGGAGTAATTCCAGAACAAAAGTGCGGGGATTTTATACTCAATTTTCCTTCTTATAATGGCGATGCACCAGATGCGGTCTATGTGGTAGCTGTCGTCAAATGCAACTTCACGGGTTCTTTCGGCGAGTATTTTAGGCTTCAAACACCGGAACAAATCGACATCGGAGACACAAACACCCAGATAACCGTGAGATTGAAATTATCGACTACCACCGTTCCAACGCAGGTAAAAATCAGGGGCAATACAAATCACGCTGCATCTGGTGGGTTTGCCGAATTTGATGTAGCCGAAGTTTGGCTTGAAGTGGAACGATGGGCCAGCAATCCTTCGGGATCTGCCGACGAAGTCCTGGCTCCTCTCGTAACCATAGACGGAGAAGGCTATGCAGACGATGGCTCCGGAACCTATACCGGAGTCGCCAATGCCCTGATCGAGAACCCATCAGATGTGAGAAAATATCTCTTGATTGCCTTACTGGGCCGCACGTCTGCGGACATCGGATCATCTTTTGCGGACATGAGAACGATCTATAACGGGAGGATTGCTCCCTATAAATTGGCAATGAATCTGCCCAAGGTTGGCCTGACCGCATCGGAAATATTTAAACGCCTCGACGAGCAGACGCGCTCACAGATGCGTGAAGACGGCGGAAAATTCGAGCTCAGCTTTCATCCCGGCCCGAATGGAGCCTATGGGAGTGATTTCTTGCCATCGGACGGCACCGGAATTACGGCAAGTGGTTACTACAGCGCATATTATCCTTCAAATTCTTGCGACAACTCGAATTCAACATATTGGCATGGGCGAGTGGCAACATTTCCAGAATGGGTCCAGCATGATGCCGGGGTAGGGATTACACATATCGCACGCAAACTGACCATCAAAACCGATCTACTTGACGGTCACGCCCGTGCAAAGGACTTTTCCCTCTCCGGGTCAAACAATGGAACGACGTGGACGGTCCTTTGCATCGGCCAGCAAGCTGATAACAACAATGTCCAATCATATGCCTTCACCAATTTTACGCCATACCGATATTATCGGTTGGTGGTTATAAATAGTTGGGCCGATGTGGCTAATGCCATAACTGTGGTGGAATGGGAATTAATAGAGGTAACTTGGTCGGCGCCCTCAGACCCAACACCCGTGATGACGATCGATAAAACCATCTTCATTGGTGAGCCGGTCTTCAAAATGACGCCATCTGTAGAGATCAAAAATCTACTCCGGGCCTCCTTCGATCTCGATTATGGGAATAACGGCGATAGAAAAAAATTTGGAGACTACTTCGGCCAGATCGAGATCCTTGATTCTACATCGATCACAAAATACGGGGAGTTGCCAGAGGAATTCACCTTTCCGGCTGTCAGCGATGTAATAATGGTCGATGATGTTCTGCGGTGGAAACTCACACAGAAAAAAGATGTTTTATGGGAAGTGGATCTCGTTTGCAAATGGTTTGTCAGGAAACTCGAGCGGGAAGATTACTTTCTGCTAAGGCACGAGCTTCATGACAACACCCTGTGGCGCGTCTTAGAGATCGGAGAGGCCCCAGGCAAACAGCAATTCAGACTCCACGCCATCCAATACGTGGGTTCATAGTGGGAAAAAGCAGGTCGAAAACGACCTGTGAAATGTAGGCACAATCTTTTCACAAGCAGATTAGAAAGTTTTAATCTTCTGATCGACGCTTTTTTGTTCCCAAAAAAAACACGTCTGATAATAAAAATCCAAACCATTTGCAACAAAATCCAGAACTCGTTGTCAAACTATAATCGGGATATACCTTGGAACAGTTGCTCCCTCTGACAGTATCCTTGGAGCCGATATTGCCAATAGCAAACCTGTTTGGGCAATTG
>Ga0315293_10006481_pt1 | contig 10951 bp, 7 predicted proteins | sample YL17G13_20_MG_FD_203071 | JGI IMG/M metagenome (GOLD analysis project Ga0315293, IMG submission 203071) | Sediment microbial communities from Yellowstone Lake, YNP, Wyoming, USA - YL17G13_20 | ecosystem: Environmental > Aquatic > Freshwater > Lake > Sediment | place: USA: Wyoming | collected... | reverse complement strand
AAATGGTGAAAGAAGAATACTGGCAGGAATACGAGAAGACGACCGGCATGGACCTGCCGCAGACCGACGACCTAGCCTACAAAATGGCATGGCTGAACAAGAATTGCCCGAAGTGGGACGAAACGACACTCAAGCAGCGCAAGGAACACAGGAACGTATGCTATTGCACCGTTATCATCCCGGAGGTCCTGCCAAACGTCATTATCGAAAAAAAGCCCACCGAAGTGCAGATCGGGAGGTTGCCGTTCTTTCCCTGGAGCGCAGCCCGCATTAACGGCGTCCCCAGGGGCATTGTTGACCTGATCAGGGACATTCAGCGGAACATCAATCACCGCGAAATGCTGGTGTCTTTTATCATCCAGACGAATGCAATGGGCGGCGAGGTCCTAGATCCGCTTCTCTTTAACAACCGGCAGACAGAAATCGACGAGTATATTGCCACAAAAAACCAGCCGAACAAGACATTTATCGCAGCTCCAGGCGCGGCCGGCCGGAACCTTATGCCGCAGAAACTACGGCAGACAGACCTTCCGCAAGACGTTACGGCACAGCTTATTAGAATGTGGGACTATGCCGACCGTATCAGCAAGGCGCCGGCAGCCTACGACGCAAGAGGCGAAACCCAATCAGAGTCAGGATATGCCTTCGCACAAAAGGTACGCCAAGCAGAGCAGCAGCAGTACATCTTATTTTCTGGCTTAAAACGGCATTTGAACGAAAAAGGCGACGCTTATCTGGCCCAGGCGAAGATTCAATACGCCCTGGGAGGATATCAGCGAGACTTTGCCGTACCCGGGAAAGATAAATTCGTATCCTTCAACCAGCATACGGAAGACGCGGACGGAAATATCTCTATTGCCAATGATATTAATCAGTTACCGCGGCACAAGGTTATCATATCCGAGAGCCCGGATGGAATTACAAACAGGCTTATCACCCGGGCCGTGTCCGCGGAAGCCCTGCAGGCCGTCCCGACGGAATGTGTCGGCACCAGGACAAAGCTGGCGTCAACGATTGTTTCAAGCATGGACAACTTCAGCGACGAAGACAAGGCCGAACTGGAAGAACTTAACGAGCTGGAGATTGAACAGGCGAAATCTACGCTAAAATTCAACATCATGCAGAACAACGTAAATACCCTGAATTTACAGATGCAGGCCCAGCAGCTTCAGGCGCAGGCCGCGGCACCGCAGGCGGCAATTGGAGGACCAGCACCGGCGCCTGGAGGCGGATCAGCGGCAGGCCCGGAAATGCCCGCCGAAGGCCAGCCGGCACCCGCAGGAGAGGCGCCGACCCCTGGAGTCGTACCGGAAGCACCCCAAGCAGTCCAGGCTGGCCCGGGACCGGCACCGGCGCCAACGGCAGGCGAAATGATGAGCGCGTTCAAAGGCGGCGGCGGAATGCTGGCGACAACGTAATGTTTCATGTGAAACCATAAATTAATGTAAATTCAAAAAAGGGATCGAAAATGAAAACAGAGAAAAAAACCGGGAAAACCCCGGACGTGAAAAAGGACGTGAAGACGCCGAAGGGTAAGGCCGCGACACCCATGGCGCCCAGGGATCGGCCCGGCTTCATGAAGAAAATTTTTGACGGAGGTATGTGCAAAGGCGGCGGCGTCAAAAAGGGTTTTCAGGCAGGCGGGCCCGTCGATACCATGGGGGCAGCGCCTATAATAGAACCGAAAGCATCCCAGCCATCCGACCCGAAGACCCAAATGCAACAGCGGCGCGCGGCCGCAGATAAGGCAGCCCAGCTGGCAAACGTCCCGCCACCCGCCACTGCGGCCCCGGTCCCTGCAGGTCCGAAAGCCGCCACGCCCATGCAGCCGAAGCCCGTCCCGGCGCCGGCGGCGCCATCCCCGGTCCCAAAGGCCCTGCAGGTCCGCAACCAGGAAAAATCAGGCCGCGGAATCATGGGCAAACTTTTTCCAAAAATGAAAAGGCAGGGCTTTGAAGAAGGCGGCCCGGTTCTGGACGAAGCGGCCGAGCCTGGCGAAGTCATGGCCACCGCGCCGGAGTCAAGCGGTGAAATCGTCGAAGGTGCGGAGCCGGTGGCGAATGCTTCAGGCGAAGCCGTACCGCCAGTTGTGGAGGGCGAGCTGCCGGCCGAGGTCCCCGGCGACGGCGGCGACCAGGTGATAACCGAGGGCCCTTTCAGCGAATACCTGAAAGAAGGAGTGGACCCGCAGCTGGTTGAAAAGGGAAACGAACTGACGAAACGCCTGGCAGAATCTTCCAGCGACGAAGCAACCATGACGCAATTCATGGCCGACACAAAAGACTACATCGACGAACTGGGAAACGCCGTGAAGACGGCCCAGGGGCAGGGCGGCGGAGAAATGTTGCGAGGCCTGAAGGCTATGCTGAAGGACGCCCAGGACCTTATGACAGCCCATGAAAACATCATGGCCGAAACCGGCAGCGCGGACCAGGCCATTCAGAACGCCCCGGACATTGTGATGATGGCCAGCAGAAAGAGCGAAGCGGCCTGAAGCGGATTACCCCCGCAGAGGCTATTTCATAAACCGCCCGAAGCGGATTACCCCCGCAGAGGCAAACAAAGGAGAAGACAGTGGGAAATGATGAAGCTCAAGTTGTAGAGCAAGCGAAAGAACCGGAAGCAGGAGTCTTTGACGTTACCGGAATGACTGATGACCAAATCGGAGAACGGATCGACAACGATGCTGCCTTCGCAAAGGCCTTCATGGAAGACCGGATAACGCGGAAGGAGCCCGCGCCAGCGGCAGGAAGCGAAGCGGAAATCGAGGCAGGAGTGGACCCGAATACCGGAGACCCCGGCGACGGACAACCCGCGGCCGAAGAAACCCCCGCAAGCCCTGAAGAGCCGGCACCGGAGCCGAGAACGGAAGTACCAGGTGGAGAAGCCGACAAAGTATTCACCATTAAAAAAGGTGAACTGCCGGAAGGCTTCGACACTCCTGGAAAGGTCTTCAAGTCTGTCCTGGAGAAAGAGAAGTATATCCAGTCACAGAAGGAGATCATACAAACCAGGGAAGGAAGGATCAGGGAGCTGGAAGAGCAGATCCGCGGCGGTAAGCCTTCGGGCCAGTCCGCGGCGGAGAGGCCGGCCCAGCCGTCCGCAGAGGACGAGGAAATTGACGACGCCAAATTGTACGATCCGGTCTGGATGAAGGAGCAGCTGAAGGAAATCAAGCGCCTTCGGAAAGACCTGGCCGAAGCAAAGGCATCCGTCAACGAGGTAATTCAGGACAACCAGGCACAGAAGACGGTCAACAAGACAATTCTTTCACTCAAGGAATTCCAGAAACAGCACCAGGTCCTTAATACGACCCGGCCGCTGGACGTGATTGACCAGGAGTACAAGGAATTCGTCGAGAAGATCGCCGTCTTAACCGGGACCACCCAGGACCAACGCGAAGCACTTACGCAAGTCAACGTCTTCCTGAACGACAAAGGGGAGGCTGGAAATTCCTTGCGGAAAGCGGCCGAGGAAAACGGAGTGGCGCTACCTGAAGAATTCGACTCCTACCTGAAAATTCTCAATATCCGCGACACGGCCCGGAGGGGAACCTTTACTGACCCGCAGACGGGGGAACAGCGACCATTCACCCTTGAAGAAGCGTACCGTATGACTTACCCGGACCTTTACGCAAATCCACAGGCAAGCGTCGGGCAAAAGCCGACCGCAACGCCGCCGAAGCCAGGTGCCAGGAGGCCTACCCAGGCCGAACTGGAAAAGCTGGCCGAGAGGCAGCGAAGCGGAAGCGCAACCGACATACCGCCAAGCATGAGTGGTAAAAGCGTAACAGTGGACGACTTGACGGAGGCTGAAATTGACGTGCTAATGGCAATGACGCCGGCGCAAATGAGAGCCAATCCGAACAAGGTGAAGCTGTTAAACGAGGTTTACAAGCGCATGGATATTCCGCCGGTTAATCCATACGGGACACAAGTATAAAACCCCGTAAAATAAGGAGCCATAAATGGCTTATGTAGTCGCACCAGCCGCACCGTCTTCAATGGATACCATGAAGGCGGCTGCGCTAAAAATGAAGGCGTACAACAAGACGCTTCGGACCGAGAGCGTCATTTATGACGTCTTCGAGAAACTGGCCGGAGAAATCCGTACAGATCCCAAGGGCATGATGGTGCCCGATGCAATCTTCCTCAAGACAGACACCCCGCCGAAGGGTGCCCATTCCCAGGTCATTCCCCTTCTGAAATCTCTGTCCGGCGCCCCGCAGCTGGGAACCGGCGAGAATATGCTGGGGAACGAAGAGAACCTGCAGCTCAAACATCTGACAGTGTATTACAACGAAGTGAAGAAGAGCGTCGCCAGCTTCGGCTGGGGCATCGACTTCAACGACTTGTCATACCTGGACGTGTACGGCCAGATCACCCCGCTTATGACCCGGTACTTTGCGGAACTCCGCGGACGCCGGATTAGGGAAGCGCTGCTTCTGACCGTGGCCGCAGAGCTGACCAAACCCCCCATCAACCTCAAACACCAGTTCAATCCGAATGTCTTTGTGACCAATACAGACCTGGGAGCCATGCCCAAGTATAATCACAACGATCTGACGGAAGACACCAGCCCCGGCATAACCTGGCCCGACGGGCAGGCTCTTTACGACGGATCCGGGAACAATTATTTCGTCCATAACATCTATGTGGCGCTGAAGGCGGCCACAAACTCATGGGCGAACCCAGAACGCGCGAACCTGACAGTCCAGATGATTCTGGCCCTGGCGTATTACGTCGAGAACGTACTGCTCCTGGACCCTATCATGTTGGGCGGCCAGCCTTCGTACATCTTCCTGGTGCCGGCGAACACGGCGAATTACCTGTCCAGTTTCACGAAGGATGGGAACATCACGCTGGGCGACGTATGGAAGAACGTCACCAAGCTGACGAAGGACGAGCAGGATATTCCCGCCGTCCTGGGCCGCGTTTCCAGCCTGCTTTTAGTGGCGGACGGCCGCGCCCCGACGATCACCGCCGGCGGCGACGACGTGGATCCGACACTGACGCCTGGATTCCTGGCCCCCGGACGCGCCGAGGGAAGGAACAGGGCGGCCTTTGCGTCCAACAACAAGGTTTTTGACGTCGGCTTTGTCCTGGCCAAGGGCGGCCTGGTAGAGTGGATCGCCAACGACCTGCGGTACGCGACCGAGCAGACCGAATATGGGAAGTTCCAGGGCAAGGGTGCCTATCAGATGTCCGGCATTCAGCTGGTGAAGTACGACGAGGACGTGACCGACGCGACCCCGACCGATACTTCATACGAGCAGAACGGCAGCTGTGTAGTACTGATGACCCCGCCCAAGCTCGTCACAACGACCTGATGCGAGTGAAGAGGAAAAAAAACCGGGGGCGCCCGCGGCCCCTGGTTTTATTAAACCTTAAACCTAAATGAAAGGCAAAAAATGTTGAAGCCTGCAGTAAGAGCTGGAAAGCCCAGCATGAGTCAGGAAAAGCGTTTATCAATTCTTTTGGAGCAGGGCCATAACATATGGGTTCTGCGACACAGGAAATTGAGCCAGTACCCTGTCACTATTCACGGCTTCGATGATTACGAAGTCCGTATGCACAAGAGCCCCAACAGCGACGAAATCCGGTACGCAAAGGAATTCCGCCCGCAGACGTACATTTCCTTTGAGCCCAACGAAGAGGGAGTCGCCACGGCCTATTGCGTGGAAACGGAACGCAACAAACGTATTATCGCAAAGCATTTCTATTCCAATCAATTCGAGGTGATGGAAATAATGACGCCCGCCGGAGTTATCCCGCACCTTCAGGCGCTTGCCCAGGTCCGACAACTCGTAACAGACCTGGGAGTGAAAAAGCCGGCAAACGACGATATGTTTGCCAGACACCTGAAAGACTTGAGGGGCGGCGCCGCGGACAAGGCGCCAATAGCAATCGAAGGCAAGCCGACCGCGACAACACAGGCCGCAGATCCGGCACCAACCCCGCCACCCGCTTATAAGACCCTTGCCGAATGCCAGAAGGTAGCCGAGGATAGAGTTATGGAGCTGCAGGAGCCCATGATTAAATTCCTAAAGCAGAAGCATGGCGAAAACTGGAAGAAGCAGGGCGAGTATAAATCTGTTATCAAGGTTCAAATCGACACAATGGCGAAAGAACTGGCCAGGTCTGCCGGGCTGATGGAGGCAGAAACGCAGCCGGCAGTACCGGCGGCGCTTGCGTCCGCACCACCGACGACAGAGGACCAGGACGACCTGGTAAAATAAAGAGGTCCTAATGGGCACAAAAACAGTCGTGGATGAAATCAAACTGAAGGCGCCGGCCTGGAGTCGGGACGGCGCCGTGTCCATTCTTCAGATGATGGACCGGGCACAGCGGTTTTTGTATTCAGAGCCATGCAACCGGACCGTCTATATCGATCCGCTGACCGGAAACCACATGACGCTGAACACAGAGTCTGGGAAATTTGAATATGAAATTCCCGACGTTACCATTAAGATTGACGATCTGGACCGGCCTATTCGTATCTCAAAAGTGGTTGAGGTTTACATTCCAGGTACGGCGAAGCAGGATTACGCCCAGCTTTTGCTGGACCGGGTAAGTCTTCCGCAGATCGCAGGAGAGGTAAGAGAAGACCGCCTGACCCTTAAACATACTTGCTACCCGGCCCTGGAGGAAGGAGTGCCTGGAGCGAACAAGTGCAGAGTTATCTTTCCATTTGACCCCGGGGACAGCACAGGAAAAATACGCCTTGTGGCGATTATCGAGCCGTTACGCCTGACAGAAGATATCATTCCTTTGATGATTGAAGAGGAATTCGAGGACGACATTATTGAGGGCGCCCTGGCCTACATCGAGAAGAATGATTATGGCAGGTCCGACCGCCTGGTGAACTTCAAAGAAAACCTGGCGCTTCGCTTTTGGGATAAACAGAACAAAATGAACCACCTTAACAAAGTAACGAATACGCCAATAAGGCCATTTTAATGAGTCAAAGACGACTTGCTTTTCCCACCACCGAGCAGCAATCTACCAGGCCAGAGCGCCTGACCCGCGATAACTTTGCCGGAGGCATGAATGTGGACGATCCGGCCAGCGAACTGCAGGCGAATGAGCTGGCCAAGCTGGTAAACCTGATTGCCTTTGACAACTACATGGAAGGCCGTACTGGATGCAAAGAACTTCTGGCTTTTCCATTGCCGGCAATTCAGATTAATAGCGAAGATGGACCGCAGGATATTCTTTTAATCGGAAACAAGGATGACTATGAAGTTGAGATAACGGGAGAATGGGATGCAACGCAACAGGACAAACTTTTAATAAATGACGGGGACTATTTTTACTGGCCAGAAACAGAACTTTTAGATCAGATTACAGATCGAAGCGCCCCAACATATCCAAAAAAATTTACTTCTTTGATAGTTGGCGACTATGCGCAGGCTAATTGCAAGGTAATCGGCCAACCCTTCGGAGCGTACTACCACGATAAGACAAAGATGCTTTACTTGCACCTGGGCACAGAACTATGGAAAATTGACAACTCATTTACCGAATATCAGCGCGTAACGCTTGCCGGTAGTGAGGGCCTATCACGAACCAGATCCCGCTTCAGACCGCAGGACGCCAACATCATCATTTTTAATGGTAACGGTATTTTTAAGATAAATACCGGAGAGCCAAACGAGCATTATTTTAAAATCAATGTGGACGTGCCTATAGTGCTGATCGACGAAGTGTCCGCCACGGACGCAAAACTGAATGGCCGGCAAGTCATTTATACCCTAGCCAGAATCGTCGGCGGCAACTTTAACGAAGGGCGCCTGGGCACCGACAATCTTTTGCTGCAGGAAACCGGACCATGTGCTTCAAACGCGGCCACCGGCAGGGACAGCGCGAAGGTTTATACAGAGCTGCCCGTCGGCACCGGCAAGGAAACCAAAGACGTGCTGACCAGTAAGGACAGCGCAATCGACCATTGCCAAGACAATTATCTATTATGGCAAACCTGGCCGGATTGGGCCTTCAAGATAAGCATGAATAGTATAGTGAAAAATATCCGTTTTGACGGCAGCGGAGTGGCTAATATGTTTGAAGTGGCCGACCGGATCCAGTCCGCCCTTCGGTCTGATTTTCCCAGCGCCACCTGCGAGTACAAGATAAGCGCCCTGGGCAATCCGACGCTGATAATCACTCCTGGCGAAACAGGAGTTATCGACGACCTAAATGGGACCACCGGAACCTATGTGGACGCTCCTGACGCGGGCCACGACGCAATCGGATCCCTCAAGATGGGCCTGGGCGACGGTACACTACAGGCGGTCCTGGCGAAAGAGCCAGTATCATACACCGGATTAGGGGTAGAGCTGGACAGCGCAGCCATGACGCACATGGCGCTCTACGGCAGCAAGAACCTGAAGAACGCCAGCACCTTCAGCGAAAAGCTGATCTGGATCAAGGACGTACCCATTATCCGAGTCCTGTCTGGCGCCCTGCCTGCGAAGGGCCTGGATTATTCAGGACAGGTTTTTCAGACCGGAAGTGGAATGGCGATTTACAAGGACGACGAAGGAAGCGTGGTGCGCTTTTTCAACGGGACCGAAATAACCCTTCAGAAAATAACGCAGACGGCTGGGGGTGATGATTCGTATGAAAGCACATCGCTGTATGGAAGAGGCAAAGAATTCCTGGCCCCTGCAGGAATAAACGGTCCGGCAGCGATAGGCGCCGAGAAGGTGGCCAGAGCTTCGCAATTAAATGCGCCCGACTTTGGCATTATAACCATAGACAACGTAAAAGTTGGAAAGGTTAATGGTGTCGATACCGACGGAATTTATGAATTTGAAGACGGCGACGTTGGTCGTATAATCTTTGTGTCCGATGGGACCCTGCGGACCATCATACACGTTCAGAGCAAAACGATCGCCTGGGTGAAAGAGCTGGACATATTCAACGATCTGACGATTGCCTGGAACTACAATAAGCTGACGGCAGCCGCCAGCCGGGCGATAACCGATACAGTGACCGACGTGATCCTGGAGAGCCGCGGCGGCCGCCAGGGTGTAGACGACTTCCTTCTTCAGACAAGATATTTCAAACCCATGCCTTCTGGCAGTATTGGAGAAGTGGCGAATACCTTTATTTTTGTGGCACCTGACAATTCTAACGCTTATTACTATTCTGCGACACCCCTGGGACAAAAACACCGCGGCGGCTATTACCATCCGGGCTATCAGAAAGACGACAATGCCGAAGACGTTATAACTTTCATAAAGCGGTACGCGGACCGCATTGTTTTCTTTTGCCGGCGATCCACCTGGGGAACTTCGACGGCAACAATCAACAGCATCGACGAGCCGACGCTGGGGGAAAAGATTTTTATCGTACCTAGCGTTTCATTTGTGGCAAATATCGGCCTGGTGAACGTGGACAGCCTGCAGGACATAGGAATAGGCCAGAGCATCATGATCACGACCGAGCCTGCGGTCCGCACCTTTGACGGCAACACATACAGCGAGAGAAATTATGCCTATAAGAAGGTAATGAAGTATCTATCCTGCCTGGCAAAAATCGTTTACACAAGCTATGACCCCATAGGTGGATACGTCATTTACGGCACTTTCTTTGAAACGGAGCCCGGGAAGAACCGGATTAACCCGGACACCGGCTTCTGTCTTCGCTTTGCTATCATGGACAGCCAAGGCCGAGGCTGGACCATCTACCAGGGCGCTGAAATGGCGTGGCCCATGCCGTATACCCAGGGCCTTCTGATTCAGAACGAAGGAGGGTATCTTATCCAGATCCTTCTGGATGGCAGGACCGGAAAGTGGTACAGTATTTCCACCTATCCGGGCCCGGACGGATCCGATCTCGAAAGAGTATGGACCGACAAGGGCGAAACGGATATTTCCTGTCTTGTGACGTGGAACGAAGACCGTGGGCCCAGCGAGAGCTTTCAATTGGAATTCCTGGAGAACCACATTTTTTTACGGCCCATCGACGATGCGCCAATACCGACCGAAGACCCAGCATTCAAGACCAGATTTCAGGTTTATGCAAGGTGTTACCGGGATGGCAAAATCGAGCCCCTGGGCGAGAGTAAGGCCATTCCCATACCCGGCGACAGTAAGGCCATTCCCATACCCGGCGACATTGTTTTTGACCGGAAGCAGCAAGGCCCCAGGATCCAGTTGGAGCATGAATTTACGACAAGCAGGTTCAGGGTTTTGTCTTCCGACAGGTATTACGCCAGCCGGGACCGGGCCGGCCTACAATCCCTGTCCCAACGGACCACGCCGGACAGCCAGCACCAGCAGGAATACGCGCAACAACTGATATGGATTACCAGGGGGAATAACCCCATACTGAACCGTTCAACCGGAATCAGCGCGACGGGCGGATATCAAGCCAGGATATCAGGCCCGGACGGATACAGCAACAGCGCGCTTCAATTTGACGGGGCCGACCACCTGGCCATTCCAGTACACCAGGACCTGACCGGAGATTTTACTCTTCAATTTGGAGTAAAGGAATAATGGAAACATCAACGATTAACACGGTGCTGCAGATTATTTCGATAGCGGCAATCGCCGTAGTCGGTTTTTGGATGAAGATGATTTTCAATAAGCTGGAAACCCGGCAGTCAAAAGAGATTTGCAAAATACTCCATGACCAGAACGACAAGGATCATGGCCTCATAAAGACTGACATAAATAACCTGGGCGCGAAACTACCAAGGGCGCACTAATGAGCGAACTTTTTTATTGTAATTGGGGCGGGACGGACGTTCAGAATACTTCGCCTCCGGGCGGGGAATACGCTTATGATAGTGTGGCTGGCTCCACTGATTTCACAAAAATGACTGACGGGCTTGGATGGAACAGCGACACCAATTATTTAAAACTTGTTACAGCAAGCGCATCCAGATACCCGCAGATACAGCTTTCGGCAATAGCAGGACAGACCTCTGGAAGATTCATGTT
>Ga0315293_10006480_pt1 | contig 10954 bp, 6 predicted proteins | sample YL17G13_20_MG_FD_203071 | JGI IMG/M metagenome (GOLD analysis project Ga0315293, IMG submission 203071) | Sediment microbial communities from Yellowstone Lake, YNP, Wyoming, USA - YL17G13_20 | ecosystem: Environmental > Aquatic > Freshwater > Lake > Sediment | place: USA: Wyoming | collected... | reverse complement strand
TGACCGCGAGCCGCCCGCCAGCCAACGCGACCTCTCCTGCCCCGCCGACGAGGACCGGCTTGCTTTGCTTCGTGACCTTCTTCAGTTCCAGCAGGTAACAGCCGTTCGCGGGAACCGTGATGCTCGCCTTTTCTCCCAAGGCAAATACAGACCTGCCGTTATTATCCACGACCAGCTTGTTCCTTTCGGACGGATAGAGTTCCGCGAACTGGTAATCGCCCCTAGCTTGCAGATTGATCTCGTCGCCGACCTCCAAGGTGATCTCGGAGGAACGCGGATTGCCGTTGAACAGGAAGACAAAGCCACGGTCTCCTTTGATACGGGCGTAGCCGTCAACTGCACCGGGCTGAACTTGTTCGCCAAAGGGTTCGGTCGTGTTCACATACTCGAAGTTGTCCCTGGCCCAGCGATGCCACTTCGTATAGAACTCGACATAGCCGGGGACCGAGTCCGTCTCATAGGGCAGGATGGTGGGCATGACCGTTCCGGCCACAGCCAGGGACGACATGACGCCGTATTGCCAGCCATAATAATCCCAGGCATTGATCAACTCGGGGTCAAACCCGCCCTCGCTGACCCGGTGAGTCAGCGCATGGCCCATGACCGCCGGCGAAAAGCGGAAGCGCATGCTCCAGAGGTTCTGGAAACGCAGGCCGTCGGCATTCTGGCGGTCATCGCTGATCTGGTTGTGGCGGGTGCTCACAATGATCGACTGTTCGTTATAAACCTCGTGCTGATCGACGTTCTTGAGCCCCCAGAGGCCGAAATTTTTGGTGCCGTAGAACCCCTGGATGAACAGGCCCGGTTTCGCCGCTTTCAGGCGGGCCATCAGCTCAATGCAGCGCCGCCAGCCCTTATAGCCACCTTGGTTCGCAAAATGCCCGTGGCTCTCATCGTAACAGTTCATGCCGGAGCCCAGACTGGGATCCCAGCTCCAGTTGCTCAGGTTGTATCTCTGGATGGTGTTGTTCTGCACCGCGAACCACCAGTCGTAGAAGTCATCGCAGGCCAGACAGTTGTCCGGCGCACGGCGGCCGGCGGCATCGCTCTTCTTCCACTGGGGCTTGTCGGGCCGGAAATTGAGGCCCGCGGCATTGCCTTCCCCGCCATGCGCGGCGCAGCCCATGTAGAAGCCGTAGGAGATCCCCTTGTTCCTTGCGTAGTCGCAGATTTGCCGGGCCACCGTGTTGGTGCCGTCCGGCACCACATTCCAGAAATCTCTTTCGGCGGTGGGTTTTGAGTAGGGATGCAGGGGTTTGAAGATAATCATGTCCCCCCGGATCTTGGCAAACGTGTCGATGGTTTTCGTGAAGTAGTCCTTATCCTTTTCCGTACGCGGCATTTGCGGAAGCGGGTGAAAGAACTGGTAATTGATGTTGAGAAACTGCTTCTGTGGCGGCACCAGGTAATCCAGGGCAAAAGCCCGCATGGCGCGGTTTTCATTGCGGTCGAGGGGCTTGTAGCCGGAACCGTTCGCGTTGTAGCGACATTCGCGGCCGCTGTCCTCGATCATCACCCCGGACTTCTTGTAAACCCCCATGAACTGCGGTTCGCTGGTATAGCCCTCGCCGGGCTTCAGGATCAGGGCCGGCTCGAAACTCAGCGCCACTCCCTGCTCGGAGAGATCTGCCTTGAAGTACGGGTTCTCGATGCCGTTAAAAAGCCCGCCCTTGTCATGCCGGATAAACTCCACCGTGGGCGCGGCGATGAAGGTCACGTAGTGGACAGCCTCCCTGGCGGGCGCGGTGAAGGTCGTCTTTCCGAAGAGTAGGTTCTTCAGTCGCAGCGGCGCAGCGTTGGAAATGCTGAGCGCGCGGCGGAAGAATCCGTTGTTGCCGGCCAGGGTATAGACCAGGTCCGCGCTGATGCTGCCGGTGCCGTGCGTGCCGCCAGGACTGAACTCGAAGTGGTACGCGATGCGTTCCTGACCGGCGGTTATCCTGGCTGGCCGGGTTGTGCTGTTTGAATAAATGCCGAGATCGGTATCCAGGGCAAAGGCGTCCGTACTGAATGAATAGGTTTCCCCTGCCAACAGATTCTCCACCGCATCCAGTCGGCCGGCCTCGGATATGGTGACCTTGATTTTCTCGTTGGCCAGCACATGCGGTTGCTCAGCCGAAAGCTGCGCCTGGAACAACGCCATGACTGCCACGACACAACACGCACATATTCTCATCTTCCCTCTCTCCTGACAGTTCATAAGGCGAGCGGAATGTCAGTTACTTTGCCAGATCTTGATGTTCTTGAAAGCGGCCGCGTTGTCCGCAACGATGAGCCCGATCTGCCCGTTGCAATTCATACGCTTGAGGTTCATCAGGTAATCATTGACATACAATTCCATCATGTCGCCCTTCATCACCAAGCGGAACTTCAGCACCGGCCCGGGGTCCATGTCACGACGCGAGGTTTGCAGAACTTTGAAATTGCTGCCGTCGGCCTTGATGTCGCCGAATTGGACGGTATCGCGGGCCAGGCGCAGGCAGCAGCCCTGACCGTTGCCCAGATCGAAGTAAATGCCGGGTTTGCCGCCGCCCGCCGCCTGCGGCGGCACCTGTCCCACCGTGCCTTCAATGACATGGGTTTGGCTCAAGTCCAGTTTTGTGTCCAACATTCTGAGCGAAGACGCGTATTCCTTGCCACCCGCGACCAGCTTGGTTTCCAACGGCTTGGCTTTAAGCTTGTCGTTGTTCTTCCACCACTTGAGCCGCAGAATGCCTTCGCTATCGATTTCGACATCTTTCAAGGGTGCGGCAAAGACCGTGCCGCCCGTGCAGAAATGATTCACCAGCGGACCGCCGGGCGCGGTGTGGAAGAAACGCGGGAAGTAAATGTCGCAGCCGGCGCCGAAGACATTGGGATTCTTCTTCTGGGTGTTGAAGGGTCCTTCGGGCTTGTCACCGACAGCCACACGGCCTTCGCTGATGAGGATGTAGTACTTCTGGCCGATCTTCTGGATGCCGCCGAACTCGCCGCTGATGTCGCCCTCCACCGGCGGCAGCGCCGTCCAGGCGATGCCGTCCTTGCTTTCGGCAAAGCCGAACCCGCAGGGACGATACTTGACCTTGGCCCCGTCCGGATCGGCGGTGAAATAGCCATACAGACTGCCGTCGGGGCGCTGGATGGCGTCGATACAGTCCCATCGACCCTTGGCCTTGTACCACCGGGCGTCCTGCACGAAACGATGCTTCTCGTCGACCTTGGTCCAGTTCAGCAGGTCCGTGGAGGTGACGAACATGATGTCTTGTTTATCGCCGAACCATTCGGAATAGTTCATTACCCAGCGGTGGGTCTTGTCAAAGTCTGGCGCCTTCCAGATATGGCCCGTGCCCATCCAGGTTACGCCGGCGCGGGGCCTGACCACCACGCCGTATTCCTTCCAATGCACACCATCATCGGAGATAGCCAGTTCGTGCCCATCCCAATGTCCACCGGGACCGGCCAGGTAATACATATAGTACTTGCCGTTGTGGTAATACATCCAGGTATCCCAGATCTCGCCAGCGCGCGCGGGCGTAAAGAAGCCGGCCTGGATGGTTTCGGATGGCACGGTTGTCTTTTCGATCAGAACTGGCGACGTGCCGGCTTCTGCCGTTTGTGACTTTGCTGCTTGGCTGGCGATCGTGAACCATAGGATTGCCGCAAGCACAGCGACCGTACGGGGCGTTCGGTTTGTGGCCATGATGACTGCTTTCCTTTTGCGAATAGGCAATCCACTTGACACCATCGGCATGGTTGATTTCTTCAGGTTGGGCGGATCGGTGGGATTCATACCCGTAAGGACCTGGCCATACATCAGCACCGTGGCATCCGCCGGGAGTTTGCCTACCCGATAGACATCGGTCGGGCCCCAGACATCATGCACGCCGTTCAGGATGGGATGCGATTGCTTCAGAGCGGCACGCAGTCCCCGCGTGCTTTCCTTGCCGTGGTCGCCGTAGTGACCTTTCCACGACTCACCAAACAAATCGGTCGCATAGCCGCCGTTGCCGACGTCAAATCGCGCGTAGGGCGAGTTCTTGTCGTAGCGAAACGACAGCAAGGTGCAGCGAATTCCGAAAACCGGCTTGCCCGTTTCAAGAAACGCGACGAAGGGCTTCATTTGCTCGTCAGGCAGCGTCAGATCCATGGCAAACAGCACCATCATGTCGGCACTCTTCAAGACGCTCATCCCGGGAATGTTGTTCCTCACACTTGGGTCAACCGTGCCGTCTTTTGGGTTCATGGAGAAGAGGACCGTGCATTTGAACCCGTGCCGCTTCGCCAATATCTTGGCGAGCATCGGCAGACTTTCTTCGCAGCGATACTCCCATTCGCCGCAGACGAACACGATATGCTTCCCTTGCCCTGCGCCAGGCCCGGGTTCGTAGGTGATTGATCCGCTGCCGGCAGGTTTGGCCATGCCCCCAGTTTGCGTGACGTTCTGTCCGGACGCGGCCGGGATTGCCGCTTTGACACCATCGCTATAGATCGATTTCATCTTCCAGCACTTGACCTGCTTCACCATGATGTCTCCGCCGTTGCTGAACAAACTGACGGCGAGATTCTCCGGAACATACTTGCCGGCGGCGGCGACGGCGGCCTGGCGGTCGTTGGCAAACACTTCAACGAGATTCTTGTCGATAAATACCCGCAAGGTGAGGTCTTCGCCTTCCTTGATCTCAAAAGGCGCACGGACGTTCCCGACCCTCAATGTCTTGCTTTCCGCCATGACGGCAACTCTCAAGCCGTTTCCGCCATTCTTATCGCACAGGACATCCATGCCAAACTCTTTCGCTGCGGGTGATTTGAGGACCACTTCCAGTTCAAGAGCGTCACCGCTGATCTCCTTGAGCCTGTGTACAGTATCGCTCTTCACCGTGATCCCTTCTTCCTGTTTCCTGTCGTAGCGAAGCGATTGGAGTTCCCGCAGGGGTCTTATCCTCAAGACTCCGTCCTCGGGGAGTTCCAACTCGCGAGGCAGTGACTGGATCCCGCATGGAGCAATGGGCAGATTAAGCAGCCATGCCCACATCACGCGGCGACCGTCTTTGCTCAACACGGATTCCGGCGCAAAAAAATTATTGCCGTTCCAGCTCATCATCGCCTGGAATTCGGGGAGGTACTTCTCGTCCTTGAAGTCACCGAGATAGTAACGGCAGCCCAATCCGTGGCTGATGCAGAGCAGCATCCATTTCTTGCCAATCTTGAACATGTTGGCGCAGGAGATGTCTTCTCCCTTGGGCATGCCGATATTCGTCGGATAATCATCATGCAGAAGCGGCCCAAGGAATTTCCAGTTCTTGAGGTCTGAAGACTTCATCAGGCTCGGGTTGCCGCCGCCGCTGATCGCATAGTACGTATCACCGTTCAGCCAGCAATCGGGGTCCCAATGACGCATCTGCGGAATCGTGCCGTCTTTCGTTACCGGCTCTATTGCAACAGGCCTGGTCCATATTTCCAGATTGTCATCCAGAGCAAAAGCGAGCTGATTTCTGCCGGAGCCCTCCCCGTGATAGATAATGGCAGGCTTGCCCTCCTTGGTAATGAAGCCCGTGCCGCTGAACATGCCATGCCCCGTCGTCTTCGGGTGCAGTGTCGTCGGGTGCCACTTCCAATGCACCATGTCGTCGCTGGAGACGTGGGCAAAGGCAAACCCATATTTGTGGTTGTAGATGTAGTGCAGATGATACCGGCCTTTCCAGTAGAAGGCGCAGTTAGGATCTCCGGGCATGGCGCCGCCGGGGCCGGGATGGACCAGATGGTAGGTCAGCCAGTTTGCCGGCGGACTGGCCGGCATGGCCGGCGTTTCGGTCCCAGTTTGGACGAGTTGTAAAGTCTGGCGTGTGGCGGCGATCAGCGTAGCGGCTTCGGTTGGGAGAACCAGGCGGCCATGCTCGATCTTTGCCCCATCGGCCAGGTTATTGACGGGAAATCGCCCCATCCGATCGGTCTCCTTCCCTTTCTCGAAAGTCCACCAGGCATAAGGCTTGATCGCGGACTCCTTCTTGGGCTCCAGCATTTTCAACTCATCGGCGCTCAGGGCCTTGTCATAAATCCGGGCGTCCTCGATCGAACCCCGCAGGGTCCGGCCGGTCCCTGCCCCTTCATGCCGCAGGCCGAAGACGGCCATGTTGTCCTTGGCGCTCAGCAGATCGATGTTGCTGACTTCGTAGGATGCATAGGGCTCGCCATTGCGGTAGATGGATATCTGGTTGCCCTTGTAGACAATCGCCATCTGGATCAGCGTCTTGCCGTCGGCCTTCTCAACGGCGTTGGCCTGCTGGTCGCCCTGAGTGCGCGCATAAAAGTTGCTGCCGGCCATCCATTTTCCGGGAGCCCTTTCGCCGAAAACGATCCCATCGAACTGATCGCCGCGCTGGATCGTCAGCGCGCTGCCGCCCTGCTGCGTGGTGTTGTCGAGAATCACCCACGACACCAGGGTTTTGTCCGTCCCCGCCGCCGCTGGGCTGGAAAGAGCGAGTGTTGCGAAACCGATCATCAAAGTTGCTGTCATTGTCTTCATGGGGTTCCTTTCTCTTTAGTGGACCTACTAATACGGATTCGATGGGTTCATCTTCCATGCCTTCACCTGGCGGACCTTCATGGCCCCGCCTTGCGAGAAGAGCGACACGCCGACGCTGTCCGGACGCGTTGGGTAGACGCGCCGCATCGCCCCCTGACCGTCGTCGATCGTCAGTACGCTGCCGCCTCTTTGCGTTAGGTTGGCCGGGGCGGCCCACACCACGAGCGTCTTGTCGCGCAGCGGCGTGTCCGCGCCCGCCGCAATGGCGGTGGCGGTGAAGAAGAGCGGAACGGCTAACAGGCTAATGATTCGTTTCATGAGTTTCATTTTTGCTAATGTATTGATGAAGAAAGTTCCTGTTTTGCATTCCTACTTCACGAGCGAGAACGATGCACTGGCCTTGGGCGTAAACACGGCCAGGCCGATGTAGCGGTCGGCGCCGCCGTAGTATAAGCACCATCGGCCTTTGAACGGCACCAGCGTGTTGGCGACCACGGCGGGGTCGGTGAATCCCTTCTTTTCCCATTCCAGTTCCGGGTAGAGGAAGGGCTTGTTCGGATATTGCAACACGGTCGTCAGGTCGTTGCGGTCGATCAGGGCCTGGCCGAGTGTCCAGCCGTTGCCATAGCCCATGGTGTTGAACATCAACACGATGTCCTTGTCACGCAGGAGGGCAATGGCACCTGCTTCGTGACCGCCGCCCCAGACGGATTTGTCTGCCCGGGTCCAATCGATGAGGTTGCCGCTCCAAGTCGTGTAGTTCATGTAGTAGGTGCCATCTTCGCCCTCGACGATATGGAGATCCTCGCAGCCACCCTCCCACTCGTACTTCTTCCAGGGATCGTTGTCCGGATAGAGGACGGGCGTCGGATGCCGGGTGAAGTTGATGCCGTCCTCACTGGAGGCCAGCCCGATCCGGCAGGTTCTGCCCCATTTGAGATCCGGGTTCTTGTCGTCCGCCCGGTAGAGCAAGTAGACCTTGCCGTCTCGCACCACCGCAGCCGGGTTGTACACGTTCTGCTCCTCCCAGCGGACTTCCTTGCCAAGGATGGGGCATTGAAATTTCGCCTCGGGATTCGGAGACAGGACCGGCTTATCGAGTTTCACGAATGGTCCCATCGCCCACTTGCGCGAGGCATCCGGCGTCAAAAAACCGGAGAGCCTTGCTCCTGCCGGCACAATGGAAACAGCCTCGTCTTTTCCAAGCGACAAGACCAGCTTCGCATCGGTCACCGGAACACGCTTTTTCAAGGGCACGCAGCCCTCCATGGTTATTCGGTAAACATCAACGCTCTTAACGTCGCGCCAATCGTCAGGCAGTTGCCACGATTTGTTTGCGTAGCCCGGCCCGCTGTAGGCGATGATCTCTTTCTTGTTCCACAGGGCAGGAACGAAGAGATGATCGTCCTCACGCAGCACGAATTCGCCTTTGCGAATGATGCGTTCCCCCCCTTCGACTCGGGCAACAACCCCATCGCTGTAGTACAGCGCGCCGTTCTCGATTTTCTTCCGTTCCAACCGGCTCAGGTAATACCACGGCAGGGTAGTCCGGCAGAACATGCCCAGGAAACCGGGCATGTTCGTCTTGTCTTTTTGCCAGATTTCCTCACCGTGCATGCTGGAGCCGAAGCGGAAGTCGCCGTCGCCGCCGCGGTCGGTGCGGCCACGCGCCATCAGGCACTCGGGGATCTGCATCTGGTAGCCCGGATCGCTCGGATACCACCAGGACATCGCCTGCAATCCGGTAAAACCCTCGCCGGGCGGGTGTGCCCAGAATATCCCTTCGCCCGTGACATCAAAACCGCGTTCCCGCCAATGGTGGAAGATTCTGCGTTGGGTTTCGACGTATTTGTCCGGGGTCAATCCGCCATTCTCGGGTTTCGCATGCCATTTGAATCAGCCCATCAATACGCCGTTGCGCGAGCCCGGCTTCCCATTCTCGGGGATAGACCACGCTGTACATGTCCTCTCCCTTCATTTGTATCCCCCCGACGCGTATTTGGCCGCTTGCATCCTTGGCAAAGCAGTCCTTTGCCACGTACTCATCCCACAACGGACTCTGTTTGTACGCATCCACCATGTTGATGTGCAAGCTCACGGTCGTGTTGAACTGTCTGGCCTCGCGGATGAGCCACCGCAAACTATCGAGCGCCGTGGCGTCCTGCTTCCGCTTCATCCGGGGATTCACCTCACTCCAGGCGGGATAGCCGTGGTCGTGCCCGCCTTTCTGCCAGCCGACCAGGTAAATAATCTTGGGGATTCCCCGCGTCAGATTGTCGGTCTTGCGAATGACCTCCATGGCCTCCTCAAAGGTGCATAGCACTTCGTGCCCTTTCTTCGAAAGGACAGGATCATTGGCCAGGCGTTCAACCGGATCCCCCTCCATTCCCAGGAAGAGTTTCAGAACCAATGTCTGGTGATAGTCCCGATAGAAGGGCGCGACCACCACGTCGGTGCTGGCCGTGGAAGTTTTGCTGCCCTCTACGACGGTTGCTTCGATGGTTGCGATGCCGCCCTCTTTCGCTACCACTTTGTCGCCTTCAACCGTCGCAACTTCGACATTTCCGCTGGCGGCTTTTGTCTTTGCCTTGATCACCGCCTCCGAAGGACGCAGAGTGCGCTGGGAGCCGTCCACGTAGAATCCAGTCAGGGTCAATCTGCCCGTGGCATTCGTTTGTCGCACTGGAGTAAGAACTTTCGGGTCAATCTCCACGCCGATCCGTTCCAAAGTTTTTGCTCCAGACGAAGTGGTCTGAGCCCAGCAGGGCGGCAACGCCAGAGCGATGTTCAGCAGAAGAAAAGTGGTGGTTTTCATGGTGACGTGTCAGTTTGTGTGTAGCCGTTCAAGGTCCAGTCCGTGTCGGACTCAGCCCAACGGCGCTGCCGCGAGTATGAATGGGTGGCCCAGGGAAGTCAAGCCGATGGGCGGGCCTCGGCTTCTGCCCACCTTCCTGATTATTATGCCGACGCCAGACAAGGATGCGCCGCCGTTATCCGACGGCTGGGAAGGCCGGTTCCGCGGCTCTATGGTGTTCCATCTAACCTTCCTTTCCCGGAGCGCAGAATCGCCCCCAGTCGAGCCGGGCAGATTGACCCGGAGTCCGGAACCCGCATTTCCCCGACAGGGGTGGCCACGGAGGCCAAGACCCGCGCCCGAGAATAGGGTCGTTTTTCGGAACATACGAGTAAAGGGGTGACTTGATGCGACCGCGGGGCGACGCCTAACGGAATCCCCGCTCGGCGTGCGCCTCGAAACCAAGGTCGGCATAATGGGGGCGTTGCTGGCCTAAGGCACGCTTGCGTAGCAGGCAAAGCCGTGCCGCCTTCGATGCCGGCGGTGATCGGCCGGTTCAACTCCCGCGGCCAACGGCGAAACTCGATTTCGTAACGCCCATCCTGCGCGACTTCGATCATCCAGTATCCTTGGTATTCCACCCCGTCCCGCCCAACACGGCCGCGCCGGACTTGTCCCTGGTCGAACAGTTGGTGAGGCCGCCCGATCCAGTCGTGAGGATTCAGTGCCGTGGGATTGGCGCGGTCGGAGCCGATGATGATCCGCGCGGGTTTGCCAAACTCCGTTGAGATGTCGTTCCACCAATTGTCGTATGCCTTCCGCAGATCGGCCACCACCTGAGGATGCTGGTCGGCCACGTCGCGATGCTGGCCGGGATCGGACTTGATCTCGTGAAGCTCGCGACCGTTGACCAGCCGCCAACGGTCGGTCATCACCGCGCAGTTCTTTCCTTTGATGGGGTCGATCACCCGTTGGTTGTGGACGACCAGCGTGCGATCGGGCCAGTCGGCCGCCGCCGTTGCGGGGTTTCTCAACAGCGGCGCCAGGCTGACGCCGTCGAATCGGACGTGCGGAGTTGGAGTGAGTCCGCAGAGATCGATCAGGGTAGGCAGCAGGTCGATGTGGGCCGCCAGCCGCGCCACGTCGCGGCCGCCGCGGATGCCGCCGGCCGGCCAGTAGACGAAGCAAGGGACCCGGTTCCCCCTTCGTATTCCGAAATCTTCTGGGCTCTCATGCCGGCGTTGAAGCCGACCCTGGCGTAACCATGCTCGTCGAACTGCGCGCCGTCCTCCGTGCCGTTGTCGCTCAGGAAGATAAGGATCGTGTTCTCTTCAAGCTCCAACTGGTGCGGCCGGAAGGGATAGCTGTCGCCCAGGTGCCACTTGCCGAACATGCCGGTCCGATAGCCATTGGCCGCGAAGACATCGGCCATGGGCGTCTCGCCCAATCGCAGGAGTGATCGCCCCAAGACCGTGTGCCACACGCCGGCACAAACGACGCTGACCCAGGTGAACGGCCGTTTCACGCGAGAACCTCCATACAAGAGCATCCGCTGTCGTTCACATTCACTTGCCTTGCTTCTTCATCAGCTCCAGCATGGACTCGCCCATCGCGTGGCCGATGCGGTTGAACCAGATCGCGCTGCCGAGGTAATGGTA
>Ga0315293_10006477_pt1 | contig 10956 bp, 2 predicted proteins | sample YL17G13_20_MG_FD_203071 | JGI IMG/M metagenome (GOLD analysis project Ga0315293, IMG submission 203071) | Sediment microbial communities from Yellowstone Lake, YNP, Wyoming, USA - YL17G13_20 | ecosystem: Environmental > Aquatic > Freshwater > Lake > Sediment | place: USA: Wyoming | collected... | reverse complement strand
TACTGTAAAAACGATGTACTTACTACTAAAAAGATATATGAATTATCTAAAGAGGGTGTAGAAATGCGTAAAAATTTAAGTAAAGAATATGACTTAAATTTATATAGTGCTTCTGAGCCAAAATTAGCTAAAGAGTTGTTTCTTAAATTTTTAAGTGAGTCTACAGGAATATCTAAATATGATTTAAAGAACTCACAAACAAATAGAAAATTAGTAAATGTTGTAGATGTAATACTTCCATATATACATTTTAACACAAAACTATTTAAAGACTTGTTAGAAGTATTTGAGAAAGTCGTAATAGATCCAAACAATACAAAAGGTGTATTTAAGCATAGCATTGTTTATAAAGGAGTAACTACTGATTTTGGCTTTGGTGGTTTACACGGTTGTGCTGATGCAGGTATTTATGAGTCAAAACAAGGTATGCTAATTATTGATTCAGATGTTACAAGTTTTTACCCAAATTTAGCTATAAGGAATAAGCTAAGTCCAGCACATCTTCCAAAAACTGAATTTAACACTTTATTTGAATGGTTTTTTGAAGAAAGAAAAAAGATACCTAAAAAAGATCCTAAAAACACAGCTTTTAAATTAATACTAAATTCAACAGTAGGGTTATCAAAAGAAGAAAACTCCTTTTTAAAAGATTTACAATTCTTCATACAAATTACTATAAATGGGCAACTAAGCTTATGTATGCTCTATGAAATGATTTGTGAAGAAATACCGGGAACAAGGCCCTTAATGCAAAATACTGATGGTTTAACGACCATGATTCCTATAAATTATAAAGATAAGTATTATGAGATATGTAAAAAGTGGGAGCTTTTAACCAATTTAGAATTGGAACATGTTACATATAAAAAGATAATAATGCCTGACGTTAATAATTACATTGCTATTCCAAAGTTAGGAAAACCAAAATGTAAAGGTAGATTTGAGTGGGAAGATTATGAAAAATACAAACCTACTCACTTACACAAAGACAAATCAGGAATGATTATACCAAAAGCCCTATATGCTTATTTTGTAGATAACATATCTCCGGAAAGATATTTAGCTGAAAATAAAAATATATACGATTATTGTATAGGTAAACGTATTAAAGGTGATTGGAAGTTTCAACAAACATGTATTATTAAAGGTCAGATTGTATATGAAGATTTACAAGACACCATTAGATATTATATATCTAACAAGGGTTGTAAAATATTAAAAACTAATTTGAAAGATAATAGACACATACAAATTGAAGCTGGCATATGGATGCAAGAGATTTTTAACTTTTATGAACACAAAGAATGGAAAGACTACAACATTAACGAAACCTATTATTTAACAGAAATTTATAAAGAAATTGGTAAATTGGCTGTTAAAAAGAAAATTAACCTAGAACTATTTTAATTATGGCATCACTACTAATATCAAAAACTGAGTCGTTTGTACGAAGTATACAAGCACCTGAAAAGACAAGAACATACACACCAATTTCACATGGTGGAGTTATAGACATTGTAAAAGAGTCTTTAAATAAAAAAGGATTACTAATAAGAGATGATCAATACAGAACAACTAAAAACGGAAATGTTTTACAAGCAATATACAAATTAGATCACTCAACAGATCCTGATTTAGGAATGATGTTTGCTTTTGCAAATTCATACGATAAAACAATGAAGTTTAAATGTGCTGTAGGAGCATACGTATTTGTTTGTGATAATGGAATGTTACGTGGAGACATTGATAATTATGCTCGTAAACACAATTCAGGTGCTGATGTTGAAATTTATCATCAATTAGACCAACAACTAAACAAAGCTGAAAATTATTATAACGATATAATAATGGATAGAAACATAATGAAAGACATTGTATTATCTGAAGGGGATTCTAGAGCTATTGTAAGTGAGTTGTTTTTTAAAGAAGATTTGCTAACAACAGAACAACTATCTATTATAAAGAAAGAATTTTATAGTCCTAGTTTTCAATATGGTTGTGATAAAGACGCACTTTGGGCAAATTACCAACACATAACACATGCTTTAAAAACAACACATCCTCGTGATTATATGACTAATCAACAAAAAATTCATTCTTTTATAAACAAAAAGTTTGAAATATCTGAAAAAAGAACAGAAAGTATATTAAGTATTTAAGTAGATTAAAAAGGAGCTTCGGCTCCTTTTTTTTTTACTTTCTAGCTTGATACCCTTCAGTATTTTTAATATGAAGTATAGGATCTTTTGTAGTACCTGTAATACCTAATGTACTACCTAACAAATTCCACACTTTAGCATGATGTGCTTGTTGCCATACATAAGGACCGGCATCTCTTTGATATTCAGCTTTTTTATCACCTTCAAAAGCCCCTATGGTATTGTTCAAAATCTCTCCATATTTAGTTAACGTAGGCCCTACTGCTATTGTCTTTATATCTATTAGACTTGTATAATTGCTAACTTTAAGCCATGCCCCATTCTCTGCTTGAACTTGTATAATCATATTTAAAGCATGATTTGACAACCACCCACCTAATTTAAAATCTTCACTCTGTTCTTTATCTACTAATCCGAAAAAAGGCATAGCACCCGATTTTTTTCTTAATTTTTTAAACCGTTTTTCATCATCTGGATCATAACCAAATAAAGGTCCTAGAAGCATGCTTGCTGTTATTAATAATATAACTTCTGTTAATACTTTTGCTAAAGCTTGTTTTTCTTCTTTCAGAGCATAAGGCATTCTTTTAGTAATATTTTTTATAGATCTTAACACCAATTGCATAGACGTTATATAATATCCTTCTTTAGTATCGTTTAAACCCATATTTAATCTAGGTATAGGATTTAATATATTTCCCTTAAATCCAAATCTATTCATTAAAGGTGCTGTAAAAAACTTCTGCATAAATAAAACCTGTCTACCTAATAAATATCTACCCATTTCTGGTTGGTTAAAGTTAGCATATGCTCCATTTATATCTCTAGCAACAGAGTGTACCGATTTACGAAAATTTTTAAACTCGGTTCCTATATTTTGTTTACCATCACTATCATAAGTTATCCCCCATGTAGCATCTATACCCGGTTTTAATTGGAATTTTTTATCTTTTATCTCCCAAGCATCTATATAGTTAATATCTACTCCATTTTGTTTTACTTTTTGTCTCTTCATCATTGCTGCAAATTGCTGATAGGTAGCTTGCAATTCAATAGCTCTACGGAAATTTGTTAACCAAGTCAAGCCTACAACATCTTGTAATAAAGACCTAGAACTTTCAGTACCTATGATATTTTCATATCGACCTTCTGATACATCAAAAGCATCTAGCATTTGTAATCTTTCAGAACGTTGTTCAGGATTATAAATAGCATTAAAAGTTTCCATAGCTGCCCCAGAAGCCCAACCTTCAGCTTGAAAAAACTCAAAAGCATTGTAGTGTTTTCCTGATGCTGACTCTATTAACCCTTGAAACTTTTGACCCAATGTGTTTTTAATAGCAGACACCGTATTTAAACTAAAAAAACCAAATGAAGCTCTTTTAAACATAAATGGAGTAAGTGTTTTTTGTAAAAAAGCATTTTTAGAAGCTATACCTGTAGAACGTATTCCATAAAACTCACGGTCTATTAAGTTTTGCAATGTACTTAATCTTACGTTTTTCTTATCTTTATCAGGATCTGCTTTACCAGCTACTACTAATTTAATTTTATTTTTTTCGTTTTCTAATACTGATTTTAAAGCCCTTGCTATAGGGTGCATTTCTTTTAATGTTAAATTTTTCTGAGCAGCAAACATATATTTGTGTAGACTTAACATTATATCCGTAGATACTAAGTCTGCTTCTAGTCCAGAAATACCTATTAAAGGAATGTCTTTGTCTGTATATTCAAGTTCTGCATAGACCTCTGCATTAGTTAAATTCCATGTATCTGTAGGGTTAACACCAACATCGTAATCATCTACTGCTTTTCTGAAATAATCAGCTATATTTCTCCATATTATTCCAATTTTAGTCATTTTTTGATTAAATTGGTTACTAACACCACCTGGAGTTAGCAATACTTCATATAAACTTTTTCTAAATCTTGGAAAACTATAATATAATTTTTTATTATCCTCTAAACCTACTTGGTTATCTAAATGATATTCTTTAACAAGTTCTAATATTTTAAAGAGAACTTTATCATCTGTATTTGTTGAATTTTTTAAAGCTATGTATCTTTCATTAATGTATTTTTTATTACTAACATCTGTTCTTGGTAACCACTGCCCTCTATTATTTTTATGAACATTTGGGATCAAGTCTATCTCACCTGTTTTAAAATCATAACCTGTATAGTATTCATCTTTTACGACCCTTGTATAATATCTAGTTGTTGGTTTACCGGGAACAGTCATAGTGTCTCCATTAGATTTAGTAAACGTATATTTTTCTAAATATTTATCATCACGTGGTCTTAATCTACTCCATACATAATTTCTTTTATAAGAAGCCTCTTTTTTATAGGCATCAATTTCTTCACCTGTTTCCTCGTCTATTTTTATAGTAGGAACTAACTTAGTCTTAATAGAATGATTATTATCAAACCATGTTTTAAACTCTGGACTCTTTACAAATAAGTCTAACATTGCTGGAGCATTGGTCAACAATAAATCTAGTGTTACATCTGTAACTTGTGTTGTCTTTAACAACTTTAACATTTTTGGAGAATCAATATCTTTTAAATACTCATTTATAGTATCTATATAATAGTCTGTTGGTTCATATACTTGTAAAGCATCTAATTCATCCATTTTCTTTTGCAAAAGTTTTGAGTCTTTTTTGCTTAATTTTATACCTGGTCCACCACCTTCTTTTGACCTTGCAAATTTTATAGCTTCTTTTATTTCATCAATATTTTCACCGATAGTTTTAAGTTTAGCTAATAACTCGGGAGACATTTGAGTAGCTATAATTTGACCATCTTGATCTTTATAACCTTTTGTTAAATCAGTTTGTTGTTTATATAACTCATCTAACTCTGTTTGCAGAGCTAAATCAGTTGGTAATTTACTTAAAATACTTTTTATTTCGTCTTGTATAACTTTACGGTCTTGCCAAAAAGTATCAAGTATAACAGTTCTTAGATTTTTAAGAAACCAAGCATCCATAGCATAATTATACTCAGGAGAATTTTTATACATAGTCGCTCCTTGCTGAGTAAGATTATATTTTGTTATTAATTCTTGTTCATATTTTTCAAAAGCATCTTCGAAAGCTCTATGTTTTGGTATAAAATCAAACATACCTTTGGCTTGATCTTTATATTCTTGCATTCGTTGAGCAATTAACAATTCATCATCTGTTTTAGGATTACCTTTTAAATCTGTTTCAGATGCCAATCGGTTATAATCTCTAAACAATCTTGCTGAAAGATCGTATGACTTTAAAATATCTGCTTCACTACTTGTTGGCAATACTAATGAATTTATTTGGTCAAAAATATCATCAATTTTTTCAGAAAGAGCTACACCAATATCATCTTTAGTTAATAGTTCTAATCGTTTATAATAGTCAGGAATTAACTTTTGATGCATAAATTCTATTTGCCAAGCTTTCAACTCTCTTTTTTTTGCAGTAAGAGCTACTTTATCAGCATCTAGGTTGTCTATTCTAACCTTTTCTGCTAAGGCACTAATTTCAGAATTAAGTTTAGCAAGATCGGCATTGTAATTTTTAAAATTATGCAATAATTCCCACTCCTCTTTTTCCTTAAAATTGCCATTTTCATCACGGCCACCTACTAAATTTTTAAAACCTAATAGTAAACCCATTTGTCCTTTTTGCCATTTAACCCTTTTACCCCATTGTGCTAGTAACGGATTTAACTTTGTAATAAAAGCATTGTATTTTTGCATTGCTCTTAATTCAGCATTAATAATATTGTCAGTTAAATAACCGGTAAACCCACCAATTATAGGATCGTTATTATACATATATCCCTCTAATAGTTTTTGAACAACATTTGAATCACCATTTTTACCTGTTAAACTAGCCTTTATTATTTCTGGTGTTACTTTAGAACCATCATATCGGGCTTTTGCTTTAGCAAAGTCTTCAGGAGAAGCATTGTTTTTAGTCAATTCTTCTTGTGTTTCTTTCCATTTTTTATCAATATTGTCCATAGCAGGTTGTAAAGCTATAGTTATCAAAGTAAATATTCCTTCTTGTTGAATATCTTGAATTTTCCTTTGAGAAGTTTTAATTGTCTTTTTTATTTCATCTACTAACGTTTCTAAAGGGTGATCAAGTGGAATACCTATATCAGGAGTGCCCGATTCTGTTCTATTCTCACTTAAAAAAGCAGTACCTTCTTCTAAAAACTTTTCCCATTCCTTTAAAAAGGTTTCAAAAAAACTTACTTTGTGCACAGATATTGGATCTTTACTTTTAGATATTTCAGTTAAATACTTTTCTATATTTACTGTTGTGGCTCTTAAATTAAAAAGTGTATTTATTAAAGCAGAAGCTGATTTCTCAACATAGTTAATATCGTTTTGTGCAGTGCTAAGTTTAAGATTTCCTTTTGTATAAGGTCTAACTGCAGTTTTCATTTCTTCTAGCATATTTTTATCAAATGTGCTATTAAAAACGTTTCGAGCATCATCAGACATAGGCATGTTAGACTCTAAAATTTTGACGTACTTAGAAATAATTTGTGCATTCTTTTCAAGTAATTTTTGCAAGTCTGTTTTTAATACTTCATATTTTTCAGGTGTTGTGGATTCTGTTAATCCTTTTAAAAAAGGAGAGATGTCTTCAGTAATAAACTGTGCAACATCTGTATATTCATTAGTTAAACGTAAATCAATTTTTTCATTATTAATAAGCATTCTTCCTAATTCTTCTAAAGAAGTAGTTGGTGTTAATTTTTCAATTTTTATTTTCTGACCAAATACTTTTCTAAAAGCTTGCTTAATAGCATACATTAAATTTTTTATAAAATTCATAAAACCACTACTATGTTTTATTTTCATAGTTGCTGTTTCTAATCCTTTTGTAATACACTCTTCCATAATGGCATCTTCATTGTTAGACAAATCTTCACTATATTCATCTCTAACAAATTGTATAATAGCGGCTCCCTCTGGTGTTTGACCTAGTTCTTTAAACAAATTGTCAAATAGTTTTCTATTATTTAAACGTATTGACTTTACAAAAGGATGTGCAAACTCATGGAAAAGCATATTCAGCTTAACTTTTTCACTAACAAAATAAATTTTACCATTAAATACAAATGCCGGCTGTCCTTTATATTTGTTTTTATTGCTCATATTTACTAATAAATCGGCAGCTTCTTGTGCTGATATAAATTCGTAAGGATAAGTCAAAGCTTTAGACATTGCCTCAGCAATTTTATCTAACTGCTCTAAACCTTGAATATTAGACTTTTGATTTAATTTTTCATCTTTAGATAAAGGTTCTGCATTTTCATCAGTTTCTAACATTTCCGATATATCAGGTCGGTTTATTATCTCTGTATAAAATAAAGACAATTGAGGATCTATTTTATCATCTTCAACTGCTGGTTTAAAATCTTCAATTTGCCAAGTATAAATATCGGCTTCACCAACCTGTGTAAATCGTACATAAAATGAAGTACCTAATTTAGTATTAGCACTAGCAACATCACTGTTAATTCTTGCTCTTTGTTGCCAGCTTACTTCTTTACTAGCTATTTTGATTAACTTTTTAAAATCTCTTAGTAATGATTTTTTTAAATTATAAGACCGGATTAGAGGATTATTGGGACTTCTTACTATCGTTTCTACATCAAAATTTGTTGAATTAAAAACAATATGTTTTAATTCATTAAACATATCACCAATTGAAAAATGTAATTCATCTGTTGAGTATGTTTCAATAACTCCTTCTGCATTTAAATGTTTAAAATATGGTTTTTTAAGTCTTTTGTTAACAAAATCAATTATTTTATTTATTAACTTTTTAATATAATCTAAAAAAGATAAGTTGTGTAATTTATTATTTTTAGTAACCGTTTTGTAGTAACCTTTAAAATGTCTACTCCAAATTTCATTTACTAAATCCTCATTTAAACTAAAAAAATCATCTAAACTAGATAAGTGGCTTTTGCTCATATCTAAACCTGTTGCTTTGCCCATTACCCAAGCCATTACATCGGGTATTATCTCATGAGTGTCTGTAATCCTATATCCACGAGTTAACAATCCATTATTTATATAATTTTCAAATTCTGGTCTTTTTACTAAATCTGTAATAAATAAATTAAGATTAGTTTTATCTTTTGCAGATGTTAAAGCTAAATAATAATCTAAACTGTGTCCAAGTTCATGTGCAAAAGCTGCTGGTAAAGTGGTTAAGTCTGCTTTTACATGTCCTAAAGCTATAATACTTTGAGGATTTTGTACCGTTTCATTTTTCGGCAACATTGTGTGCAGCAAATCAAATAATCCTTTATTATTGGTTGAGGCTTGTGTATCTATATCAAGAATTGCTTGTTTCCAAACATCATCAAAAGTAGTGTTGTGATTATTTATTAAAGATCTATTTATTTCTTTTAAAGCTTTTGTTTTTTTTATTATTTGCTGTCTTAAAGTGCTTGTATTTTTAAAAGCTATTTCAGGACCATATTTTTTAATATCACTATTAATGAGTTTTAAATAATGTTTAATTTCTGGTAATATTTGTTTATTTGCGGATATTAGTTGATCATTTGTAATTAATTTAGCATCTTTTAAAGTCCTTAATGCTAAATTCATTGCTAATGCTGTTCGCATTTGCAGTGTATCTGTAATACTACTAAGTATAGGATTTGTTGGTAAATTGGCTTTTACTACTTGAAAATATGCATTGTTATTAGTAATATATTCAAAAGTTAATAACTTAATAAATTCATCTGGTAAAAAATCTAATATTTTTTTTATACTCTCTTTAGTTTCTTCGGTAAACATAGTTAAATTCTCACCTGCATCATTGCCAAATTCTGTACTAAACATTTCTACAGCTTCTTCTCGAATTTGCCCAGCATTTAAATTATCTAAATGATTTTTTAACGAGTTTAAATATTCTTGTACTACATTTTTTAAACCTAAATCTTTTATTATTTGAGCTTTTTGTTTATCATCTAAATCTTTAAATTCATCGTAAGTCATTATAATCCCAGACTTATCTTTGATTGCTTTTTGAAAACTATTAATTAATTTTAAAGTAAAATATTGAACTTGTTTTTTTAAAGAAATGTTTTTTGTTTTAAACATAAATCTTTTAACATTTTTATCTAGAGGACCATCATATTCATTATTTTTATTTATTGTATCTACATAGTCTTTTTCTCCTTTAAAGTAAACTAAATCGATAGGTATTTTTATATAATCTACAGTTTGTGGTAATTTTATACCTTCTTCTTCAACTAGTTCTTTTATATCAATAAATAAATACGAGATCCCATTTATTATTTTATATTTTATATCTCCATCAATTGAGTTTGTGAAATCAAATCCTTTATTTGTATTACCTATTGGTTGTGAGTAAGGACTTTTTTCATATTTTGTCACATCTTCTTGTTGTGCTTTTGTTAAAACATAATAATATTTAGTATTTATAACTTTAATACCGAACTTTTTTAAAATGTTTTTTTTCTCAGCCCACCTTGTAGAAAATTGAATTGTTCTATATTTATCTTTTTCTTTTTTTTGAAGACCATAGGTTTCATCCTCATCAACAACGTCTTCAATTTGTACAGGATATAACTTCTCTAACACTTCTTCAGGAGTTCTAATATCTTCATACTGCATCCAATCCTTCATTGCTTCAAATTCACCAATTTTGTCATTGTCTACCAATGCTTGCCATTCAGGTAAGTTTTTATTAGGACACCCTCTCATAATAATCTATTTTTAAATGTTATATTAACCAAAGATACTACAATATTTCATCTGTTCTGTTACATCATCGTTAGTCAATTCAGGATGCAAATTAACAGCTACAGCTTTTCGAATTCCTAACTGTGTACTAACGGTTTCTGATTTTGTAAAAGTAAGTTGTTTATTTTCTTTTATAGAGTCAGCTACATATTTATCAGAAACTTGTTGCCATGTACCATTTGCATTTTGTACTCCTATATATTCAAAGGTAACAGGATATTCACTTAATACTTGTTTATTACCTTCTAAATAAGCAGCAGTCCACCCTTCTTTTTTAGACCATTCTTCAGCATAAGCTGGATTTTCAGCTAGCAAGTCTTTTACTGTTTTTTTAGAAACACTTTTTAATTTTAAAACTAATCGTTTTCCTTTATGCATTGTAAAAAAACTATTGTCAACAAAAACATAATCTCCTATTTGTGAATTAGCTAATTTTGTCAGACTACTTTCTGGAATACTTATTTGAGTAATTAAACCATTAGTAACTCCACTCCAAACATTTGTTATGGTCTTTGCATTGTAGATTTCAGGCCTTAAAAAACCCTTCTTTTGTTGTCCCTGAGTCATTGTACCATGATTAAAATTAATTCTTTTGATATTTATTAAAGATTGAATAGGTATTAAGTTACCTTTATTAACACCCATATCTTTTAAAGCTTCCTGTGCTAGTCGTTTTTCATAATCCGCATCGGTTTCAGTATCCGATTTAAAAAGATAAGATTTTGCTTTTTCTCTTAAAATAGTAAATGTAATAAATTGCTCTAAACTTTGTAAATTGTTAAGTTTTAACTGATTAGCAACATCTATTTCTTGTAATTTAGCAATAGGTATAATTTTTCTTTTTCCTGTTGACAAATCTACATCTGTAATATATACTTCACCACTTACTTTGTCTACTAGATTATATAAACCATTAGATTGTAATTCCCAAATAGATGTTTGCGGTGCTCCTTCTCTTTTACCTGTTTGTGAATTATAAAATTCTTTAAACTTTGTTTTAGAAGTAAA
>Ga0315293_10006476_pt1 | contig 10956 bp, 11 predicted proteins | sample YL17G13_20_MG_FD_203071 | JGI IMG/M metagenome (GOLD analysis project Ga0315293, IMG submission 203071) | Sediment microbial communities from Yellowstone Lake, YNP, Wyoming, USA - YL17G13_20 | ecosystem: Environmental > Aquatic > Freshwater > Lake > Sediment | place: USA: Wyoming | collected... | reverse complement strand
AACTTCAGGATATCATCGCCATCCTTGGAATGGAGGAACTTTCTGAAGAAGACAAGCTAATCGTTGCCAGGGCAAGAAGGATGCAGAGATTCCTCTCCCAACCCTTCTTTGTGGCCGAACAGTTCACTGGTTCTACGGGAAGGTATGTCCCATTGCCTGAAACGATCCGTGGATTCAACGAAATCCTTGAAGGAAAACACGACGAACTCCCGGAGCAGGCTTTTTATATGGTTGGGAATATTGATGAGGTCGCTGAAAAGGCGAAACGATTGGGAGAAGGAACGCATTAGAATGGGAGAAGAAGGTTTCACCCTTGATATTGTAACCCTGAAGAAGGTGGCTTTCAGCGAGGAGATCAAGTCTGTGAATGCACCAGGAACGGAGGGTTATTTCAGCATCCTGGTCAATCACACTCCCTTTGTATCGAGCCTCAAAGCCGGAATCATCAAGGTCACCCGGGAAAATGAAGAAACATCGACCTTCTCCATGAGTGGTGGTTTTCTCATGACCGATGGGAAAAAAGTCATCCTTCTGGCCGATGCAGTGGAGCGTCCTGAAGAGATCGATGTCGCACGGGCTCAGGCTGCAAAGGAGAGAGCGGAAACGCGGATCGCTGAAAGAACTCCGGATGTCGATATTGATCGAGCCAGGCTAGCCTTGCTTCGAGCCCTCAACCGCCTCAAGATCGCTGAATTTTCTAAGATGAAGCAAATTTAAGAAATCGGGTTCATAGTTTCAGGCCGGCAGTGAAGTACCCCGCAGCAGAGCTGCGGGCATCTAATTCTCTAAAAAACTTTCCTCCCCCTTGATGGGGGAGGATTAAGGTGGGGGTGATGATTAGATCATTTCCCCCTCACCCTAACCCTCTCCCCCCCTCCGGGCCAGAGGCCCTTCCGGGCTGGCGGCCAGGGGAGAGGGTAGGCCATTCATCCCCCCAGCAGAGCTGGGGGGTATTCTGGAATATTTTGATAAATGGGAGGCTGCAAACTCTTTCCTCCTTTCCCCACTTTCAATTCTTATTGATTTCTTTATTCCTATTTAGTAAACTCTTATTGAAAATGTAAAATAAATATAGGAGAAAGCCATGGACTATCGTCAATATATTTCACGGGATACTCAAATTTGTGGCGGGGAACCCGTAATCAAAGGAACACGGGTTACTGTGCGCACCATTTTAGCCAGTCTTGCCGAAGGTGCACGTATCGAAGAAATACTGGAGGATTTTCCTACCCTGACGGAAGAAGATGTTCGAGCTGTAATTGCCTTTGCCGCCGTCTCAGCAGAAGAAGATATGCCTATACCGAGTATGCCGAATATCCCATGAAGATGAAACTCGATGAAAATCTTCCGTTCAGACTTGTTGACATCCTCTCTCAACTCGGACATGAAACCGATACGATCCCCCAGGAGGGTTTGAAAGGGTGTAATGACACCCAGATTTGGGAGGCAACCCAAAGGGCTAGATATTTTCTCATCACTCAAGGCTTAAATTTTTCGAACATCCACCGCTTTGTCCCTGGGACCCATCATGGACTGCTGCTCATACGTCTTCGCGATCCAGGCCGAGAAGCCCTTCTGAAACGGATTCAAAACCTATTCGAAACCGAAGCGGTAGAGCATTGGCAAGGCTGTTTTGTTGTTGTCACAGAACACAAAATTCGTGTCCGATACCCCAAAAAATAAAACCCCTCTTTTCCCTTTTTTTTAATTTCTGTTGACCCATTCATACGGGTTTCATAGACTCTTGCTATATAAGGGTAATGAGAGGAATTGAGTATGATTAATGTATTGATCATCATTTTAGGTATCATTTTACTGTTTGGGTTACTTTATTATGAGAAAAAGAAAAACAGAATGCCTTTATTGATCATGAAGTCCATTCTTTCATTACTCTTTGTCATTACCGCGCTATTGCAGCCTTATTCGGTTCCAGCCTATTTTCATTATCTCTTCGTTGGTTTGATTTTTTGTCTAATCGGCGATGTGTGTCTGGCCTTGCCCCAGAAAAAAGCGTTTATGGGAGGGTTGGTCGCTTTTCTGGTTGGGCATGTTTTCTACATCTTTAGTTTTTTGTCTCTCACCTCAATCTTCCATTGGATTTCGTCAGGGGTGTTCATCATTTTTGGTGTAAGTGCTTTTATTTTTCTCTGGCTTCGTCCTCATTTAAAGTCCATGTTTATCCCCGTGTTGTTATATATCCTGGTGATAACCGTCATGGCGTCTGGAGCCTGGACGGTTTTTTGGAAATCCTCCTACCAAATTTCAGGAAGGACGCTTATCTTAGTCGGATCCATCTTTTTTTACTTCTCAGACCTCTTTGTCGCCCGGAACAAATTCGTAAAGGAGGAATACCGAAATCGGCTCCTTGGCCTACCATTATATTACAGCGGGCAATTCTCGCTGGCCTTTTCTATAGGCCTTTTGAAGTGAACGGGAGATCTCATTTACCCTATGACGCTAATAATGATTAGGACGTGTCCCTTTCACTTCTCCTTCTTTTGCAATTCCTGTTGACCGCTTCAAACGAGTTTTATAGACTGTTATCACATTGAAACAGACACGCCGGCGTGCAGGCACGGTTCACGCTTGCGCGCCGGAGCGCTACAGCGCGCAGGCACGGTCACGGACACGTTATTTACTAATAACTTATGAGTAAAATCACCCCTCCCATCATCACAGGAGTCTTTCCCAGGAAGCGGTTGTTTCGCCTTCTGGATGGTTTGCGTAAGCAACCGGTGATCTGGGTTTCTGGACCTCCAGGCTCTGGAAAGACCACCCTCGTTGGCAGCTATATAGGAACCCGTAAGATTCCATGCCTCTGGTATCAAATTGATCAAGGCGACGCCGGTCTGGCAACCTTTTTCTATTACATGGGTCAAGCATCAAAGAAGGCTTCACCCCGGAAACGAAAGGTTCTTCCTCTTCTCACCCCAGAATACCTTCAAGACATCCCAACATTTACTCGACGGTATTTTGAAGAACTTTCGGGCAGATTAAAGATCCCCACCATCCTCGTATTTGATAACTACCAAGAAGTACCATCCGCATCATCGTTCCATGAAGTCATTCTCAATGGACTATCCGGAATCCCTGAAGGCATAAATGTGATAATCATCAGCCGGAGCGATCCACCCTCAGGGTTCATAAGATTGCGTGCCAATCATTTGATGAATATCCTTGAATGGGATGAACTGCGGTTGACCCGAGAAGAATCGAGTGCAATCGTTCGACTGCGAGCAACACAAAAACTTCCAAAAGAAACGATGCAACATTTGTATCAAACAGCGGATGGATGGGCAGCCGGGTTGATCCTGATGTTAGAGAGTGTGAGAAGAGGGATCGAGCCTAAACTCTTTGGAAAGTTAACCCCGCAGGAGATCCTGGACTATTTTGGAAAAGAAATCTTTGATAAAACGGACAAAGAAATCCAGGAGTTTTTCCTGGAGACTGCTTTCCTACCGAAAATGACCGCTAAAATGGCTGAAGAGCTGACTAAGCTTTCCTCTGCCGGCAGCATCCTCTCTACGTTAAACCGGAATAATTATTTTACAGAGAAGCGTTTTCAAAATGAGCCTATTTATCAGTATCACCCATTGTTCAGAGAATTTTTACTTTCCCGTGCAAAAAAAATATTTGCGACCGAAACCCTCTCCTTATTGTACTCTCGTGCAGCCAGGCTTCTTGAAGAATCAGGTCAGACAGAGAGTGCTGTATCGCTCCTGCGTGAGGCTGGTGATTGGGATGGAATGGTAGGTTTAATCATGAAACATGCCCCATCCCTATTGGCCCAGGGGAGAAATCGTCCTCTGCAAAAATGGTTGGAAAGTTTACCAAGAGACATCCTTGAGAAAAATCCTTGGCTTCTTTACTGGATGGGGTCATGCCGCTTACCGTTTGATCCATCGTTCGCTCGCTCCTGTTTTGAAAAGGCTTTTGAAAAATTTAGAACTGAGGAAGATACAGCCGGCCTGTTTCTGGCCTGGTCAGGTATCGTAACCTCCATAACGGCAGGTTTTGAAGACTTCAAACCCCTTGATCAATGGATCTCTGTGCTTGAAGAGATGATGGTCTTCGTCAAAGGGTTCCCATCCGCGGGGATCGGCCTTCGAGTATCTTCCAGTATGTTCTCGGCATTGATGCTCAGGCAGCCAGAACACCCCAAGATAGAGGGGTGGGCGGAGCGGGCCCTTTCGCTAGCGGAAAAATGCTCTGACCTAAACCTCCAAATTCAGACGCTGTCTCGTCTCGTGACCTATCGAACCTTTATGGGTGACTTCCGGAAAGCTGCGCTGGCCATGAACTCTTTGCGGCAGGGAGTCTCATCCCGAGACGCTGAGCCTTTATCCATGATCCATGCGAAACATGCCGAGGCGGTATATTTCCAGCACACAGGGCAGCATGAAGAAAGCCTAAAAGCGGTATCCAAGGGATTGGAATTATCCCGACATGCCGGCATTCATGTTTATGAAAATTTCTTGCGGGGGTATGGTGCAGCGAACGCCTTTAGTATGAGTGATTTTACGACCGCAGAGATTTTTCTTGAAAAGATGGCCCCGCCTTCAGAGGCCCTAAAACCGTGGGATGCTTGTTTCTATCATCATCTCAGAACCCTAGAAGCCTTAACAAAGGCCAGCATGAAGCAGGCCGCTCTGCATGCCGATTTGGCTTTGAAATTCTGCAAAGACATGGGAAATCCCTTCAGTCTGGTCCAGTGTAACTTGGCAAAGGCTCATGTCTTGCATCAATTCGGAAAAGATGGGGAAGCGAACGAATATCTTGCCCATTCCTTGGAAATGGCCCGCAAGATGAAAAGTAGACTATGGGAATTTTATGGTTTATTCGCGCAGGCATTGTTTGCCCTAGATCAAGGGAAGGATGCATCGTGCCTGGTATTCCTACGTAAGGCCTTGGAGATGGGAAAGGAAGAAGGGTATATCAATACCTTCATTCGTGAGCCTTCGGCCATGGCACGGATCTATGCGCGAGCCCTCGACGCTGGGATTGAAGTAGAATATGTACAAGAACTTATCAGGAGACGAAACCTAACTACAGAGAAACCACCACTTCATTTAGAAAACTGGCCTTGGCCCATAAAAATATACACCCTGGGGCGATTTGAGCTCATCAAGGATGGAAAACCAATTCGGTTCTCCAGGAAGGCTCAACAAAAACCTTTATCTCTCCTCAAGGTATTGATTGCCCTGGGAGGGAGAGAGGTAAGAGAAGACCAGATCGAGGACGCCCTTTGGCCCGAGGCTGATGGTGATTCAGCCCATCACTCTTTTGAAATGACCCTGCATCGCCTCCGTAAGCTAATTTGCGATGAAAAAGCGATACAGTACCGGGAAGGTAGGGTGACGCTTTATCCAGAATATTCTTGGGTGGATGTTTGGGCATTCGAGGGCATCACCGGACGAGTTGATAGCAAAAAGAGAGAGGGAATGACTGAGACTGCTGTTTTGCTCACCCAAAAGGCGATTGAAATGTACGGGGGGCCTTTTCTTGCTGGCGAGGTCGAACAGAGTTGGATGATATCTATCCGCGAACGCGTGAGGCGCAAGTTTCTGGGGAATGTGAGCTGGTTAGGCCATTACTGGGAGGAGAACCAAAGGTGGGAGAAAGCTTTAGAATGTTACGAGCGCGGCCTCGAAGTGGACGAGCTTGCAGAAGAACTATATCGACGCCTCATAATGTGCTATCAGCGACTTGACCGGAAAGCCGAAGCCCTCTCGGTTTACAACCGCTGTAAAAAGACCCTATCTTCAGCCCTTGGAATCGAGCCTTCCCCTGAAACCCAAGCCCTCTATCAAAAAATATTGACTGAGAATCGGTGAAACGGGGACACGGAGAATGGGTGACAAGATTACTACGCTTTAATAAACTTCATCATGACCACCAATATCGATCAATAGAATTTCATCCCCATTCAGAAACTTGAAGATTACACGACAATCATAAGTGACACTGAAAGCCCAGAGATCCTCAAGTTTTCCTGACAGTTTGTGTGTTCTTAATCTACGATCGAAAGGAGTTTTCGAAAACAATTCCATTGCAGCCCAGAATTTTCTTCTAAGGTCCGCATTATTCTTTATCTTTTTTTGATAAATTCTTTTGAAACCTTGGTCCCAAACTATTTTAATCAAATTCGAGATCCTTATGAAGTTCTTTAACAGTTCCCTTCTTCACTGCCCCTTTTCTGAAGTTGGACATCGCCCTTTTCGCTCTCTTGGCAATAGCCTCCCTTTTAGCATCTATCAGCTGCTTTTCTATAATGTCAACGGCATATTCTTTCTCGTCTAATGCTAAAAGTTTGAAATCGTTAATCAACTTGTTTAATGTAGCGTTGCCCATCTTTTGCGAACCTCCTATCAAGTATAAGTGTTGTCTACTGATTGGATTGTACCATCTTTCCCTACCTCGGTAAAGGTCATTCTTTTCCCCACTCTCCCCTTCTTCGTTTCACCGATTCCCTCCTTCCCCATTTCATTTTCAGCGAATCTGTGAGTTATTTGTGAGTCCTCTTGTGATATCGAATACCAATAAAAGGAGCGAAGATTGCCCGCACCAGACTTTTCTGTCGACTACATCGTCCGCATATACCGTTTTGAGAAGAACAATCCCCGTCATCTTGTGGGTGTTGTGGAGGAAATAGGAGTAAAGGGAAAGAAGGCTTTTACCAACTATGACGAACTCTGGGAAATTCTTATCTCTTCGAAAAGTATGACGCAGAAACAAAGGAGAAAGGAGGTGAAATAATAGAGAGGGCCCCTAATTATCCCCTCTCCCGTGGGGGGAGAGGGCGAGGGTGAGGGGGGCTATGCACTGTGCTCGGCGCTCTGCGCCTTAATAAATGACAAGGAGGTGTATTATGATCTTTATTAAAAGATTGATGATAGAGGCATTAGTCATTGCTTTTGGTCTGGTCATGTTCATTTCAATTACCCAAGCACAACAACCTTTCGACATCACGTTCTGTGGTTCTACCACGATCACACAGACAGTTTTAGAGAGCAAAGATTTGACAATCACCACCTTCGAGGGCAAAGGAACTGTCCGAAGTAACCCCGAAAACAAGGCCTTTGATAACTCCAGCTATCATCTCTTGGGTGTTTCACTCCAGATGGCAGACAAGGTAACCAATTTCGGCTATTCCAGGTACATGGATTCTGATGGGGACTTTGTCGTCCAAGAGAACTTACGTTCCCCAGATGCCACAGAGGCAACCTGGAAATTTCTGTATGGGACGGGCAAATGGAAAGGAATCAAGGGTAGCGGCAAAACAACTGTTGTCACCCGTCCTAAACCAATAGCCCCCAGGACTAGGCAAGGTTGTCTCAGGTCAACTGGAACGTTCGAATTGCCAAAGAAATAAAATTGGGGACGGGTTCAAATTAAATAAGAAATGAGAACCCGTCGCCAATTTTTTCTCAATTTTTCATCCTGTGGCCTGGATGGCTTTGGTAATATCCTCAGGTTCGACGCCTGGCGTCTGAACCCCTGACTTTTCGTAGAATTCTTCGATCCTCGATTCGAGTTTCTTTTCTTCCCTCTCGGTTTCCTTTAAAGTTTGCTCAAGATCTGAGAGTTCTTCCTTGGGCAACATGGTGAAGTCACCGGAGATATCTATCTCCTTTAACGTTTTCTTCTCCACTTCCTGCACGGTTCTGATGAGCCCTCCCTTTGCTTTGTGCATCCCGTATAGGATCTCGATTCCTTCCTTGATCTTCACCCCCTTTGGAATCTGCGGAGCCTTCTTGAATAGAAACTCAGGAGAATTGAACCATAAGGCGAGCTCTTTCATCTTTTGGAGTATTTCATTATTCAGTTCAACACGCTCAAGCTTCCCTAAAACCTTCTCAAACTTCTCGATCAAGACCCGAGTGATCTCCTCCCTGGGAGGAATCCTTCCCAATTCCCGGTTCATGGTGGTCACATTATCTTTCATGGTCTTGAAAACTTTGTCTCGGAACTTCTCATCAGGAACCTTGATGGCGCGGACCATCTTCTCATAGTCGAAGTCAAGGATCACCGATCCCACGAAGACCATGGAATCCTCGATATTTGCCCCCCCAAGGCCTGCGATCTTACGGCCTTCGGCCGTGACAATATCATTGACTTCACGAAACTCTGCCTTGATCCCGAACTCCTGATAAGTTTCAATGGGAGGAACAGAAAGATGCTGATAGATCTCACTTACCCTTCTTGGAAAACGAGGATTGTTCTGATCCCATACGAGGTGGTAAAAGATTTGATTATGGTCAAGGTAGACTGTTCCGCCTCCCACCTCACGCCGGATGATGGGGAGCCCTTCCTTCCTGCAGTATTCAAGATCCACTTCCTGTTCTGCATTCTGGAAGTATCCAATACTTACAAATGGAGTGACCGGCGAAACGATATCAAGAGCCTCTACTCCCATCCTTGCCAGTGCATGGAAGATGAGCATGGACTCCTCCCATGGCCTCTCTCCTAAATTGAACAGATACATAGATTCTCCTTTCTAAGAAAATTGGCCAGCCGCCGAGGGCCCCTCCTACCCTACTTATTTTTATTTTTTATACTGAATCTTTCCTGTCAGCTTCCCAAGCCAATCCGTGAGGCTATCGATTACCGTCGGACCTTTAACATTCAGCTTTGTTTCTGCTGTCATTGTTGAAAGCATGCTGGTCACCTTAACCGTGTAAATGCCCTCTGGAATGGGTGGCTGAGTAATTACAACAATAGGCTGAAACTTTTCATCAGCTACAATATCGCCTCTCAAAATCTCCATGACCTTGGTTAATTTGCTCATTAACGATTCGCCCAATTCAGCTTTGAAAGTCCCATCCGATTTGATTGGGGCCTCAGCCACAATGGCCTTGGCCTCTTTCGGTCCCAACAGGGTAATGAATATTGAATCTCCGGGCTTAAATCCTGCCCCCTCGAAAACAATATTCGTAGCCATTAATTTGGCTACTCCAAGACGAATGGACTCCGGGTTTACGATCACCTGTGGCCCAGATTTAGAAGGATCGAGTTTCTTGGGAGGGCTTGAACAGCCTGAAAGCATTAAGAGACATACCGACATGAGAGAAACTAAAACCATTAACGTTAAGACATAACCCTTTTTTCGTTTCACCATTTTCATTCCCCCCTCAGTTAGATAATCGCATTGCGCATAGAGCATAGCGCAAAGCGTTTTATAAACCCTTAACTACTGAATCACCCTTCTTGTCATTCCTGCGGAAGCAGGAATCCATACTTTTTTATACACTCTATCTATCTGGATTCCCGTTTGCACGGGAATGACAAAACCGACGAATGGACTGTTATCCAATTGCTTCAATAAGTCGACTGACCAGCGAAGCCGCCTCATCCTCTGGCAAACAGTATTTCATCTCTGTGAATCTCTTTCTGAATTGGGCGACCTCTTTGGCAACTGGTCGGTTGTGCAGAATGACTCGGCTCATAAACTCTGCCAATTCACCGAAGTCCTCCTCCTTCATCCCGAACCGGGTCATCTCCTGAACTCCCATCCTGAGACAACTGGCCGTGGTAAAGGCCTCATCATCAGGTGCCCCCTGATAGTTGACAATGATGTTATTCTCTTCCAGCCGTTCAGCCATCAATGGCCCCTTTCCATACCCAACCCTGACGATCACCTGATGCGTCTCTGTATATCCAACCTTAGGATTTCCTTCCACCTCCAAACCTCGATCCTTCAAATAACGGGCAAAGGCTTTGGCATTCGCGATAACGGCCTTCTGGTAATCTGACTTAAAGGCATTCATTTCGTAAGCAGCCAACAGAAGAGCTAGAAGCGTTCCCAAGTGATGATTGCTGACACTCCCAGGAAAAACCCGGCGAACAATCGACTCCCAGAGTTCCTCGTACTCAGTCCCTTCTGACATGTTACTGGCAATCAGTCCTCGTTGGGATCCGAAAAAGGTCTTATGGGTAGACCCCGTGACGATATCAGCGCCCTCCTGGAAAGGTTCTTGAAAGTAGGGCCCGATTAATCCCAAGACATGGGCCATATCATAAAGGACGATCGGCCTTGGATTCATCCCTGCAATCATTTTGACAATCTCTCTCAGCGGCTCTTTATAAATCACCATGCTTTTGCCAAGAATGATTAATTCGGGTTTGTGTTCTTCCAGGAGTTCTTTTGTTTTTGGAAGATCGATCCGGTACGGATCCTCCTTCAGCACAGCGAAAGGAACCGCCGCCGGCCTCTCCGTTAACGGATCATGAGCCACGAAGTCCTTCAAGGCACCCATAGGTTGGGCACTGAGATGGCCCCCTCTTCCGATATGATGGTTCATTACCTTCCGGATTCGGCGAGGCTCGCTTCTCCGGTCAAGCCGATTGAGGTAATCCACCAGTCCACTGAAGACAGCCGCATTGGCCATCTGACCGCTAATCACTCTCATCTCAACTTCTGTGCATCCCATAAAGCGCCGCAGCTCCTCGGCCACAAGAACCTCAACCTCTCCGATCAGCTTCGTCCCCTGATAATAAAAGACGTCACTTTCCCCAAGGGCCTTGAGCAAACGATGTTCAGCATATCGGCCGGAAGGATCGGCAATCGTAAGGAGCCTGACAAGAAGAGAGGGAGTCGTCTCCGAAGGGATCAGGTTTATCGTCTCCTTCTGTCTCCAATGGGTATTCTCGACTGCGCGAGCAACCAGTCTTTCGGTTAAAGCCTTTAGATTACCTTTCGGCACTTCTTTTTTCTTCGCTTCCTGAATCAGGATAGGATGAGCATAAGGCGGTGCCTCTCCCGACAGATGCCTCTCTACGATCACCCCTTCAAATGTCTTTCCGCGATGATGAATCTCTATCGTTTGCCCTTCCTCGAAATCCGCGTCAAGATAGGCCAATGCGATGGATCTCATCTTCTTTTCCTCTGTCGGTTCGGACAGGATTCCCCGATCAGTAAAGACCCAATAAGGAACCATCGTTCCACTGGTCACGTGA
>Ga0315293_10006472_pt1 | contig 10959 bp, 7 predicted proteins | sample YL17G13_20_MG_FD_203071 | JGI IMG/M metagenome (GOLD analysis project Ga0315293, IMG submission 203071) | Sediment microbial communities from Yellowstone Lake, YNP, Wyoming, USA - YL17G13_20 | ecosystem: Environmental > Aquatic > Freshwater > Lake > Sediment | place: USA: Wyoming | collected... | reverse complement strand
AAGCGAGCCGCTGGGCGAGCGGCTGCGGGAGGCGCTGGGCAGGGGGGAGCAGGCGATTCTGCTTTTGAACAGGCGCGGGTACAGCAATTTTGTGTTCTGCCCATCGTGCAAGCATACGCTGCACTGCCGAAACTGCGACGTGACATTGACGTTTCACAAGTCGAAGACGACCGGCAGCGGGCGGATGCAGATGGTCACGGGCAGGCATATCGGCTATGGGTATGCGATGTGTCACTATTGCCTGGCGCAGACGCTTGTGCCGGAGAAATGCCCGGTTTGCGGGAAGGGGATGGCGATGATAGGGCTTGGCTCGCAGCGGTTAGAAGAGGAGCTGGCGGCGAAGTTCCCGGAGGCTCGGGTAGCGCGGATAGACAGCGATTCGATGGCGGGCAAGGACTATTACCGGGTGCTCAGCGCTTTTGGCGAGGGGCGGATCGATGTATTGGCCGGGACGCAGATGCTGGCGAAGGGGCTGCATTTTCCGAATGTGACGTTAGTGGGTATAATCAGTGCGGATACTTCGCTGTATCTGCCGGATTTTCGGGCAAATGAGCGGACGTTCCAGTTGATTTCACAGGTGGCGGGTCGCGCGGGGCGGTCGGCGAAGAAGGGGACGGTGTTTGTGCAGACGTTTTTGCCGCATCAGCCGGCGATACAATTTGCGCTGGCGGGCGACTTTGAGGGATTTGTGCAGGAGGAATTGAAGCACCGCAAGGCGTGTAACCTGCCTCCATTCTGGCGGCTGGCGTCTATCGTTATGCGGGATATGAAATTTGAGAGGTTAGAAGCGGCGTGCAAGGCGATGCGCGCCAGGATTGACGGTATAGTAAATGGGGGCGGGCTGAATGCGGTTGTTCGCGGGCCGATGCCGGCGGTGATAAGCCGGGTGCAGCGTTTTCACAGGATGCAGATAATCGTGCAGGTGCCTGAGGCGGGGACGATGCAGCGACTGTTTGCAGAGTTGCGTGCGGCCGGGCCGATTCGGCCTGCGGTGAAGATTGCTATAGACATCGACCCGGTCAATTTATTATAAATTGGATTTCGCCGGTGGATGTGATATATATACTGGGTTGCGAGCCAGTAGCTACCCAGATGTCCAGCAGCAGAGATTGTTATAGACATTGACCGGATAAACTTGTTGTAAGAAAGAAACTACTATGTCCCAGAATCAATTAGGGAGAACATAAAATGTATTGTCCGAAATGCGGAACTAAAAACGATGATAATGCCTTTCGTTGCATCAATTGTTCAGCGGTTATTCAGCCTGTGCCGGTCTATCAGAGTTCGGATATCGGAGACGATGCAGGTATTAGAATGATACTCCCTGTCGGGAGATCGGCTTTGGCTATAATCGCGGGTTATATCGGGTTATTTTCACTTGTTTTGATTCCTGCCCCCCTCGCTCTTGTATTTGGGATATTGGCCGTTATGGATATCAAAAAACATCCGAAAAGACATGGGATGGGGAGAGCTGTCTTCGGAATTATTATGGGCTTGATTTTTTCCGTGCTCCTGCTGATAATGATTGTTGGATTAATTCTAGGTAAATTGGAGAGTTGAAAGGGTTATTATGTTTTGCAGAAAATGTGGCGCCGCAAATGATGATAATACTTACAAATGTGTGGAGTGCGGCGAGATTTTTCAGGTTGATGTGCCGGATCAGCCTGCGCAGCAGTTGCCTAAAGTAGCTTCGCATCTCGTTCTTGCAATCATCGTAACGTTATTTTGCTGCATTCCTTTCGGTATTGTCTCGATAGTTTATGCCGCACAGGTAAATTCCAAGCTGGAGGCCGGCAATTATAGTGGTGCTCTTGACTGTTCTAAAAAGGCTGCCATCTGGGCCTGGATTGGTTTTGGCATTGGCCTAGTATGCGTTTTGATTTGGTTTGGCTGTAGGTTGATTGGTTTGGTGATAGAGCAGCAGTATTAATGTTAAGCGTTTTTAAACGGCTTATAGCTTTGGTTTATATTAAAGGCGGCAGAGGTTTTTTAGGGATGCTTTCCCTTTTTATCGTATCGTCGTTATTGTTTTCGTTATTGTTTTTCAATCCTGCTGATGCATCTTGGTGTCCTCCCTGTCCGTTTCATTATATTACTGGTTTGTATTGTCCCGGCTGCGGCTCTTTAAGGGCGGTTCATCACTTGTTTTGTGGCAGTTTTTTAACTGCCTTTGACTTAAATCCTTTGATGGTTTTGTTTTTACCGTTGCTTACCTGCATTATTTTATCGTATTTATTATTTATCTTGACTGGAAAGCAGTTGCTTTCATTGCAGTTTGTTCATTCCGGGAAATTCGTCTGGATGATATTCTGGTTTATTATTATCTACTGGGTTTTGCGTAATATTCCCTGTTTTCCCTTTAGTTTTCTGGTTGCCTAAACTCCGTTTTGTGGCGGTTGCTATTGAGCCTATTAATTTATTGTAGGTTGCATTTTGCTGGCGGCTGTGCTATATTGAAATGCCGGCTTGACCGGGGAGTAGCTCAGCTTGGCTAGAGCGCTTGGTTCGGGACCAAGAGGTCGCAAGTTCAAATCTTGTCTCCCCGATATAGATAAACCCATATAAGACAAGGACTTATAGGGGTTTACGTTTTTATGTAAGATCGATTCTTGAACTGCCTATATTTGCCTGTGTTTTGTCGAAGGCAAAAAGTTTAATTATCGTCCCAAAGGTCGGGGCTGAGCCAGACTTCGTGGATTTATCGCTTTGAGGCAACAGCATATTGGCGGTAACTTCTTTGTCGCCGTCCGTTTATGATTATGCTGGTGCCCATAATGCGGGAAATCCAGCCCGCCGGTGCTTGGGCGGGCCAGCCTTGCATAACGACTCCCGGCCCACCTATCTTTCTCTCTCCAGGGAGAATCCGTTGTTCAACGATTTATTAACGTCCCAAAGGTTGGGGGCAATGAGGTTGTTCAGTTCCGGAACAGCCAATAGCGTTCCTTCGACGCTGCTTAGGATGGTGAGCTTGTCGAACCATTATCGCTTTATCCGCTGCCAGCAGAATCGCAAACCTACAAGCTCTGCTGTGGGAGATTTTCGGAGCCGTTTTATTACCTGCTGTCAGCCTTAGTGCGATAAACGCTTTCTTAGCCGTTAGTCTTTTCCCCACAAGTCTTGCGACGATACCAAAAAGTCTAAGGACTCTGCGTGTCGGACCGGAGCCTTTGAGCGGTCTGCCGGATGTCCGACCATACGCGAAGAAAGTTGTCCGAGCAGATTTTCCTTATATCGTTTTTGGTGTAACCGTCCCTCATAAGCTCATAAATGAGATTCGGATAGCAGGAGACATCCTTCAAGCCGCGCGGAAGGTTCTCTTCGACGCCGTCAAAGTCCGAACCCAGACCGACATGGTCTATACCGACCAACTTCACGACGTGGTCGATATTCGCAACGACATCCGAAATATCCGCATCAGCGATTGGATTGGCCCGGGTGTATTTCCTGATGTAGGCCTCCTTGTGCTTGCCTTGCAGATTATTGGCCTTGACATACTCTGTTATGTGTTTTGCGCGTTCGTCGAATGCGCGGTTCACTTTTTCGTTCACGAACATAGATCCGAAATTAATCTGAATCACGCCTCCATTTTTCGCCAGGAGTTTTATCATTTCATCGTCCATGTTGCGTTGCCAGCCCGGGGTGAAATGGCGACAGGCCGAGTGCGTAGCGAGCACAGGCGCCTTGGAAAGCTCGATTATCTGGTAGAAGGCTTTGTCGGATGCGTGCGAGACATCTATCATCATCCCTATTCGATTCATCTGCGGGATAAGCTCTTTGCCGAAAGGGCTCAAGCCGTTCCATTTCGGCTCCTGCTCATAGGACGAATCGCAGATGTGGTTATTTTTTGAATGGACGAGCGTGATATAGCGAACGCCCCGGTCATAGAAGTGCTTGACGCCGGCCAGGTCATCTTCGATGGGTGAACCGTTCTCTATCGCTATTGCCAAAGACACTCTCTCCTGCCCAGACTGGTCTCTGACATCTGCGGGCGATTTGGCAAGAGCGAACTTGTCCGGCCATCTTCGCGTCCAGCTTTCTATCATGTCAATCGTTTCGTCCGCAAGGGCGCGAGCGCCGCCTTTTTCCTCAAGCTCGGGAGGAATATAGGCCGCCACAAAGACCGCATCCAAGCCTCCCTTTCTTGCCCTCGGATAATCGAAGTCCCCGGTTCGCGTTCTTTTTGAGATGTCCTGGGTCTGCTTCCTGAGACGCCAGGGGACGTCCTGGTGTGCATCGACGATTATGAGTTCCTGGGCGAGGTCTTTGGCGATTCTCCTAAGATTTACGCTCGCTGAGGTTCCGGTCTGGCGGTGACAGCCGACGGTGCAAGCAGCCGAAAGGAACAGTGCAAGCCATAAAATGGTGTTCTTACTTCTGCTCATAACGTGGCCATTCCATAGATGAGGTTCTCATCCAAACAAGTTGCTGACTTCTTAGCACACACGGCACATAAGTATTCTGGATTTAACGCTTTAAGGCAACAGCATGTAATGCAATAAATCCTTTGTTTCTCAGCCGTTAAATTCCCCAATTGTCTGGAGTTGAAATATGTATGATTATCCTCTCCATCGCCTCCATAGACGAGAGATAGACTCCATTGGAGTAGTTGGCGAGTATTTGCATCGCGGCGGCCTTGTCCTTTGCATACAGACTGGAGGCGGTCTGTTCAAGCGATTTTTGCACGGCCAGAGCGCTCCTCTCGATTTGTTCAGCCCTGGCTTTGACCAGTGCAATCGTTTCGCCGCCGGCGGTATTCACTTTGTTGTGAAAATTGGAAAAAGTCCAGAAGGCGTTGCGGGGGTCGGCCCGAAAAGGAGAGGCGACCTTCTGTTGATACAAATCGTCCGACGGTCTGCCCAAATCAGAAGAGAGGCCGGCGGGAAAATCGGGGATGCCGAAGTGATAGGGAATGTAAAACGACGTGCGGGGGGATGCAAGGCACGCCCAATAGACGATGCCGATATCCAGGGGCATACCCCTGCGCAATTGCACGACAAAGCTGGTCTGGGTCGCGCCGCTGCATATAGGACAGCCCCCTTCGCACACGAGCTGTTGCGACGGCGAGGATTGGAGCTGCTTGGCCTGGTTGTCGTGCCTCAATATCCGCATAACGTCGGCCGGACCTATTTTGCCTTTCGGGGCAACAGAAAAGGGCAAGTCCGGGCCAAGCGCAATTTGTCTATCAGTCACATAATTTAGCCCGCTCCACTGCCTGCCGAAATTGGAGGGATTCGAAGCCGAATTGGGGTTCGCATAAGCCGCTGCAAAATCAAAAGGCCCGTCCTTTTTGGGGTCGTACCAGCCGCGTTCGACCGCGTATTCTACAATGTCCTCGGACGCAAGAAACCGGGTCTTATCGGAGAGATCGACCGTCCGGACTGCATAAGTGTTGGCCACCATTGCGACCTGGTCGTCGGGGACTCGCTGAGCGAGCCAGTGCTTGCCGTTGACCGCGCAGAAGAGCCATCCTTCGTCCGGGTCGCATATAATATACGTTCGACCTGAATCAATGTAGCCGAATCGTTCTACAAGCTCGCCTGCGAGCAGGACACCCTGGCGCGAGGTTTTGGCGCGCTCGGCCACGAGCCGTCGCAGCATATAGCCGATGCCGCCGTCGGTGATTTCGCCTTTGTCCTGTCTTGAGGGGCAGTTGTCGGAGGCGACGCTGACGCCCCATTCATTGACGTAACTATCCGAAAAGAGCATACCCGGCATCTCCGACCAGATATAGGCCCAGGTTTGCTCGACCTGGGGCAGTTCGCCGCCGTTGCGGAGCTTTACCACCTCCGGATGTTCGTATTTCCTGCGAGGGATTTTGTGGTGGTGCACAATCTGGGGCGGCGTGTCGTCCTCGTTGTGGGCCATAATCACGTAACCATCGACCGACGCCTTCTTGCCCACCACAATTGAAAAACACGCCTCAGACGGCACGGCCAAAATCAGGAGCACCAGGATCAATCCTGATATGACGAGGCCAGACGATATTTCGACGATTTTCCTTGTTGCGGTCATATTCATCACCGTATTGAGCCAGGTTTAGATTTCATTTTCGCTTGAAGCCACGATCACAGCACAGGAGGCATCGCCCGTGATGTTCACGACGGTGCGGCACATATCCAGTATCCGGTCCACGCCCAAAATAATTGCTATTCCTTCCAGCGGGACGCCAACGCTCTTCAACACAATCGCCAGGGTGATTATCCCAACCCCCGGCGTTCCCGGGGTGCCCACCGAGGCGAGGGTGGCCATCAGGACTATTGTCATTTGCTGCGCCAGGCTCAAATCCATCCCATATACCTGGGCCAAGAAAACTGTTGCGACTCCCTGGTACAGGGCCGTACCGTCCATATTTATCGTAGCACCCAACGGCAGCACAAAGCTGCATATCTTCCGCGATACTCCGAGGTTTCGCTCCGTACACTCCATTGTGACCGGGAGGGTGGCTGAGCTGGAGGACGAGCTGAAGGCAATCAACTGTGCGGGGCGAATGCCCCGGAAGAAAGCGGCGACTCTCTGCCTGCTGAATATCTTTATCGCGGCGGAGTAAACGATTGCTGTGTGGAGGATAAGGCCGAGCATGACCACTGCCGAATACCTAAGAAGGGCGGGCAATATGGCAAGGCCGAAATCCGCCACCACCGCCGCGACCAGGGCAAAGACTCCATAAGGCGCGATTCTCATAATGATATGCACCATTTGGATCATCACATCATTGACGCCTTCGAAGAAACTTATTACCGGCTGCCTTCGCTCGGGGGCAATCAGCGTAAGGCAGACCCCCATAAATATGGCAAAGAATATAATCTGCAGCATGTTGCCTTCAACGAATGCTTTTATCGGATTCGCAGGGACGATATTCCAGATAACATCCGAGACAGTCAGTTGTTTGATATCGGTTTGTGGCGGCGCATCGGGCTGCTCGCTGCCGGTTCTTACCAACTGGGTGCGTACTTGGTCCGAAAGGCCGGCGCCGGGCTTTAGAGTGTTCGCCAGCAGCAGGCCGAGGCTGACCGCAATAACCGTCGTGCACAAGTAGTATGCCAGGGTCTTTGCGCCGATCCTGCCGAGCTTTCTGATGTCATCCAGACTGGCTGTCCCGACCAGCAATGAAGCGAAGACCAGAGGGACAACAACCATGCTGATTAGCCTGATGAACACTGAGCCAACCGGCTTGACGTAGCTGATGACAAAGCCTGAAAATGCGAGGCGATTGGCTAATACACCGAGAACCACCCCGAGCAGCAGGCCAAGGAGGATTTTGGTATGCAATTGAATTTTGGGCAGTTTCATCGACGCACCCGTTCATATTGGTGTCAGGCCCAAACGGATGATAGCGGAAAAGCGTACGGAAGTCAAAAAAGAATACACTTGGTTCGCTTGAACGCGCTGCAGGCGCTCGGCGAAGCCGATACGCCTGGCCGGGGATAAGCCCGGGCCACGGGCGAGACGCCCGTGCCACCCCTGATAGGCCGGCTAAGTTGTCGGCTCTTTTCATTTGATGTCCACGATAAAATCGAACCATTCCCCATAGCGCCGGCCATCGAGTGTAACGTCGAGCGAGACGATAGCGACGCCTGCCTGCGCATCTTCCGCTGCCTTAATACGCACAGGAAATGCCTTCCGGGAAGCGGCGAGCAGTTTTCCCTCGAGGACGGCAGGCTCGCCCGCCGGCGGCCAGGGCTCGGCGATGAGTCCCGGAGGGGCGTGAATTTCGATACGGTGTTCCTGCTGGCGTTCGCGAAAGTTGCGTATATGGAGAAGCACTTCCGCCGACTCGCCGCGCTGCAGGGTCACGCGATAAGGCTCGGCCCGCACCCAGAACGGGTCAAACCAGTAGCGGTAATCCTCGTCTGTGCCCAGAGACCGGAAGGCCGCACGCATATCGACGGCCCAGTTGCTGAAGCGTTCTATAAGCGCCGCAGGGTTATCCATCACAAACGAATGGCCGCCGACGATCAAATCCGGCTTGAGACGCCGCAGATAGTCGGCTGCGTAGAGATAACCCTCTTCGAGGATGGCGCTGTTGTGTGCCACGAGGGCCTCATGCCCGGTCTGATTAGGATCGGCAGGGTCGGCAAAGATATTGTCGCCCGTGAAAGCGAATAACATACACATTGCAGGTATCCGTCCAGACAAACAGGTTGGGAAAGATGCTGTTATCAACCTGCACAAAACCGCCCGAACCGGTCCTGGGGCGAGCTGGAGCAGGGGCAGGCGCCGGCAGAGAAAGGCAGCTCTCAAGAATTCGCCCGAGGATTTGTTCGCCACGTTCGTTGGCGGCCAAAGGCAGTGTCAGGCAGAAGACCGTGAGCAGAGCTAATTGACTTTTCCGTCCCATATTTGCCCATCTCTTTCGCGGCTTGCGCCGTTAAGCGCTGCGGTGAATGTTCATCGGTTCAGGACTGCTCCATAGACTATAGGCTCTATCAGCGTTCTTTGCAAGTCCGACGGCGATTCTGCCGGTGTGTGACTTGATTCTTTGCGAATAATATGGTAGAATAAGGGCGATACAATAGCTTCGGGCACAGTGAACAGTCGCGCCCGCAGCGGGATGTGTAAAGAAAAGGTCAAGCGTATGACAAGAAGACTCGTTGTGGTAATGATATTGTTGGCTGGCTTAGTCAACATTGCGCCGGCCTGGGAAAACAGGGATATCGGGGCGGTAAGCGCACCGGGCGGCGTTGACGTCGCCGGCGATGTTTACACGATGCGCGCCAGCGGAGCCGATATCTGGGGGACTGTGGACGAATTCCATTATATGTACGTTCCGATGACCGGCGACGGGGAGATGACGGCGCGTGTTATCAGCGTCCAAAACACCGACGGCTGGGCCAAGGCCGGCCTTATGATCCGCGAGACGCTAAACGCATCAAGCGCCTTTGCAATGATGGTGGTAACGCCGGGCAACGGAGCGGCGTTACAATGGCGGCCCGCAACCGGCAACGGGTGCAGCGGATCGGGCACCAGCGGCATCAAGGCGCCTTATTATGTCAAGATAGTACGGATGGGAGGCACCATAACGGGTTATCATTCGGTGAATGGCAGTGGCTGGACGCAGCAGGGAAGCGCCAGTGTAAGTATGGCCACGGATGTGTATATTGGCTTGTGTCTTACGTCGCACAAGGATGGGGTGGTGTGTACGGCTGTGTTTGACTCCGTGAAAGGAACGGTGGCAACGGGTTCCTGGCGCGCGGTGAACGTATCGCCCATCAACGGCGCAAGGCTGGTAGATCCTGGGGGGACGACACTTCGGTGGGAAGCCGGGCCGGAGCCGCCGGAGCCGGTTGACAGATACAACGTGTATCTCAGCAATGACTCTGGGACCATAGGCCGTCCGTCAAGTCTGCTGTGCACTGTGCCGGCTGGCGCCGCTCTTGAATGTTCGACAGGTCGTTTGGCGGGCGGTACGCTCTTCTACTGGCGCGTCGATTCAATTATCGACGGGGGCGATACGGCGGTCGGCACACTTTGGAACTTCGTAACAACGGTGGAGCCCATCGAGGTATGCCCAAGAGGGGACGTTGACGGCGACTGTCAGGTTACGGCCAAGGACCTGCTGCTGCTTTCGCAACAATGGCTTGATGAGCCGGCTTGCACGAATGGGTCGGACGATTGCGCCAACCTTGTCGGCCCGGACAAAGTCGATACGATGGATTTCCTCGCCCTGGCCGACGATTGGCATCGTAAAGTCGGTCCGGTAGTCATCAACGAAATCCATTATGATCCGGACGTGAAGACCGAACTGGTGGAATTCGTGGAGCTTCACAACGTGACCGACGAACCGATTCATCTTACAGGCTGGCATTTCTCTACGGGTATTGATTTTGTCTTTGGCCCTGGCGTGTCCATACCGGCAGAGGGTTTTGCGGTGGTCGCTCAAGACGCCGGCGAGTTCCGGGCGAAGTTCGGCTTTGCTCCTGCGGGCCAATTCATCGGGAATTTAGACAACGACGGCGAGACGATTTGCCTGCGCGACGCCGGGGGCAGGAAGATTGATGAGGTGGACTACCAGCTTGGTTTTCCCTGGCCGACCGTGGGCGACCCGGTGCCCGATGTGGACCCGCCTAACGGCACGGGGCATTCCATCCAACTGATCAACCCAGCGATGGATAACGACCTTGGCGGTAGCTGGAGGAGCAAGCTGCCGACGCCGGGTGGGAATAATGCGTCCCTCTCGGCCAATGCTCCGCCGTTGATGAGGCAGGTCGTACATTTACCGGAGCAGCCGGCGGGGGGCCAGCCCGTTGTGATTACGGTCAAGGTCACGGATGAGGACGGCGTAAGCAATGTAACATTGAGCTACCAGATCGTCGAGCCGGGCAACTATATCTCTCTGAACGATGCGCGGTACACAACGAACTGGACAGCCGTGCCGATGTACGACGACGGCACCCACGGGGATGTGGAACCGTCCGATGAAACATATACCGCGGTGCTGCCCACAGGGTTGCAGGCGCATCGCAGGCTTATCCGCTACAGAATAACGGCGGTTGACGGAATCGGGCTGTCGATTACCGGTCCATACCCGGACGACCCGCAGCCTAATTTTGTGTATTTTGTCTATGACGGGGTGCCGGCGTGGCAGGGGGCGAACCGGCCCGGGGTCACGCCGGTTGTGGAGTACAGCGAGGATGTAATGCGGAGTCTTCCGGTGTATCATCTAATCAGCAAGAAGGGCGACGTCGAGACATCTACATGGTTTGAGCAATATGGCGGAGACGACTATAAATGGCTTGGCACGCTGGTTTATGACGGTGAGGTGTATGACCACATCCGCTACCGCACGCGGGGCGGCGTCTGGCGGTACGCAATGGGGAAGAACATGTGGAAGTTCGACTTCAATCGCGGGCACAGCCTCCAGGCACGGGATGATTACGGGAAGAAATATGACACGACATGGGACAAGCTGAATTTCTCGGCGTGCATTCAGCAGGGGAGCTTCGGACAGCGCGGCGAACA
>Ga0315293_10006470_pt1 | contig 10964 bp, 9 predicted proteins | sample YL17G13_20_MG_FD_203071 | JGI IMG/M metagenome (GOLD analysis project Ga0315293, IMG submission 203071) | Sediment microbial communities from Yellowstone Lake, YNP, Wyoming, USA - YL17G13_20 | ecosystem: Environmental > Aquatic > Freshwater > Lake > Sediment | place: USA: Wyoming | collected... | reverse complement strand
TGGAGGTTACTTCGTAGTTGCAAGAACATCGCCAGCACCGCCAGAAACCTCACATCGGGGAATGACCGGTTTCTACGTTCCGATGAACGCGCCGGGAGTGGAGATCAACAAGCGTTATGAGGACATGGGAAGGATGGCCATCTCGACCGGCGGTTTCCTGATGAAAAACGTCAAGATTCCAGATTTCTACCGCCTGGGTGAAGTTGACAAGGGCTTTTACTTGACCATGGAAGGCTTCGACACTGCGCGCATTCTCATCGCTTCGGTCTGCGTTGGTGCAGCAAGGCGTGCGCTCGATATAGGCATGGAGTACATAAAAGAAAGAAAAGCTTTTGGCAGACCGATAGGCAAGTTCCAAGGCATACAGTTCGAGATGGCCGATGATTGGGCACACCTTGAAGCATTGAGATCTCTGGCGTTCCGCACGGCATGGATGATGGACAAACGCTACAAGGAAAACAAGTTCTCACCTCTGGAAGTAACCAAGATGATTGCTGCCTGCAAGCTCATTGCACCGCACTTGGCCTTTGACATTTATAAACACGTGATGATATGGCTAGGCGCGTACGGCTACACCAAAGAATGCCCAGTAGAAATGGGGCTGCGAGGCATAATGTCCTACTGCGTCGGTGCTGAAGGAACCACAAATATTCAGAGAACGGTCATAGCGCGAGAAATGCTTGGAAAAGAATTCATAGCCTACAAATAGGCAATCCGCTTTTCTTTTTCCATTCTGTCAATCCATTATGAGCGTGGGCGTAAGACTACTTTAAGTGTAACGGGTTCGCCGCCGATTTCTATTACTCTTTCCTTTGTGACGTAAGGATCGTAGACTAACAGTTTCATGGCGAATCCTTTTCCAATGGTCGCGAGGTAAGTTCCCACTCGTCCGAGCCCAACCAAGCCTAGAGTCTTGCCCCAGAGTTCTTTTCCAATGAGTTCCCAGCGCACCCATTTCCCAGCCTTCACGCTTGCGTTCAATTGCGGAATCTTCCTACCCAAGCTTAACATCAGGCCAAAGGCAAACTCTGCAACGCTCACTGCGTTTACGCCGGGCGTGTTGACTACGTAGACACCTTTTTCGGTTGCTGCCGCAACATCGATATGGTCAAAACCAACTCCATAAGCAATTACGCCTTTCAACTTTTTCCCCGCAGAAATCACGTTTCGGGTTATCGCGCGAGAACCTGTGATCACAATCTCCACATCTTTAACATCTTCAATCAGTTCCGATTCTTTGTCTCCTTCGGCCCAGACAACCTGCCCTGCGTTATTCAGGATTTTCATCGATTCTTCTGACATAGGTCTTTGATCTGCAAAAAGTATCTTCGATTTCATTTCGTAATCCTCTGCGGTACGGTATTTGCAGTAGTAGCTTTTATTAGCCTTTCGCCACTCGACTATCCATAAATGAGAGATCAAAACACTGTTCTTGAGTTTGATTTCTGCATGATGTTATGAAACAAGTCAACTCAGACTAGTGCGTCCACTAGATCGCTAGTAACGTGTCTAAGATCTGCGCGCGTCTATCAGCGTTTCAATTAAGAAAATTGTTCCGTAATCAACGTAGTTTGCGCGCTCGTCTATAGGCTGCTGTTTCGCATCTTGGATATGCTGTGGGGATTTGATTTTTCACTTTGGCTCGGGTTCTTTCGGCAGTTTCAGGGAGAGTAGCAAAGCACCGCCCGCAAATGCGGTTAGAAGATAGAATGCCGTTTGAAGACCATAAGTGTCTGCTATGTAGCCTGCGATCAACTGCGAGATAGATCCTACCCCGAAAGATGCAAAGAAATATATGCCGAAAACTGCTCCTCGCTGACCGTACGGTGTCAAAAAGCCAGTTAGAGCGTTCAAAGCTGGTTGATGCCCATAGAAGGAGAGACCGTAGATAATAATGAACATGCCCGCTCCGAGGAAGCGCATTGGGATGAACAAGAGGAAGAGCAAGCTCATACAAACGCCTGCCATCGTAACAATTACGACTTTCTTGGAGCCGACTTTGCTGGCAGTTTTTCCTCCGATCCATTGACCGGCGACGCCTGTGGACAGCATCAGCGTATAGGCAATTGAAGCCCACATAGGTTCTAATCCTCTGTTGTCGCGCGCGCAACAACTGTGAAAACTGCCTGAGCAATGTCGCAAAAAATGCCTTGCCACTTTGATTAGTCTTTGATTTTCAAATACGAAAATAGTGCGCGCTAATACTAGCACCAAATCTGTTTGTCGACTATATTTGCGAGATCCTTTCCTTCAATGTATCTCTTCAGATTCTCGATAAATAGGGACACTCGCCTTTCCCAGTAAAGGGGCAGTAGACCAATCGACGCACAGTGAGGTGTAATTATCACATTTTTCATACTCCACAACATATGTCCCTTTGGCAGGGGCTCTTGCTCAAAGACATCTAGTCCAGCACCAGCTATATCTCCTTTCTGCAGAGCTTCAGTAATGTTCTCTAGGTCCACTACTTTGCCTCTGCCAACATTTACCAGAAATGCAGTTTTCTTCATGAGCTTCAATTCTCTGGTTTTGATCAATTTTTCGGTTTTGGCTGTTTGCGGTGTACAGACCACTACAAAGTCTGATTCTCTCAGTAGTTTGTTCAGTCCTTCCGGACCCCAAACCTTGTCCACGAAGGGAGGTTTTCCTTTTTCGGGATGTGCTCTGGTTGCTACCACTCTCATTCCAAAAGCTACTCCTGCCTTGGCTACCTCTTGACCAACTCCTCCAAGTCCGACAATGCCTAGTGTCTTGCTGAGTAGTGGGACAGTCTTTATGTTTCCGTGTTTTTCCCATATTCCCTGCTCCTGACTGCGAAGCAGTTTTGGAAGATCTCTGGAAAATGCTAAAAATAAAGCAAAAGTATGACTTGCGATCTCTTCACCATAGACTCCCGAGGAATCAGTTATGATTACATCGCTTCTAGCGAGCTCAGGAAACATGAAATTTTCCAACCCTGAGATTGGTGCTTGAACCCATCTAAGCTTATCAGCTACCTTGAACATCTCACGGGTCAGATAGCCAAAAAGGACATCAGTGTCTCTAATCTCTCCTAGCATCTCTGCTGTGTCGCGTGGCGGATCCCCCCATCTCTCTCCATGTCCACGTGTGTAACCCACGGCTGATTCCGCAGTAAACACGAAATCCACTCCTTTTACTTTATTTCGAATCCGCCTTTCAAGTATCTCATTCGGTCTTATGTTTATTAGCACCTTCATTTTGTTTGCCATTGAAACTGCGCCCTTTTGCTGTTCTGTAACTGATTGCGTCTGGATGAGAAATATAAGCCTTGTTAGCCAGCGCCGTCCAATGACTTGTGCTTTCGGTCCTGCTTGGTCTTCTATAGCGATGCGCTTTGGGACACGTGAAGCCTTCTTTTGGCAGTAGAAACATATGCTGTCATGCGCGTGCGCAAGAAATCAACACCGAAAGTATTTTATTCTGATGTCTTGATATCACTGCTTCGAGGTTAAAAAATGAAGTCTTGGGCAAAGTATACGATTGTCGCTGTGATTGTGGTCTCGATCATTGGAGCAGGCTTTTATGCAAATCAGCTGTTGTCAGTTTCTACACCAACTCAAAAAACACTTGTTGTCGGTAGCACCGACAAATACACCAATATGGATCCGGCGGTTTTCTGGGCCGTTGACTCCGTTGGCGCAACTCCAATTCTGGAACCGTTATACAGATACGCATTGAACAGTTCAGATCTGGAACCTTGTTTGGCAGTAAGCTACGGAATCATAGACGCTAAAACATACGAATATGTTCTGAGAGAAGGCGTGAAATTCCACGATGGAACGCCATTTAATGCTTCATGCGTGAAATGGGAAATAGACAGGGCTAAAGCGCTTGGCAAGGGGTTATCATATGCTTTTTCAACGATTCTTGAAAGCGTCGAAGTGGTTGACAATTATAGGGTTAGATTCCATTTGGCCACCGCGTTTTCAGGATTTCCAAATTTGCTCGCCATGCCATCAATGGGATATATTCCTAGTCCTTCAGCAGCCGCGAAGTACGGAGATGATTTCTCTTTCAAGATGATTGGGACAGGACCATACAAGCTTCAGAGCTGGGTTCTGGACAGAGAAATCATCTATGTTCGTAACGAGGAGTATTGGGGCAAAGACTATTGGCCAGTAAACCAGCAAAGGCCCGACAAGATAGTATTGAAAATCTTTGCAGATTCAACGACTTTGAAGCTGGCGCTTGAGAAAGGTGACATAGACATTGCTTTCAGAAACATCGCTCATGAAGACGTTCCTAGCCTTGAAACAAATGCGGATGTCCAGGAGATGCAGGCGCAATGGGTGGGTTACCCCATGTTCATAGCATTCACTTTATCACACCCATATGTCAACAACAAATACCTTCGAAAAGCCATAGCGTATGCCATAGATTACGATAGAATAGTTCATGTCGCTCTTGGAGATTTCGCAAAGAGGATTTACTCTTTCATTGATCCATCCTGGGAGTCTTACGAACCGGCATGGGATATATATTCCTACAATGTTACCAGGGCACTCGAGTATATTACAATAGCAAGACAGAAAGCGGAGCAAGCGGGGCAATGGAGTCCTAACGAAACAATAAGCATTTCACTCTGGTGTGACCCCTCACATTACGGCCCAGAAATTCCAAATGTCGCTGTAATAATTCAGGATAACCTTAAGGCTATCGGAATTAAAGCTGAAATCAGAGTTGTGGACTGGGATACATTGATAACAATGCGAGGAAAAAGTGAGTTACAGTCGCACATCTACGCTTGGACGCCCTTATACAATGATCCTTACTATCAGATGTTCGGTATATGCCATCAGAAAGGCGGTGGGGCTAGTAAATGGAAATATACTAATGCGACCTATGATCTGATCGTGAATCCAACGAATGTTGAACGTACGAGTGAGTTAGTAGATTTGGCAGTTAAAGAGACAAATTCGACGAAACGCGCCGAATATTACAAAGAAGCTCAACGTCTATTTGCCGACGACGCTCAGCTCATCATTGCTTGGACCAGGTTAGAATACCTCTATCTTAGGAAAGACATAAAAGGCTTAGTTCTAGGTCCTGTTCTGACAAGCATTGGATACGCCTGGGGCGCAACGTACAAAGACGGATGGTAAGGCTACGGGTGCTAAACAGGATTGGCCGAAACACGCAGATTCATCGCAGTCCGGTTACTGACGCTCATACCGATGGTTTTGATTGTTGTTACAATGGTGTTCATAGTGATGCGTCTGTTGCCAGGAGATCCTGTGCGGGTAATGCTCGGACCAGACGCGCCTGACGAGACGATAGAAGCGTTAAGACACAATTTGGGATTGGACCAACCCATTCTCACACAATTTTTTTTTTATCTTCGTGAATTAGTTTCTGGTAATTGGGGGCGTTCTCTGATTCAGGGACGCTCTGTTATTCAGGAAATAACGTACCGTTTTCCTCTAACTTTGGAGCTGACGTTACTGTCAATGGGAATAGGCACACTCACTGGGGTTTTTGTCGGAACAATCGCCGCCACAAACCAAGGAAAGGCTTTAGATCATCTTATTAGACTTGGCTCTTTCGCTGGATATTCCATGCCAATTTTCTGGGTGGGTGTCCTCTTTCAACTCGTTTTCGGACTGTCACTCGGTCTACTTCCGATATCTGGAGCCGTTGACTATTACGCAGAGCCTACTAGAGTAACTGGCTTATTGATCCTTGACAGTCTCTTGACGTTAAATGGCAAAGCGTTTCTCAATACTGTCTCGCACATGATAATGCCATCAATGGTGCTGGGAATATATATCATGGTTCCAGTCGCTAGAATAATGAGGGGTGAAATGATAAAGGTCTTAGATGAAGACTACATACTCACTGCTAGAGCAAAGGGTTTGCCTGAAAGGGTGGTTATGTACAAACATGCATTCAGGAATGCGGTTTTGCCCGTAATCACAGTTGCCGGTTTACACTTTTCAGGGTTGCTTGGGGGCGCCGTTTTGACTGAAACCGTGTTCTCCTTGCCTGGAATGGGAAGGCTTCTGGCCTCATCAGTAATGCTCCGAGACTTTCCGATGGTGCAAGGTTGTGTACTTTTCTTTGCTCTTCTGGTTGGAGCGGCTAATACACTTGTGGATATGACATATCGTTTTGTCGATCCACGAATAAAATACTAGTGAACGCTATGGAGAGGGTGACGTGCGATGAGAATACCTATTCCAAAGGGGCCACTAACCTTATTGGTTGGAATTGTTATAGTGGTTAGTATAGTCTTCTTGGTAGCGTTTGCCGACTTCTTGTCTCCTTATGGCTCCAATGAATTTACCAACGAAATCCTGACACCTCCAAACGTGGCTCACCCAATGGGCACAGATGCTTTGGGAAGAGATATTCTCAGTAGGATAATATACGGAGCCAGGGTGTCCGTTGGCATCGGCTTAGCAGCTGTAGCGATTTCAGGAACAATCGGTGTTGTTGTTGGTGCCATTTCCGCGTATTATGGAGGAAAGCTTGACCGAGCGATCTCGATACCAATGGACAGCATTTACTCTTTTCCATCAATTATTACAGCTTTGCTTATTGCCTATTCATTAGGCGGCGGTGGCCCAAACACAGCTCTTGCTATCGCGATAGCATGGATTCCTTCATATTTCAGGGTGGTTCGAAGCATCATTTTTAGCGTCAAGGAACTCACTTTCATCGAGGCAGAGAAAGCAATAGGGGCTGGAACCATCTATATCATAACTCGTCACATTCTCCCCGCATGTTTGCCTTCAATCGCGTCACTATTAACGCTTGGCATGCGCGACGCAATACTTGCTGCAGCAGGCCTCGGCTTCCTAGGAATTGGGATACCTCCACCTACACCAGAATTGGGGGCTGACCTCAGCGAAGGACGTCGTGCATTATTGTCAGGCGCATGGTGGCCGTCAGTTTTCCCTGGACTTATGATATTCATTATTGTACTAGGGTTCAATATGCTTGGTGAGGGGTTGAACGAGCTGGTTAAGCTAAGGCGAACGACGAGGTAACTTGAGGTCGTTGATGATGTCTCTTTTGGACGTCCAAAATCTGAGAACCTACTATTTTACGCGGAGGGGTTTACTGAAGGCTCTAGATGGCGTGAATCTAAGTTTAGAACCGGAAGAGATCCTTGGATTAGTAGGTGAGTCTGGAAGCGGAAAATCGACCTTGGCAATGTCCATTATTAGACTTATTTCTCCTCCAGGTAGAATAATTGATGGAAGAGTACTCTTCTGCGGAGATAATCTGCTTGAAAAGAGCGAGTCGTATATGCGAAAGGAAATAAGGTGGAAGCAGATATCAATGGTGTTTCAGGGATCTATGAACGCCCTTAACCCTCTGTTCAGGGTAAGGGAGCAAATTACCGAGGCAATTGTTCTTCATGAGAATATCGGGAAGGCGGAAGCTTTAGAGAAAGCGCTTGAGTTATTGAAAATGGTGGGCATTGACCCTTCAAGAGGCAAGGACTATCCCCACGAATTTAGTGGGGGCATGAAGCAACGCGCAGTCATAGCAATGTCTTTAGCCTGCAACCCAAGGCTTCTTATTGCAGATGAACCAACAACAGCTTTGGATGTCTTGTTACAAGCACAAATTTGTGAGCTCATAAAATCTCTGAAGGAGGAGTTGAAGCTATCAGTGATATGGATAACACATGATCTCCCGCTCATCTCGGGGATTAGCCAAAAAATCGCTGTTATGTACGCTGGTAGACTTGCAGAGCTTTCAAGCGCAGCAGCTTTGATTGAGGAGCCGCTGCACCCATACACACAAATCCTGATCAACTCCGTTCTGAGCATTAAAGGACCTAAGAAGCGCATAGACACTATTGGTGGAATCTTCCCAGATCTCTTGAATCTTCCTGTTGGCTGTAGGTTTCATCCGAGGTGTTCTCGTGTCATGGAAGTTTGCCGCAGAGAGGAGCCTGAATTCGTGGAGGTGGAAAAAGGACATTACGTGGCGTGTCACCTCTATACAAACAGCAAGAAATGAGCGATGAAAAATGCAGCAAGAACAAGAAGTAATCCTAAGAGTGCAGAATTTGAGGAAATGGTTTCAGACTGGAGGAGGTTTCCCATTTTCGAAAAGAAAATATGTTAGAGCAGTCGATGGAATCAGTTTTGACGTTAAACGAGGAGAGATTTTTGGCATTGCAGGAGAAAGCGGAAGTGGCAAAACGACAGCAGGCAGAGTACTCCTAAGGCTTATTGAGCCCACAAGTGGAAAAGTCTACTTCAAAAACAAAGACATTTTTTCACTTGGCAAGAAAGAGTTGAAAAGTATGCGAAGTCACATGCAATTCATATTCCAAAACCCCTACGAAAGCCTTCCTCCCAACATGAGAGTCTACGATATAATTGCTGAACCTCTGAAATTCGCGAAGACTACTGCTAATAAGGCGGAAATGGGGGGAATCGTGAAAAATGCTTTTGACTCCGCTGGCCTCTCACCAATGGAGAACTTCATGTCTAAGTATCCACGTCAACTAAGTGGAGGAGAAAGACAGAGAGTGGCTGTGGCTAGGGCTATCGTTCTTCAGCCTGATTTCATCGTAGCGGACGAACCAGTGTCAATGTTAGATGTATCTATAAGAGGTGAAATACTACATTTTCTCCTGGATATTCAAAAGAGGCAGAACCTCTCATGCGTACTGATAACACATGATCTTTCAGTAGCTCGATATGTGTGCAACCGCATCGCAATCATGTATTTGGGAAAGTTTGTAGAAATGGGCACTGAGGAAAAAATGGTCGCAGAGCCGATGCACCCCTACACCAGAATTCTGATTTCCTCCGTTCCGGTTATGGGCCAAAAGGGTGAGAAGAAGGATGCGCTGGTCGAAGGGGAACCACAAAGTCTCTTGAATCTTCCTGTTGGCTGTAGGTTTCATCCGAGGTGTTCTCGTGTCATGGAAGTTTGCCGCAGAGAGGAGCCTGAATTCGTGGAGGTGGAAAAAGGACATTACGTGGCGTGTCACCTCTATAGCGCGCACTGAAAAGCTTTAAGTGAAAAGTGTTCATAATCGCAATACAGTTGGAAAAAGTCGGTTAAGCCCATGATAAGTCAAACCTCGAATGATAAGACTGCTAGAGTCGCGAAGTCCCTAGTTCCCACCGTACCACTATCTTTGCCAATAATTGCTAAAGGAAGAGGATCCATTGTTTGGGACACTGATGGAAACCAATACATAGATTGCGTCACAGGCTATGGTGCTGCTTCTATTGGGCACTCTAACCCTGCACTAATTAGTTCCATAGAAACTCAACTCAAGGAAATTGTTACGTGCCCCGCAAAGTTCTGGACTGTTCCTTTGCTAGAATTGACCGAAGAACTTAGCAAGGTTCTGCCTCGCCCATTAGAAAAGATATATTATTGTACTACTGGCGCCGAGGCTGTTGAAGGAGCCGTAAAGTTTGCTAAGAAATATTCATTTGCGACTGGCAAGACTGGAACTTGTGTGGTTTCTTTAACGCACTCATTTCATGGACAATTGGGGCTGTCAGCAACCCTAACAGGTCAAAAAAAATTCAAAACGGGGAAAGGCTGTTTCTCAAACTATCCTGGAGTCTTGCACATACCGGCACCTTATTGTTATCGTTGCCACTTGGAGTATCCTAAGTGCGGAATTTTCTGCGCGAAAATCTTAAACGAGATTATAGATAGTCGTGGGGCAGAGGATGTATCAGCCGTCATATATGAACCAATCTTGGGATCGGGGGCAATAGTTCCACCCAAAGAATATCATAGCGTAATCAGTGAGATCTGCAAGGCCAACGATATTGCCTTGATACTGGATGAAGTCATAACAGGCTTTGGTCGTACAGGCAGACTGTTCGGATGTCAGAATTGGGTCTTGGAACCAGACATCATGACTGTCGGAAAGGGTTTGGGTGGTGGTTTTCCAATAAGTGCCGTCATAACAAGTGATCGGATCGCCAGTTCGCTGAAGGTATCGGATCATACGAGCACGTTTGGTGGAAACCCTCTTGCGTGTGCCGCAGCTCTCGGAACTTTGGAAGTTATCTTGCAACAAAACCTTGTAGAGAGAGCACTGGATGTCGGATCACAGATGATCAAGAGATTTAAAGAGTTAGAAAACGAAAATACATTGGTCGGGGATGTTCGGGGTCTCGGTTTATTAATTGGTTTGGAGCTAGTCACAGATAAGGAAAAGAAGACTCCTGCGAGTACCGAAGCTAAGGAGCTGCGAAGGCGCCTCCTAAAAGAAGGCGTTATAATAGCCGTCACTGGGATGTATGAAAACATAATTAGGTTGCAACCAGCACTGAACATTTCAGATGAGGAAGTGAATAGAGCAACAGATTCAATATCAACTTGCATCACTCACCTTACTGCTTGACTCAGAGAACCAGAATGCGCGCCTTCGAACTCAGCCAAAGACAATTTTCTGTGAGTACGCATATCTGTCAATCCTCCAAACATCTGCCCATAAAAAGTGCACGAATAAAGAGTGGACTCTAGATGTTTCTTAGGAGTTTTTCGGGTGGCCAATGCATAACGGAAACAGCAAAACATATCATTTTCAATTTGGCGTGCGCTATGAAACCTTGACTTTCCATGTCACAAACAAGCATTTGCTTCAAACGAAGAAGAGAAACTTGTATTCACAACACATCGCTTTAGATCACTGTAGCGCGCATGCCTGTTCCGAAATTGGTTAAAAATGGTTTTAAGTCCGGTTCGGCATAAGCGGTTCCATGGATCCGTTTGATGAGCGCATTTTGACCGCCCTTCAGGACGGCAACCCCAAGGTCTTCACTCAACTACTGGATGAAACAGGCTTTAGCCATAACACGCTGAGGCTACACCTTGAGAATTTGGCAAATCAAGGCCTTGTAGTGAAGGAAAAGAGGCCTACAACAGGAATGGGAAGACCAAAATTCGCCTATCTCATCCCGCCCAGAGTGCGACAGCAGGTTTCCGCCGCTCTCTCAGACCCG
>Ga0315293_10006468_pt1 | contig 10965 bp, 8 predicted proteins | sample YL17G13_20_MG_FD_203071 | JGI IMG/M metagenome (GOLD analysis project Ga0315293, IMG submission 203071) | Sediment microbial communities from Yellowstone Lake, YNP, Wyoming, USA - YL17G13_20 | ecosystem: Environmental > Aquatic > Freshwater > Lake > Sediment | place: USA: Wyoming | collected... | reverse complement strand
CGGGGAAGGGGAAATGGCCGTGCATCTCTTTGACAAAATACTTGCGGAACGGGATCAAAAACAGGACACCCAGCGTGCCGCCCAGGAAAGAGACGATGAAGATCTTGAAGAGATCGAAGCCGATCGTCTTGTCGAGGCCGAGGATGAACAGCGCCGGCAGGGTGAAAATGGCGCCGGCGACCACGAGTCCCGAAGCGGCGCCGATCGACTGGATGATGACGTTTTCAAGGATCGTGTTCCTTCTTTTGAACAATGGTGATACCCCGACGGCGATGATGGCGATGGGGATGGCGGCCTCGAACACCTGGCCGATCTTCAAACCCAGGAAGGCGGACGCGGCCGAAAACACGATGGCCATGATCAGTCCCAGAACGACCGAACGGGAGGTCACCTCGGGAATGACCGTTTCAGCGGAAATGTAAGGCGCATACTCCTTGCCAGCCGGCAGTACATCGAACGCCCCTTCGGGCATTCCTTTCACTTCTTGCTTTTGCATGGTGGCTCCTCAACGGAATCGGGAAATGGCATACTCTTTTATTTTTTCAAAAATTTCGGCATTGAAGCTGATTTTATAATTGTTTCTTTTGCTCATGATGAACGAGCCGAACAAACTGTTTTTAGCTTCGGCCAGTTTTTTCTGATAAAATTCGCCTTTTTGTTTGGCGAAATCCTCGGCCGAAGCGATTTTCTTGCTCTTCAGCTTGACGATGACCGCCGCCTCGGAGCCGAAGGCCATGGGAAGCGAATACGAGTTCTCGCGCATCTGGAATATGGTGTCATCCAAGCCTGGCTGGACCGGGAAAGTGGACAGCTGGTTCCCTCGCTGATAGGTGACGCTTTCGGCTTTGAGGTTCTCCTTGGCCAGGTAGGCGGCGATTTTTTTGTCGTCGGCCAGCTTCAGCAATTCGCCGGCGACGGTCTGGGCTTTGGTCAGTTGCAGCTGCAATTTTTTCGCGGCCAGCATTTTCAGCTTCACCTGATCCTTGGCCTTCTCAAAAAGTTCGATTTCCGGCTTGATGATGCGGGTCAATTGGACGATGGCGAACCCCTCCGGGAATTCCAGGGGCGGCGCGATCTCGTTTTCGCGCAGGCTAAACAGTTTCTGGGAAATGTAACCCATTTCATCGATGTTTTTTATGGATTCGCCCGCCGTCAGCAAGCCGCTGGGCAGCGCGGGTGCTTTCTGCTTGTCTTCGCCCTGCGTGATGTCGTTGGCTTCCTTGATTTTCGCATACAGCCTGTTGATTTTATCGGCGACCAGTTTTTTCAGCTGCTCATTCTCCAACAGGCCGGTGATCCTCGCCTTGACCTCTGCGTAGGTTTCCTGCCTTTCAGCGATTTTCTCAGGAGCGAACAGGATGGAAAACGCTTCTTGGGCATCGACCGGAGAGGATATTTCCCCCTGTTCCAGGTTGTCGATCATGCTCCTTTCCTGGTTGGAAAAATTCTGCCAGCCCCAGTATCCCCAGTCTCCCCCATCCTTGGCCTTTTCGTCAGCGGACAATTCCCTGGCTTTTTCGGCAAAGTTATCGCGGTTCACAATCGCCGCTGCCGCCTCCATTTTTTTCAACACTTCCTCGCGATTCTGCTGCGAGTACGGGACCCAGATCCTGCTGATCTTCGTTTTGCCCGGGACCTTGAACATGTTCCTGTTTTTTTGAAAATAAGCGAAGGCTTCCTTTTCCTGTATGGCGATGTCTTTTTTAAAATCGGCGAATTTCAAGACCCGCATCTGGCCGGCCCTTTTCTCGGGACTTTTGAATAAATTCTTATTGCGCAGATAGAAATCCTGAAGATCGGCCGCGCTGAAAGCGGGTTCTTCTTTTAGCGCCTCGCTTTTAAAAGCGATAAACTCCAGTTCCGCCTTGTCGTTCTCCTTGCGGTAATCCGCTTCGATGGAGTTCCAGTCAAGGGTCAGGCCCCCGGTCAGCAATTCCTTCAGCTTGTCGGCCAAAAGTTCCTTTTTGAGCCCATCCTCGAAATCAAGCACCTTGATCTGGTTATAGGCGAGCAGCCGTTCATATTCTTCTGAACCGATGAAGCCGCCGTCACGCTGAAAAGCCGGATAGGTGCGGATGGTATTTTGCAATTCGCTCTCGCTGACGGTCAGATGAAGGCGATCCGCTTCGCCGTCGATGATCAGCGCATTGACCATGCCCTGCAGGACCTGCTCAGGGATGCCCAATTGATTGATCAGAGATCGGCTGAGATTATTCTTGAACTGCTTGCTGTACATGGCCAGGCTCTGGGTCAAGCTTTTTTGGAATTCCTCGCCGCTGATCCTTTTGCGGCCGACCGCGGCCACGTCTCTATCCAGGCCTTCCGACTCGAAACGCCCCGACCCCCACTGCACAAAAATGAATCCGACAAACGCCAGTATGACCAGCCAAAGGACCCAGGAGAGCGATTTCATGTTGTTTCTCATGGTTTTGAGCATTATTTTTCCTCCAATTGCTTTTGGTTTTTGAATTTTCTGTTGTTCATTTTCAAGTAAACCGATACCGTGGCCCCTTGTTGATCGTTGTTGCAGATCACGATATTGCCTGAATGTTCCTGGATGATGTTGTAGGCGATGGTCAAGCCGATGCCTTTTTTCTGCGTCCGGCTCTTGGTGGTGTAAAAAGGATCGAATGCCTTCTCCAAATTTTTAAAACCGCCGCCGTTATCCGTGATATCCACGATGATGTTCTGGCCGTCCATGGACTGTTTCAAATTGATGGTGATCTTACCGTTCTGGATATTGTTTTCCTTGAAGGCTTCGATGGCGTTTTCGACGATGCCTTCGAAAACCTGCCACAAGGCGAAATGGTTGCCTTGGACGATGATTTCCTGGTCAAAATTGATTTTTTCAATGGTGAAGTCGCTGTTGCCCGGGCGGTTGGAGACGACTTTCACCAGTTTTTCAAGCATGTTGGCGATGTTGATTTCCATCTTGACCTGGTCCATGTCCGGATTCAATTGGTTGAGCTGGTCGATGATCGTCTTGATGCGCAACGCCTGTTTTTGAATGCTGACCAGCTTTTCCTTGGTGTAGGGGGTGATGTCATCGCGAATGGCCAGCAAGTCGACGTAGCCCAAGATCCCGGTCAAAGGATTGTTGATTTCATGGGCGAAACCCGAGACGATGGCGGTCAGCGACTTTTGCTTCTCGGTCTGAATGATATGCTGCTGAGTGTCGCGAAGCTCCTGGATGGCGATTTGCAGTTTTTTATTTGTTTCCTTCAACTCCACCGTGCGCGTATGGACCTGATTTTCCAGGTCTTTGTGCGTGGAGTCAATCTGGCGCATCATGGCTTCAATTTTTTCGGCCATTTCGTTGAACTGGCCGCCGAGGAAAGAAAATTCATTGTCGGCGGCAAAGGTGATCCGGTGAGAAAGGTCGCCGTAGCTGATTTTTTCAAGGCCGTGCTTGAGTAATAGAATGGGCTTGGTCAAATGGTTGTTGGTCCAGATGAAGAGCATGATAAAAAGGATCAGTAGAACGGTCGGGATTAAAATGACGAGGAATTTGGCGTCGATGACGTGCGAATTAATAAAATAAGCGATGGCGATATATCCGGCGCTGATCAAGACGAACGAGAGCAAGAGTTTGCTTCGCAAAGTATTTATCTTAAACATATTTATAGTTTATTATTTTATTATAAGTGAGGACAAATAGCAACCATTCCCGGCTTCTGAATGGCCTCTGGGAAACAGAAATCCTTGACTAGCGTAAAATTTCCTGAATCACCTGGTTGGAATTTCTCCAACCCGGAACGATTTTTACGAACAAATCAAGGAAAACCTTTTTTTCATAGTATTCTTCCAGAGTTTGCCGCGACGTCTGGCCGATCTGCTTGATCATTTTGCCGCTTTTGCCAATGATGATTTTTTTTTGAGAGCTCGATTCCACGTAGATTTCAGCCCGCACCAAGACCACGGTTCCCCGGTCCTTGATTTCGGTTACCTTGATGGTGGTACTGAAAGGGAGCTCGTCATCAATCCAGAACAGCATTTTTTCCCTGATCAGTTCGCCGATAAAGAAATTTTCCGATTGCTGGGTATATTCATCTTCGGGGAAAAAATTTTCACCTTCGGGCAGGTAATCGAAAATCAGCTCTTCAATCAAATCGAGGTTATCGCCGCGGATCGCCGATATCGGTACGATTTCCTGCCAAGGGAAAAGATCCTTCTCATGCTGGATCTGTTCCAACACCTTGCCTTTGTTCAACTTATCTATTTTATTGATCACCAAAAAAACCTTTTTGCCGGCTTTTTCCAGCAGCGAAATGACAAAATCGTCCTGCTTGGGAAACGCCAAGTCGATGAAATAGAGGATCAGGTCGGCGTCGGCCAGGGCATCGTTGACCGCCTTCATCATCAGTTCGTTCAGCTTGAAATGGGGTTTGTGGATGCCGGGGCAGTCAAAAAAAACAATCTGGCCGCGTTCACCCGTCTTGATGGCCAGGATCCTTTTGCGCGTAGTCTGGGGCTTATCGGAAACAATGGCCACCTTGGTTTTCAGCAAAGCATTGATGAATGTCGATTTGCCGACATTGGTCCGTCCCAGCAGGGCCACATAGCCCGAATGCCTGTTTTTACTCCCTTTCACGGTAGATGCGCACGCTTTTTATGCGGTTCTTATCGACTTCCAGGACTTCGAGGACATAGCCCTCGACGATTACCTTGTCATGAGGCCCCGGGATTTTGCCTAATTTGCAACTGATCAGGCCGGCGACGGTCTGATAATCCTCATTGTCGTCTATCTCGATATGCAGGGCTTCATTCAATTCATAGATGGCGAGATCGCCCTGGACGGTCAGCCCGTCGCGGTCCCGGACGATGGGTTCCAGGTCATCATCGTATTCATCCTTGATATCGCCGACAATCTCCTCGATCACATCCTCCATGCTGATGACCCCGCAAACCCCGCCGAATTCATCGATGACAATGGCGAATTTCTGTTTGGTTTTCTGCATCTCCTTCAGTAATTCCAGGATGCGCATGGTTTCGGGGACAAAGAAGGGCGAGCGGAGAATTTCCTGGACATTGAATTCGTTCTGGCCCCAGTAATTGAACACGTCTTTGGCCAGGATAATGCCTTCGACATGGTCGATCCTGTCGCCCACCACCGGCAAACGTGATTTTTTCTTGTTCTTGATCACGGAAATAATTTCATCCAGCTTGGCGTCTTTATGAACATGGATCATGTCCACCCGCGGAGTCATGATCTCCTTGACCAGTGTATCCCCGAATTCGAGGACGCTTTCAATCATTTCCTGGTCTTCCTTTTCGATCACCCCCTCCTTAGCCCCCTCTTCCAGGAATACCTCCAATTGCTCGTCGCTCAGGTCTTCGTTTTGGTTATCCTTTGCATCGGCCGGACTTTCTTTCAAAAAGACCGTGAAAATGAAATTCAGCGGGAAAAATATCGTCCAGGCGATTGGGAAAAGGAACAGCAGGTTGCGCAATACTTTTTCGCGGTTCAGATAGGCGGCGATATAGAAGACGAGGTTGAAGAAAATCAGGTACAGCAAGCCGATGAGCAGGATCCTGAAGGTGGCTGAAGGAAGGGCGTTTTGCAGAACCTGAAACGTCCAGATGAGCAGGATGATCTGAAGAAGAAAAACCACCGTCTCCAGTGAATGGATGACCAGGTCGAACTTCTCGACAAAGGCGAAGTCCGGCTTGCGGCGGACTGGCAGCCCTCTGAGGAATTTTGCCAGTGAGATCCTGGAAAAGCTTTCAAAACTGCTTTCCAGCAAATAGAACAGGATGGTCACCACGTACAGGGCGATCAGGATGACGATCGTCATTCGAGTTCACCCGTGTGCTTGGCAAATAAACGTTGCTGCAATGCCAGCATTTCGCCCTTGTCCTTTTCATGGTCGTAGCCGCTCAAGTGCAGCAAGCCATGAATCATTAAAAGCAACAATTCTTTCTGCAGCGAATGGTTGTTTTCACGGGCTTGCTTTTCGGCCAGGCTCCAGCAGATCAGGATATCGCCGGCGTAAAACCCTTCGGGCAACCTCTCCCCGAGCGGGAAGCTCAAAACGTCGGTGACACGATCCTGGCGGCGGTATTTTTTGTTCAGTCTACGAACCTCTTCGTCGGCGGCGATTTTAATGGTCACGGCTCCCCGGAGGTGCAACTGGCCGGCGATAAGCCGGATGGCTTGCAGCAATTCTTTCTTTTTAAAGGGGAAACCGTTATTGAGGATTTGAATCATGGGCGGTCTCTTTCTGGAAATCAAAACCTGGGTATGCGATCCTCTGTTGGTAGATGGAGGCCAGCTTGTTATAGAAACTGCCGGCGATGGTATTCAGGGCTTTAAAGGTCAGATCCCGGCACTCGGCGAATTGATTCTCGGCGCTATCGGCGCTGATAATCTGCTCGATTACATTTCGAATGTCCTGGTCATTGGGCGCAGAGAGGCTTTTAGACGCCGCCTCCACCTGGTCGGCCAGCATGACGATCGCCTGCTCGATCTCCTGCGGCTTTTTGCCCGGATAGCGGAACATGTTTTCATCAAAATCGTCAAGTTGGCCGGAATTGTTTTCCCTGGCCTTTTCATAGAAATATTTGACCAGCTTGGTCCCATGGTGCTGTTCGATGGCTTGAGCGACTTTGCGGGGCAGTTTGAGCGCATCCGCTTTTTCCAGACCGACGCCGATGTGGGCGATGATTAATTTGGCGCTGTCCCGGGGTGTGAGCTGGGCATGGGCGTTCTCGTAGACAGACGAATTTTCGGAAAAAAACTGCGGGTTGTCTATTTTCCCGACATCATGGTACAAGGACATGGCCCGCAACAGGATCGGCGACAATTGGAGTTCCTGGGCGGCGGATTCGGCCAAAGAGGCCACCATCTGCGAATGATGGTAGGTCCCCGGAGCCTTCTCAAGCATTTCGCGGAATACCGGCAGGTTCAAGTTGGTGATTTCCACCAGCTTCAGGTCGGTGACCACCTTGAAAATGACTTCCCACAACGGGATCATGAAATTGGCGATGAAAACCGACAGCAGAGCCGACAAAATTCCCATGGCTACGAAAAAAGCCAGGCTGCGCCAGCTTAAATTTGCCTCGCTCAGGGCGAACATCAGGGTGATCGCCATGTTGACCGGGAGCAGCCAGAAAAACCCGGCTTTCAGGATCGAGGAACGCTTAAGCCTCTGGTAGAATTCGATGCCGAATGCCACCGCCAGGTTACCGGCCAGGACGAACAGCATGACCTTGAAATCCCAATCGCAGATGATACCACTGATGATGGCGTTGATGATGGAAAAAGTGACTGCGCTTTGCAAGCTGAATAAGAAAGCGATGAGCAGCGACCCGATCGCGAAAGGAATGCCGTAAACCATGCTGGCATTGTCGATGTGGATGTTCTGGGCGATGTTGTTCAAGACTAGCGGGTAAATGAAAAGCGCCAGGCGGTAGCTCACGGCGCAGGCAATGAACGTCATGGCGCTGACAAAATCAAGCTTCGGGCGGTTGATACCCCCGATCTGGGTCAAGGCGTGCAGCCGCCAGAAAAAATAAAACAGGATGGCGAAGATGGTGAAAATGGGGAAAATCCCGGAAATATTATTTACGCTGGTTTTCTCTTCGGCACTGATCAGATGGATCAATCTCAGCTGGTCTTCGTTTATTTCATCGCCGCGGCGCACGATGATCTTGTTTTGCTTCAACTGAATGAAAGCCGGGTTGACCTGGGCCAAAACCTTTTCTTCCTGCAAACGGGTCAATATTTTCGAAAAAGAGACATTGATGCTGATATATTCCAACAAAATCGGGGCCAGGATCGCTTTTTCGCTGCTTTGCAGGGTCGAACTCATAAGAAAATCATTCAATTTGCCCTTGATTTCGTTTAAATCGAATAGTTCCTCCACTTTTACCTGGGAATAGCCTTTTTTTTCTGAATATATCGTGATGAGATCATCACGGCCTCTGGGAATTCCAATTTTAGAAAGGAGGATCCCCTTTTCTTCCCAGCCGGTCACTTCCTGTAGCAGACGATTCAAGTCAATCTTGGCGAACGTATTCGCCCTGAACAGATCCTGGATGGCCGCGGCCGATAATTCGATACCAAAATTGACGCTGATCTGAGAACGGATCTGATCCCGGTTCACCTGGCCCCTGGCCCATTCCTTGCGCGCGTTCTTGAAGTACTTGAACCACTCATTGAGCAACATTTGGCTGCTGGCGGTTTTTTGCTCGCTGAATTCGTAGACCGGAATCAAACTCGCCTTGGCTTCCTGGCGCTTGGCCTCGGTCATTCCCTTGTCTTCCACGGTCATATCCCTGCGGATGACGATATCGTCGCTAGCGATGTCGCCGAGCTTTAATAATGGACCGGTGACGGTTTTCAAAGGCGGTTGATAGCTGATATAAGAAATAACGGCGAGGAAGGCGACCCGGATCAGTATTTTCCCGGGCGATGTTTTCCCCTGCCCGGCGGCCGCCGGAAGTTTTCCCTTTTTTTTCAATTCCAGGTCGAAATTCATTTTTCCGCTCTGGCGTAAGCCTCGATTATTTTCTGAATCAGGGGGTGACGGACGACATCCTTCATGGTCAGATGGATGACCGCTATCTCCGGCACGTTTTTCAGGATTTCGATGGCTCTGAAGATGCCGGACTTTTTGGGTTCGCTCAAATCGATCTGGGTAATGTCGGCGGTGACGGCCACCCGCGAATTGGCGCCGAAGCGGGTGAGAAACATTTTCATCTGCGAATCAACTGTGTTTTGGCCCTCGTCGAGAATGATGAAGGCATCGTTGATCGTGCGGCCGCGCATGTAAGCCAGGGGGGCGATCTCGATGATCCCCTTTTCGATCAGCTCGGCCGTTCTTTCGAAGCCGATGAGGAAATACAGGGCGTCGTACAATGGGCGCAGGTAAGGATTGATCTTCTGCTGGATGTCGCCGGGGAGGAATCCCAGCTTTTCACCGGCTTCCACAACCGGGCGCGTCAGGACGATGCGCTCCACTTTCTTGTTGATCAGCGTGTTCAAGGCCATGGCGATGGCCAAAAAAGTCTTCCCGGTGCCGGCCGGACCGATGCCGAAGACCATGTTCTTTTCCTGGAGCGCCTGGACATAGGCCTGCTGGTTGCAGGTTTTGGGGAAGACTTCCTTGCCGTCCACCTTGATGGCGTTGTTGTTCGCTGTCTTTTCCTCCAATTCGGCGATTTTCCCGTCAACGACCAGGTTCAAACTGAACAGGACATCATGGTTGTGAAGCCCGCTGTTTCCACCGGCGATGCGGGAAAGATGCAGCAAGTATTTCCTGAATTTCCTGGCCTGCGGCGTGCTGCCGGAATACATGATTTTATTGCCGCGCAGGGATATGTCCAGATTGAATGCCGTCTCGATCGCGGCCAGGTTTTTCTGGATCAAGAGCGGAAATTGATTGCCCAGTTCGTCGGGGCAGATGAATTCATCCATTTAACAGATTCCCGAACAGCCTTTTTTCATTGATTTATTATTCCATACAGAGTAAAAATTGTCAATGCCGGCAGTCGGGATCAGCCTTTCCTGTTTTTACTGTACTTGCACTTCAAGGGAACGACTATTATTGGATTCGTCCATCTCATTCAGCACATTCTTCGGATCGACCATGAAAGTCCACGTACCTTTGCCGGCCTGGTTGCCGAACAGCCTGAAAATATGTGTTTCTCCAGCGCCCAGGCTGATTTCGCTATCGGCTGAAAAAGCAAGCCCCGGTCCGCTTATCACAATGGCCGTGCGCGGAAAGAGCGCCGGCAGGCTGCCGCAGTTCTTTACCGTGACCACGGCGGTAAATGGACCGCCGTTGGGCGGCAAAGGGGGTTCCAGGCGCACGGACGTGATTTGAAGATCAGGGTTCGGGGCAGCGGTCACTGTCAAAGGGAATAGCCCTTCATTGTTGGTTTCATCGGCTTCCCTGACTTGGTCCTGCGGATCCAGCTGAACTTTCACCTGGTATGTGCTGGCCGGAAGGATCTTCTTGAACAAATTCGATTCAAATTTGTTCACAACTCCAGGCGCCAGAGGGACTTGCAAAGGACCCCAGCCGATACTTATTCCCGGAGCCACATATATTTCGACGCTATTTTTCTTGAAAACAGCATTTGCCGTCCCGGCATTGATCACTTCGATCACGAAAACGATGGGGGTTTCGTCGGTGGGTTGGGCCGGGATGGTTGAAAAACTTTTTATTGCCAGGTCCGGTTTTTTTTCAACATCCGCTTTGACCCGGATCGAGGCATTTTTCCAGTTATTGTTGGGATTTGCTTCGGGCAATCCCGCCGTCATGCGCACCCGGCAGATCAGGGTATAATTGCCGGCAGCGAAGCCTTGGATGGTGAAATCCAATTGCAGGCTGCCGCCTGCTTCAAGCCGCAAATCAGTGAACAGGCGGAGACTTTTGCCGCCCATGCTTATTTCCGCATTGAAACGGCCGGCCGTCGAACCGCCGATATTGCGGACGGTGGCTCGCCCTGCCGCTGACTCGCCCGTGATCATTTCGCCCGGAACCGAGAGGGATTCCACGATCAGGTCGGACGGTTGCATGAGAAACGGTTTATCGGGTTTGCTAATGGTTTGCGGAGCATCAATCTGAGCAGCAAGGGTTATGGTCAACGAAACAACCACTAAAGCGATAAAAAAAACTTGCGAATTGTTGTTTTTTTTCATAACTCCTCCTTGTTTTGATTTTAGAAAGCAATTACTCAAAAGTCAAATCAAACACCGGGATCGCTATGCTCAGGCCAAGCCGATCAGGGGAAGAAGCAGGCGCAGAACGGCCCAGATGACCAATCCTCCGCTCAGGTCGAAAAGAAATCCCGCCCGGATCATTTTTATGATCGGCACCAGGCCGGATCCGTATACGATGGCGTTTGGCGGCGTGGACACCGGAAGCATGAATCCCCAGCTGCAGCCTAAAATGGCCCCCAAGGCCGGCGGCACCGGGTTGACCCCAGCCGCCAGTGCCAGGGCGATGACCACGGGAA
>Ga0315293_10006464_pt1 | contig 10970 bp, 14 predicted proteins | sample YL17G13_20_MG_FD_203071 | JGI IMG/M metagenome (GOLD analysis project Ga0315293, IMG submission 203071) | Sediment microbial communities from Yellowstone Lake, YNP, Wyoming, USA - YL17G13_20 | ecosystem: Environmental > Aquatic > Freshwater > Lake > Sediment | place: USA: Wyoming | collected... | reverse complement strand
ATTTGTTAAAAGCACAAACAGTCGCATTTACTGTTATTGTAATGATGGAAATGGTTCGTGTTTTAATGATAAGGATGCAGTATAACTTAAAATTATTTTCAAATAAATGGTTAATCTTAGCAATAATAAGCTCTATAATATTGCAATTAATTGTTGTTTATGTCCCATCATTAGATAAAATATTTGATACAGTTCCTTTGGGATTAATAGAATGGATCTATATATTAGCTGGATGTGCTTTTATGTTTATAATTGGCACAATAGGAAATAATATAATAAGAAAGTTTACTAAGGAATTAGATTAAAATGAGAGATAAAAAATTAATAAATATAATAATTATACTTTCAATGTTAGCTATAATTATATCTTCATATTTACTATACATCCATTATTCAAATACAAGCAGTTTTTTTTGTGATTTATCCAAGGAATTTTCATGTGATATTATAAATAAAAGTACTTATTCAGAAATATTTAACATTCCTGTTTCATTTTTATCATTATTAACGTTTTTATTTATTTTATTGATATCATTTTATATTAAAAAGAACAGGGAATTTTCAGGGTTTAATAAAAATGAATTGGTAAATATATTGATTACTTTATTAATATTTTCTACGTTATTCTCTTTGTATTTATTTTACATTGAATTATTTGTTTTATACTCGATATGTATTTTATGTATCTTGCTTGATATAATTATAATAATACTTTTAATAACTGCAATAATTTTAAAGATTGAATTTAAACTATTCCAATATATCAAGAAAATTAAATAAGTTTATATACTTAAGAATTATATTATTTTTATGGCTTTAACAGCTATTCAAACTATTGCTTTTATTTTTATTTTATTTGGTTTAATAAAAATTCTTGTTGTAATATTTAATAAAAAAGCCTGGTATAATAATGTGGTTAAGCCAATATACTCAAGTCAGGGTATAAGTACATTTGTATTTATTGTTTTAGCATTGATCTTATTTTACTATATCTTAAAGGAGTTCAGCCTTACCCAGGTTTTTGCTGTAATGGCCCTGATAAGTGTTTTATTAGTTTTGGGATTTTTGCAGCATTCAAAAGAATTAATTCCTGTATTCGCAAAATTATACAATAAAAAAATCACTTCCTGGAGATGGGTTTATATCATATTCTGGGTGATATTAATGGTTCTTGCTTTATTTGAAATCTTTTAACAATAAATTTATATATCTTTTTGATTTATGAACAGTATGACAAAAGATAAATTATATTTAATTAAACCAGATGTTTCAATCAAACCACATCATACTCATGCCGATCTAACTTTTTTGAAAGATTGTGCTACGATAGAAGGGTTATTAAGCTTTTATCCATCTTTAAGAGAGAGCATTGATGTGGAGTATGTTCCACCAAATACATCATACAAATCCGTTATAGAGGGATTATATGGAGATCATAAAAATAAGCCTCTTCTTATTTTACAAAGTGATGAAGGTTTAAGAGCTATTCATTTGAATGCTTCTTTAGATGGTATTGGAGATGTTCTTGAAGATAAATTTATTATAGATGATGTTGACGGAATTATTAAATATGTTAGCACAGTTCATTTGAGATTTGTTAATCCTTATCATACCCAAGAGACCTTGGTAAGATAAATAAATTTATATAATGCTTTTAATTAATAATTATATGGACATCTTTAAGCAGCATATTGTAAAATTATTAAAAAAATCTACGCAATTAAATGAAAACGAAATTTCTACATTATTAGAAACCCCGCCAAATCCAAATTTTGGTGATTACTCTTTTCCATGTTTTTTAATCGCGCAAGGATTAAAGAAAAATCCAGTTGAAGTTGCTCAAAATTTAAGTAAGTATTTTTTTAGAGATGAATTTATTTCAAAAGTTGAATGTAAAGGTGCTTATGTTAATTTCTTTATTAATCAAACAAAGTTGAATGAGATTACAATTAAGGAGATATTAAAGTTAAAAGAGACATATGGTAGCATGTATGTTAAAGGCAAAAAAGCATTAATTGAACATACTAGCATAAATCCAAATGCAGAGCCCCATGTAGGAAGAGCAAGAAATGCCTTGATTGGAGATTCAATTGTAAGATTATTAAGATTTAATGGTTATAAAACAGAAACTCATTATTATATTAATGATATTGGTAAACAAATTGCAATGCTTGTATTAGCTGCAAATGGTAAAAAACCAAGATTTCATGAGCTAATTAACCTTTATATTAATATTAACAAGAAATTAGAAAAAGATCCAAGTATAGAAAAGAAAGTATTTGAATTATTAAATAAATTAGAAAAAGGAAGCAAGAAAGTAAGAAAGCAGTTTAATGATATTGTTGAAATATGTGTTAAAGGACAATCTAATATTTTAGAAGAACTTAATATCAAATATGATGCATTTGATTATGAAAGTAAATATTTGTTTAACAAAGATTGCGAGAATTTATTAAAAGAGTTAGCAAAAACTGGAAAATTATTTACAGATAATGAAAATAGACAAGTTCTAGATTTGAGAGGATATCTACCAGAAGAATCAGCTTATCTTGTTTTAACAAGGGCAGATGGAACTTCTTTATATGGATTAAGAGATTTAGCTTATACAATTTATAAGATTAATAAAGCAAAAGACAGGAATATTATTGTTCTCGGTGAGGATCAGAAATTATACTTTTCACAATTAAGAGCTGCTTTGAAATTATTAAATTATAAAGCTCCTGAAATAGTTCATTATAGCTTTGTTTTATTGCAAGAAGGTAAAATGTCTACTAGAACTGGAAATGTTGTTTTACTTTCTAGTTTTATGGAAGAGGCTAGAAAAAAAGCTCAAAATGAATTAGATAAAAGAAAGAACAAAGATAAAAATTTAGCTAAGACTATTGGTTATGGTGCTTTAAAATATTCTATATTAAAAAATGCTCCTGAAAAAAATGTGTTATTTGACTGGGATCAGGCTTTAACATTTGAAGGAGAAAGTGCTCCTTATATACAATATAGTTATGCAAGGGCTAACTCAATATTAAAAAAAGTTAAAATGGATAAGAAGTTTAATTTTAATTTATTAAATAAAAAAGAAGAAATAGCTTTAATTAAATTATTGAATAATTTCCATAATATTATTAACAAAGCATCTCGTGATTTAAAACCAAATTATATTGCAAATTATGCTTATGAACTAGCTCAGAAGTTTAATGAGTTTTATCATACATGCCCTGTGATTAAGGAAAGCAAGGAGTTAAGAAATACAAGATTAGCTTTAGTTAAAGCATTTACTTATGTTATTAAAACTAGTTTAAATTTACTTGGAATAGAAGCTCCTATTAAAATGTAAAGCATAAATTTATAAAGTTTTATTAGCTATAATTTTGAAATGGAAAATGAACTTTTAGCATATGTCAGTGGCGGGATAGTATTAGTTTCAGCAGTCGGATTTGTAGTTTCCACATATAAGCTTAATAAAGGTCTAAAAAAAATTTATAGAGACGAGGCACGGAAATATGAAGAACAACAAAAGGCTAAGACCAATGAATTAGAAAATATTTTGGCTTCGATACCGGAAGAACAAAGGCAAAAAACAGTAACCGCAATTAATGTCATAACAAATGATTACGGATTACATCTAACTTGTATTGCACCAATATTACAAAAATATTCTCAAACTTAATTTAGTAAAACATTTAAACTTGTTTCTTAATTTAATATTATGTTAATATCTGTAGTAGCTAAACCAAGTGCAGGAAAATCAACATTTTTTAAAGCAGCAACTTTGGCAGAAGTTGAAATAGCTCCGCATCCTTTTACAACAATAAAAAGTCAAGAAGGAGTAGCTTTTGTTAAAATTCCATGCGCTGATAAAGATTTTAATACAAAATGTAATCCAAAATATGGTTATTGCATTAATAATAATCGTTTTGTTCCAATAAAACTAATGGATGTTCCTGGTTTAATTGAAAATGCCCATTTAGGAGAAGGTTTGGGATTAGAATTCTTAAATGATATAAGAGAAGCAGATGCATTAATTCATATTATTGATATTTCTGGGTCAACAGATGAAAAAGGTAATCAAGTTCAAGCATTAAGCCATGATCCATTAAAAGATGTTAAGTTTTTAGAAAAAGAACTAGATTATTGGTACTTAAGCATATTAAAAAAAGCATGGGAAAAATTTATTAAAACCCTAAAAACAGAAAATTTAAACATTAAACAAGCTCTTGCTACACAATTATCAGCATTAAAGGTAACAGAAGAAATTGTTGAAAGTGCTATTAAAAAATTAAAATTACTGCATCATCCAGATCAATGGGATGAACAAGATTTAATGAATTTAGCAACTGAATTAAGAAAAGCAACTAAGCCAATGATAATTGCAGCAAATAAAATAGACATTCAAGGTAGTTTACTTTATTTAGAGAGATTAAAAGAAGAATTTCCAGAATATAAAATAATTCCTTGTTCAGCTGATTCAGAAATTGCATTAAGAGAGGCTGCTAAGCATAAACTAATCAATTATATTCCCGGTGAAAATAATTTTACCATAATAGATGAAGATAAATTAACTCTAAATCAATTAAACGCTTTGCATTATATTAAAGAAAATGTACTGGAAAAATATAATTCAACAGGAGTGCAAGATATTTTAAATTATGCTGTTTTTGACTTATTAAAATATATATCGGTATTTCCAGTTGAAAATCAACATTTAACAGATAGCTCTGGAAAAAATGTTTTACCAGATTGTTTTTTAATGCCCCCAAACTCAACTGCTTTAGAGTTTGCATTTAAATTACATACAGATATTGGTAATAATTTTGTTAAGGCAATAAACGTCAGAACAAAGCAAGCCATCGGTAAAGAGTATAGATTAAAAAATTTAGATGTTATTGAAATTAAAACTAGCAAATAGTCTTAATTCTAAAATTGTAACAAAACACTTATAAATAATTTAAGCTAACTAACCTTAATGGAAATTATACTTGATAAAAAGCCTAAAAATCCAATTATAATTGAGGGGTTTCCTGGGTTCGGTTTTGTAAGCACCATAGCCACAGAATTTCTTATAGAGCACTTAAATGCCAAGCCAATAGGAAGAATAGAAAGCAATCATATTATGCCAATGGTTGCTATGCATAATTCTAAGCTAATAGAGCCATTAGGAATCTTTTATGATAATGTGCATAATATTATAATATCTCATGCGATCACAAATATTACTGGTTTAGAATGGGATATTGCAGATAAATTAAGCACGTTAGCTAAGGATCTAAATGCCAGGGAAGTTATTAGTTTAGAGGGCGTTGCTTCTAATAACGAGGAAATAAGGGCTTTTTTTTATACAAACATCAACAAGGCAGCAGAGGCATTAAAAAAAATTAAGCTAGAGCCTTTAAAGGAAGGCATAATAATGGGTGTTACAGGAGCGTTATTATTAAAAGCAAAATATCCTATTACTGCTATATTTGTAGAAACACATTCTCAATTGCCAGATTCAAGATCAGCTGCTAAGATAATTGAAATTCTTGATAAATATTTAAATCTAAAAGTTGATTACAAACCATTGTTAGAAAAAGCAGAACAATTTGAGGCTAAATTAAAAACTTTAATGGAGCAAAGTAACAAGGCTAAGGAAGAAAAAGAGAAAAAAGAACTTACTTATTTTGGTTAAAGTTATATCAAATTCTGCAAACCCTTATATAAAGTATAGCCGGTTAACGAATATACTCCTAATTTTATTAATTCAATTAATCCTGACCAAATGTAACAACCAATTATATCACCAATATCTTTAATATTTCCAACTTTTATAAATTTTTTAGTGTCGAGTATTAGTGTAATTGGAATTAAACCAAGACCAAAAAGGCCATTTTTGTTTACTGACTCATAAATTTTGTTTTCTAATGTTTCAAGCATTTTATACCCCTTAAATTATAAAGACATTAATTCTAATTCATTTATAAACATTAAGGTTAAATTTAAATATCTAAAATTTTTTCTGTTAGTATGGATCTAAGTAAAAAGAAGGGTATAGCATGTGAACGTGGAATGCCTCCAATGCCAATGTTCTTAATTAAAAAATATTTAAAAAAAGTTAAAAACTGGAAATTAAAAAATAATAAACTATATAAAGAATTTAAATTTAAAAATTTTAAAGAAGCATTAAAATTTGTTAATAAAGTTGGAGAAATAGCTGAGAGAGAAGGGCATCATCCAGATATTTATTTTACTTATGGGAAATGTGATATTGAATTATTCACACATTCTATTAATGGCTTAAGCGAGAACGATTTCATAATTGCAGCTAAAATTGATAAAATTTAATTTTTATGTTTTTTTAATAAAGAAACAGCTACTAAAGTACTAATGAAATGGAATGAGGCCATCATTACAAATAAAATTTTGAAACCGTAATAACTAACAATTACCCCTCCAAGTAAAGCTGCTACCGATGCAGCAATACCAACACAAGCATTCCAATAAGCCCATTCAGAGCTTTCCTTTCCTTTATCTAATCCTAACGAATAAAGAGCTTCCCATGCAGGACTTATAATTGCTACCCCAACACCCATTAAAGCTTGTACCAAATATAAATCAAGTGCTTTTTGAACAAATAAGAATAATAAATTACCAATCATTAAAATTAGATAACCTAGAAAAACCATTTTTTCTTTGTTAACCCTTGTATCTTCTAATTTACCCATTAAGGTTGTCAATAACGCATAAATAAACGTATAGATTGCAAATGATGTACTCGCGACAATTATATTTTCATTGATACTTTGTACAAATAATGCATAAATCGGTCCAAGTAAAGCACTTGAAAAATTACCAAAAACACTCGCATATAATAGTAGTTTAAGTTTTACATTCATTCATTTATTCTTAATTAAATTTATTTAAATAACTTATGATTATTGCAAATAAATTAATTATCATTTTGAAGTGATACATAAACTATTTATAACATCATAATAGTTTAATCTTAATGAAACAAGAAATATCTAGACCAAACCTTAATCAAATTAAAAATTATCAAAAAAAACTTCAATTAATAAGAGATGAAAGTTCTAATATTGTTGTTGGGCAAGAAGAGGTAATTAATGGTTTATTAAGAGCGTTATTATGCGATGGTCATGTATTGCTAGAGGGAATTCCAGGGATAGCTAAAACGTTAATTGTAAGGACATTGGCAAAGGTTACTGGATGCCAATATTCTAGAATACAGTTTACAGCTGATTTATTGCCCACAGATATTGTCGGGTTAACTGTTTATATCAAAGAGAAGGATGAGTTTAGAATAAATAAAGGACCTGTCTTTGCTAATTTTATAATTGCAGATGAAATTAATAGAAGTCCACCAAAAACTCAAAGTGCGATGTTAGAAGCAATGCAGGAAAAGCAAGTTACTATAGGAAATAATACATATAAGCTTCCAGATCCATTTTTCGTAATGGCAACACAAAACCCAATTGAAAGCTCTGGGGTATATCCATTACCAGAAGCGCAGATTGATAGATTTTTATTTAAGATAAAAATTATTTATCCTAAGTTACATGAAGAAAATCAAATTCTTACTAAAAACATAACATTAAAAAGATTTGAGGAAATAAAATTAAAAGAAGTTACAAATCCTAAAGAAATTGTCAAGATGCAAGATTTTACTAAAAAGATTTATTTAAGCAAGGATGTTGAAAATTATATTGTTAAATTAGTAGATGCTACTAGAAATCCAAATAAATATAAAATTAATCTCGGGCAGTATATTGAATGGGGTTGCTCCCCAAGAGCAAGTATAGGCTTGTATATCGCATCAAAAGCAGAAGCCCTAATTCAAGGTAATAATTTTGTTACACCCGCACATGTAAAAGCTGTTGCGTATGATGTTATGAGACATAGAATGATATTAAATTATGAAGGACAAGCTGAAAATATTAAAACAGAGGATATCATAAGTGAAGTTCTTTCAAAAGTTCCTATTCCATAAAATGCCTAAAAAGTTTTTCAAAGTAGAATTAGTGCCTGCATTAAGAAGGTTAGAAATTTTATCCAAGGGTTTAACTAGCTCAGGGCTTATCGGTGCTTATAGGAGTGTTTTTAAGGGGAAGGGATTAGAATTTACAGGTTATCGAGGATATACAATGGCGGATGATGCTAGTTTAATTGATTGGAAGGCTTCTTCTAGAACAAATGAAATTTTGATAAAAGAGTACGCTGAAGAAAGAGAGGTCGATGTTTTTTTCTTAATTGATTGTAGTGAGAGAATGTTATTCGGCAGCACAGATAAATTAAAAGCAGAATATGTTATTGAGTTAACCGCGTCATTGACGCATGCTATTTTAGAAGCCGGTGATAGTGTTGGGTTATCCTTGTATTCAGATAAAGTAAAATCTGATATTCTTCCTTCTCGTGGCAAAACCCAATTTTACACAATTTCAAAGATGTTGCTAAATCCAGAATATTATCAAGGAAATAACTTTGACCTTAAGGGAGCTGTTAAATTTATTTTTAATTACTTAAAAAAATCAGCAGTTATTATAATAATATCTGATTTCTTGAGCTGGAAAGATGATTGGCAAGAATCATTAAAATTATTAACAACAAAATTTGATGTGATTTGTATTATGGTTCGAGATCCAAGGGATAGAACATTGCCAGTTGATGTTGGAGAGGTTGTTGTACAAGACCCAAGCACAGGTAAAACATTATTAATTGAGCCAGAGTTAATTAGACACGCTTATGAATCTGAGGTTAAGGAAAAAGAAGATAAAATAAAAAAAGTAATACTTAAGGCAAATATTGATTTTGTAGATATTTCAACTGAAAAGTCTTTTGTTAAGCCAATAATTAATTTATTTTTAAAAAGAGCGTTAAAATGGAAATAACATTTTTTAAACCAGAGTACTTGTGGTTTTTATTTGTTATACCTGTATTAATAATAGTACATTTTGCTAGCTTAAAATCAACAAGAAGAAAAGCCTTGAAATTTGCGAATTTTGAAGCTATTGAAAGAGTAACAGGTGGCCAAATATTATCTAAAAATTTATTCTTATTGTTCATGAGATTACTAATAGTTTTTTTATTTGTTTTGGCACTAGCAGGAACAACTTATTGGTATTCTGGTCCTGGAAGTAATTTTAATTTTGTGTTAGCTATAGATGCTTCTAGCAGTATGCTTGTTAATGATCTTAGCCCAAACAGATTAGAGGCTGCTAAATTGCGTGCAGAAGAATTCCTAAATTCAATTTCAGAAAATAGCAAGGTTGGTATTGTGAGTTTTTCAGGCACTTCATTTGTTGAAATTGAACCAACAAGTGAATTTTCTCAAGTAAAAATGGCAATAAGAAGTATACAAGCTAAAAATGTAGGTGGAACAGATATCGGGGAAGCACTTATTACTAGTACAAATTTATTAATGCAAGATGATAAATCTGGGGTGATTATATTATTAACAGACGGCCAAAATAATGCTGGTGTTGCAGTAAATGATGCTTTAGACTATTTAAAAACAAAAAGCATAATTGTTTATCCTATCGGTATCGGAACAGATGAGGGCGGAGGATACGTAGGAAATGTTTCTTTAAAATTAGACGAAGAATCTTTAAAGATAATAGCGCAAAGTACAGAGGGGAAATATTTCAGGGCTAAAACAGATGAATCATTACGAGATATTTACAAGCAAATATCAGCAATAACAGAAACAAGAATAAAAAGAGAGTTAGGAGTTTCTTTCTTTGTTATATCTTTAATTCTTGTTTTAATAGAATGGGTAATGATCAATACAAAATATAGAACAATACCCTGATTAACTACTACTTTTAAATGATTATAATAGAAAGATTTAAAAATACCAAAATTTTATTAATTTTCAGATAAACAAAATGAAGAAAATAAAAAATTTGTTAAACAGGTTATTTGGAATTGAAGAAGAAAAAACTAGAGAAGAAGATATTTTACTAAATTTACACAGATTAGTTGACAAAAGAAAAAAGGTAACAAGAGAAGGCCGCATTGAGGATCATTTTACTTTCTTAGGGGAAGATTATGTTGCATTTAGTCCAGATCCAAAGAGTAATTATCTTCCAATACCAAGTAATTATTGGAGAGATATAAAAAATCCTGTAGAAAGAATTTTAGTTGAATTAGCTTATTCATCTGCTTACAAAAACTAATTCTATACGTGATGTTTGGCAATCTATAACAATACCTTAATTTAATTTATGATGAGGTAGTTTACCAGACTCAAGTTCAATTAATTTATTATAAAGCTCGCTTCTTTGTTTTTGTAATATTCTAAGTTGCTTACTCATAATTCTTGGTTTTACTTTATGTTTAATCCCTTCATGTTCAACTTTGATTTTAGGTTGTTTATAAAGGAACTCTAATTTTGGTTTATATTGATCAACTAAATTAATTGTTTTTTGAGCTATTTCAGGTTTAAGCACGTTATATTTTTCTGGACTAACAGCAGTACCAAATTTTTCTAAATCTCCTTTAATTCTCCCTTCAACAAATCCGGTTTTTTCTTTTACTATAAAATGCTTTAGTTTCCTTTCTTCATGTTTCAATTTATTTGAGAATTCTTTTAATTTTGTAGTGGCCAATAATTCCTCACGTTCAATAAAATTCTTTAATGTACTTAATAAACCTAAACTTTCTTTTGAAATATGCTTTCCTTGGTGTTTCATCTCAATTAAATTTTTAGAAATATCCAGGAAAGTTTTCTCATGACTTCTTAAATCTAATATGCCATTATGAAGCTCCATTAGTTTATCAACAATTTCTTTTTCTTCTTTCATTGGTAATTTATAATAAGATAATAAAGCTCTTGCATAATACCTTTTTGCTAATAACGGATTTACTAATAAAGCCTTTTTCCCATTTTCAATCAAACTTAGTATTTTAAATTTCTGAACCTTAGCTAATAAATTATTGAATAATACAAATTTATATCTTTTAACTGGTTTTAATGTTGC
>Ga0315293_10006462_pt1 | contig 10971 bp, 9 predicted proteins | sample YL17G13_20_MG_FD_203071 | JGI IMG/M metagenome (GOLD analysis project Ga0315293, IMG submission 203071) | Sediment microbial communities from Yellowstone Lake, YNP, Wyoming, USA - YL17G13_20 | ecosystem: Environmental > Aquatic > Freshwater > Lake > Sediment | place: USA: Wyoming | collected... | reverse complement strand
CCTGCATCGCTGGCCGCTTGCTTCACCTCCGGCGACGCGCTAGTATGGAGGCAGAATGACGCTCTATAGTTACGCGGTGACCATCAAGAAAGAGGGCCGCCATTACTACGCTTACAGCGATGTCTTTCCGGGCGTTTACGGCATTGGGAAGACCATCGAGGCAGCCAGGCGGAGCATCCTGGAGGCCATGCGCCTGTGCATCGAGCGGTGATTTTCCTACCGGCCTGTTCCGGCGGATTCTGAAGGACGCCGGGTTCACAATCGAGTTGTTCAGGCAAAGCTGACGACGCGTCTTTCTCACGCAAGACCGATCGGCGTGCCCGCACCTGCGCGGCTGATTTGAACCAGTCCAGTAAAACCAGCGCTACAAATGGGTGAGGAATGGGTTAAATGACCAAGGCCGGCGGACGAGCTCGGGGCCTAACCCTAAGGCCATGTTGCCGATAGGGTTGGAAGCTGGAGTGCACCGTGCCGCCGGGGATTTCTCTGCAAAGGCTGATTTGATGAAGATGAAACCAGTTAACCGTCGCACCTTTGTCCAGGGTGGCTTGTTGGGTACGGTGGCGGCCGGCGTCAGCGCCGCTTTGCCGGCTTCCGCCGCGCAGCCGGACTCGGCTCCGGATCCCAAGAAGATCCTGAACTACAACCCGGCCATGAAATACCGCCGACTGGGCAACACCAACATGTACCTGTCGGCGATCAGCCTGGGCGGGCTGGTGGTGGCCGAACAGGTGCATCACTACGCCATCGAGCACGGCGTGAACCTGGTGCACATGGCTAACGAGTATCTCGGCGGCCAGGCCATGAAGACGCTCGGCAACGTGCTGAAGACCCGGCGCAAACAGGTCTACGTGGCCGTGAAGGACACCTTCCGCGACATCGACACGGTGCTGGAAACTCTGAACACCGATTACATCGACTTCCTGATGTTCAACCGCCATAGCGGACCTTCGGCAGCCGATCCCGGCATCCTGGAAACCTTCGAGAAATATAAGAAGGCGGGCAAGGTGCGCTTCGCCGGGCTGACCAGCCACGCCGGCGTCAAAGAGGCCACCGGAGCGGGCGTCCGCAGCGGGATGTACACCCTGGTGATGCCGGCGCTGAGCCAGCCCAACCTGGAAGCCATGGACGAGGAACTGCGGCAGGCCCAGGAAAAGGGCGTCGGCGTCATGGCCTTCAAAACCATGAGAGGCCTGAAGGACCGCGACCTCGAGGTGGCCTACCTGAAGAAGTTGCTGCGGAACCCCGGAGTCACGACGGCGCTGAAAGGCATCGGCTCGTTCGAGATGTTCGATGCCTACCTGAAGGGCGTCAACGAGCCGCTCACCTCGGCCGAGGACCGCGCCCTGTATCGCTATGCGCAGGCCAACCGGGCGCTGAACTGCATGATGTGCGATGAGTGCCGCGCGGCCTGCCCGGCGGGCGTCGAGGTCTCGACGGTGCTGCGCTGCAAGGATTACTATTACCAGCAGGTGGGCGACACGCAGACGGCGCTCGCCACCTACGCCGCCATCCCGGCGGGAAAGACCGGCGGCGAGGAATGCCGGATATGCAGGCGGTGCGAGGGTGCGTGCCCCAACGGCATCCGGATCGTCGAGGGGCTGACCGCCGCCCGCGCCCTGTTCAGGCAACTGGCCTGATCGCCGGCAACAGAGCCGCGACCGTTAGGAAGCGGTTAGCTGGAGCCGACCCACGTGGCAACGGAGCGGTTGCCCGGCTCGGTAACCGCTCGCTCGCGCTCGCGGCTCTGTCAGGGCGTCTCTGTGGTGGTAGGACAATGAAGCACCACGCACGCTTGTTTTGGGCGTCTTTGCTGCTCGGCGCGCTGGTCACGACACTGCCGGCGCAGGAGGAAGAAAGCGGCGCGCGCCAGGCGCCGGCGCAAGTCCCGGCCTCCGAAAAAGCCAGACTGGCGAAACTGCTGCCCGCCCCGCGCGGCCCCGGCGCCAGGGCCGAAGAACCGCGCTTCTACGCCGCCGATTTGTACCAGTACATCGACGGCGCCGCCGAAGCTTTCCACATGTATGACCTGGTGGCCATGGTGCACCGGGAGTACAAGGCGGGCGACGCGGAGATCACCGTGGACATTTACGACATGGGCGAGCCGATTAACGCCTTCGGCATCTATTCGGCCGAGCGCTCGCCCGAGAACCATTACATCCAGGCGGGCGCGGAAGGCTACATCGACGAGCACGTGCTGAATTTTTTGCAGGGCAGTTTTTACGTCAAGTTGTCGGCTTTCAGCGATAAGGGATCAGCCCAACCGGCGATGCGCTCCTTTGCCGGCGAAATCTCGAAGCGCATCGGCGGCGCCGCGGCCTTGCCGGCGATTCTGGAGACCTTCCCCGCCGCGGGTCGCGTGGCACGTTCCGAGAAGTACGTGAAGAGAGCGCCGTTGGGCCACGAATTTTTGGCGCCCGCCTGCACCGCTGACTATCGCTTCGCGGGGAAACAGAGCAGCCTGCTGATTTCCACCTCCGCGGATGCCGCCCAGTCCAAAAAGAAGCTGGAACTGCTGAGGGGCTATTTCGCCAAGAGCGGGAAGGTGGCTGACGAGCCTGCCCTGCCGGGCGCGTGGCGCGGCTCGAGCAGCCGCGAAGGGGAAACGATTTTCTTCGCGCGCGGCCGGTATACGGTGCTCCTGCTGAATCCGCCGGCCGATGCCGCCGCGTTTCTGAAGGAGGTCGCGTCGCGAATGAAAGACTGAGAAGAATGGGACGCAGATGAACGCAGATCAACGCAGATCTAGTCTGTGTAATCTGCGAAATCTGCGGATGGGTTCCCAGGCATGATGAATCGAAGAGATTTTGTGAAGAGCGCGGCGGCGGCCGGCGTGGCATTGCTTGGTCCGCGGCGGCTCGAGGGGGCGGCGCCCGCGCTGGCCATCGCTCGGTACAAGAGCAGCCCCACGGCGCCCGACGGCATCGTCGAGGAGGCCCGCCGCCTCACCCGCGCCGGCATCGACGCCCTGGGCGGCATGGGCCGTTTTGTCTCCAAGGGCCAGACCGTCTGGATCAAGCCCAACATCAGTTGGGACCGGCGCCCCGAGCAGGCCGCCACCACCAACCCCGACGTGGTCGCTACGCTGGTCGCCATGTGCTACCAGGCCGGCGCCAAACGAGTGGTCGTCAGCGACAACCCCTGCAACTCCGCGCAGCGCACCTTCCCGCGCAGCGGCATCCAGCAGGCCGCCGAGAAAGCCGGCGCCCAGGTATTCTTCATGGACGAGCGCAAGTTCCGCAAGATGGCGCTTAACGGAAAGGTCCTGAAAGAGTGGCCGGTGTACGCCGAGGTGGTCGAGGCCGACGTGTTGATCAACGTCCCCATCGCCAAACACCATAGCCTCACCACGGTGACGCTGGGCATGAAGAACCTGATGGGCGCCGTGGGCGGAGCGCGCGAGCGCTTCCACCAGAACACGGAATTGACCCTGCCCGACCTGGCCGCCTTCCTCAAGCCCAAGCTGATCGTCCTGGATGCCATCCGCGTGCTCACCGGCAACGGGCCGGTGGGCGGCAGCCTGACCGACGTCAAGCGCAAGGAAACCGTCGTCGCCGGCACCGACCAGGTGGCCGTGGACGCTTACGGCGCCACGCTGCTCGGGCACAAACCGCAAGCCATCGACCACATCGTGGAAGCCGGCCGGCGGGGATTGGGTAATATCAACTTCGAGGCCCTATCCCCGAAGATCATCGAGGTGTAGCGGATGGCGGGAAAGAAGCGCACGCCGGCTGTCGTCTGGGCCAGACGGACCACGCAGGCTGTGGTGCTGCTTCTGTTTCTCTACCTCTTTCTGGAAACGGTCTACCATCCCATCAACGTCACCGGCGGGCACACCGGCCTGTTCTTCGAGCTCGACCCGCTGGTGCTGCTTTTCTCCTGGCTGGCATCGCACACCCTGGCCAAAGGGCTGCTGCTTTCGCTGATTACGGTGGCCGCCACGATCGTTTTCGGCCGGTGGTTTTGCGGCTGGTTCTGCCCGCTGGGCACGCTCCACAATTTCTTCACCGCCATTCGGGGCGCCCGCAGGAAGGCCAAGCTCGAAATCGGAGGCTACGGCCGCTGGCAGAAAGCGAAGTACTACGTCCTGATTGTCCTGCTGGCCGGCGCCCTGGTGGGCACGAACCTGGCCGGCTGGCTGGATCCCTTCGCCTTCCTGTACCGCTCGCTGGCCACCGCCGTCTTCCCCGCCCTAAATGCCGGAATCGGCATGCTGTTCGGCTGGCTGTATGCGGCCAATCCGGGCGTCGGAAGCCTGCGGGTGACCGCGGTGAGCGAGCCGGTCTATGAGTTGCTCCGCAAATACTTCCTGGCGGTCAAGCAACCTCACTATTACGGCGGCATCCTGATTGGTTTTCTGTTCGCCGGCAGCCTGGCGCTGAACTTCTTCCGCCCGCGATTCTGGTGCCGGTACATCTGCCCGCTCGGCGGGCTGCTGGGCCTGGCCGGCAAGAATCCCGTTGTCCGGCTCAAGAGAAGCGAGGAGGACTGTGACAGTTGCCGGCTGTGCCTGGTGGATTGCCAGGGCGGGGCCCGGCCCGATTCGGTGACGGACTGGAAACCGGCCGAGTGCTTCTACTGCTTCAACTGTGAAGCCGACTGCCCGCGCGACGCCATCACCCTGTCCATACTGGAATCGAACAGTGCCGCGAGCGTAAGCGAGCGGACGCAGGCAACCGCGGCTGTGGGCATTAGGGGAAAGGAGGAAGCGCGATGATCGGCCGGTTTCGCCGCTGGGTCGCGAGTTTCTTCCGCCCCCCGCGCCAGGAGCGGCTCGACCTCGGCCGCCGGCAGGTGATTGTCGCGGGCCTGGGCGGCCTCGGCGCCGGCCTGCTGTTCCGCGTTCACCCGCAGGCTTCCAAGCGCTCATTCCACGCCGCGCTCATCCGCCCGCCCGGCGCGGTGACCGAGGATGAATTCCTTTCCAAGTGCATCCGCTGCGGCGAGTGCATGAAGGTGTGCCCCACCAACTCCATCCACCCCACCTGGATGGAAGCCGGCCTGGAAGGCATCTGGTCGCCGGTCCTCAAGTTCAACATCGGCTTTTGCGAGTACGAGTGCACCCTGTGCACGCAGGTTTGTCCCACCAAGGCCATTCGGGAACTGAGGGTCGAGGAAAAGCAGAAGGTAAAGATCGGGCTGGCTTTCTTCGACAAGAACCGCTGCCTGCCTTATGCCTTCGCCCGCACCTGCATCGTCTGTGAGGAGCACTGCCCAACGCCGAAGAAGGCCATCTGGTTCGAGGAGGTTGAGGTGACCAGGCAGCGCGGCGAGAAGGTGACGGTCAAACAGCCGCGCATCGACCCCGAGCTGTGCATCGGCTGCGGCATCTGCGAGACGAAGTGCCCGATCAAGGACCGGCCGGGGGTCTACGTCACCAGCGCCGGCGAAACCCGCAATCCCGAGAACAAGGTGCTGCTCACCGATGGCTCACCCTACGGCAGCTAACCCCGGAGAATCCACCACGGTGAATTTTCGCCGGTCGTCGCCCAGGTCGTCGATACGAATGTCCCAGCGGGGGCCGGGAAGCGGCGGCCCCAGCTTCTCACCCCATTCGATCAAAATGACGGCGGGCCGCTCGTCGGACCACAGGTCCTCCAGGCCGAGCGTGGCCACCTCGCGGGCGTCCTCCAGCCGGTACAGGTCCACGTGATAGACGGGGAAGGGCCCCTGGCGATATTCGTGTACCAGGGTAAACGAGGGACTGGTCACGTCCTCCTCGCGCGCCGCCTGCAGGCCCGCCGCGATGCCCTTGGCCAGTGTTGTCTTGCCTGCGCCCAGGTCTCCGATCAGGAGAATGAGCAGCGGGGGGCGCATCTCGCGCGCCAGCTCCCGGCCCAGGTCGATGGTCTGATCGTCCGACGCCGTGATGAATTCCTTCTTCAAGGCTACAGGCTACAGCCTGATCTCCCGCCACACTTGCGGGAGGAGGCGGATCAAATCCGTGGCCACCAGGGCCTTCTCGCCGGTTTCGACAACCGCCAGGTCGCCGGCGCGGCCGTGCACATAAACCGCCGCGCACAGCACGTCGGCCAGCCGCAACCCGGCATACTGGGCCATCAATCCGGCCGCCAAACCCGTCAGAATGTCGCCGGTGCCGCCGGTGGCCATTCCCGGATTGCCCGTGGGATTCACCCAGACCTGGCCGCCCGGCTCGGCGACGAGCGTGCGGTAACCTTTCAGTATGACAAACAGGCCGCGCTCGGCGGCCAGCCGGCGCGCTACGGCAACGCGGTCGTCTTGCACCTCCCCGGTCGAAATCCCCAGCAGGCGCGCCATCTCTCCGGGATGCGGAGTAACCACCAGCGGCGCGGCGCGGCCCTTCAGCAATTCCAGCCGGCCGGCGAAGGCGTTCAGGCCGTCGGCGTCCAGCACCGCCGGCAACTGAAATTCCTGGATGACACGGTGGACGAAGTTGACCGTGTTGGGATGCGTGGTCAGGCCCGGGCCAATGGCCAGCACGTCTTTGCCCGCGGCGACAGAGGCAAACCGGCCATATTCAAAAGCGCCCACGGAGATGCTGCCTTCCTCGGTCTCGGCCAGCGGCTCGGTCATCAGCTCGGGCATGAAGCCCGCGACGACGGGTAGGGCGCTCTGCGCGGTGGCGACCGTGACCAGGCCGGCGCCGGCCTTCAAAGCAGCCTGCCCGGTCATGGCCGCGGCCCCGCCCTTGCCGCGCGAACCGGCCACTACCAGGACATGCCCGAAATCTCCTTTGTGTGCGGCCGCGGCGCGCGGTTGCACGAACGGCGCCAGTTGCCCAGGGGTAATCAGGTTCAGGTAGAAATCGTCGCGCGATTCGTAGATGTTCTCCGGCGTGCCGATGGGCCGCACCAGCAGTTCGCCGACGCGGGTGCAGTTCGGGGGCAGCACCTGCCCCACCTTGGGAGCGGTGAAGGTGACGGTAATGTCGGCACGGAGCGAATCGCCCGCCGCGGCGCCGGTATCGCTGGGCAGGCCCGAGGGAATATCGACCGCCACCATCGGGATGCCGGCAAACGAAGCGTTTATGTCCCGTATGATCTCGCCCGGCAAGCCCTCGACCGGGCCCGACAGCCCGGTCCCGAGCAGAGCATCCACCACAAGTGTCGAGGTGAGAAGCTCGGGCTTGACGGCCAGCCAGCCGTTCAGGTGGCGCACTACCTGCGGCCGGCAGCCGGAGTTCACCAGGAGGTCGTAATTGATGCGGGCATCGCCGCGGATGCTTTCGGGGTCGGCCAGCAGCACCACGCGCGGCTCGATTCCGCGCATGCGCAACTGCCGCGCCACCACGAAACCGTCGCCGCCGTTGTTGCCCCGGCCGCAGAGGATGGCGATCCGCTGGCGCGCCAGCGGGCTGAATCGCTCCTCCAGCACCCGAGTCACGGCGCCGCCGGCGTTCTCCATCAGCTCCACGCCCGGGATGCCCAATTGCTCGATGCTGACGCGGTCCACTTCCCGCATCTGTGCCGCTGTCAGTATCTTCATAAGTTCAGTCCTGAGACCGTAGACCTGGGACCGAGGGCCTGAGTGCGGAACTCAGCGGAGCCAGCCCCCAGCTTAAGACCCCGGCCAGAGGTCTACGGTCTCAGGTCCCAGGTCTCCGGTCCCAGGTCTACGGTCTCAGGTCCCAGGTCTGCGGTCCTCGGTCTCAGGTCCCCCGAGCGATCTCTTCCAGTTTCTTCAGGCTGTCGCGCTCGCCCATGGCGATCAGGAAATCGCCGGCCTCCATCTGCGCATCGGGTGGCGGATTGAAGCCCATGCGAGCGTCCACCTTCTTCATCGCCAGGATCATGACGCCCAGTTTCTGGCGGATGGCGGATTGCTCCAGCGTCTGACCGACCAGCGGGGAACCACCCGACAGGCGCACCTCCTCGATAATGAGCGAGCCGAGATTGCCCGATTCGAAGGTGGTGACGGAATCGAGAAAATCAAGGACATTGGGCTGCAACAGGGCTTGGGCGATGCGGTGCCCGCTGTAGGAATACGGCGAAATCACAATGTCGGCGCCGGCCCGCCGCAGCGACGTCTCCGCTTCCTCCTCCGAGGCGCGGGCGATGATCTGGATGTTGGGGTTCAAGGCGCGGGCGTTCAGCGTGATATAGATGTTCTGGGCATCGCCGGCAACGGCCGCCACCAGCCCGCGCGCCCGCTCGATCTGCGCCTGGCGCAGCACCGCCTCCTTGGTGGCGTCGCCGACAACCACCAGCGCATTGCGCTCCAGCGCCCACTTTACCCGCTCCGGGACGCTTTCGATGATGGCATGCGGCGCCTGCCGGCGCTCCAGTTCGGAAATGACGCTGCGGCCCACGCGCCCCACGCCGCATACGATGTAGTGATCCTGCAACTTGCCGAGTTTGCGTTCCATGCGCCTGCGTTGCACCCCCGCGTCGAGTTCCTCTTCAATCAGGGCCTGGGTGAGGGTACCAATGAGTGCAAAAAGAGCAACAACGCCTATGATGATGAGGACCGTGTTGAAAACCCGGCCGGCCAGCGACAAGCTCCATAACTCCCCATACCCGATGGTGGTCAGGGTGGTCAGGGTGAAGTAGAAACCTTCAAACGCCGTCCGCCCTTCCAACAGCACGAAGCCTACGGTGCCGGCCAGCAGCACCCCGCCGAGGGCCCCCGAAAGCAAAATGATCCGGCGTTTCAGCCGCATATGTCAATCGCTGGGCAGTATAGCAGACAGGCGGGCGGGCGGCGCCCTTACCTGCCCCTGCAAGATTTCCGCCCCCTCTCCGTTCTTGGGAATGAGGAGGAAGAAGGCAATGCAAAACAGGATGTTCGCTCTCATTGTGCTGCTGGCAGTTACCACGATCCCGGCGTGCGCCGGCCAGCCCATCCCTTATCCGTCCGGTTTCTCGGTCGATGTACTCATCGATGGCCGCCCGGCGCCCCAATACGCCGCGCATGGCGCCCGCTACATTGAAGCGCTCAAGGGCCGCGAGTATTCGATTCGGCTGCACAACCCGCTGGGCGTGCGGGTGGCGGTGGCGCTCTCCGTCGACGGGCTGAACAGCATCGACGCCCGCCACAGTGATGCGCGTTCGGCGCGCAAGTGGGTGCTGGAGCCCTATCAGACCATCACCATCAGCGGCTGGCAGACCACCGGCGACCAGGCCCGGCGGTTCTACTTCACCACCGAGGACCAGTCTTACGGCAAGTGGCTGGGCAAGACCAGCGACCTGGGCATCATCAGCGCGGTGTTCTTCCGCGAGCGCATGCCGCAGCCGCCCCCGGCGCCAATGATGCGGCCCGAACAGCAGTCGGGCGCGGCAGCCGGCGCGCCGCGGCGCGACCAGGAGCGCAACAAGTCGCAGGCCGAGTCCTCTGCCAAGGCAGCGCCCGCCGATGAATACGCCGCCACCGGCATCGGCCAGCGCATTGACCACCACGTGGTCCGCGTCTTCATGGACCTGGAGGACACGCCGGCCGCGGCCGTGAACATCCGCTACGAATACCGCCCGCAACTGGTGCGGCTCGGCATCTTCCCTCCCCCGCCTCCCTTCCCCGATCCACTCACCCGCCGGCAGCAGGCGCGCGGCTTCGACGGCAACTACTGCCCCGAACCAAGGTGAATCTTCACCACAGAGTCACGAAGACACAAAGTCCCACAAAGCAACAGACTTTGTGGGACTTTGTGTCTTTCTGCCTTTGTGGTTAAAATGCACTCCGCCATGATGAACCGACGCAACTTCCTCCGAACCGCGGCGGGCGCGCTGACGGCGCTGGGCGCCCCGGGGCTCACCGCGCAGGCTCAGCGCAAGCGCCCCAACATCATCTTCATCCTCGCCGACGATCTCGGCTGGGGCGACCTGGGCTGCTACGGCCACCCGCAAATCAAGACGCCCAACCTGGACCGGCTGGCGCGGCAGGGCGCGCTGTTCAGCCAGTTCTACGTGAACGGGCCGGTCTGCTCGCCCAGCCGCACCGCCTTCATGACCAGCCATTACCCAGCGCGCCACCGCGTTCACGGCCACTTCGCGGACGCGCAGTTGAACCAGAACCGCGGCATGCCGAACTGGCTGGACCCGGCCGTGCCCATGCTGCCTCGCCTGTTGAAACAGGCCGGATACGTCACCGCCCACTTCGGCAAGTGGCACCTGGGCAATGGCCCCGGCGCGCCGGAACCCAGCGCCTACGGCTTCGACGACTACCGGACGGTGAACGCCAACGGCCCGACCTGGGAGGAGAAAGACCCGTTCTTCCGCGCCCGGTCCAGCACCCTGATCGTCGATGAAACCATCCGCTTCATCCAGCAGCACCGCGACCAGCCGTTCTATGTCAACGTCTGGAGCCTGGTGCCGCACGCCATCCTGAACCCGACCGAGCAGCAGATGGAGCCTTACAAGAACCTGGGGCCGGGCGGCGGCGTGCTCCACAAGAGCGCCCTCCAGATTTTCGCCGCTTCGGTCACGGACCTGGATACGCAAGTCGGCAGGCTGTTGGGAAAGCTGGACGAACTGGGGCTGGGCGGCGACACGTTCGTGTTCTTCTCCAGCGACAACGGACCGGAAGACATCCACATCCGCAACGCGGGCCACAGCGGCATAGGTTCGGCGGGGCCGTTCCGCGGCCGCAAGCGCAGCCTCTACGAAGGCGGCGTGCGGCTCCCCTTCATCGCGCGCTGGCCCGGGCACATCGCCGCCAACCGCGTGGACGACGCCTCGGTCCTCACCGCGGTGGACATCCTGCCGACCGTTTGCCGCTTCGCCGGTGTGAACGTGCCACAGGACGTTCAGCCCGACGGTGAGGACATGGGCGACATCCTCACCGGCAAGTCCCGCCCGCGGACCAGGCCGATCCTGTGGGAATGGCGGTTCAACATCATGGGCGACATGGCCAACCGCAGCCCGATGCTGGCCATCCGGGAAGGCGACTGGAAATTGTTGGTCAATCCGGACCGCAGCCGGGTGGAGCTTTACGACATCCCGCATGATCCGACGGAGCTGAACAACCTGGCCGAGCGCAAGCCGGACGTGGTCGCGC
>Ga0315293_10006461_pt1 | contig 10972 bp, 15 predicted proteins | sample YL17G13_20_MG_FD_203071 | JGI IMG/M metagenome (GOLD analysis project Ga0315293, IMG submission 203071) | Sediment microbial communities from Yellowstone Lake, YNP, Wyoming, USA - YL17G13_20 | ecosystem: Environmental > Aquatic > Freshwater > Lake > Sediment | place: USA: Wyoming | collected... | reverse complement strand
ATAGTATCGGACATTAGTTTAGGAACTTTTATATAGTAGTTTGCTCTTTCTATTAGTGGTGATGTTTATGTCTTGGTTATTGTCTAATGGCAGTGATTTTCTACCCGATATTTCGCTGAGTATGCTTAGGAAACATTACTCCGCTGAAACAGACGCTAAAGCAAAACTCAGGTTGTTGATGGGCATACACAGAAAACAGGGCAAAACTATAGATGATATTGCTGCTTCACTCCATAAGCCCAGAAGAACTGTTCATGGGTGGTTATGGCGGTTAGAGGAAGATGGCTTGAATGGCGCGGTGGATAAGACCCGTTCAGGCAGGCCAAAACGTTTGTCAGCAAAACAGTTAGCTGCGCTGCGCAGGGATTTGCTGAAAGAACCGGCAAAATATGGTTATGCTTACGGCATGTGGGAAACCAAACTGGTTCAAGAGCATGTGCGCAAAAAGTTTGACACGCAGTTTGTAGACAGGCACATGCGGAGACTATTGCGCAAAATGGGATTCTCACAGCAAAAACCCAGACCGAGCGATTACAGGGCCGATAAAGCTGCCCAGGAACGTTTTAAAAAAAACTCCAAAGGCTGGTTCCCAAACGCATAGCACAAGGCTACACCCTATTTGTCTTGGATGAGGCAACATTCTGCATCCAACCAAAAGTCGCACGAGGCTGGTTCCTCAAAGGCAGCAAACCAGTACAACAGTTCGCATACGTCAGGGCACACTTCCACTGCTACGGAGCACAAGGGCATCACAAAAGCCACTACATGTTCGGCGACAGACTCAACTCCCATCAGTTCCTCAAGTTCCTAAAGAAACTGAACAACAAATACCCTCTATTGCTCATTGTCATGGACAATGCTGCGTGGCACAAAACAAAAATGATACGCGACTGCTGCGAACAGAACAGCATCCTTGTTGAGTTCCTGCCACCATACTCACCAGAACTCAGCCCAATAGAACCGTGGTGGAAAAAACTCAAACACACAACTGCAAACAAACTCTTCCACACCGAACAGCAACTACGCAAGCACATAAACTCAGAAGCCAGAAAAAAGAAAAACAGAGTTAAAATGTTCCATTACTTATGTCCGTAACTATTAGGTATGTTTTTGAGCTTAAAGGTCAAGGCTATCCTATGAGTTATATTGAGGAAGCGTTTGACTCAATTGTTACTGATTGGGAAGGGGCAAGTAAATTTGTGAAAAACGAAACCATGGTGGACGGTATAATTGACTTCTGTAAAAAACAAGCTGAAAAGGCTGCTCCAACCTTCTTTCTATTAGGTATGCGTCAAGCCACAGTGAATGTTAAACAGGCCTTAGAGAAGTTAGAAGAGGGTGGCTTCTTTGAAGAGACCGGTTATCAAAAAAAAGTGACTATTTCAGAAGAAGGAAATCACCCGCGGATGGAAGTAATTTTCATAAAATAATCTGCTTGGCGAAATTATTTCCATTATCATTGTGTTTCACCCCAGCAAACGCTTTTTGTTTCATTGATTTAACTAAAAAGTGCCGGAATCTTGGCAAGCCTTGCTTCAATTTTTTCGGAAAATGGCATAATAGCACTCCTCTTTTTCCCAAATAAAAAGAGGGGCTTTAAACCATTTATTCCCTAAGCCCTCGGTGGGATTTGAACCCACGACCCCGAGTTTACAAAACTCGTGCTCTGCCACTGAGCTACGAGGGCGCAACAAAAATTGTTTTTGAATCACTTTTTTAACCCTTTTGAATTGCCTTTCAGCAGTTCCGAGTCAATCAATTCCATTTTTTCCCTTGCTTCTGCAATATTTGCCTTTGTGTCCTTGCAGCCGTCCTGCAGTAAAAGCACTGCCTGGGGGTGAATGCCTGTTCCCCTCAATGCGTCAAAAGCAAGGTTTGCCTCATGGTAGCAGCAGACCCCAACCGTTGCCCCAGGCTTGTATTTTTTTATCAGCTTTTGCACCATGCTTCCGCCTGGACAGATAAACACCCCTTCATAGCCAAGGCTTTCTGCAATTTTGGTTAAATTTGCAATGTCGCATTTTCCGCATTTTTTGCATAGCAGGCCCTCTTCGGAATATTGCGCTTTGCATTCTTTGCTGTTTCTCAGGCAATGCGGCAAAAAAAGGATTCTTTTGTTATAGGGCGTTGATTTGAACCCGTATTCATTCAGCTTGTTTCTCAGCTCAACATGCGTGTAATTTATCAGCCTCTGGTTCAATCCAAGCTTTTTTGCAATGGCTTCTGTTGCCTTTGCTGCATCCAGGTGCGCTGCCCTGTCAACGGTTTCAGCAACAGCCTTTTTTATGTTGTCTGTAATTGACGGCATAACAATAAAAAAGTGGGCTGGGAAAAGGTTTTAAGAGAAAGTCTTTGCTATTAAAAGGGCGTTTTCAGCACTGAAAAGCAGGCAAATTGCTTTTTGTGCTCTAAAGGGCTTTTAGCCCAGGAGCGCAGGCAATTCGCTTTTTTGGGCTGCTTTTCGCAAGTTATTTAAATACACCCAGGCATTATTTATGTAGAAGAAAAAGTCTTTTTCTAATTCTTCTTGAAAAAGAAAAATGGATTTTTATCTGAATTAAAAGAAAGGTGAATTAAAAAAAATGGTAAATTTTGAACTACTTGGGTTCAGCCCGGAACTCAAGAGCGCAATAAAAAAAATGGGCTATATAGAGGCAACAGAGGTTCAGGAAAAAGTAATTCCGCTCATGATTTCAGGGCAGAATGTTATTTCAAAGAGCTTTACAGGCAGCGGAAAAACAGCCGCCTTTGGCATATCAATTTCTGAAAGGATTCTCAAGGGAGAGAGCAGCGCGGCTCTTGTTGTCTGCCCGACAAGGGAGCTTGCCGTGCAGGTAAAGGAAGAGCTGGAGAAAATAAACAGCGAAACAGGCCTTAGCGTGCTTGCTGTCTACGGCGGCACAAAAATGTCCAGGGATGAAAAGATGCTGAAAAAAAGAATTGACATCCTTTGCGCGACTCCAGGCAGGCTGTTGGACCACTTTGAGCACAGGCGCATTAACCCAAAGCTGTTTGACACCGTTGTATTGGACGAGGCTGACAGGATGCTTGACATGGGCTTTATCAAGGATATAAAGGACGTGCTTGCTTTTGTAAGGCCGAAAAACACGCATCTTTTTTCAGCAACACTGACAAGAGGCGTTGCAAAGCTCATTGAAACATATATTCCTGATTTCAAGGAAGTCATGATTCAGGAGGAAATAATCGGAAAAAACATTATTGAGCAGGAACAGCGCTTTTCAAAGGACGAAAAGTTTTCCAAGCTGTTGGAATGGCTCAAAAAAGCCGGCAGGCAGCGCGTCCTGGTGTTTGTTTCCACAAAGCACTTCTCTGATCTCCTTGACAAAAAGCTGAGGCAGCTGGGATTCAGGTCAACTGCAATCCACGGCGACAAAAGCCAGGAAGCAAGGGAAGCTTCTTTGAGAAAATTCAAGGAAGGCGAAAAAAACATTCTTATTGCAACAGACATTGCTGCAAGAGGCCTGCAGATTGACAATGTTGAATACGTAATCAACCTTGACAGGGCCCATGACGCAGACACCCACAAGCACAGGATTGGCAGGACAGGCAGAATGGGCGACAAGGGCCTTGCAATAACTTTTGTTCCAAACGAAGACCATGACAAAAGCTTTTGGAAAGACCTTGGCATAAACTACAAGCAATTCAGCAAAAACGGCCCAAGAAAAAGCTTTGGAAGGCCAATGCATGGAAGAAACAGCTTCCGCAACAGCATGCACAGCGGATTCCACAGGCACCCTGAGCAAAGAAGGCGCCAAAGAAGAAGCGATGATGTAAACGAATTCGTTTTCAGGATCTAAGCGCATTAAGGAAAAAGGCGAAAAAGAGACAATTATAGCCTGTTACTCTTTTCTTTCGCTGGATTTCAAAGCGTTCACAGCGTTTCTGCCAGTTCTTCTTTTGTTATTTCGCATTGCCTGAGTATTGCCAACAGTGTTCCTGGGTCGAGCTTTTTGTGCAATGGCACTACTGTTACCAGCGTCTTGTCCAAAGTTTTTCTTTTCATTCTCACATGGCTTCCTTTTCTCCCAACAGCCTCAAAGCCTTTTTTGCTTAACAGTTTTACCAACTCTTTGCCGGAGATTATTGGAAGCTTCATTGAAATCAGTTCAGGCGCTTACAGAAATAGAGCAGACAGTGGCTTTTTTTACAGGGGCATTCTTAAGCATTTTTTGGACATCCTTGTCCTCCAAATAAAGTTCAACCGCTTCCCTAAGGTTTTGCAAAGCCTTTCTTTCAGTGCTGCCCTGGCTTGCAACGCCAAGCTCCGGGCACAAGGCAACAAAAGCAACATTCCCCTTTGTCACAACAGCAGAAAATTCCCAATTCATCTAATCACTAAAAAACCTACTCTCCAAGAAATATAAAAACATATTGCCCCGACTGGGCATTTAAGAAAATGGTTCAATGCCCCCAAATAATGTCGGGGCAAGTTGATTTAAATCCAGGGTGCTTAGCTCTCCGAAATTGTTATTGGGCCGCTGCAGGCGATTGTTGCCGATCTAGCTGAGCCGGCATAGTCATTGTAGTTTACGGTTATTGTGCTTGCTGAAGCTGTGATTGCTGTAACCAGTTCATCCGGCGTCAAAGTGAACTCTGCGCCTGAAGCAACGCTTGCCTGGCAGCCGAGTGAATCGTTTGTATTGCCGGCAAATGCGCCTGTTGGGGCAACAGTCGTGCAGGTTAAGTTTGAAATGTTTCCGCCAGTCAGGTTAACCAGCTTTATTGTGCCAAAATCGGTCTCGCCTGCTGACGGCCGCGCAGAAACCTGTGAAGCCTTTACCAAGATTTTAGCCGGGTCATCGCTATTGCAGACGATATTTGCCATTCCATGGGAAAAATAGTCTGGAAAGGCAAAAATTATTGAGACGCTTAAAATTGTATATACAAATAGAATCACAATATTCCTAATCAATTTCAGGTCCTCTTTGTGCTCTTTTGGCTGGGTTTGCCTTTTAATTGTTTGAATCGCTAGTAAAATAAAACCTAATATAGCAACTGCTGCAAATAGAACAAGGGCTGATAATCCACTGGAAGGCGAGAGCAGCAATATTTGAATCCACCCCGGATTAGTGAAAACCGCTAAGGCAAAAGCAATCGTTCTTGCCTCAAGTTTGCCGCCGAAGTTAAGCTTTCTTAACAAAAGATATTGGCCAATAAGCAAAAACAAAAAATAAACAAAAAAATCCAGCCCAAAAAGGATTTGCCCCAATTTAAATAGTATTGAAATGGCTGCAGCTATCCCGTCGAGAAACCAGCCTGCAATTGTTATTAAAACGGTTACTGACAAAATTTCCTTTGTAGGAATTTTTGAAAAGAAAGAGCCCAGAAAAAACTTTTGGGTAAAAAACATCACCGCAAAGTTAAAGAAACCATTTATGAGTGGAACCGCTATTAAAAGTCCTGGAAGAAACAGCAATTCTGCAGGGCCCATAATATCTGCGAAAGCACAAGGCAGCAAAAGCACCAATAAAAGCAAAACAACAACGCTTCTATTTATCACTTACCCTAATGTTTTCTCAGAATTTAAATATTCTTATTCTATTGGGGATTGAGCAAATTTCAAAAGTGACCCAACCGGGATTGAAAATCATTTTCGCTGCATTTTTACGGCTTTCATTGTTCTTTTTCGCTATGGGCGATTTTAAGGTTTTTGTTACGCAGGCTTTTCAGTCAAAGCTTTTGAAGCAGGACAAAAATTTTAAAGTTTGGGTTGAGAAGGTTTTTGACCAATTGGCGGTTAATCCTCTTGCCGGAAAGCCTTTGGGCGCCAAATGGTTTAGGGAGAAGAAATTCGAGAATTTCAGGGTTTACTTCCTGGTTTTTGAAGGCAAGAAATGCGTTTACGTTGTTAATCTGAGCACGAAAAAAGACCAGCAGAGAATAATCAACTCTATCCGGCTTTTGCTGGATACTTACAAAAAAGAGCTGGAAGATTTGCTGAACAAATAGTTACCTGACTCTGGCAACCTTGCCTGCTTTTATGTCAAACAGGCTTGCTGCAAGCTCTTTCAAAAAAGCCGTGTCAATTTCCGCCTGCTGTTTCAATTCCAAGTATTCCTCTTTCGGAATGGTGACAGTTTCCTGCATGAAATCTCACTAATAAATCCTTATGTGCAGCCCTATAAAAACATATTGTCCCAACCGGGATTGAAAAGCCTTTTGTGCTGCTGCACAAAATCCTTGGGAAAATTACTAATGCAGTTGGAGCCTATCTTTGCCTTCGGCTCGATATGCCATGCCCCAACCGGGATTTGAACCCGGGTATCCACCGTTCCCCATTTTTTCCCACTGCTTTTTTTCCCGCGGAAAAAAAGGCTTTGAGAGGGTGGCGTCCTTGACCGGGCTAGACTATCGGGGCATTCTCAATTCCATCTGTGCGTGCCAACAATTATATTTTGGTTGCGGTTACTTTTATATAGATTGCCATGAAGCCAAGGAGACCTATTCAGGGCAAGCAGCCTTTTCGGCAGAGAGTAAGGCAAAGGGCCAGAAAGTTTGCAAGGGATGCCCTCATTTACACCACGATTGGCGTTGGGGCAGGGGCACAGGCAGGGCATATCATTGATTATCGCATGCAAAAATATGGGTCTGAAACAAGACCTGCTGTCAAGGCTCCTGCAGAGCAAAAGGCAAGGCAAGGCCTGCCTGCGCAGCCTGCCGAGCCCAATAAGCCAAGATTTGTTGCCGAGCCAAATAAGCCTGTTGCCGAGCCAAACAGGCCTGTTGAGAGAAGGCCTATTTCTTCCGGTTTTCCAAAACCGAGCGTTAAGATGAGCATTCTGCTTGCGCCCGGCGCCAAGTGCTTGTCAGCCGATTTTATTGACGCAGAGCTGAAGAAAAGGAAAAGCCCTGCAGCCGGCTTTGGAAAAGCCTTTGTGAACTGGGGGCAACAGTATAAGATAAGGCCTGATGTTGCCCTTGCCTTTTTCAGGATGGAAAGCACTTGGGGCACCAAGGGCAAGGCTGCTGAAAACAAGTCTATTGGAAACATTGCTTATACTCCCACAAGTGGCAGTGGCGTCAAGTATGTGAGCAACAATGGCTTCAGGAGGTATGCTTCCTGGAATGACGGCATACAGGATTTTTGCTGGCTTTTGTCAAGCAAGGTTTATGCCGGCTCTGGGCTAACCACCTTAGAGCAGATTATCCCAAAGTATGCGCCTGCAGCAGGCGGGAACAACCCTGTTGAGTACCAAAAGACTGTTGTTGGCTATTTGGATACGTTGTATAAAGAGGCTTCCAAGTAATTTTTTTTTGTGATGACCAGCTGAGGGCTGAGTCCATGCCAGCACAGGTGTTGCGAGGCTTTGAGCCGAGCACATGGCATCGAGTGCCTGAAAGGCATGAAGATGGCATTCGTACCCGCTGGGTGTGACGGCGATGAAGAAGATAATGAGTGCTGAAATTTTTTCTTTTCAAAAAAGAAAAAATTTGGTAAAAGAAAAATATGCTCAGAGTAAGAAAATTACTCAAGGCCCAATTCAATTAAATTGCTGTTTGCGCTTCCGATTGTAAGCATATTTGGCGAACTTGAGTTAAGGCAGAGCCTTGCTTTGGCTATTGTTTCTTGTTCCGGCTTTAGTTCTTGCTGGGCGCAGTTGTTGCATGCAATGACTTTTATGCCGGGGCCGAATTCAAGAAACACTTTTTCTGCAATGCTATTGCCCTTGTTTTTTATCAAAATTTCCGCTTCAGTTTCAATCGGGCATTCGCTTATGCTTTTGCCGCTTAAAACAGTTGCCTCAAGAACAGTTGGCTTTAGCACTGTGAACGAAAGGCCTGCTTCCATGCTATTGCTTTCTGCTTCCTGCTGGCGTGTTTCGGCTTGCTCTTTCTGTGCGAAAAGCCCAAACAGGCTCGTGCTGTCAAGCAAATTAAAAGAAAAAGCAAAAATCACCGCAACTGCTATGAGCATTGCCCCTAAAGCAAAAAGTTTTGTTTTATCCATTTTATCACTGCATTGAAAGGATTACGCTTAACTGTGCTGCTGCAATCTCAAGCTGCAGCAGGTTGCTGTTCACTGTTCCAGCAATTCCTGGGCTGGAAGCGCTGGCGTAAACCTCATAATTGCCTGTTTCATTCATGTTAACATAAATTTCCGCCTGTTTTGTTTCATTTGGTTTTATTTCCGCTATGCTTAGCGTGCTTGTTTGCTGCTGAATCCAGGCGTTTGGGATTCCATTCAAAGAGATTGAAACATTTCTGGCTGGAACCTTTCCATGGTTTGTTATCTCAACTGTGAATTTTGCAATGCTTCCAATCGGAATAATGCCCTGTGTGCTTCCGGCAGCCTGTTTTTTTGTGGGCAGTGTTTTTTCGCTTAATGCTATAACTGCGAGTGCAGTGTCCACGGCATTTGATGTTCCATTTCTACCAAAGCCATTGTCCGGCAACTGCAATGTTTTAAGGCACTGCAAGCAACTGTTGGCATCTTCGCTGTAACTCATCAAAGCCATTGCACCCAAAGCTGTGGTGTAAGCATTTGAAAAGCAGCCGGTTGAATTCTGCTGTTGCTTAAGCCAGTTTAGTGCGTTGTTTATTCTGCTGTCTTTTTGTGTGCTTGCCAAAGCAGTCAGGGCTTCTGCGGTGTAGTCTTCTGCACTGTTTTGCCCTATTTGGTAGCCAAAGCCGCCGTCGCTGTTTTGGGCGGAAAGCAAATAGTCAATTGGCGTTTTGCTGTTTTTTGCAGGCAATTGTTCTTTTGCTGCCTCAAATGCAAGAATTGCCCAGGATGTTGTGTCAGCATCGCTGCCTTCCCATCCTGAAAAGCCGCCGTCATTCTCTTGCTTTGAAAGCAGGAAGTCAATTGAGCTTGTGTTCCCTTTGGCAAAGCTTTCAATGTTCTGGTCGTTTGCAATTAAAGCCATTGTTGCTGCTGCTGTGTGCAGTGCATCGCTGTCAAAGCCAGGGTAGGCAAAGCCGGCGTCTTCCTGTTGGTTTGAAAGCAGGTATTGCGCTGCTTTTTGCTTAACAGTTTCATTTCCTTCAAAAAGATTGAGTGCCATCAATGCAAAGGCGTTTCCCCATGTTTTGTGTGAGCCTATTTCGCCGTTTGCCTGCTGGTTTGCAATCAGCCATTCAAGGGCGTTTTCTGCAGCGTTTTTTTCAATGCCCCTTGGCTCGTCGGCAAAACCAAGCTCTATTATATCTCTATTTTGCGGGATGTGCGCGCTTATTCCTGCCATTGAGGCTTCATTATTCACCCAAAAGTGCCAGTATTGTCCTGCCGTATTGTTCACTCCGTTTATTCCATTGATGAACCAGCTGCCAAAGCCAGGGTAATATGTCATATCCATTTCAAGGCCTTTTTGGCCTGCGACTGTTGCAAATGCATGGAAAGCGTTCGCGTCTTCAGGAAGTGAAACAAGCTCTTCCACATCCTCGCTTGCCCCTTCAGGAAAATTGAATATTACCGTTATGTCTTTTGCAAGCGCAAATTGCGCCAGGAGGCTTAGCATAAGGATTGCGATTAGAATTCTTTTCAAGGAACCACCTTTGTTTTTTTAGGAATGGAATGCGCAAGTTATTAAATGGTTTCTTAAAATGATAATAGTTATTTCCCAATTGGATAATACCTGATGTTTCTTATGGACACCTTTAGGGCACTTGGCAACGAGAACAGGAGGGCAATGCTTAAGCTTCTCATGCACAAGAGCATGCACATTTCCGCCTTGGCAAGAGAGCTTGACATTTCAGTTCCTGTTGCCTTGAAGCACATTAAGATACTTGAAAGCATTGGTTTTGCCCAAAGGTCAAGGATTGGAAACATGCATCTAATCAGCATTAACAGCAGCGCTCTTCCGAAGATTAAAAGCCTTTATGGTCTTTTTGAGGAGCCTTTGGTGGTTGAAGCAAAGCAGGGAACGCTGCTTATTGATGCCTTAAAAAAAGCCGTAAGGCTGAATGTGAAAAACACGCCTGAAGGCGCTTTTATTTCAGAGGTCGATGGAAAGCAAGGCTATTACATTTACGAGGTTAATGGAAAATTTTCAGAAAAGCCTGTTGACCATTTCATCATCAGCAAGGATTTGGAGGTTGAATTCAAGCGGCTTGTGCCAGTGCTGGGGAAAAAAGTGATTATTAAAGCAAAGCCCTAACTTTCAAACCCCTGTATTTCTTCGGAATACCATTCTATGCTTGTGTCTTTGTTTATTGTAATGCCGCTTATTCCAACAGCGCTGTCCTGCCCGTCGACAACAAGCTTCCAATAGTGCGTTTCCGGCAGCGCGGTTCCGTTTATTGATTCAACCAGTATGCCCATTTCGCCGTAATCCGTGAATCCAACTGTTGTTGCCTGCTGCATTGCCTCAAAAGCGTTTGTTCCTTTTTCAACTTGAACAGTTTTTTCCAAAATCACTCCCTCCAGGCCTGTTGCCCTGAAGAAAACATTTGCTTTTTCCTGCCCCTGGTTTGTGCCGCTGTTTTGCGTGACGCATCCGCTTATTGCAATGAATGCAAGCGCAAGGCAGAGTGCGGTTGCTGCAAAAATTTTGTTCATTTTTTTCCCTTTGTTTATGCCCTGGCAAAAATTTTCAATTTGTTCAAAACAGCGTTGTCTTCGAGTGCAGGGTTGCTTATGATTGCCCTGTCAAGCAATGGTGTTATGATCAAAATGAAGCCGCTTACTGTAAGCAGATGCATTGCAGTGAATGGAATCTGCCCTATGAACGCTGCCTCAAAGCTAATTTTGAACAGCCAGCTTGACATTATTGGGCCGGTAATAAAGTCAAATATCAGCACGCCTATTACTCCTGAAGCCAGGTAGTGCTTTAGCTTTACCTGCTTTATTTTTTTGTAGGCAAAATAGAACATTAATCCAAGCGCTGCATAAGTGCCTGCTGTAACAATTGTCCAGACGCCGACTTTTAGGGTAATGAAATCAAAGCTTGCCATTGTCAGGAAAGCGAATAATGCTGCCTGCCACCATTTGCCCTGCCTTGAAAAAGGCAGC
>Ga0315293_10006460_pt1 | contig 10972 bp, 4 predicted proteins | sample YL17G13_20_MG_FD_203071 | JGI IMG/M metagenome (GOLD analysis project Ga0315293, IMG submission 203071) | Sediment microbial communities from Yellowstone Lake, YNP, Wyoming, USA - YL17G13_20 | ecosystem: Environmental > Aquatic > Freshwater > Lake > Sediment | place: USA: Wyoming | collected... | reverse complement strand
AAGTCGAAGGACTCCTGGTGCAGGTTGGGATCGTTCTTGATGATGATCGTCCTGTGGGTCATCTCCTCGATTTCCTGGATGACGCTCACGTCACGCTGCTTCAGATAGCGGCCGACATCGGGATGCACGCGCAGGGTAATGTCCTTGCGGTTGGCTGCCGGCGCCAGTTTGCCCGCCTCGGCCAGGATTTCCATGGCCATGGTGTGCGGCGACTTCAGGAAGCCGGAGCCGCCGCAGACCGAGCAGTGCGAGCACAGCGTGCGCTCCAGCGACTGCTTCACCCGCTTGCGGGTGATGGCCACCAGGCCGAAATCGTTGAAGGCCAGCATCTTTGAGGGGGCCCGGTCGTGGCTGAGCGCTTCCTCCATGGCCTGCATCACGCGCACCCGGTTCTTGCGCTCGTCCATGTCGATGAAGTCGATGACGATGATGCCGCCCAGGTCGCGCAGCCGGATCTGCCGCACGATCTCCTTGATGGCGTCCACGTTGGTCTTGACGATGGTGTCTTCCAGCCGCTGCGTCTTGCCCACGAACTTGCCGGTGTTCACGTCGATGGCCACCAGGGCCTCGGTCTGGTTGATGACGATGTAACCGCCCGACTTCAGCCAGACCTTGGGCTTCAGCGCCTTGTTGATCTCCTCCTGGATGTTGAATTGCTCGAAGATGGGCGTGTCCTTGGTATAGAGCTTGACGCGGTTGACCAGCGCGGGCTGGAACCTCTGCACGAACTCCAGGATGTTCTCGTACTCCTGCTCGTTGTCCACCCAGATGGTGTTGAAGTCTCCGGAAAGCTGGTCGCGCAGGATGCGCTCCACCAGATCGAGGTCGTGGTGCAGCAGGGTGGGCGCCGACTTGCGCTCGGCCTTGGCGCGGATGTCCAGCCACAGGTCATGCAGGAACTGGATGTCCTGCTTCAGCTCCTCCTCGCTGCAACCCTCGGCCGCCGTGCGCACGATGAACCCGCCCGTGATGTTGCGCCGGCTCTCCAGGATGATGCGCTTCAGCCGCAGGCGCTCTTCGTCGGAGTCGATCTTGCGCGACACGCCGACGTGGTCCACGGTGGGCATGTAGACGACGTAGCGGCCGGGCAGGGCCACGTGGGAGGTGATGCGGGCGCCCTTCTTTCCCAAGGGCTCCTTGGCGATCTGGACGATGATCTCCTGGCCCTCGCGCAGCAAATCGGAAATCAGCGGCGGGCCGTTGGCCGGGCGCTCGGGCGGTGCCGGCCGGGAGACGGGCGCCTCCGCCTGGCCATCGCGCTGCCTGCGCCGCATGCGGCGGCTTAAGCGATGGGTGAAATGGGCGCGCTCGGCGGGCCCGCGCAGCCTGGCCTGCCCGGGCGCCGGCCGGGTCTCGGCTTCGGTGCCCGGCGCGGTCTCGGTCTGGGGATCGCCAGCGGCCTGGGCCGCCTGCTCTCCGGCCGCAACCGCTTCAGTTTCCAGCGGCGGCGGCGCTTCCTGCGCGGCTGCCTGTTCCTGCTCCGGGGTCTGGCCCGGCGCCCGCTGCTGGGGCTCGGCAGCCGTGGCCTGGGCCTCGACGGCAGTCTCACCTAAGGCAGACGCCGGCTCCTTGGAGAATTCAGGGGCATGGTGCGCCGGTTTTTCTTCCGCCTCAACCGGCTCGGCGGCCATCCCCGGGCGGATGTCTTCGTGGATGCCGGCGGGGTTTGGGATTGCCTCCGGATCAATGTGCTCGGGCGAGGGAGGCTCGGCCGGCGCTTGCTGGTCAAGGCGGGCAGCCGAGAGCAGCGGTTCGGCAGCCTCCCCGGCTTCCGGTTCAACCGCCTCTTGGGGCGCGGCCGGCGGCGGCGCAAAGCGGCGATACTTGGCCAGCGACTCGCCGGGCAGCACCATCGGCTCGAACTCATCGCCCGCCGGCGCGGGTCTGGGCGCCTCGGGTGCTTTGGGCGCGGCCACCTCGCCGCGCGGGGCGTACTTGGATTCCGGGAAGCCGCGGTCGCGGAAGCGGCGGCGGCGCGAGCGACGGCGGTGCCCGCCGCCGGGTTCGCGCGGCTCTTCGGGGCCGCGGCCGGCGGCCGTCTCGCCTTCCGGCGCCGCCTCGGGGGCGGCCGGAGGCGGGGGCGGAGGTGCGGCTTCCACCGCGGGCTGCGCCGCGGCCGGCTCCGGCGCACGAGGCATTTCGCGGACGCTGCGGGCCGCCTCGTGCTCCATCCGCGCCACCGTGTCTTCGACCGAGGTCACGATCTTGTCGTACTCCTCGGTGTCTTCCAGGAAATCGGAAACGTACAGGAAGGCGTCGCGATCCAGGCCAATATCAACGAAGGCCGACTGCATGCCCGGCAGCACTCGCTTGACGCGGCCCTTATAAATCGCTCCCGCTATGGTGTGTTCCTGTGGACGCTCAAAGTAGACTTCGGCGAGCTGGTCATCCTCCAGTACGGCCACCCGGGTCTCGTGCTGCGACGAGCCCACGATCAATTCCTTCAGCATGAAAACTCCTTTGGGCGGGGCGGCGGGAGGCGCGGGCAGACCCAGCCAGGCCGGCGGCCGGTGGCGGCTGCATCACGCCCCTGGGGGCGGGTTTGTACACCTCTCGCGCCAACATAATGCGCCCGGCCGGCCTCCTCGCGCCCCGGTCGGGCCGCGAACCGGAAGCCGGCGTCCAAAAACGATGAACCTTCGAGGGAACTCGCGGGCCGCAATCCGCCGGCTTCCCTCCAGCCGGCTGCCATCGGGCGTGTCGTGGCGGACCCGCCGCCGCACATCCTGTTGCGGCCTTGACCAACGCGCGCCTGCGCCTGGCGCCCAACGGCGCCACGGCGTGAAACGGCGCCTTTCCCGGCGGCACTCCGGCCCCAGCCACAATGCCCGGCGGAAGCCGGCCGCTACACTCGATGCTAATTCACAAAGCGCCGCAGCCGGACGTTATTCACCAGGCCGAGGGCCATAAAGATAAACAGCACCGAGGAGCCGCCGTAGCTCATCAACGGCAACGGAATCCCGGTGGTCGGCATGTAGCCGATCACCATCCCTACGTTCACCAGGACATGAAACAGAAGCACGCCCACCACGCCCATGACGATGAACACGCCCGCTCGGTCGGGCGCCGTCTGGGCGTTGTGAACCAGCCTCATCAAGACCATGAAGTACAGCAGCAAAGCCGCCAGCACTCCGAAGAAACCGTGCTCCTCGGCAAAGGCGGCGAAGATGAAGTCGGTGTGCGGCACGGGGAGGAACCCAAGCTGCATCTGGGTGCCCTTGGTGGTACCCCTGCCCCACAACCCCCCGTGGCCCACCGCGATCTTGGACTGCAGAACCTGGTAGCCGGCCTTCAGCGGGTCTCCTTCAGGGTTCAGGAAGGTGGTCAGCCGCGCCTTCTGGTACGGTTTCAGGCCGTAGTGCCAGGCCATGGGCATGGCCAGCGCCGCCAACAGCGCCACCAGGGCCACGTGCTTCAACCGGATGCCGGCCAACAATACGCCCATCATGACGATGGGCGCGTAAGTCAAAGAGGTGCCGAGATCGGGCTGCAACAGGACCAGCCCCATCGGGACCCCCGCCAGCAGACCAACCTTGACCAGGTCCCCAACTGCAACCTTGCTTTGGCGAGCCTCGCTAAAATACCTCGCCACCGCCAATATTATCACCAACTTGACGAATTCAGACACCTGAAAGTGGAAGCCGCCGGCCAACGGAATCCAGCGCCGCGATCCGAACACCTTGCGGCCCACCACCAGCACCATGGCCAGCAGAACGATGGAGACCAGGTACATGATCGGCACCTGTTCCATCAGCGTGTGGTAATCGATCATGGTCATCAGGAACATGAGCATGATCCCGGCCAGAATCCAGTAAATCTGCTTCTCGTGTGCTCCGGCGAACTTGGTGCGATACGTGGCGCTGTAAATCTCCATGACGCCCAGCGCGGCGATCAGCAACACCATCCCCAGCAGGAACCAGTCAAAGCCTTTGTATCGAAGGAAGTTGGACATGAGAAAACCAGGCTGTAGGCCGTAGGCTGTAGGCTGTAGGCTGTAGGAAACCCCACAGCCGGCAGCCCACAGCCTACAGCCCACAGCCTACGGCCGATTTTCCTCTCCGGCCAGCCGGGCGTACTCCTGGCGGCTGAAGCGAGCGCGCTTGTCCCAATACGTTTTGATCACCTCGCGAACGATGGGGGCCGCCAGGTAGCCGTGCTCGCCATGCTCGAACAAAACGGCCACAACGATCTCCGGGTTTCGCCGTGGAGCGGCGCCCACGAACCAGGCATTGTCTTTGAGTTGGCTGGAGCGGACGACCCTGGTCAGCTCCAAACTGGCCACCTGGGCCGACCCGGTCTTGCCGCCCACGTCGACGCCCTGGATGCGGGCGCGGCCGCCGGTGCCGCCCCCTTCGTTCACCACGCCCCACATGCCCAGCGTCACCTGCTCGACGGTATCATCCTTGAGTGGGAAGCGGCGCACCTCGTCCAGTTTCGCTTCCGGCCGCTCGGCCCGGACATCGGCGGGAAAGACCAAATGCGGGCGGCGGAACTCGCCGCCCGAGGCGATACCGCCGACGATGTAGGCCATCTGCAGCGGGGTGATGGCCACCGAGCCCTGCCCGATGGCCACCGAGATGGTCTCGCCGGCGTACCACTTGTCGCGGAACATCCGCCGCTTCCACTCCGGCGAGGGCATCACACCCTCTTCCTCGTGTGGCAGGTCGATGCCGGTCTTGTGGGCCATGCCCAGATGCTCGGCGTAGTACGCGAGCTTGTCGATGCCCAGGTGTTGTCCGGCGTTGTAAAAGAACACGTCGCAGGACTGCACGATGGCGCGGTGCAGGGCGATGCGGCCGTGGCCGCCCTTCTGCCAGCACTTGAAGTAGCGGCCGTAGAAGGTGGCGCCGCCCGCGCAGCTCACTGCGGTCTCCGGCGTCAGCACCCCTTCCTCCAGCCCGCCGGTGGCGTTGATGACCTTGAACACGGAGCCCGGGGCAAGCTGGGCCTGGATGGCGCGGTTCAGCAGCGGGTAGTCGGGGTTCTCGACCAGCTCTTTCCATTCCTGGCTGGTGATGCGGACCGCGAACTTGTTGGGGTCGTAGGTGGGCCGGCTGACCATGGCCAGCACCTCGCCGGTGTGCGGGTTCAGCGCCACCACGGCGCCATTCTTGCCGTCCATGGCCACCTCGGCCGCGGTCTGCAGGTCCAGGTCGATGGTCAGCCGGAGTTGCTTGCCCGCCGTGGCGGGCTTTTCCTCGAGCTTCTGCACCTCGCGCCCGCGGCTGTTCACCATGGCCCGCCGCATCCCGTCCTGCCCCATGAGGATGTCGTTGTACTGCCGCTCCAGGCCGCTCTTGCCGACGATGGCGCCGGGGTTGTACTGGGCGAACTCGGGGTTGTTCAGCTCCGAGTCGCTGACCTCGCCGACGTAGCCAATCACGTGCGCGGCGAACCCGTTGCGCGCGTACAGGCGGCGCTGCACCATGACGTGCTCCAGTTCCGGCAGGTCGTCGCGGTGCGCTTCCAGAAACGCCAGGTCGGCCGACGTGGCGTCTTCCTTGATGATGATGGGCTCGTATTTGGGCTCGCGGGCGAAGCGCCGCAGCCGCCCCTGCAACTCCTCGATGGGGATATCCAGGCCCTGGGAAATCGCCGGCAGGTTTTGCAGCAGTTGCCGGGTCTGCTCGCGCAGCAGCAGGATGCTGAACGAAGGATAATTGGAGACGATGACGCGGCCTTCGCGGTCGATGATGCGGCCCCGCGGCGCCAGCAGCGGCAGGCTCTTCACCCGGTTTTGCTCCGCCAACTCCGAGTAGTAATCGGGGTTCTGGATTTGCAGCCGCCAGAAACCGGTGGCCAGCAGCAGGAAGATCCCCAGCGTCAGGTACTGAACGAAGGCGATCTTGTACTGCGCGAACTTGGTGTCGCTGCCTTCCGGATAGCCGGTGAAGCGGTTCGGAGAAGACACGGTAAAGCCAACCTGCAGGAGGGGACGTACCCGCTACCGCCCCCTATTGTATCAGCAGTCGCGGCCGTTCAATTGCGGATTTCGGATTGCGGATTTCGGATTGCGGATTGCGAACCGGGAGCAGGCAGGCGCTGGAAATCCGCAATCCACAATCCGCAATCAGGTCTGGAAGGGATCGTAGCGAATGATGCCGCGGTAGCCCTCGGTGGCCTTTGACAGGCCTCTGGCCTGTCCACGGGCCGAAGGCCCCTCCCTGCCAGCGTCACCAGCAATCCCAGATGTGCCGCACTGCGGGCGGCAAGACAGGCCGGAGGCCGGCCACCACAACGGATGACACCGCCGGGTTTTGAGGTTTCATTTTGGAACCTCAAAAAGGACGCCAGCCGAGAGTCCATGGCCCACAGCCTGCAACCCGCCAGCCTACAGCCCACAGCCTAAATGACTCCGTTGCGGATGGCGTGCAGCACCGCTTCCAGGCGGGAATGGGCGCGGGTCTTGCGCAGGATGTTGCGGATGTGGTTGCGGACGGTGGCCGGGCTGATCTTCAGCTCGGCGGCGATCTGCTCGGTGCTGCGGCTCTGGCCGAGCAGGGTCAGGATCTTGCGCTCGCGGGGGGTGCAGTCGGGTCCCGGGGCCGGCGCCGGCTGCCGCCCGGCCCGCCCGGCCCGGATGCGGGCCAGCTTGCCGAGGTCTGCGACGACGCGCCGGGTCAGCAACTCCGTTTCCTTAATCCGCAATCCGAAATTCCAACAAGGACCCCAGTTTTCCGGCGCTTGGCCCAGATGGGCTATACTGGCTGATTCACCTGGGCCATTGCCGCATTAGCGCCGAACCGGTACCTTATCGCATTTGGAGCCGGTTCTGCGACGCCTTAGATTGGGCGGCTGACGGCTGGCGGCCGGCAGTGTAATCAATTGGCGGGCAGCGACGCTTTACATGTAGGGGCGCCGCTTGCCGCGCCCCTTGGGGTTTTCGAGGCCATGGGGTGGAGGCTGCAGGAGCCCACAGCCTACGGCCGACAGCCGATTACCGAACACACGATGAGCATTAACTTAGGCCTGGATATCGGGAGCGTCAGCCTGAAGCTGGCCGCTATCGGGGGGGCGGAGGACGTGCCGCTGCTGAGCGAACTGACGCGCCAGCGCCGGGCGTTCCGCGACGTGAGCCAGGAGGCGGCGGCCCTCGGCGGCCCCGTCGTCATTTCCGAATACCGGCGCATCCTGGGCAGCCCCATCCAGGCGGTTTTCGACCTGCTCCGCGAGTTCCACGAGATGGTCCCGGAAAACCTGGTGGAAGGCATCCGGGTGACCGGCAGCGGCAGCCGGCTGATCGCGCGCCTGCTGGGCATCTACTTCGAGAACGAGTTCAAGGCCGTGGCCCGGGCCAGCGCCACGCTCTACCCGGAGGTCCGCACCATTTTCGAGATGGGCGGCGAGAACTCGAAGTACCTGCGGCTGGACTCCACCGAAGGGGCCACGCGGCTGGGCATCGCCGATTACTCGACCAGCGGCGAATGCGCCGCCGGCACCGGCTCGTTCATCGATCAGCAGGCCTCGCGCATGGAATACGACGTGGAGCAGGTGGGCGCGCTGGCCAGCTCGGCCGGCTGCGCGGCGCGCATCGCCGGCCGCTGCGCGGTGTTCGCCAAAACCGACATGATCCACGCCCAGCAGAAGGGCTACACCCCGCCGCAAATCCTCAATGGCCTCTGCCTGGCCGTGGCCCGGAACTTCAAGAGCGCGGTGGTGAAGGGCAAGCCGGTGAGGCCGCCGGTGGCCTTCATCGGCGCCGTTTCGCAGAACACGGCGGTGGTGCAAGCGCTGCGGGAGCTCTTCAAGCTGCAGGACGGCCAGCTCTTCGTTCCGCCGCTGCACGCCTGGTTTGGGGCCATCGGCGCGGCCCTGCTGGAGCGGCAGGACCGCCGCAAGCGCAGCTACAAGAGCATCCACCAACTCCAGCAGCACGCCCCGGACAAGAAACTGCCGGGCGCCGATCCGCTCTCGCTTCAGAACGTGCTGCTGCTGCGCGACCGCGTGAAGCCCTGCTACCTGCCCGACGACGGCTCGATCGTGGACGCCTACCTGGGCATCGATGTCGGCTCGGTCTCCACCAACCTGGCGCTGATCGACGAGAGCGGCGGCCTGTTGCACGAGATCTACCTGCGCACCGTAGGCAAGCCCATCGAGGTGGTTTCCAATGGGCTGAAGGAGATCGAGGGCCTGTTCGCCAGCCGCGTCCGGATTCTGGGCGTGGGCACCACCGGGTCGGGGCGCGAGCTGATCGGCGAGCTGGTCGGCGCCGACACCGTCAACGACGAAATCACCGCCCACAAGACCGGCGCCATGTACGTCAGCGAACGGCTGGTGGGCGAGATGGTGGACACCATCTTCGAGATCGGCGGCCAGGATTCGAAATTCATCTCCATCGACAACGGCGTGGTGGTGGATTTCGCCATGAACGAGGCCTGCGCCGCCGGCACCGGCTCCTTTCTGGAAGAGCAGGCCGAGAAGCTGGGGGTCAACATCAAGGACGAGTTCGCCGGCCTGGCGCTTAAGGCCGAGCACCCCACCCGGCTGGGTGAGCGCTGCACGGTGTTCATGGAGCGCGACGTCACCGGCGTCATGCACCGCGGCGGCGCCAGCAAGCAGGACACGCTGGCCGGCCTGTCCTACTCCATCGTGCTGAACTACCTGAACCGCGTGGTGCGCGGCCGCAAGATCGGCGAGGTGATCTTCTTCCAGGGCGGCACGGCCTACAACGACGCGGTGGCCGCCGCCTTCTCGCAGGTGCTGGGCAAGCGCATCATCGTGCCGCCGCACAACGGCGTGATCGGCGCCATCGGCATGGCCTTGATCGCCCGGGAGCGCTACCATGCCACCGGGCAGGCCTCGCGCTTCTACGGCTACGACCTGTCGCGCGTGCGCTTCACCATCCGCGAGTTCGTGTGCAAGGACCCCGCCTGCTCGAACGTCTGCGACATGAAAGAGGTCACCATCGAGGGCCGCAAGACGTACTGGGGCGACCAGTGCTCCTGGAAGTTCCGCAAGCCCACGCGGACCGACCGCCAGCCGGTGATCGACGACCTGTTCGAGCTTCGCAGAAAACTGCTGGAGGAGTTCTGTGCGCCGCAAGCGGCCGGTGCGACTGCCGAGGCAAGCACCAACGGCGGCCCGACGATCGGCGTGCCGCGCACCATGTTCTTTTTCGACCGCTTCCCGTTCTGGGCCACCTACCTGCGGGAGGCGGGCCTCAGCATGGTGCTGTCGGACCAGACAGGCAAGCCCATCTCCGACGCGGGCCTGGAGCTGGCGGTGGCCGAGCCGTGCTACCCGGTGCAGCTTGCGCACGGCCACGTCCACGACCTGTTGCACAGGAAGGGCGCCGATCACGTGCTGGTGCCCAACGCCCTGGACGAGGAGGCGCCGGCCTGGCAGACGGTGTCCGCCCACCTCTGCCCCTGGAACCAGACGCTGCCCTTCGTCATGCGCATGGCGCCGGGCTTCGAGGGTCAGGAGAGCAAGTTCCTGCTGCCCACCGTGCACTTCCAGCTCGGCCGCGAGCAGGTGAAGCGGGAGATGGCGGCGGCGTTCGCCGCCTTCGGCATCGCGCGCCGGCGTAGCGGCCGGGCCGTCGATGCCGCCTATGCCGCCCAGGCCGGCTTCCGCGACAAGCTGAAGGCGGCCGGCCGCCAGGCGCTGGCCGCGCTGGAGCGCTCCGGCGAGCCGGGCGTGGTGGTGGTGGGCCGCGGCTACAACGTCTACGACCTGCACGCCAACTGTCACGTGCCCCGCAAGCTCCGCGAGACCTACGGCGTGAACGTGGTGCCCTGGGACTTCCTGCCCGTCGAGGATGAGGACATCCGCCAGACCAATCCCAACATGTTCTGGAGCTCGGGGCAGCGTATCCTGGCCGCCGGCCGCCTGGTGGCGCGCACGCCCGGCCTGCACATCATCTTCATCACCAACTTCAAGTGCGGCCCCGACTCCTTTATCAAGCACTTCCTGCGCCTGGCGACCGGCTCTCCCTTCCTGACGTTGCAGTTCGACGGCCACGGCAATGACGCCGGCTACATGACCCGCTGCGAGGCCTATCTGGATAGTAAAGGAATCCTGCGATGCTACGGACAGCCGAAAAGGCCCTGATGAGGTTTCTGGTGGCGGCCGGGCGGCGCGGCAAGAAGGGAAGCTCGCTGCGCGGGAGGAAGGTCTGGATCCCGCGCATGCCCTACGGCAGCTCGAAGCTGTTTGCCGCGGCCTTCCGTTCCGTCGGGCTGGAGGCCGAGTGTACGCCGCCCTCCGACGCGCGCACCGTGGAGCTGGGCGCCAAGTACACTTGCGGCGACGAGTGCTATCCGACCAAGGTCACGCTGGGCGACTTTCTGAGCGTCCTGGAGCGGCCCGGCACCGACCCCGACCGCATCGCCTTCTTCATGCCCACGGCCGAGGGCCCCTGCCGCTTCGGCCAGTACGCCCCTTACATGCGCAGCGTGCTCGACGAGATCGGCTTCAACAACGTGCCCATCATCTCGCCCAGCAGCGAGACCGGTTACACCGAGCTGGGCGACATGGCCACGGAGTTCGTCATGACCGGCTGGCGCATGCTGGTTTCCGGCGACATCCTGATGAAGCTGCTGCACAAGACGCGCCCGTACGAGTCGGCGGCGGGCGCCGCCGACCAGGCTTTCGAGGAGTCGCTCGACGACCTGTCGAAGGTGATCGAAAGCCGCTACCGCACCCCCGAGGGGCAACTGGAGGCCCTGGCCGCCGGCGTGGTCCGGGCCCGCGACCGCTTCCGCGCTGTCCCGGCCCGCTACCACCGCGGCCTGCCGCTGATCGGGGTGGTGGGCGAAATCTTCTGCCGCCTGAATACCTACGCCAACGACGAGATCGTGCGGCGGCTGGAGGAATACGGCGCCGAGTGCTGGATGAGCGACATCGGCGAGTGGGTCTGGTACACCAATTCCGAGCAGCTCCGCCTGCTGAAGCTCCGCCGCCAGACCGTGTCCCTGACCACGGGCGCGGCCCTGCTGCGCCAGAGCATCCAGCGCCACGACGAGCACGC
>Ga0315293_10006454_pt1 | contig 10976 bp, 5 predicted proteins | sample YL17G13_20_MG_FD_203071 | JGI IMG/M metagenome (GOLD analysis project Ga0315293, IMG submission 203071) | Sediment microbial communities from Yellowstone Lake, YNP, Wyoming, USA - YL17G13_20 | ecosystem: Environmental > Aquatic > Freshwater > Lake > Sediment | place: USA: Wyoming | collected... | reverse complement strand
TCAGCTTCGTCGCATATCCGGAGAGGATTAGACCCAGGCGCTTTGAGAATTCCTCATCCTGGACGACCGGGAGCGCTCGCGCCGCGGCCCAGCCCACTTCCTCCACCTGGGCCTCGATAACGGGGAGCAGGATCTTGAGACGCTCTGCGAAGCGCGCTTCATGCGTCGTGATCAAGAGTTCCGCGGTGGCAAGAACCTCCTGAGTATCCGCCCGCTCCGGAACATAGGGATTGGGCTGCCGGACGGGCGGGTGATCCTGCTCGTATTCCCAGGCTTTGACGGCCGTCGCGAGGCACTCCCGGGCGAGGGGGTCATCGAAGCCCCGGAGCACCCGGCCGGAGGCGGCCAGCGCCGCGACGGCGCTGTATTCCATGCCGGAGTCGCGATTGGTGAAGGCGTAGCGGTCGTCACGGCGTCCCGAGCGATCGCCCTTGACCTCATCGATCCCGAGGGAAGGATTAAAAATGCGGCTATCAGTCAAAGTCGAGGGTTCGCCCAAGGTTCCGTACTGCTCCAGAGATGGGTCCGAGATCCCGGCGAAGCTGTGTCCGGCGACGCGATACCCGGTCAGGAGATTTTCCACACCGTGCACGACCTGTTGAAGGATGTCTGGTTTTCCGTCAGGAACGTGGAGGACCACGTTCCGCCGCCCGGAATCGACGGTTGTCTGATCGGTATCGAGGCCGAAGGTTTCACGGCTCAACGCAAGCAGCATGGTGGCCCGGGCCTGGGCCCCGGCGGCGAGATCGTGGTCGGCGGCGTCGTGCCATCCGCCCATGTTGAGGCCCGGGATATATTGGTCCGCGGCAAGCGGCGTTTCCGTGACGGGACCCTGCTTATACCCCTCGATGAAGGCCAAATCGAGGTTCGGAGGAGCCTGGAGCGCGTCATCCAGATGGCAGGCCCCATGCCAGATCCGGCCGCGATCGATGACGCGCACGTGGCACATCTGGACCGGCAGGAACGTTTCCAGCGTCGGCTGCCAGACGTCCCGGCGATAGATCTCGGGAGCAATGCGGAAGGGCGAGGTCTGGGCATCCCCGTAGCGGATCACATAGATGCCCGGTTCGCGGACGGCCGTGAAATCGAAAAGGGCATAGTCGTACCGGAGGAAACGCCCCCAGCCGACAAGCGGGCGCTTGAGAACGGGCACAGGGCCCTTTTCCGGGTCCACTTTAAGAAGCGTGACCTCGCCCAGGGAAGTCGTGCGGGGATCGAGTTCGATGACGGCGCGCTTATCCTGTTGGGGATGGTAGCCGACCTGCGAGATCCCGATGACCGGGGGGCGCCGCCAGCCGATCACGGCGTTCGGGGTGATCTTCCATCGCACCGCGCCCGTCGTGGCGCCGGCAGGAATGATCGAACGCACCAGGAACCAGCCGTGGCTCTGTGTGCTGCGTCCATCGATGAACCGCAGATCGCCCGAGAGGGATTCTATAGCTAGGCGGCGCAGGGGGTCCTCCGCTGCGGCCACGAATATGGGGCCTTCGGCCAGCACGGCAGGGCGCATGACGGGCCCATCCTTCTCGCAGGGGCCGTTGCCCTGGCGGGAGAAGACCCCGTCGGTATGGCCCAAATGATAGGACTTGCCGAAATAGGCCGTGGGGAATAACTCCAGGTTGAAACCCGCCCGGCCCAGGAACTCCGCGGGCAGGGGGCGGGCGAGGTCCACCGTCACGCAAAAGGCGTCGCCGTCCGGCTCGACCCTGACCCGATATTCGATCCTTTCTTTTTCGAAGCAGAGCGGCACTTCCGCGCGATTCGCCGCCCGGTTGACGAGGCGCTTTCCGGCGATCGGAAGCTCCCCCCACTGGCCCGGCGCGGGTTCGAGGCGCACATCGCCAACGGCGGCGACCCGCTCGCCGTGCTGGATGATCTCGATCCCGCCCTGCTTGCCTTCCGGATAGGTATCGTGGAACACCAAGACCGAAAGCCCTGGCTTTTCAAAGTACTCCTGGTCGTTGAGGACCCAGTCCGAAACGGGTTTGATGGCCTTTTCTTGCTGTGCTTCAGCCGAGGAGACGGCGGAAGTCGGTAGCACGGCAAGGATGCTCGTCATAGCTAGAGTTGCGATCGGAGTTTTCATGGGCGGACTCCTGCGCGGAAACGCATTGAAGGATAGGGATTTTCACTCCGGAAGTATATTGCCGGCCGATCAACTCTGTCAATTTTAAAATGGGGACACGATACGAGTTTCCGAATTAAGATTCTTTACATAATTTCCAGGGGAAATTCTCGAAATTCGGAAATTGGTATTGTGTCCCCAATTTTACAGTGTCCCCAATTTTACAATTTTATCTAGGACGCGTCAGTGGCTGGAGCGGATGGGAAGGGTATGCCGGATTGACACTGGCCTCGAAAATGAATAACCTATGGCCATTCAAGCATAGGGAGAACAGGGCGGATGAAGTGCCCAAAGTGTCAGCAGGAAAATTCTGAGACGAAACAGTTCTGTGCGGACTGTGGGACTCGATTGACTCCGGCCGGAGCGCCCCAGGCTTCTTTTACCAAGACGTTCGAAATGACGGCCGACGAGCTCACCCGGGGGACGGTATTCGCCGGCCGGTACGAGATCATCGAGGAGCTCGGGGCCGGGGGGATGGGCAAGGTCTACCGGGCCTTCGATAAGAAACTCGAAGAGGAAGTCGCCCTCAAGCTCATCAAGCCCGAAATCGCCGCTGACAAGAGGACGGTCGAGCGGTTCCAAAACGAGATCAAGGTCGCCCGCAAAATCAGTCATAAGAACGTCTGCCGGACGCATGACCTCCATGAGGATGGCCGGACGCTCTACCTGACGATGGAGTATGTCCGGGGCGAGGATTTGAAAAGCTTCATTAAACGATCTAAGGTCCTCTCCACTGGCACTTCAGTCTTCATCGCCCGCCAGGTGGCGGAAGGGCTGGCCGACGCCCACAAGTTGGGGATCGTGCATCGCGACCTCAAGCCCGGGAACATCATGATCGACAAGGAAGGCCAGGCCAAGATCATGGACTTCGGGATCGCCCGGGCGATGAGGGAGAAAGGGATCACGGGCGAGGGAGTGATTATCGGAACCCCGGAGTACATGAGCCCCGAGCAAGTGGAAGGAAAGCCGACGGACCAGCGCTCGGATATCTACGCCTTGGGTATTATTCTCTTCGAGATGGTGACGGGAAGTGTGCCGTTCGAGGGCGATACGCCGTTCACCGTCGGCGTTAAACAGAAGAGCGAAACCCCAAAAGATCCCAGGGGGTTGAATGCCCAGATTCCCCAGGACCTGAGCCGCCTGATCCTCTGCTGCTTGGAGAAAGACAAAGAGAAGCGCTATCAGAGCGCTGATGAGCTGAGGATCGACCTTGATAGAATCGAGAGAGGCATCCCGACAGCAGAACGTCTCATCCCCAAGAGGAAGACGGCCACGGCAAAGCCGATCACCTTGACCATCAGCCGGAAGAAGCTGTTTGTTCCCGTCTCTATATTCATAGTTCTCGTCATCGCGGGCATGATTCTTTGGCGGCTGCTCCCCACGAAAAAACTCGCTCCCCTGCCTTCCCTTTCCCGGAAACCTTCCCTGGCCGTCCTCCCCTTTGAAAACTACTCGGGCGACGTCAGCCTCGAGAACTGGCGCTATGGTTTTCCGGAGCTCCTCATCACCGGCCTCTCCTCATCCAAATACCTCAAGGTGCTGCGGCAGGACGAAGTGAACGGCGTGCTCAAGAAACTGAACCTCACCGAGGGGAAAGCCCTGACTTCCGACAACATCAAAAAGATCGCCCAGGAAGCCGAAGTGAGCAGCCTCCTGAAGGCGAGTTTCGTCAAAGCTGGCCCGAACCTGATCATCACAGCCGCTCTGGTCAGCGGCCAAACCGGCGAAACGCAAGCCACGCTCTCCATGAAAGCCCAAAGCATAGATAATATCTTAGGCGGGGGGCTGGATGGCCTCGTCAAGGAGATCAAGCAGGGGCTGAACATCACCGAGGAGCAGATGGCCTCGGACATCGACGTCGAGATCGGCAAAGTGATGACCCGGAACCCCGAAGCCCTGAAATACTATGTCGAGGGCGAAAGATTTCATCTGGATTTGAAATACGAAGAGGCCGTCGTGTCTTTAATAAAAGCCGTGGAGCTCGACCCCGAGTTTGCCATGGCATACAGATTACTCGGGGCCATCTATGAGAACTGGGAACAACATGCCAAGAGCAGGGAAAACTACGAGAAGGCCTTCCGGCTCAAAGACCGGATGCCGCCGCGGGAATACTACATTCTTCAGGGCAGTTATTACGGTCAGTCCGAAACGACCTATCCCAAGGCGATCGAGATGTACAAGAAAGTTCTGGAGCTTTACCCGGACGATTATCTCGGGAATCACATGCTTGCTCTTTCCTATGGCGATTTAGGCGAATTCAATCTGGCGATCGAGCAATACCTAAAAATATTAAAGAGGAGGCCGAGGGATCTAATAATATTTACTAATGTTGCTACTTTTTATTCTTGGCTTGGGGATAAAGAAAAAGCAACACAGGTCCTTGAGGAATTTGTCGCCGCGAACCCGGGGAGCGCTCAAGGGATTGAATTTCTGAGTGCTTTTTATATCCTCCAGAGGCGATTCGACCTCGCTCTTCAGGAACTGGACCGGGCGATCACCCTCGATCCAGAAGGAAAACTCTGGTACACTTCATGGAAAGGCGATGTTTTCTATTTCAAAGATGAGCTCGAAGAAGCCTCAAAGATATACCAGATATGTCTGGAAGGGGCAAGAGATGACTTTGAAAAACGTACTTCCGTTTTCGGCCTTAATACCATAGATATCTTGAAGGGAAAATCCGAACAAGCCCTGAAGCGACTGGAATCCAACCAGAGGCTGTTTGAAAAGCTAGACCAGCGCGATTTGCATAATCGAAAAGGCCTAATATACTTAAAAATTCAGAAGCCCGAAGCGGCGCTTGAAGAATTCAAGAAGGCCAATGCCCTCGTCCCGGAGAGCGAAGTTGGGGACAGGCGAGAACAGCTATTTTTGGAAGCTGTCGCTCAACTGGAAATAGGCGACCTTCAGGAAGCTGAAAAGCTTACCGGGAAGCTCGATCGCTTGACTCCTGAGATCATGAAGAAAAGTTGGGAGCATCTTATTTCCTATCTTCGGGGGAGGCTGGGATTTGCCAGGAAGAACTTCCCTGAAGCTGTCAAGGACCTCGGCGAGGCCACAATTCTATACCGGGGAGAAAGTCCGTATTCCAAGTTATCAGCTTCATCTAAAGATGCGCTTTATCCTTACAGTTTGGCTTCAGCCTGCTTCGAGGTGGGAGATATCGACGGGGCCATCAAGCACTACGAAAAGATCGGCCTCTTGACCCTCGGCCGGTATAATGGGGGAGATCTCTACGCCAGGAGTTTCTATAACCTGGGCAAGATCTACGAGCAGAAAGGTTTAAAGAGCAAGGCAGCCGAGAACTACGAAAAATTCATCAGCCTCTGGAAAGACTGTGAGCCCCGGTTCCGTCCGCTCGTTGAAGACGCCCGCCAACGGCTTGAGGCAGCGAGCCGTTGAGCGATGGACCTTGCCTTCAAAATTAACTTGACATATTAAATATTAAGGGTGATAATAAGGCCATGAAACCGCGCGCTCTGAGCCGCGTGATTCGAAAAGCCCTCCGGACGTTTCCGGCGATTGTCGTGACCGGGCCGCGTCAGTCGGGCAAAACGACGCTGCTGAAGACGATGTTCGCGGATTCCCATGCCTTCGTCACGCTCGAGGATCCCGATGTCCGCATTCGGGCCAAAGAGGACCCCCTTCAGTTTCTTGCCCGATACAAGCCTCCCGTCATAATCGATGAAATCCAGTATGTGCCGGAATTGCTATCCTACATCAAGACCCGGATCGACGAGAACCGGAAGCCAGGCCAGTGGCTGTTCACCGGGTCCCAGCATTTCGGGCTGATGCAGGGCATCAGCCAATCGCTGGCGGGCAGGGCCGCCGTGTTATCGCTTCTTCCATTTTCGTTGGCGGAAAGAACCGGCAAGGGAGATACGGCGTTGGCGATGGGGGATTGGATCAAGAAGCTCCGGACACTCTCGCCGATCGATTTAAGGATCTCCCTAAGCGATGTTCTCCTGAGGGGAAGTTATCCGGAGATCGCCAGCAGAAGATCTGTCGACCGGCAGCTTTGGTGCGGCTCCTACATCGCCACATTCTTGGAACGAGATGTTCGAAACCTCGCCCAGATCGGAGATTTGAGCCAGTTCGAGAGGTTCCTCAGGCTATGCGCCGTTCGTACCGGTCAGCTCCTCAATCTGTCCGACTTGGCTCGAGACATCGGCGTGAGCGTCCCCACGGCAAAAAGGTGGCTATCCGTCCTGGAAGCCGGATACCAGGTCTTTCTTCTCTACCCCTTTTATCAGAGCCTGGGGAAACGCCTCGTTAAAAGCCCGAAAATGTATTTCAATGATACGGCCCTGGCGACCTATCTCTTGGGCCTCCACGACAAGGATTCGCTTCTCAATAGCCCCACTTTTGGGCACCTCTTCGAGACCCTGGTCGTCACGGACATGCTGAAGAGGTTCTTGCATGGCGGCGAAATGCCGTCGATGTATTATCTCCGGACGCGGGACGGACTGGAAATCGACCTGGTCCTCGAGCTTGGGCAAAAGCTTTCCCTTTTCGAGATCAAGAGCACGATGACAGTCTGGCCCAAGCACGCCGATTCTCTGGGACGCCTTATCAGCGGGCTGAAATCCCCGGTCCAAACGGCTGGCGTCATTTCGCGGGCAGCAAGCGGATTCCCATTGAAGAAGGGCATCTATCACTATAACTGGAAGGACATCCTTGGAGCCTGAATCATCTGGGCGGGAAAAGATACGATGAATCCATCGCCGTCCTCGGCCGGGGACTCAAGTTAAGAAGCCCCTTGGTGACGCCTTATCTTCGACGCCCGGCCTTGTTTTTTGATCGCGGCCGGATGAAAATATTGGCACGAATCAATCGTGGCATAGGAGGCGAAAGATGAGAGCCGAGTCCGTTCCGAAAAGCCGAAGGGCTATGAGCCTTCTGGGCGCCGGGCTCATCCTGGGAGTCGTGTCGCTTTCGTTAGCACTGGCTCAGACGAAGGTCGGCGACGTCTCGATTGGGACGAAATTAGTTTTTAAATCCAACCATATCGGGGGCGAGATTCCGGTCCGCATCCATCTTCCCTCGGATTACGCGAAAGGCGAGTCCCGTTACCCCGTTCTCTATCTCCTCGAAATCGCCGACGATTTTGTCTTTGCCTCCGCCTCGGCCGATTTTCTGGCCCAATGCGGGCGCATTCCCGGCCTCATTGTCGTTTCGATCGACGTCGACAAGTTAGTGGGTCCGCCGCAGGGCATGATCGCTTTCCTGGAAGAGGACCTCTTTGCTTATGTAGACAAAACATTTCGGACCGAACCCCGGAGAGTCCTTTACGGACACAGCGGCCGGTCATTCGCGGCCTTGTTCATCCTTCTGAACAGGCCCGAGATGTTCGAGGGGTATATCTGCCCCGGGCTGGGCTTGAGCTGGCCCCTGGAGCAGGGGCGCATGGATTTTTCGGCCATGGCGGAAGATCGACTGGCCAAGCTGAAGACACTCCCGAAGTCATTCGTCTTCAGCCTCGGGGATGAGGAGAAGTTTTTTGCCGGTGTCGAACGATTTATGTCTGTTTTGAAAGCCAAGGCCCCCGCCGATCTGCGCTGGACGTATCTCCAGATGCCCGGGGATGACCACAACTCGACCAAATTGAAAACTCTTTATCAAGGGCTGGAATTCGTCTTCAAGGCCCGCTAAATCAAGGGAAAAACCTAAATTTGTTTGATTTTCCGGAAGAGGACGTTCCAGGCATCCAGGAGCGAGAAGCGCAATTCCCCTATCTTTCCGTCCGGTCCCCTGGCGAAATAAAATTTTGCGGACGATTCACGGCCGGCGAACATGTTCTCGGCCATCGGGACGAGGACGAGGTCGCCGCGTCTGGGGAATTTCGCAATTAGGCCTTTTTCGTCCTTCCGAATTTCAAGCACGACGTCCAGTTCGTCGCTTTGGAAACGCCCGGTGTATTCGGAAAGATCCGGCGTCGTTCCGGGACTTTCCGGGAGTCTTTCTGCCCGAAGAAAGACGGCTCCCTGGATATGGGTCATCCGGTCGATTTTCCCTTCGGCGGCGCGATGGAACCGGATCTTGGCGTCGGTGATTCGATACGCGAACACGTCCTCTGATTCGGGAAAGATCTCCCAGGGCTGATCGCCGCTCGCTTGGGCGAATAGCCGGTTGTCCATGCGGCTAACGACAATTGTCTGCTCGCCTCTCAGCCAATATCGCCCCGTATAAGCGTCAAGAACGCCTGGGTTCAATTTAATCCCCGGGCCGGCCGCAGGGGCGGGAGGAAACCGGCCCTCGAGCTCGATATCGATGATCCGGCGCGTAATGGCCGACGGAACGATGGCTGAATGATTCGCCAGAACGGCAACGGCGAAACGCCGCTCCGGACAATAGACCATCTCCGACTGGAACGTGGCCCAGCGGCCGCTATGGGCAAAGATCGGCAGTCCTTTGTAGTCGCCCGGGATGAATCCGGCCGCATAGGGGACTTCGCTTCCGTCGGAAAGCTTGCCCCGCTCAAAGAGGGCGCTCCAAAATTGAGGCGACTCGCCCGGATGATTCTGGAGCGCGGCCAGCCAAAGGCCCATGTCATCGGCCGAGATGAAAAGGGAGCCCGGGCCCGGCGTCGCCGCGTTGTTCGGGACCGGCGAATAGCGGCCGTCCCGGGTCCGCTCGTAGGATTGGGCCGATTCCGGAAAGACGGCCCCGATGTCGTCTCGAAAAACCGCGGTCGCCATTCCCAGCGGCGCGAAGATCTCGGCCCGGGTCCACTCCTTGAAGCTCCGGCCTGCGGCGCGCGCGGCGATTTCGGCCAGGAGGATGTAGCCGGCGTTGCAGTAGGCGAACTCCGTTCCCGGGTCGAAATGGAGCTCCCGCTGCCTGAAAAGGATCTTCAGGATCATCGGCGAAGTGAAGACATCATCCATCCGGCCGTCCGACATCTGGACGAGCCCGCCCCAATCCCGAAGACCGCTCGTGTGATGAAGCAGGTGACGGACCGTGACGCGCCGGCCGAAGTCCGGGAATTCCGGCAGGTGCTTACGGACATCGTCATCGAGAGAAAGCCTGCCTTGGGCCTGGAGCTTGAGAACCGCGAACGCGGTGAACGATTTGGCCAGCGACGCCGGGTCGAAAAGCGTCTTGGGTGTGATCGGGACCCGGCGTTCCAGGTCGGCGCATCCGTATCCTTTGACCAGGACCACCCGGCCGTCCCGGACGACAACCACGGCCGCCCCCGGGACGTTGGGCTTGTTCCAGGACATGAAGATCCGGTCGACTTTCGCTTCGAAATCGGACGGCGGGGCCGGGACTTGTGTTGACGGGAAAGCGCCAATCCCGAGGAGAAGCATTGCGATGATCGCGGGCATGATCGGCCTCCGCTGCCATTTCTTGAATTGATTTAATATTTTAGTGTACCATCGGGCAATAAACAAGGGAGGAACGAACATGGACATCAGCAAAGCGAATTTCCTCGGCTCGATTGTTTCGTTGTTTATTTTGATCATCAGCTGTTTGATTTTCATATCCAGACTGTATGGGCAGCGGGCTTTGGAATATTGGCTGGGCATTCTGTTCCTGCTCACGGCAATCCCTCTTGTCTATCTGTTATTGACCGCCAATCAATTTCGAAGGCCGATGCTTTACTCCATCCAAATTGTAATGATGATGGCATTTTTGATGATCGAATTATTTCTTGACTACATCCTTAAAATCAATTTTAGAAATATTAAATGGATGACAATCATTTATGTGATGTTTTTTTTCGGCGGGACAGGCGGGATGATCGGGATTGCGTCTCGATCGGGCAAACCATGGACAATATCCGCAATTCTGATGTTCACGATAATGACGATCTTAGCATTTGTTCAAAGGGCAATTACGGGAATGTAATTGGGGACACGATACGAGTTTCCGAATTAAGATTCTTTACATAATTTCCAGGGGGGATTCTCGAAATTCGGAAATTGGTATTGTGTCCCCAATTTATCGACGATGCGGGCGCTGCCGGAAGGGAAGGGATATCGGCGGAGGGCCCGCAAAGAAACCCAGCGCCGTCTTTTGGGATCGGTTTTCGGGTCTGATTTAAGGCGGCATTCATAGGCGTGCAGCTTGACCTGGAACCGGGTGTAAGCGTGGCGGACGGTGATGAGCGGACGCGCGGCCGCGACCTCGACTCCCAGCTCTTCCCGGAGCTCGCGGCGAAGGGCTTCCATGAGGGTCTCCCCGGGCTCTCTTTTTCCTCCCGGGAATTCCCAGAGGTCCGCCAGCAGGCCTGAGGAAGGCCGCTTCTGAATGAGGTATTTCCCGTCCTTGCAGATGATGCCGACGACCGCCTCGATGTTCGTTACGCTTCTCTTTTTAGGACTGGGAATGACCTCCTGCTCGCCGGCCTCATAAGCCCGGCAAAAGCTGCTGACGGGGCAAAGGAGGCACAAAGGGCTTCGGGGCCTGCAGACGAGCGCGCCAAGCTCCATCATCGCCTGGTTGAAGAGCCCGGGCTTTTTCCGCGGGATCCAACCGAGAAGACGTTCCATGAGAAGCTTGTCCTTTTTGGCATCGGGTTCTCCAGATATCCTGGCGAGCCGCATCACGACGCGCCGGACGTTGGCGTCGAGCACGGGGTAGGGTAGGTCAAAGACAAGACTCAGGACTGCGGCTGTGGTGTAGGGACCGAAGCCGGGAAGCTTCCGGAGCTCTTCATATCGACTGGGGAAACGGCCGTCATATCGCTTGATAAGGACCTGAGCCGCTTGTCTCATGTTTCGTGCCCGGGCATAATAACCGAGCCCCTGCCAGGCCTTGAGGACTTTCTTGAGGGGCGATTGGGCCAGAGATCCGAGGTCGGGAAAGAGCGCCAGCCATCTTTCATAGTAGGGGATGACGGTTTGGACCG
>Ga0315293_10006453_pt1 | contig 10978 bp, 7 predicted proteins | sample YL17G13_20_MG_FD_203071 | JGI IMG/M metagenome (GOLD analysis project Ga0315293, IMG submission 203071) | Sediment microbial communities from Yellowstone Lake, YNP, Wyoming, USA - YL17G13_20 | ecosystem: Environmental > Aquatic > Freshwater > Lake > Sediment | place: USA: Wyoming | collected... | reverse complement strand
TCCCTATCGTAAACGTCCTCACACCACTCCCAAACATTCCCGTGCATGTCAAGCAACCCAAAATTGTTTGCCTTATACGGTCCCACCGGGACCGTAAACTCGTGACCATCTTTCACGTTGTCTGTGTTGCCAACGGCTGACAGATTCTCAGGATTATTGCCGTTCGAATACATCGTCGTTGAGCCGGCCCGGCAGCTGTATTCCCATTCCGCTTTTGTCGGCCCTCTTTCCTGTTCAGCCACAGGACGAACTTCTGAGCATCATTCCATGACACGTTCACCACCGGATGCTCGTCGGATTGAGGAAAACCACAACTCCGGCACGTGTACTCGGGCTCCTGGGACCACTCTCCATTTTTATCAATTCCGAAGCCGCCCTTGCCATCGGATTCGCATTCTGTCTTATAACGGGTGTCTGTCACAAACGCCGCGAACTGCCCGCGAGTGAACTCGTGAACTCCCAGATAAAACGGTTGCGTGATTCGCACCCGATGCGGCTTTTCATCACCTTCCGAACCCGCTTCATCTTCCGGAGAACCCATCGGAAAATCTCCCGGCGGAATCAGCGCGAATTTCATGCCCACGCTGTTGTTTTCCACGACCATGCTCTCCAGCAAGTCCGCCCAATACGGTTGCCTCTCGCCGGCTGCCGCACCGATGTTGTCGCCTCCATCGATAAACATTTTCTCGCGTTGCGCCAATGTCCCGACGACATCGGCTCCCAAACCTTCGCTGGCCCACGTGAGCACTTGGGGTTTGTGGATGATTTGGGCGGCCTCTTCCTGCGACTGAACCAGACGCGTAAACGTGGTACCGTCGGGATTCGTAAACGTCAGGGGCTTCGCAGAATCAGACATAGGGGATTACAAAACAACCCGGTGGCGGACGGCTAAAAACATCGCACGACAGTATTTCACAATCCACCTGAACGGCGGGCAATAGCAAACCGACGAGTATACCAATGATCGCAACCACCACGAGCAATTCGATCAATGTAAACCCAAGTTGACGTTGCAGGTTTGCTAGCTGGCGAGTTTTTCGGGTCATGTTCCTGCCCCTGAGAAAGCCTGACGATTCATGCTCTGAGCGCCTAACGACCCAGCTCAGCAGCGGCGGGGCACCGGTGAGCTGTGGTCACGATAAACGAATCATGCCCCGCCGTCTGCTGCAGCGCCTAGTTCGGCCGGCGCGCTCCGACGGGCACAGTCCCACGTCACTGTTTGAAAGTCGGTGCGACTTCGTGCGTGCGAGCGCCGAGCTGGAGTTCGATGGCGGCGAGCATCTGTGCAACCGCGACACTTGACTTCGGCCGAAGGCTCGGATCCTTCCGCAACAACTGCATGATCAAGTCGGACAAGGCGGTGGGAATTTTGGCTGAGATCTGTTCGGGCGGCTGCGGATCGTGAGTGGCCAAGGCCATGAGCGTGCTCAAGACATTTGTGCCCTTATAAGGAAGCTCGTCCGTGCACAAGAAGTAAAGTACGCAGCCCAAACTGAACAGGTCCGCGTGATCGTCAATCGCCTCACCGCGGGCTTGTTCGGGAGCCATGAAAGCCGGGGTGCCGAGGATCGTACCCGCCTGACTGATCTGCCGCGATCCGGCGGCCACGCGGGCGAGCCCGAAATCCAGAATCTTGACGCGGCCGGCCGGCGCTTCCAGCCAGAGGTTGCTCGGCTTGATGTCCCGGTGGATGAGGCCGCGGGCGTGAGTGGCAGCCAACCCGTGGGCGGTCTCGCGGCCGATCTGGACGATCTGCTGGACTGTCAGATGGCCGACTTTCTTGTGATGATCCTGAAGTGTATCACCTTCGAGAAATTCCATCGCCAGGAAGGGTACGCCGTGCGCGACACCCGTGTCCCAGACCGTGACGACGTGCTCGCTCTTGATGGAAGCCATCGCTTTGGATTCTCGCAGGAACCGCTCTCGCATCGTGCTATCGGCCGCGAAATGCGGGTGCATGACTTTCAGTGCCACCATCCGGTCGAGACGCATGTCCTCGGCTCGGAACACCACCCCCATGCCGCCTCGGCCGATCAATTTCAGGATCCGGTACTCCCCAAGACGACCCAGTTCGTCACGCTGCTGGGGCGGCTTGGGGAAAGCGTATGACACGCCACCGCTGACTGGATTCGAGTTTTCGTGGCCTGAAAAGGTCGTCTGTTTTTGATAGATGTCAGTCTCATCAATTGCGGGCGGGTGTGTTGTCGGAACGGGAACCTTCGTGAGGCCGATGTGAATCGCACAAAAGGGATCTCCCTTCAACATGCAGGCGTCTTCGCTGATCGAGACGGTTTCGCCGAAGTGGGTGGCGAGGCCGTTGATGATCCCTTTCGCGAGCGCGCACAATTGCCGCTCCGACGAGTACATGATCTGAATTTCGTCCTCGGTCGTTCGGATGCATTCCAGCACCGGAGGCTTCGCGCCCGGATTGCCGACGCGCACGGCGGCATGAACCAGCTTTTCCGTGTGTTCGATGACATCGAGCGTTTTCCACTCGGGCTGGAGAAGTCGGCTATAGAGGCGGAGCAACTCCGGGGCGATGAACTCGCCAAACGCATGCAGGATCGCATCGGCCGGTTGGTTCAGAACTCGACTGGCCGCACCGACTAACGCCAGCGCTTCTTCGTCCGGGTATGCCCGCACCGCGGAGTAGGACTTCATCGGCAGTTGGGCTTCTTGGAGCAGGAGTTCCCAGGCCTGAGCCCCAGCTTTTTTCAGGGCGAACTTTTGCAGTTGAAGAAAGATCAATCCGTGCATCGAACCCTCATGGATTGCCGCCGAAAGTTTGAGTTCAGCGGCGCGCGGCTTTTTGGGCCTCCGCTTGAACGATGTTGTTAGGGGTTTTGTTATCTTGAAACAGAACTATAAAGTGAGTCTCACCAATTTAATTCTCAATCCACCAACTGAATTATATGCGGCTAGTTCTTCTGACGTAATTTCTGATTGCATAACAAGATGATAATGTCGCTCTACCTTTTTTCTTATTTCACCATCCCGTGCGGTCAATGCAAAAATTGCAATTCTGTTTGAACCCAGAAACTGTGCAGCGATAGCGAGGCAAATCAATTCGAATCGCCGTAACCACTTATGGAGTTGATGCTTCGCGGCCGACAGCACCTCCGATGGCCGGCCTATTCGGATGCGGACGATCGTGGATGAGTTCACTCGGGAGTGTCTGGCGATCGACGTCGCCAAGAAGCTGACGAGCGAAGATGTGCTCGAGCGGCTGAGCGACCTGCTCGTCCACAGGGGTGTGCTGGATAACATCAGCAGCGACTCTCGCGCGAGTTCACGGCCAAGTGCGTCCGAGAGTGGCGGGGGCGAGTTGGGGTGAAGGCATTATTCATCGAGCCGGGTTGACCGTGGGAGAATGGCTACATCGAGAGCTTCAATGGAAAGCTTCGAGACGAGCTGCTGGAACGGGAAGCGTTTGACACGCTGCTTGAGGCCAAGACGCTCATCGAGCGATGGCGGCAGTACACCAACAGGATCAGGCCACACAGTGCCTTGGGCTACCGCCTCCCGGCGCCGAAGGCGTGGCAGGCCCCGTGCGTTCGCTTCGGCTGCGCCTCACTCAGCAAACGCACGGGGCTGGTCTATTGGAGGGCAAAACCCTAACTTAAGAACAGGCGTCATTCATCGGGGTCGGTTACCCAAAGAGAGCATAACCAGATCAGCACGAATGAGATCTGTCCCATTGCCCCCGCCTAGTTTTTTTGCCTGTCCTCGACGAGGCAGAAACCGCGTTGATCTGTTCTGACCAACCCTGAAATGACAGGGAACAGACTGCGATTCGATTAAACTGTTCTGTGAGACTCGCGGCCTCAAGGCCATTGAAGGCTCCGAAAGACTGTTCGTTCCGACTCCTGTCCGACAAGTGATCCTTCCTTCTAAAAAACGGCATTGACCACATAATCCCTTGGCTGAGGCGGTGTTGGCGGAGCCGTTTGTCGGCAGGTGCGGGATTTTGTCGAATCTTAAGGACACACCATCCTCGAGAGCCGGAGATCGTTGAAACGGGCTGTCGAACACGGCTGAATAGGACCCTTATGGATACTTGGGGCTGCTGCGCTGTTTGGTGTTAACAAGAGTTTTTTAAGGTTCGTGCCGAATTGCCTGATTTGGTGGCTTGGGTGCCATTTTCTGTTCGATAAGAGAGAGTGGCATACGTGACTCATTTCGTCGAAATATTTTGTAAAGAGACACAAACACATCACGTCCGCACTCGACAGCGGCACTCAAGCGAATACGTCTCGGAGATAAAATTCTGGGGCTCGGTAGCTTTCACAGGCTTCTTCGACAGGATGAAACAGGTACGAGTCAAAAAACAAGGTCTTGGGAAGTGATCTCGCATAAGTGATCAGGCCGTTACCCAAGTGACCTGCGAGACTTTGGCCCCCCTTCTCTAAATCGGTTTGAATGAACTATGCGAATTCAAATGTTCAAAAAAACAACAATTTGTCTGTTGTTCGCGAGTTTTTTCTGGCCAGATCCGGTACTCGTCGCGCAGGAAAGTTTCTTTCGCAAAACAACGACAGAACTGGGGTTGGATGATTCAGCTCAAGGTGAGATTTTCCCGGGGCTGAGAGAAGTTAACACGGAGGCTCCCACGGAGTTCCTTGAGGTTGCAATCGAAGATGGTGACCGTCCATTGCCCATTAATTTGGCGGCAGCGTTGCAACTCTCAGGCGCTCGACCATTGATTATTGATGCCGCCAAAGCCGCAGAAATGGTTGCGGCAGCGCAACTTCAAAAAGCCAATGTTCTCTGGCTTCCCAATGTTTATGTCGGTATCGATTACTTCCGCCACGATGGTCTGAATATTGAGACGGATGGTACGCCTGCCAATAGTAATCGCCAATCAATGACGGTTGGGCCTGGTCTTTCTGCCGTTTTTGCGACGACAGATGCCATTTACGAACCTCTGTCCGCAAAGCAAATACTAAGAGCCAAGAAGTATGAGATTGAGGCGGCCAAGAATGATGCCCTGATGGAAGTATCGGTTGCCTATTTTAATGTCCAGCAGGCAAGAGGCCGGTTGGCAGGGACTGTCGATACAGTGAATAAAGGGAAAGATCTTGTCAGAAAAGCGGTTGTCTTAAGCAAAGGTCTTGCCGCTCCGGTGGAGATTGATCGTTCCAGAACCTTGCTCGCCGAGTTGGAAGAAAATGCGGTACAGGCACGCAATGACTGGAAAGTTGCAAGTGCTGAACTGGCGAGGCTATTAAGATTAAATCCAAGTGCCCAGATCGTACCCGTCGAACCGCCTCATCTGGCAATCAAGCTGATTTCTCCGAGTCAGGAGTTGGATGGCTTGATAACGACAGGGCTTTCCTGCAGGCCAGAGTTGCGTTCCAGCCAGGCCGTAGTTCAAGCAACGCTGGTAAAATTGAAACAGGAAAAAATGCGTCCGTTGATTCCCAGTATTGTGCTTCAGGGTAATAGCGGTGCGAATGGAGTCGGTGCACCTTTAATTGGTGGTTTCGCAGCGGAAGGTCCAGGGGGGACTCTGCAATGGGGAAACCGGTTCGATTTAAATGCCTCGGTATTATGGGAGCTGAACAACTTTGGCTTTGGCAACCGCGCACTCATCAGAACACGCGAAGCCCAGCGGCAAGTCGCGTTGGTCGAATTGTTTATGATCCAAGATCGTGTTGCTGCAGAAGTGGTGCAATCGCAAGCCCAATTGGTCGCGGCCTCCGAACGGATCGCCTTGGCAGATGCCGGTCTTAAAAATGCCCTCATCAGTTATGACGGCAATCTTCAAGGCATGAGTGAAACAACTCGCTTTGGCGATATTCTCGTGCTGGTGAACAGGCCTCAAGAAGTCGTGGCAGCATTGCAGCAGCTGAATGTTGCCTACCGGAGTTACTTTACGTCGGTTCAGGATTACAATCGTTCGCAGTTCAAATTATTCCGGTCGGTTGGTTACCCGGCAGCTGTCCTAGCGATGGAAAAAAATCCTAGCGTTCCGATCGATGTTGATACCACAAGGCCATATGATTTGCCGCCTGTCAGCGGGATTCGATACGCAAACATTAGTTACAGCAGTTTTTCTCCTGCGATGCCGACCGACTATTAGTCCGTCGGCATCGCAAGAGAATGATTACTTGGATTTCGAAGCCTCTTGAGCGGGGGCTTGCCTTGGTTTGCTTTCTTCAGGATTATCGGCTTTACGGACTTTGACAGGGGCATTGTTGTCTAGTTCGTCAAGATCCCCTTTAAGGAAAAGTTCTTCGCCGGTTGGTGTTTCCCAGGTGTCGTTGTTTTTGACACTGAGGACTTCCTGCCAAACGCCATCGCTTGCACCCAGTTTCAGGCCAAGTTCGACCGAATTGCCATCTTTGAAAGTGTAGGCAACAGTCAGGTCGCCTCGTTTGGTGATGCAAGCGGTGGGGATTGCGATGACGTTGTTTCTTTCAATTTTCACATAGCCATAGGCATACATTCCGGGGAGCAACTTGGTATCGGGGTTGATCAGGTCAATTTCAGCGCGCAGAGTTCGACTGCGGACATTGAGAGCCCAAGAGGTGCGGGTCACCTGAGCATCGATTCGCATATCGTTAAAAGCTTGCACTCGGACTTCAGCCTTGGTGCCAATGTTGACAAAATTGGCATCCGCTTCGGGAACATCGACAAAAATCCGGACGATATCGGTGCGTGCGATGGCAAAGATGGGCGCGCCGCGGGAAGAGGATTGATCCGGGCTGTTCAATCGTGCCGTCTGATCGCCCGTTGCGGCCTGAACAAAGTCACCGGTGTTGGCGTTGCGAAGCACCACAATCCCATCGTAGGGCGAGGGAATGCTGATGTAACCGACGAGAGCGGCGAGTCGTTTTTCATCCGCTTCGGCAACTTTGACGGTCGCTTCAGCGGCCAAAACATCGACTTTCGCTTTGGCAAGGTTTGCTTGGCAGGCAATGCGTTCGGAATCCGCAACGATCACCGAGGCCAAAGAAGCATCGCGAGCCGATTCCGCAGAACGCAGTTGCCGGGTGGATTCATCCAAAATTTGTTTATCGACCACACGCTGTGCCACGAGGTCTGTCAGTCGTTTGACTTCCGATTGCCAACGCACCACATCGGCCTCGAATTTCCCCACATCGGCCTTGGCTTTGACGACCTTGGCGGTAGCCGCCTGAAGAGTGCCATCGGCCGAATCGACGCTGCGTTTGGCCTGATCAATCAACACCTTGTCCAAGGCAACGGTGGCTTGCTTGAATCCATGCTCTTCAAGCAACTCCGGAACGAAAAGAGTGGCCAGCAATTGATTTTTTTTAACTTTGTCACCGATATCGACATTCCATGTTTCGATGTATCCCGGGATTTTGGAAAATATGGAGGTTTGCTCATAGGCTTCGACAAAGCCTGGTTGGCCCATCGTTCGTAAGATGTTCCGCGTCTCGGCTTTGACCAGAGTCACTTCCGGCATGGTAGGGCTGGGTTGGGCATGCTCGGTCACTTTGCCGCAGCCGGCCATTGAAAAAACAAACCCGCTGACGAGAAACAATGAGCGTGTTTTCATAGTCAAGAACCTATCGTTTCGACGACGGATGAGATCGCTGTTTTTTCAGGTTTTTTTATTGGTGGTCTTGAGTTTCGTGGGGATCACCACCATCGAAGTGGTCGCCTTCAGGATCATCGGGATCGATGGACACCGAAACAGGCTTTCGATGGCCCAACAGTATCGAAAAAACAGCAGGTAAAACGAGAAGTGTGGAGGCGGTGGAAGCTAATAGGCCTCCGATCACCGCCCGCCCCAGAGGCGCTTGCATCTGCGAACCCTCTTCGAGGGCTAAGGCCATGGGAAGCATGCCGGTGGTCATGGCGCAAGCGGTCATAATGATCGGCCTCAGTCGGCCGGCCGCCCCTTGAACCGCGGCTTCGGAAACGGACAGACCATCTTTCCACCGGTCGTTCATAAAAGTGATCATCATCACGGAGTTTGAAACAGAAACACCGATGCACATGATGGAACCCATGAAAGATTCGATGTTCAGAGTCGTCTTGGTGAGCACGAGGGCGGTGACGACGCCCGTCAGAACGCCCGGCACGGCACCGATGGACGTCAGAGCTAATCGAGGGGATTGAAAGTAGGCGGTGAGCATCACGAGGATGACGCAAACCGCAATAGAAAGGCCAATTCCCAGGGAACTGAACATCTGCTCCATGGTTCCCGTTTGGCCACGGGTTTCGATCAGTACACCCTTGGGCGGGACACCCGCCTCCAGCACGGCTTGCTGCACCAATTTTGAAGCCGTACCAAGGTCGACCTCTTCGATATTGGCGGTGATGCTGATAAAGCGTTGGGAAGAAATACGATCGATTTGGCCTGGGGTGTTGCCGAGTTTTACGGAGGCAACATCGCGGACCATGAGTGTCACGTCATTCGTGACTTGAGATAGCGGCAGTGTTTCGACATCCGATGGAGAAACCATCCGTTGGGTAGGGACGAGGACTTCAACCTGATAATCGAAGCCTGTTTTCGGGTTTTGCCAGTAGTTCAGTGCGATGTATCTGCTGGAGTTGGTGGCCACGAGGACCGAATCACCGACCTGTTGAACATTCACGCCACTGAGGCCAGATTTTTCCCGATCGATGTTGACCTCAACGGTGGGGTAATCGAGTGCCTGCTGGAATTGAACATCGCGGAGGCAAGTGATCGCCGCCATTTTTTCACGAATTTTGGAGGCATGGGCCCTGACATTCGGCAGGCTGTTTCCGTAGACCACGATTTCTAGGGGCGTCGGTGAACCGAAACTCATGACATTCGAAACCATGTCGCCCGGCTCGAAACCGAAAGAGAGTTTGGTAGAGTTTTTGCGTGCCTCATCAGGGGGAACACCTTTGGATTCCATGACCTTGGCCAGCCATACGGAAATCTCCGTGGGCAGAATTTTCCGCATTTTTTCTCGGAAAGCCATGAGCTCGATACCGCTCCCCTCCTTAAAGGCCATTCGGAGAACCCCATCATCCGGACCACGCATCATGGTGATCACCAAATTCAAGCCATAGACTGGGGCAATTTGCCCGGCATATCCGATGCTGATTTCGATTTTATCCTGCCCCACTTCGCGTTCGATGATTTCCAGTATTTTCTGACCCATCATCCGCGTGATTTCAAAGTTGGTTCCCGGTGGTGGCCGAAAACGCAACACAAATTGACCGGAATCAATTTTCGGAAATAACTCCTGACCCAGCATCGACCCGAAAATGGCTAGGCACAGAACCGCCAGACCGAGGTAACTGGGAACCACAATCCACCTCAATCGGACAATCCAATACACCAAGCCTTCGTAGACTTTCTCAACCCGCCGAAACAAACTCGGTTTTTGATTCGTGTGTTGCTGGTGGTTTTCCTTTAACAACCACACCGCCATTACGGGCACAAATGTACTGGAAAGGAGATAGGATGAAATCATGGCGAAACCGACTGCCAAGGCGAGTGGCATAAACAACGCCTTCAAGGGATCATCCATAATAAAAGCAGGGATGAAAACTGAAAGAATACAAAAGAGGGCCAGTAAGCGCGCGACTGCCGTAATATCGTTACCACGCCTCACCGCCCGTGCCAGCGTTACCTTGCCTCGCATTTGAGCGTGAATATTTTCAATTTCTACGGTCGCTTCATCCACAAGAATACCGATGGCAAGTGCCAATCCGCCCAGCGACATAATGTTGATGCTGTTGCCGGTGATGTAAAGTCCAAACAAGGAACCCATGAGGGCCAAGGGAATATTACAGACAACCACAACCACGCTGCGAATATCTCCGAGGAACAACAGGATCATCAGGCCCGTCAGCCCTGCACCGATCAGACCTTCTGTTCCGACGCTTTTGATTGCGTTGACGACTGTGGGTGATTCATCAAACTCAAAGCTGATTGTGACATCTTCCGGCAAGACCGACCGAAAGAACGGCATTGCTGCATGGATGTTTTTCACCACATCCAAAGTGGAGGCGGTATCTTTTTTGATAATCGGCAAATAGACAGACTTGCGGCCATCCACGAGGGCGTAGCCATAATTCACATCGGTCGAATCTGCGATCGTTGCAACGTCTCGAATGTAGACATTCATACCTAGTTTGAGGGGGATGTCACCCAGATCTTGGATATCCGTCACGAGGGCGTTGGTGGGGACAAGTGGCATCTGGTCACGCATGTAAATATTACCTGCGGGGATGACCACATTTCCGCTCATGATGGCCTTCACGATATCCTGAGGCGAGAGGTTGTAAGTTCTTAATTTATCGGGATCGACATTCACGAGAATGGATCGGGCGTTAGGACCAAAAGGAGGGGTTCCGATGGTTCCGGGAACGTTTTTCTGCACGAGAGGGCGAATGAAATTTTGGGCGAGATCTCCCACAATGCCTAACGATGTTTTCTCGCTTTTTAAGACGAGGTAACCCACCGGAACGCTACCCGCATCCATTCGGATGATCAACGGCGGGAGGGTTCCGATTGGCATCACGGACATCGCTCTTAACGACATCGCGGAAACCTGAGCCATGGCCAAGCCCATGTCGGTACCTGGAAAAAAGGAAAGCTTCACCATCGCACATTGCTGCAACGAATGGGATTCGACTGCCGAGACACCATCCACATACTGAAAGTAGAGTTCAAATTGATTGACGATCAAGCCTTCCATTTGGACAGGGCTCATACCGCCATACTGGAGATAAACATAAATTCTTGGGAGGTTGAGTGGGGGAAAGATATCCACCCGCATTTTGTTGAGAGCCAGTGACCCCCCACCGATGAGCGCCACGACGATCATCATCATGGTGATTGGATGACGCAAAGCAAAAACAATTGGGTTCATCACTCAGGCTCTGAAAAATTGGGTTGCGAACAGCGTTTTGTCGGTATCACAGAAGGAAAAAATGGGATTGTATTCAATCAACATTTTTACCGGCACCCCCCGGCACCCCCCCAAAATTATTGACCACCCTAAACCACACCTGTGGAAGAAAA
>Ga0315293_10006452_pt1 | contig 10978 bp, 14 predicted proteins | sample YL17G13_20_MG_FD_203071 | JGI IMG/M metagenome (GOLD analysis project Ga0315293, IMG submission 203071) | Sediment microbial communities from Yellowstone Lake, YNP, Wyoming, USA - YL17G13_20 | ecosystem: Environmental > Aquatic > Freshwater > Lake > Sediment | place: USA: Wyoming | collected... | reverse complement strand
GTGGCGTTCCGGAGTCGCCAACTGCCCGGTGCATTCCAGGCAGAGTGGGAGGATAGGTCTCACATCCTTGTGCTCGCCCGCCAGGGCCAGGATGTCGTCGTGTATCGCTGCTCTGTCGACAGTCGCGACTGCCGACGCGTGTGGACGGTTGACGGAAGCGGTGATCGATACGCGACGTGGCTCGTGCCGTACCCACCGTGAGGGATCGCAGTACCTTGAAGCAACCATCTGCCAGCATCCCTCGCCGTTCGGTCACTGTCCGCCGGCACGCTCTGATGGGTTTGCCCATGCCCCGTTTGTCCGCACATCTTTAGGTATTCCACCGAACCGGGCCAAGCTCCGCTCAGTTGCTGTCGGGGATTGCACTTGCCGCGGGGAGTGGCCATCGGGGACGCACATTGAAGCCGGCAAGCCATCTCGAGTAAAGCGCCGCCTCTGGCGCTATTCGCGGCGTTCTTCAGTTCGAGCCACCGGACATCTACCGCTTGTCCAAGTGGGCTGCCGCGTCACACCACGAGACCGCAGCGTCGAGTCAGGCAACCAGAAACCAACCGCAATGAGAAGGATGTGTCAGTTCCACGGGTCCACCGCTAGCGTTGGCGAATTGACTGTCCCGTTATGCCACTTCGTGTCGATCGTCGCCACGTCGCTGTGGCTTACCTTGACGCATCCAAGGGAATAGTAGTCACTGGGTCCGTCCCAGCACCACCGTTCATCGTACGGCGACCCGCACGTTTGGCCTTGATCCGACGTCTCCTCGGTATGGAGGAAGAGTTGTGTTCGAAGCGTGCTGTACGGATCGTCTTCCATACACCGCATGTCGCCGAGTTTCCACGCGCGGCCACGGATGTCTCCGGAACTCTTGTTGTCGTAGTGGCTAACGATTGACGTCGTTCCCTTCGGGATTGGTCCTTGGTTGATGGCACACCGATCGTGGGAACCGTTCCCGGATCCCCCGCGCCACTTGGTGGCGCTTCCGTAGATGTTCTGGAACAACGTTCCGTAATTCATTGCGCCGGACTGACTCAAGCAGTCCTGTAGCATTCTCTCATAACACACGTCACCGTTGTAGTACTGATAATTCCTGCCCGCTGCTAGTGCCGTCGTGGTGCTCGTAGAAAGAAGCAGGAGTCCCAAGACTATGAACACTGCGCGGCTACCTTGACCTCGCGTGACTTTCAACATCCTCCTACTCCACGTGACCGATTGAGTACGCGGCGCCGACGAACCCAGGTTCCGGTACTACGGAGGCGCACGGGCTTTCGATACCGCTACACGTGATGACTTCAGCGTGAGGCGTGTCAGACGCTGTCTGGGGGGGAATCACGGCCTGACTCACCACCGATGTTCCGTCTTCCGAGAAGCGGGGGGCTTCGACCCCCATCGGGTACTTCGCGTCACCCAGGTCCTGCACGCCTTCTAGACCTATTCCGCTGTCGGAAACTTGCAGGTACACGATCCCGGCGAACGTGACTCCCGAAGCGACGACGCGATCACCAAGCCAATCGCCCCTCATTTGGAGGGCTCCGACCTCGCTTCCATCCGGAGCTGCGATGTTGGCGGCGCGAGTTAGTAGTTGGCCGGAAGCGATATCAATCAGAGCCAGGTCGCTTTCTGTCGTTCCCACACGCTGGACAAGAACAGACGTTCTGTCGGGGCTGATCGCGATGACACCCGCACCCTCTGCAAGGAGGCGCGCCCCGCCGCCAACAGACGTTGCGTACAAGTCGAGGACCTCTCCCTCGCTCTGCACGTAGTAGAGCAGGTTGTCACCTGCCCACCCGACGAGCCGGTAGTTGTCTGAGGCAGATACGAGTGTCGAGGGTTCTACACTCGTCAAGCTCTGAACCTGAATCGTCCCAGTGAATGGCTGGTTGGCGTAGTAGTCCGGCATATCCCCCTTGACGAAAGCGACGTCGCCGGCGGTCGAGACAACGGGACTGATAGCTCCATCCGCGAACACCCTGTCCGTGCCGGACGCGAGATCGAAAGCGTGGACGGCGGGGTGCGCGACCCGCATACCGGTGCTCGGCGGAGGATCCTCGGCAGTTGGTGGGTTGCCGAAGTATCGCCACGTACTAAACACCAGCGTTGTCTCGTCTGGAGACAGTTGAGCGACGGGCGAGGTGCCGGCGCTGAGCGGGGCGGCAATGCTGCCACTATTTCGCGCGAGCGGGATCGCCGTTCGCGTGACTGCAGTCGGCGAAGTGAACTGGAAGACTGCGTTGTCCAACACGAAGGACATTAAGCGGGGTTCCCCTGGGGCGCGCCATCCGAGAGTCCTTTGATTCGAGTCATAAAGCCTGCCGCACGCGGCGGCGAGCATCACAACCAAGACAGACGCCAGAGCAATCGAGCGCTTCACCACATCGGCCTCCCCTCCCCTTTGTTCAGGCTCGCAGGATTCGAGAACGTCCTACTTACGCCACTCCGTAGCCATGACTGCGGATCCCTCCTCAGTGGTGCCTACCCTCGACACCCCCTTATGTCCACTCGGGCCTCCCCGATTACCGGAGCTCCATTGCGGGCTCGGCCTCCGCAGGGGCCCAGCGCCAACACGACCGGGCGATGCAGGCGTGAGTCGCGCGGTTGGCGCCCGCGGGATCTTGGACCGTTGAGAGATCCCATGTTCAACGGCTGTACGAGCCGCACACGCGAGGGCGTCGTTGGGGTGGGCGGTGAGTCGATGGAGTCGGTTCGGCCTGACTCGAGGTAGGCCACGAAAGAAAGTAGGGTGCCTGGCTCCGCGTCGACCCACGATGAGGGTTCCAGGAGGATCCGCTCCTGGGCGAGCAGGGCGGATGTCTCCTGGTCGAAGATCATCACCAGTCGAACCGCCGCGCCGGTCTCGTCATAGGTCATCCCCACACCCACGCCCAGCCGCCCAGTGGGATCGGTCACCGGGCCGACGAGCTCGATCCCGGGCAGCCGTGAGGCGGCGCGGTACAGGCTGGCTCGCAGCTCGGGCGGGGCATCGCCACGGCCAAGGAGCTGCCCGATCCTCCGGAACACGCCGACGTCCCCAGGAAGGCCCCCAGAGGCGACCTGCTCACGAAGGACCGAGAGCAGCTCATCGGGGTCCGTGGGAAGCGATTCGAGATCTTCGTATCTGAGGACGCCGGCGGGAAAGGCATCGTCGGACGTGCCCGATGGGAACTCGGGAGCGCCGCTCGCCTGCCACCTAACTTGGTCCCGGGGCCCGAGGAACCGAGGTTCCCCATACACCGAGCGGATGCGACCGGAACCGTCAGCCGCGATCCAGGTCTCCTCGACGATCGGCTGGACGACGCTCCACGCCTGGCCGTCCTCCCCAGAGGTCGTCAGCTGATCGCTCACGGTCTTCGCGTACACGTACGGTCCCAGCCGACCGGATGATTCGCGATGATCCTCGGCTACCGCCGCCGTTCGGGTCAGCAGCTCGGCCGCGGTGGCCGGCGCGCCGCCACCCACCCGGATGATCGCGACCGCGACGACCGCGGCGAACACCAGCCCCACCGTGACGAGCAGGCGTACTCTCGCATGACGCCCAGCGGCACGGCGCGGACCTCGGCCGGAGGTGATCTCGGCGAGCAGGCGTTCCGCCGAGGGGCGGCGCGCGCCGTCGATGTCCCCCTGCGGGACGGGATTGGCATCGGCGAGCCTGCGGATCAGTGGATCGGACTCGTTCATCGTTCCTCCGATGGGGCCCGTTCCCCGGGCGGCCACGTGCGCATCAAGCGGTCGATCTCGGCCTGGAGGCGCCGACGCGCTCGATGCAGACGAACCGCGAAGGCCTCCGGGGACACCCCGAGCACGACCGACGCGCGCTGGTTGTCCAGGCCCTCCCATGCGACAAGCATCAGGGCCTCCCGGTCAGGCTCCTTCAGCGCACCAAGCGCCGCGCGCATCAAGACCGCATCTCCGAGCTGCTCCGCCGGGTCGGGCTCGAGGTGCGATGAGGGACCGAGCTCCGCGGCCAGCCTCGAAGCGAGCTGGGCCCTTCGCCGCCAAGAGCGTCGAGAGTTCGCCAGAGTCCTCCTCGCGACGCCGTAGAGCCATGGGAGCGGATCGGGAGGGATGGCGTCGAACCTTCGCCAAGCGGTCGCGAAGGTCTCGGCGACGACGTCCTCCGCCTCGCCGGGATCCGTCCTCCGCAAGGCGTAGGCCAAGATCCGCTCATGGGTCGATCTGAACAGCATCTCGAACGCCGCATCCCTGTCGCCCGTGGACAAGAGCCGTATCCCTCACGCTCACCGATGTGTCCGCCTGCGGTTGGAGTCTTTCACCCTCGAGCACACCCGGGCCAACCCCGTCCCCTCATCTCGGGTCGATCGCCTGACGCTGGGCGGCCACGTCGGCTCAAGGACGCTGAGCACGAAGGCGCGGGCGACCAGTTCGGTCCGGTTCGTGCACTGGAACTTCGCCAGGAGGTTGGCGATGTGGTAGGTGACCGCCTGCTGGCTGACATACAGGCACCGCGCGGCCTCACGGGTCGATCGCCCCTCAGCGAGCAGCTCCAGCACTTGCTGCTCGCGGTCGGTGAGCTTGAACCTGGCGCACCCGCACGGGCGCACCAGGTGTGCGAGACGAGGCGGGGCCCCGAGGGCGGGCACGCCACGGTGGACCGCAAGCGGATCGACAGCCCCCGCCACCTCCTGTGCTTCCTTCCACTCGATTGCAGCAGCCCCTGCAACCCCTACTCCATTTATGTCTTCCGATTGCAATTCCTTTCTCTCTTGGCCTGTGAACTGGGAAATCCCCTAGGGACCGCGCGAGCCCGAAGCGCTTGACTCCCAACCGTCCCGATCGAAGGGAGGACGAAGTGAGGCACACACGCACCGCGGTCCTCGTCCTGCTGAGCCTTCCTGCGCTCCTGGCCGCGCCCCCGGGAGCCGCTGCGCAGGCACCCGCGCCGGTGCGATTCATGGGCGTTCGGGTGATGCCGGGGGGCGCGGTCGTCGGCGACCGGATCGTCTATGAAGGCGGCAGCGTGGTCGTCGTGCCTGCTGCGGGCGATAGCTTCGACAGCTGCCTGAGCGGCTGGGTCTGCCTGTTCGCCAGCACCAACTGGCAGGGAGACATGGTGCAGCTCAGCTCGTGCTGTGCCTGGAACAACCTGTCCGACTACGGATTCAACAACACAGCATCGTCGTGGAGGAACCGTCTGAGCGTCGACGCCCAGCTCGCCAAGGATGCTTCCGGTGGAGGCGCCAGGCTGTGCCTGAACAACGGCTCGTACGCGAGCTCGATGCCTAGCGGCTGGGACAGCGCAGCGTCATCGATCAGGGTCCGGGACGCGAGCACATACTGCTGACACTCCACCCCCGATCGGATGCGAGCCAGTGCACGACTTCAGAGACGGGGCGCTCGCGGGCGACCCGCGGCGGTTCCTCGCTGCGCCCCCGGGCGCTGTGTGCATACAAGGAGCGACCCCCTGCGGCAAACCACATTGCGGTCTCCGCGCCCGACGGCCCGGGCCGGATAAGAAGCGATGCCGGGGAACCGGTCTTCCTCGGAGAGCGGGACCGAGCGCTCTGGGAGGCTGCGGGCAGTCCGAGTCTCGACGCGGGGGTCTCAGATCAAACCTCCGGCTCGGGTGAACTGGACCACGAGAACCTCTCAAACCTTCCCACCCAACCCGGAGAGTCTGGCCGCCGTGCTCCGCCGCGGGGCGGAGGGTACCGTAGTGCCCGCCAACGTCCAGATGCTCGTCCTCGTGCGGAACCTCCACCGCCAGCCGGGACGCCCCCAGAGCTCCGAGCGGTGCTTTACCTGGGTGGCCGCGGGAATCGAGGGGATCGAGCTTGTGGGACAGGTCACTGACCAGGCGGGACGGCCGGGCACGGCCGTGGACATCGTATCCAAGGACGCGGGAGCCCGGATCCGTACCACGCTGGTCTTCGATCCGCAAACCTCTGAGCTCCTCGCGGAGGAGACGGTGCTCCTCGACTGCGTGCAATAGCATCGACGCTGGGCCGCCGGCCGTGATCGATTGCCAGCTCTACCTCCCCTCGGGACTCGCGCCTCCGCATCGGACCGCAGTCCCAGGCCTGGGGCCCCGGCTCCTCCGTGAACGCGATGTGCGTGGTAAGAACCACACTCCGCCGGACATCCCTCTTGCGGAAGTACTCATGGGTGAGTAGTCGTGAGTAGCCTGGGTGATCGGAGCGGAACCTAGGGAGCTCGGCCGGAGGCCGGGGGCAAGTAAAGAGCCTCCTGCCGACCGGATTCATTCGTGAAAGGGGGAGGAACCGCGTTTCGTTTGGTGCCGAGGCGACTCGCGGAGGCGTCTTGGAGCCCGACGTTGAGGGGGTACGTGGCAAGGTCTGCAGCGCGGAATCGCTGCTGAGGGGGAACGGATGTGGACTCAGCGGGAGGGCAGCTGCCCAGGGTCCAGTGCGGCGTGGGACACATAGAGGCTGTCGTCTCTGACAGCCGGATGGGAGGGGGTCATGCTCCGCTATTTCATCCGCATCGTGCTTGCAGTCCTCGGGTCAGGCCTGCTGCTCGGCTGGATCCCAGTAGCGAACGGACAGGTCGATTGGGGAACTTCAGAGTACGAGTTGCTCTTCTCCGTGCCAGTCGGAGGGAGCGGCCCCGGGTACGAAATCCAGCCGGAAGAGGCCGCACTCGGGCCCACTGGGCTGGCCGTGGGAGGTGATGGGAGCATCTGGATCGCCGACTCGGTGGGCAAGCGCGTGCTCCAGTACTCCTCTGACGGCAAGTCCATGGGCTCGATCGACTTGAGCGGGCAGGTCGCCGCCGTAGCAGACATCGCGCTGCAAGGCAGCCAGCTTGCGATCCTCGACGTAGCGCCAGTGCCGGCCAAGGTGATCTTGGTGGATACCGGCTCTCATGTGGTTACCGCGTCGATCGCTGTGCCTGAGAAGTTCGGACTCGGGGCAGGCCTCAGTGGCGTGGGCCTCTCAGCCACCGGCGGGATCCTGGTCGAGATGGAGGGTGGCGCGCGGGTCGCCGTGCTCGCCAAGGACGGCGTCCTAGAGGATGTGATTCCCGGTTACCCCGTTGGGGACCAGGTGTTCTCGGTCGACCAGTTCGCCGCGAATGGCCAAAGCTCGGTTGCAGAGGTGCGGCTTGGCCAGGTCTCCTTCCAGGTAGAGGTCTCGCAGACCCTCGGGGGTGTCTACTTCCTTGGCATGGACGGCGAGAAGCTTGTCATCCTTGTGGAAGAAGTGGGCCAGCGAACGGACGGGACAATCTACGTGGATCAGACCGTTCGCCGCTACGCTGCTTCCGGGGCTCTAATGGGAGCTGGTCGCGTCCCCATCGGCGAGCGCTACACGTTCGTGTCGAACGGCGTCGTGACTGGTCCTGCCGGTGATCTCTTGGCGCTCGTGCCCCGACCCGACCGGGTGGATGTCGTGCGGGTCAACCTGTTTGAGGAGATCCCGGGAGTCCTCCCACCCCCGCCGACGTTCTCGCTCGCCGGGACTGCCCCCGGGACTGCGTCCCCCGCGGCGTGCCGATCCCGAAAGGACATGGACCTGGTGGTGGCGGCCTACTTCTCGAATTCCAAGTACCTGAACAACACGAACATCAATGGCACCTGCGCTCTCCGTGACAAGCCGCGGTACCTCGGAGACCCCGGCACGTACCCAAGCGTCCCCTACGACTGGAACGGGTGGGACTTGCCCGGCACCTTCAACTCGAAGATGGACAACGGGAAGCAGGCGGGGGATATCACGTCGCCCAGCGACGGTACGTGCTCACGTGGGACCGACTGCTCCGGCTTCATCAGCAGGATCTGGGGTCTGTCGTCGCATGTCTACACTGAAGGCATACCGAATATCTCCTACGTCATCGGGATCAATCACATGATCCATGGCGACGTATTCAACAAGTCCGGCTCCCACGTAGCAGCATTCGACTATGCCTCCGGGAGTGGCGGCTACTACATCGAGGATTCGACCACCGAGAACGCGATCGACCGCGTGTCATTCCGTTGGGTGTCGTCAAGCTGGACCGACAAATACACGCCACGGCGGTACAACAACATCTGCTAGGAGGGAGAGGGATCGGACCACCCATGCGGAGGCCGAACCTGATGGCTGGCGGGGCGCCGCTTCGGGGGGGCGCCGCAGGGAGGCGCCTCACGACGGTCTGGGTGCTGTGCAGCGCACTGGCGCTGGGCGGGGTGACGGCCTCGTGTGATGGGCCAGGAACCGCTGAACCCACCCAGGAGGCACGGCCCACGCAGAAGGCACGGCCCACCCAGGAGGCACGGCCCACCCAGGAGTATGCATCGATCGTAGGCATCTCGGCAGCGGGGGACAGCATCACCCTCAGGTTCGCCGACGTGTTCTACAACGAGAAAGCGACTGAAGCAGCGATCGCAGATGGAGCGATCCCGCCCGGGCAGGAGCTCCCGAACCCGATCTACGTGCGTGACCTGGAGGAGAGGGGCCGCTTCAGACTGACCCCGGACACGCGGGTCGTGCTCCTCGGGTACGATCGGAAGGGTAACGCGACCCCCGTGGCGGCATCCGTCCCTGAGTTCGTCGATGCTTTCCGTGCCGGCTTCCCCTACCCGGACTGGCCGGGGGGCAGGTACTACCGGGTCCAAGTCGAAGGCGACCGGCTTGCGTTGATCCAACAGATACTCATGCCTTGAACCAACGGAGGCGGGGGGGAATCGGTGGCGCTGTTGCACCGCTACTACCGGACGCTGGTTCTCACCTACGACGCCCACGGCTACAACGCGCGCGTGAGCCGGATCACCAAGCGTGAGCTGAACCGGGCGGCGAACGCCGTGGCTGACCTGATCTCGGCCATGTCGTAGGGCCAGAAGGAGGAACCCAAATGGAGCTGGATGCGTTCATCGAGCAGTGGGTCGAGGGCTACCTGCTCGGCGATCTCCGAAGCATGGCCGAGCTACCGCCCGACAAGAGCGGGACGGAGTATGGAGGTGCCGGGTATCCAATGCTTGCCACCACCGTCGCGGGCATGGAGCTCCTTGGGCTGCTCCTCATGCGAGACGGATCTCAATTCGACCCTCGCCGGGGGCGCGATCACTTCGCGAACTACTGGAACCACTATCTCGTCCCCGCGCGCCCACTGTACCGTTCCCTCGAAGACCTCCTCTACACCCTCGTCCGCAATGGGATCGCGCACACCTTCATGGCGAAGCACAAGGTGTGTGACGCGGACCCCATGACGCGGACCCCATCCCCACGTTGACGCTTGCCTGAGCCGAACGGCTTGGGAATCATGGTCGCTCACACAGCCAAGGAGGCTGATCGTGAGCGAGAAGAAGCGCAGCTACCGGCAGTTCACGCCGGAGCAGAAGACCGAGATCGTGCTCGCCGGGATCCGTGCGGATCGAAGCGTCCGCGACGTCTGCCGCGAGCACGAGATCTCCGAGACCCTCTACTACGACTGGCGCGACCGCCTGCTCGAAGGCGGTAGGGTGGCTTTGGCGAACCCCCGGAGCCGCACGCCGGAGGCTGTCGAGGTGAAGGAGCTCCGCAAGAAGATCTCCTCGCTCGAGCGGGCGCTCGGCCGCAAGACCTACGAGCTGGAGATCGCGGGGGAACTCTCGCGGGAACAGACGTGAGCGTTCGGGTGTCCAGAGCCCGCTCTGTTGCTGCAACCGGACGCCGTCCTGCCACGGTCGCACGGGTCGCTCAGGTCTCACGTCAGGCGATCTACCGCACGCCGGTGAAACGGCCGGTGGGCGCCGGACCGGGCCGGATCGGTCCCGACGACGCCGCGATCGTGGAGGTCGCCAGGGCCAACCCGACCGACGGCACCAGGATGGTGGCGGCGCTTGCCTCAAGGAAGCTCAGGATCCCCGTGAACCGCAAGCGAGCCCAGCGCGTGATGCGCACCCACAAGCTCCTGCAACGCTCGAGGAACGAGGCTCGGCGACGTCGTCCCGGCTACTTCCAGGTGCGCCGTCCCGACGAGCTCTGGCACATGGACATGACGAAGGTCTGGACCGCGTCTCACGGCTGGGTCTACCTGCACGCGATCCTCGACTGCTGCACCCGCGAGATCGCCGGGTGGAGTCTGGATCTGCGTTGCCGTGACGATGAGGCGATCCAGGTGGTTGAAGGTGCGGTCCTTGCCCGAGGCGTGGCACCTGGCCAGCTCACGCTCGGCACCGATAACGGTTCGCAGTTCACCTCACGGGACTTCCGCCGTCACCTGTCGGCCCGCGGGATCACGCATCGCCGCGGCGGTTACCGCGACCCGGAGTCCCAGGCCTTCATCGAGTCCTGGTTCGGGCAGTTCAAGAAGCGCTGCGCCTGGCGATCGGAGTGGGAGTCGATCGACCAGGCGAGGAAGGAGGTTGGGAGCGACATCGATCACTACCACGCGAGGCCCCATTCGAGCCTCGCGTACAGAAGCCCGGTGGAGGTGGCCGGCACGTGGCAAGACCCGAGCGTCCTACAAACCAGAGCGACCTGAAGTGACAACGAGAGAAGGGTCCACGTCACGAGGCTCTCGTCGGAGCGATTCATGGAATGACCTGGGACCTGAAGATTCGTCGGAGCTCCCGCGGTGCAAACAGAATTCGGTCCAGCCAGACGACCACGTCGTAGTAGTGGCTATCGCGTCCGAGATAGGAGTCAAGGAGCCGAACGAGTCGTTCACGCGACTCCATTCGTGCGGCGTGCTGCCCGCGCGGCACGCCGCGCAGGATGGCGGGTGAGTCTCACGGGGAAGAACCACATCGAGCTCGCTGACCCCGTGGGAGGGCGGCCGGTGCGATTGCCCCTCACGTCCAGCTCGCAGCGGACCGAGCGACGCCTGCGCGCCGTGCTGCGGCGAGGGGGCCTGGAAGTCCGGTAGGGGGGAGGGTTCCCGGGTGAGCGGCGGGGTGGGTCGATCCCAACCCCGTCGCCCCCGGCCTCTTTGATCGGAGGGCAGATCGACACGCGATGAGGTGGATCGTGTATCGAGGCCAGGAACCGACTGCGCGTTCAACATGTTCTCGCCTGAGTCGCTGTGGCAGGGTGTCTGAGCGGGATTCGTT
>Ga0315293_10006449_pt1 | contig 10981 bp, 10 predicted proteins | sample YL17G13_20_MG_FD_203071 | JGI IMG/M metagenome (GOLD analysis project Ga0315293, IMG submission 203071) | Sediment microbial communities from Yellowstone Lake, YNP, Wyoming, USA - YL17G13_20 | ecosystem: Environmental > Aquatic > Freshwater > Lake > Sediment | place: USA: Wyoming | collected... | reverse complement strand
GGTCGACCCATTCGACACCTCGTATGCCCGCACCATCACGCTAAGGCTCTCTAGGACCAGAGCGTCCGGCTACGTTGCCGCGGAGTTGGAGTCGGCGTGTTTCTGGTACGTCCCGGTAGTTCTTGAGCGCAAGACGACGTCCGGATGGAAGAGGGTCGGCTCAACGTTGTCCCTGTATGACGGCTACTACAGGGTGGGGATCAGCAAAGCTGGGAGGTACCGGGCGACTGCAACTGAGTTCGGGACCGGCACGCCGAGCCTGACGACGTGCTTAACGGCCGCCGTTGCTCGCAGGCTGTCTTGACGAGCGGTGCCCGACTCACAAACGATGTCTGTCCATCTCCCGGAGCATCCCGACCATGAGCACGCCCGCCGCACGGTCCTGCTCGGTCATTGATCAGCACCTCAAGTGAACACCGTTGGATGTTTGCGGGTCCATGCCCACCAACATAGAGTCGGCCACCGGGGGAGACTCAGGGGGTGGGGAGAGGACCGGTGGCCACCGAGCCGCCCGGCAGTGGGGTCGGCTTGAAGAAGTGCCCAGCCTGCGCAGAGATGATCAAGGCGGAGGCTATCGTCTGCCGTAACTGCGGCTTCGATTTCACGACCCTCTCTCGCAGTGCCCTAGCTCAGGCTCCACTCCCTTCGGCACGAACCAACGGCCTTGCGATTGCGGCACTCGTCTTTGGGATCGTCTGGGTCTGGGGCATCGGATCGATACTGGCTCTCGTCTTCGGCTACATGGGGAAGAACCAGATTGATTCGACCGTGGAGACGCAGTCCGGTCGCGGCATGGCGGTTGCCGGAATCATCCTCGGGTGGGTCGGCCTTGGCCTGCTCGTCCTCTACATCACCACTGTCAGCGGATCCTAGAGGGGGCGCGTTGTGAAGAAGTGCCCGTACTGCGCCGAGGAGATCCTGGACGACGCGATTAAGTGCAAGCATTGCGGCGAGTTTCTCAACGGCGGGGGCACGCCCGTCGAGCCAGCGCCAGTAGTCAAGGGACTCGCCTTCGAGCGTCTGGGACGTCGCTATCTGCTGGGTGCCGTCGTGAAGCCATCCGCACTGGGGGTGACGTCTGTACAAGCCAAGCCGGTCAGCTTCGGCATATGGGACCGGCAAGACCCGGGCTCACCGATCGAGAGTTACCCCCCGAACCCCGACGGGCAGCAAGCGGCGGAGACGAGGTTCCGGGAACTTGAGCCAGAGGCTTTGACTAACACCGAGCCACCGGCTTGTCCCAGGTGCGGGCGACAGATGCTCAGCGTCCAGGATCCCGCCTCCGTGCGGGCCAGACAGATACGAGGGTTCATCGCCGGAGGGATTCTCGGCTCGGTGGCCTCGTCGGGTGCAGCTGGCTACAGGTTCATCTGCAACAAGTGTCGGATCCGCTGGTGAGGATGAAGAGGCCTCGGTAGCGGCAGAGGACTTCGGCCGGAACGGGGCCATGTTGCTCTCAGCTGTCCTCGGTCGAAGCCGAGCACTCGCCTAATCGCGGGGCTCTGGAACCGGGTGAGGATCACTGCGTCGTTCTCGCAGCCCTCCACGTGACAGGTGCCGTAGCGGATCATTGACCGATCCTCGCGCCGAGCTCGGGCATCAGGGCTTCCTTCTTGCCACGATGCGCTCGATCGAAGCTACGGCGCTCTCCATGCGCTCGCGGGCGACGATGCTCGCGGGCGACGATGTTGGAGGAGTGGACGTGGATCAGAGGCGGGGTATAGGCGTCATCGGTCGCGGCTCGCTCCTCGATCCAAAGGAGCACGTCGTAGCCGCTTCCTACCTGCCGCTCGTCGCCCAGGTCGTGGTCGAGGCTCAGCTCCGTGACCCCACCAGCCTCGAGCAGCGCGATCGCATCCGGCGCCGTGCGCACCCAGACCCATCCGTCGAGGGTCGCTGCAGGGTCCTTGTGCCACCAGCGCTGGTGGGGGAGCCACTCGGCCGGGTCCCTGTTGTCGTCGAGCCAGATCTTCATTGTGTCCTACTCCGTCATCAGCCGGCCGTTGCCGACTGGGGCGGCGTCGGGGCCGCCACGGACCTGGCCACGTCGAACGGCTTCTTCTTCCCGTAGCTCATGTGGTTCATGATCACCTTCCACAGGGACCACGGCCTGTTCGGTGTTCACCAGGGTCGCGAGGACGAGGGTCTGTGGCTCCTGCCCGTCGGGTTCGCTTAAGAGGACGACCCTCTCCTCGTCGACGCTCAGTCTCTCCCACCAGCCCGTCGAGGTCGTGACCCGATCGGCGGTGATGATGAACATGACCTGCTCCCTTCAACCCGTGACGAACCCGAAACGCGCGCGGCGCCTAGGAGCATCCGTCTGTCCGCGGATCGCGTGAGTCGGTGGACCTGCCTCAAGGCCCCGACCGGCCCCATCCCTAGATCCACCTCACCACGATGTACTCCCTGCCTGCCTCGGGACCGAAGGCAGATACGGCATACTCCTGGGCGTTCTCCCTCGTCGGAAACAGCGGCGAGGAAGCATCACCGGAGTGGATCTGGATGAGCACCCAGAGATGCTCGTGTGTGGCGAGTTTCCCGCGCTCTTGCTCGTGGAGGTCATCGTGGATCTCGATCAGTACCGGGAGCGCCGGGATCGAGACATCTGTGAAGCCGAACGAGTGCCCATGGGTCAGGTGCCGGACTATGAGGGAGGCATAAGACGCTAAGGGGTGCTCCTTGCGGGGGCGGTCAGGAAGGCTCAACTACCTTCCAGGAAAACATGCGCGCATATACAGGCACAATCCCTGACATCAAGCCCACCGACCTCTGCGGAGGGACCTCGCTTCCCGGATATGTCTCCTTGGCTTCCCGTTGGCTTCCCTGACACGGGAACGGGTGGGTCGGTACTCGGGGGCCGGGGGAGTTCTCCGATACGAGGGAAGGGCTCCCGTGACCTGATCCTCATGTGGCGTCGCGGCAGGGCCGGCGCGAGGTGATTCCGCCTAACCCGCGGCGTTCGAGGTAGGCGCACGCTGGCTGGGAGACTCGCGTATCGTCACAGCTGTTCGTTCCCGGGAGCAGGTCTATGCGTTGGACGTGGTGGAAACGGCGCAAGAAACACCGAAGTCTCAAAGGCAGAGTTGTGGCCTGGTGCCCCGATTGCGGAGCGCCGATGGTTTCGCGTGTGGCGCGGAAGGGTCCATCTGCCGGGAAGCGGTTCTGGGGCTGCAACAACTTCCCAACCTGCCATGGGACACGAGAACTCGGACCCGATCTCTTCGTGCCCCTGTCGTCCGACAGCCCGCGTTCCGAGCCGTACGTGTGGGTCACGTGGATGGCCGAGGTCATGTCGGGAGACGTCGATTGCCAATGGAGGGCCTGGTTCCGCTCGCACTACCGGCTGCGACATGAGGCCGAGCGCGAGGGTGGGGACCTTGCGGCATGGCGGGCGACTCACACGCGGGCGCTTTCGGAGCTGACGAGGACCTTAGCCTCGAACGGGCTGCCGGCTCAGAACGAATACGCCTTCAAGCAACGCCTCCCGTGGCATCGTGAGGGGATTATCGCGGGCAAGATGGATTGTCTCGTCGACGACGAAGACACGGTAACCGTGTACGAATGCAAGACGGGGATGCGCAAGTCCCGGGATCACCTTCAGGTGATGCTCTACATGTGGGCGCTGGCCCAGGAACCGCGCTTCGCTGGGAAGCGCATGCGCGGGTTCCTCGTCTATGAAGACGACCAAGTGGAAGTGCAGCCCTACGGCAACTTCATCGATGACCTAACGCACTTCTCGGGCGTTCTCTGTGGCGGAGACGAGGCACCACGTGTCCCCGGCTACGACTGTCGCTTCTGTCCGGTCTCGGACGACGATTGTGCGGAACGCCAAGAACCACCAAAGAGGGGCGCCGTTGTGACATAGGGACTCGTCGAAAGCGGTCGGGGAGGGGGTGGCGCGCACCCTCCTCATTCCGCAGGAGGGTTACCGAAGCGCCTGAGAGTTGCTTGAGCCCAGGCACCTTCGCGGATAGCGTTGTGGGGCTTGGCGGACTAGACGCATCCATATCGGGGTGAAGACTGTGCCGAGCTGTCCAAAGTGCGGGTCCGCGATGGTTCGCCGAACCGCCCGGAAGGGGCCAAACGCCGGAGGGCAATTCTGGGGCTGCCCCAGGTACCCCAGTTGCCGAGGCGCCCGCTCGGTTGAGGGCACGTCCGCATCTGGAGAAGGGCGCCCTTCGAAGAGCGGTGGCTTGTCAGAGCGATCGGGTCCTAGAAATGGTCGCCCGAACCCTCCGAGGCCCGCAGGTGCTGAGAACCTCCGCGAAAGAAGGCTCGTCCGCTACTACATCGACTGCATCGAAAGTGAAGGTACTCGCGAGCTGGTGCTCCCCGATTCCGCCCGGTCTGAACGGTTCATGCTCCTTTCGACCGGCGAGGAGTCCGTCCTCACCAGCGACGAGGGAGACTGGCGGGTTCTGCTCGCCGACGAGAAGCTCGCAACATGGACAAAGAAGAGAGCCATGGCTTCCCGATCGGAGCGTGTCCTGTATGGCTATCCGATCATTGTCGGCTCACGTGACGAAGGTCAGGTGTATGCGCCGCTCTTCTACGCAGAGGTGGGACTGCGCGTCGACGGCAACGAGGTGCAAGTCCGGCCCGAGAGCGGCCTGATCGAGGTCAGCCTCTTCGCACTCGACCTGCTAGGCGTCGACCGCCAGGAGCGGAGCGCGATTCTCGAGCAGGTCGAGGCTGTGGACGAGCCTACCGACGCGCACGGCCGTCTCAGCGCCAAGCTGGCCTTGCTTGCGGATCTGGGCGTCTTCCCGTCAGAGGAACTGGGACTGCTCGATCCATCAGAACTGCATGCTCCGCCGGTGGACGAAGGCGTCGCGAACACGGCGATGGTGTTCGTAGGTGAGCGCGCGTTGGTCACCCGCCAGCTGCTTGACGATTTGGACGAGCTCGCACTGGCGTCCGACGCGACCTTCAGACAAGGACCGCTGGGGATCCTCCTCGGGGCGGAACAGGCTCCCCTCGCATCCTCTCCGCAACCGCAGCCAGCGATCTTGCCGACGAATCTGTCGCAAGACAGAGCGATTACGGGGGCGCTTGAGAGCGTATTCACGGTCGTGACCGGACCTCCAGGGACGGGCAAGTCCCAGGTTCTGGTAAACACGGTTGCTGCCGCCCTGGACCGAGGCGAGACCGTGCTATTCGCATCGAAGAACAACCAGGCGGTCGATGTCGTCTTCGACCGACTGGCAGCTGTGAGCTCGGAGGCGACGCCATTGCGAGTCGGCGCGGCGCGTCTGCGCGGGGGCACAGCTCACGCCATCCGGACAGCCCTTTCACGCGCCAAGACTTCGGAGCCTTCCATCAGCGCAGCGCGGCGCGCGTGGGCCGAGATGTCCGCCGCTCTGGCCCCTCTGTACCAGGTCGAGAAGCAGCGCGTCGAGGCGCTACGGCGGCTCAGCCTTGAAGAGGCCCGCTACTCAGCGCTCGCCGACGGCATGCGGGCGGCGCTGTTGCTCGTGGATGATCCGGGCGAGATTGAGCGTGCCTTGAGGACGGTAGAGTCTGCACAAACCCGAGCGACCGCCCATGTCTGGTGGCCGTTCTTCGGCTCCAGGATTCGGGAGAGGCGACGGCAGGCTGTCCACGAGGCGTGGACGACACTCCGGGAGTCGCTGCCCGCGCCGGTCGCCGACGAGTACCCGGTCGCTCTGCCGGATGAACAGCTGCCACGGATCGTCGACGAGATTGGGTCCGTGTGTCGAGTGGCCCGACAGGCGGCCGCTGTTCGTGATGCGCGCCAGCAACTGGAGTCCCTCCCCGACAGTTGGGACGTTCAGGAAGCTATCCGAGAGCGCGATGGCGACCGCATCCGCATCGGCAGGCGGCTGTTCGACGCCCACTGGGTGTCCAGAATCAGGAACGCCGATGGATCCGTTCGTAGCAGGGCGAGCACATACGCGGACGGACTTGAGCGTCTCGCGCAGGGGCGGGGAGGAAGCGCCCCCAGGCTCCGCTCCTCCGTGCGCAGCGTCCTGGGCATGTTCCCCGTGTGGGGGGTCACCAATCTGTCCGCCCGCACCAATCTGCCGCTCGAAGCGGGCCTGTTCAACTTGGTGGTGATTGACGAGGCGTCGCAGTGCGACATCGCTTCGGCGATTCCGCTGCTCCACCGGGCGAAGCGAGCGCTCATCATCGGGGACCGCAACCAACTGATCCATGTCTCGACTCTTCCTGCTAGCCAAGACGAGGTCTTCGCCAAGCATCACGGGCTGACCGACGACGACTTCATGTCGATGGGCTATCGCGTGACGAGCCTCTTCGGCGTTGCTGCTCGGCGCGTAGGAGAGGATCCCGTCTTCCTCGAGGAGCATTACCGGTCTCATCGAGCGATCATCACGTTCTCGAACGACCTGTTCTACGGCTCGCGCCTGATCATCCTCACGGAGCAGGGTGACCGGCTGGATGGACCAGCGGTACGCTGGATTGATGTGTCTGGGTCCTTCTCGAAGGGCCCCCGAGGCTCTAGCGTCGTGAACGCGCCCGAGGTCCGGGCGGTTGCCGAGACGGTCAAGTCGCTGCTCGTTGGTGACACCAGTGACCTGAGCTTGGGCGTTGTCACACCCTACCGGGCACAGGTGGAAGCGATTAGGGACGCGCTGCAGGGAAGGGTGAAGGCAGGCGACGATGGACTGACGGTCGACACTGCCCACCGGTTTCAGGGGGACGAGAGAGATGTCATCGTGTTCTCGCCCACGGTGTCGTCGGCGATGCCAGAGTTCCATGCGCGATTTGCGAACAATCCGAACCTCGTGAACGTGTCGGTCACACGGGCGCGGCGTCAGCTGCTGATTGTGGGTGACCGCGGCGCGTGCAGAGCCCTCGGCGGAGTCCTCGGACACCTGGCGACCTACGTCACCGACCTCGAGGATGGCCGGTTTGAGTCCCCACTTGAGCGACGTCTATATGAGGCGCTCGTCGATCAAGGGATTCACCCCCAACCGGGGTTCGAGGCCGAAGGGTACCGACTGGACCTTGCTGTCCAGGCCGAGGGACTGAGCCTCGACATCGAGTGCGACGGTGCGGCCTTCCATCAGGAGCAGCGGCGGGACGCAATCCGCGACGTGCACCTGCGCGACGCTGGCTGGCAGGTGTTGAGGCTGAGTGGTCGAGATATCAACAGAGACTTGGATCGATGCGTACAGCAAGTGGTCGACGCATTCGCGGCAGATGCATGAGTGACGATTCAACAATCAGAATCACGAATCGACGCGGGGAATGCCAGAAGGCGGTGGGACGTCGTTCTCAGACAGTCAGCCCTTCGGAGGGACCTCCGAAGGTTCCCCATGCTTCTTGAGCCAGTCCCGCACGGGTCTCACTGAACGGCGATGAATCGGCGAGGGGCCGAGCCTCTCCAGCGCCTTCCGATGCCCGGAGCCTTTGCGTCCGCCGTACCCCTTGTTGCGAGCGAAGTCGTACTCGGGGTAGGCGGCATCCGCCTCTTCCATGATCCGGTCACACTCGACCTTCGCGATTATCGATGCGGCGGCGATACTTGCGCTGAGGTCATCGTGAAGGGCACGGAAACGTGCGATCGGATCTCTGACCAGGCCTCTCGTAGCATCACCCTTCCTTAGATTCGGAAGGGGCTCGATCCATGCTGTTCGCCTTGCTCTATCTCGTTGTGCGTCGACTCTTCGGGCTCGCGGGTGGCTCCAGGTCGGAGGATCTGTCGAAAGACGTTGAGATCCTTGTCCTGCGTCACCAGCTGAAGGTCCTGCGGCGCCAGGCGGGCAGGCTACAGCTTCGCCGAATCGACCGAGCCTTCCTCGCAGCCGCCAGTCGCGCCCTGCAAAGACCTGCCTGGGCCTCGTTCGTGGTGAGTCCCCAGACGCTGCTGCGGTGGCACCGAGACCTGGTGCGGAGGAAATGGACGTATCGGAGGAAAGGCGCCGGAGGAAGACCGCCGCTTGATCCGGACACCCGAGACCTCATCCTGCAACTCGCCCGGGAGAACACTCGGTGGGGCTCCGTGCGGATCCAGGGCGAGCTCGCCAAGCTCGGGATCCGGGTTTCAGCCACGACCATCCGTATGCTCCTTCGCCGCCATGGGTTGGGTCCCGCGCCGCGGCGGTTCGGTCCGACCTGGTCGCAGTTCCTTCGCGCTCAAGCTCACGGGGTCCTGGCCTGTGACTTCTTCACCGTAGAGACCGTGTTCCTGAAGACGCTGTACGTCTTGTTCTTCATCGAGCTTGGGACCAGGCGAGTGCACCTAGCGGGAGTGACCGCTCATCCGGACTCGGCCTGGGTCACCCAGCAGGCCAGGAACCTGTCCTGGGACGTCGTCGATAGCGAGGCCTGCTTTAGGTTCTTGGTCCGTGACCGAGACTCGAAGTACGTCTCGAGCTTCGACGAGGTGTTCCGCTCCGACGGGACCCAGGTGATCCGAACGCCCATCCGCGCCCCCCTAGCAGGCGCCTTCGGCGAGCGCTGGGTCCGCACGGTAAGGACCGAGTGTCTGGACTGGATGCTCATCCTAGGCAGGGGACACCTAGAGCGCGTGCTCGGGGTGTACGTCGAGCACTACAACCGGGAAAGGCCCCACCGCGGACTGGGCTTGGGCACGCCGATCGATTCGCAGAGTCGGGCAGGCGGGGTGTGCCGCCATGGTCCTGTCGAGCGGCGCGACCTCCTTGGAGGGCTCATCCACGAGTACTCCAGGGCAGCGGCATGATTATGGGTTTCTGCGCCCTTCACCCATCGGGGACTTGACCTACGTACGCCCGACCCGTGGGCGCATTCCGACGATGCACTCCCCGATGGCGCGCGTGTCCAAAGACGAGACGTGCTGGGTGGACTCATCCATGAATACGAACTTGCTGCGTGAAGACCGAATCGGCGGTTTCTGTGCCCTTCAGGCGTCTCGACCCTGGGCGAGCTACGAACGATAGATCGCTTGCCGGACACGCACGTCATCCCGGCGGTGGTTGAACGACAGCCATTCCTAGGTACTCAGTCTCAACGTCTCTAGCGAGGTCCGCTACCTGCTGATTGTAGGGATGCCAGCTCATACCCTTTCGCATGACCTCCCGCATGTGCCCAAGAAAGGCGATCTTCTGGTCGCGCAAGAGGGGCGCGCGGCGCACCCAACTCAGGCCCTGGCTCCCCAGAATGTGGAAAGGATATGGATCGGTAGCGCCTCTCTGTTGAATCGCGTCGTCGAGCGCCTCGAGCGCAGCGGTGGCCCTCTCCATTGAACCAACCGCATTCGCCTCCTTCGCTGCCCGTTTCAGGTTCATGTACGCCCACTCAGTCTCGATCCAGGGGTCATCTGGCGCGAGACCTCTTGCCTGGTTCAGGAAATTCTCGGCTGGGGACAGATCCCCGATCTCGACCTCGAGACTTCCTCGCTGCAACCAGAAGTGCGCGTCCCAGTGAAGAGCAGGCTCCACGTTCTCGTATGCCGCTCGCGCGGCAGGCACATCGACCTGTCGGAGCCACATATCGTGGTTCAGGAGCTTGATCAAGAATCGCTTGTCTCTGCTCCTTCGGTTGGCGCCCGGCCGGGCTTTCGATGCTAGCGCGAACAACACGCCCTGCATAGGTCGGGCCAGACGTGCATCTCGTTTGAAGTGTTCAACGACACGATCAGCGATGTACCGATGTCTAGTACGAAGATTCGCATCGTCGTCCCGCAGTAGCAGATGCTGGCGCACTAGCTCATCGACAGCCGCCAACCCCACGTTGCTGGGTTCCCCAAGGGCTAGTAGCACTTCATCACGCGACATGCTCTCGCGCATGTTCGTCGCGATCGCCACCACGGCGTAGGCGAGGGCCGTGTCTGGGGTCAACTCTGAGCACTCGCGATCGATCTTTTCGTCAAATCGCTCGCCTGAAGTTGCCTGCACCATCGCAACCAGTAGTTGGCGGCCCGCCTGTTCCCGGAACGCCTCTACCTGTTCAGCATGCGTTAACCCTTGGAGTCGTCCGAGCCGGCGCGCTGCGTGTAGCGCACTGATTAGCAGCTCGATGTCGGAGTCTTCGAGGTTTGGAACGGTGAATTGCCGGAACGGCAGTTCACGAAGCCTCTCCTGAAGGCGCAGCTGGACAAACCGAGTGCTTCGAGAAGAGCCCAGGAATAGGACGTCGGGATGTGCTTCGACCAGCTCACGTAGGAAACCTGCCGTGTGTTCCCCCAAGCTGTCCACTCCATCAATGGCGACCACCTGCGGAGCGGCTTCGGCGATTAGTCGTCGCGTTTCATACAGCGGTAGCTCGTTTTGCATGTCGATCCAAGCGACTTCGAGACCTTCTGCCTGAAGCGCGAGAGCAAGCCGCATGATGGTGATGGACTTTCCCGATCCCGCCGTGCCCGTGATCAGGAATACCTCTCCAGCCTCGCGCTCATCGATCATCTCCTTGAGTTCGACCTCAAATTGACGCACGACGGCGAAACCGCGTGTCGACGCCGCCTGAATACTGGACACCTCTCGCCGGCTGAAACCTGGACGCTCTTCCGGAGCGAAGCCCATGTTTCAACCGATGCTCGGGTCGATCCGGCGACCCGAGGAGGAAGAGGTGTTCGGAGTGCAGGACTGGGCTGAGGTTCACCGCCTCGACCGTGAAGGCATTCCCAAGCGAGCGATCGCCCGGCGTCTCGGCATGAGCCACACGACCGTGCACCGTCTGCTCGGACTTGCCGGGCCGCCCCGCTACGAGCGAGGAAGGGTCTCCTCGCTCGTGGACCCCTTCACGAGCGAGATCGCATCGATGCTCGACCAAGACCCGAACGTGCCGGCGACAGTGGTCCTGCAGCACCTGCGCCGATCGGGCTACGCCGGAGGCGTCACGATCCTGAAGGAGCACCTCGCCCGGGTGCGCCCGTCGTTCCTCGCAGCTCGCACCTTCCAGCGCACGAGCTACCTGCCCGGAGAGGTCTCCCAGATCGACTGGTGGCACACCGGTCGGAAGGTCCCGGTCGGAAAGGGCGCTTCACGCGAGGCGTTCGGGCTCGTCGCCACGCTCC
>Ga0315293_10006447_pt1 | contig 10983 bp, 7 predicted proteins | sample YL17G13_20_MG_FD_203071 | JGI IMG/M metagenome (GOLD analysis project Ga0315293, IMG submission 203071) | Sediment microbial communities from Yellowstone Lake, YNP, Wyoming, USA - YL17G13_20 | ecosystem: Environmental > Aquatic > Freshwater > Lake > Sediment | place: USA: Wyoming | collected... | reverse complement strand
GTAGCGGCCTCTGCCGCCCCTGTCTCCGCCTCTGAATCCGCCGCCGCCGCCGCCTGAACCGCCGCGGTAGCCGCCGCCACCGCCGCCGCCGCCGCCACGGGGCTTATCTTCGCGGGGGCGCGCTTCGTTGATGTTCAGGGTGCGTCCGCCGAGTTCTTTGCCGTTCATGCCTTCGATGGCTTTCTTGGCTTCTTCGGCGTTGGACATTTCGACGAAACCGAATCCTCTTGCTTCGCCCGTGAACTTGTCCTTAATGATGCTGACGGTTGTGACCGCTCCGAAGGCTTCGAATTCCGCGCGGAGTTCGTCTTCGGTGGTCTGACGGGATAGATTGCCTACGTAAATGTTCATCGGCAATGCTCCTAATGAAAAAAGATGTGTCAACCATTCGGGGGCTTCGTGAGGACCGGACGCTCTTTCGGATCGCGTCAAGACTGTCGGAAGTGTCCTTCGTCTGGCGACGGTTAATTGGCCGCTACAATGCAGGCCTTGTTGCAGGGAGTTTATCATATTTTGGGGGGATGTCAAGGGGAAATATGGAAAATTATGGAAAATATGTGGAATAGGGTGTGTGCCAAAAACGGGATGGGGGTCAGACCCTTCCCGGAGTAACGCATGGGGTGAGTTCGGGACCAGACCCCATCCACGAGCTGAGCGGCGAAAAGACCGGGTCTATTCCACGATCTCGTCGCTTCGCGACTTCGCTCCGTAAATAGACCCGGTCTAGCCGCCCGCGCTCCGTAATCGTGACAGTCACCGTGTGGTGGTTTCCATGAAGTCGAGTTTCCAGTCGCCGTTTTCGAGTGTGAAGGGGATGGCGCCGGGGTGGTCGATGCTTTTGTGGATGATGTTGAGGGTGGCGCGGGGGCCGTCGATGGTTTCGCCGGTGACTTGCATTTGCTGGAGGATTTCAGCGGAGAACGCGTATGAGGGAGCGGCTTTTTCCATGAGGAGGATGAAATACTTTTTGGCGTCGCCGTTGAAGGACTTTAGTTTGGCGGCGAGGTCTTTTTGTTCTTTGACGCTTTGGGTGTAGAAGTCGCGCGCGGCCTGGGAGATGTCGGCGCGGAGGAGTTCGTCTTCCATTTTTTGGGTGAGGGTTTCGAGGCCGGAGATTTGTTGCGGGAGTTCTTTTGCGAGCGCGTCGCGGCTTTGCTGGTTGATGAGGAGCCAGTTTTTGGCGTAGTCTTTGTCGTGGGCGGCGAGGATGAATTCGCGGTAGACCGGGCCGAGCGCCGGGGCTTTTTCGAGGCCGACGGCATCGAGCGCGGCGACGAATTGCGCGCGCGCTTCTTGGGGGGCGAGGGGTTTGGGCGTGACGAAGCAGCCGGCCGTGAATGCGGCGGCGAGCATGACGAGGAGAGCGGCGGCGCTCACGGAGCGACTAACGGGGGCCAGGCCCCTCGTGGAGACTTTGGACGTTGGACGGCGGGCTTTAGACGGCGGATTTTTCATGAGTGGATTTCCTGGTTGGCGTCTCGTGTCATGGGGCGGGTTCCGCTGGGGTTTCTTTTTCGAGGAGTTTGGCGAAGTCTATTTTCCATTTGCCGTCTTCGAAGGCGAAGGGTATTTTTCCTTTCTGGTTGGTGTCTTCGTATTGTTCAGTGATGTGGCCTTGCGAGGCGGCGATGGTTTCGCCGGTGATTTTGACTTTGAGTTTTCCGCTGGCGATTTCGTTGAAGCCTCTGACGGCGGCGAAGTCTTTCACGGCCATGGCGAAGTATTTGGAGCCGTCGCCTTCGAGTTGGGCCAGGCCGCGGAGGCGGCTTCTTTGGAGGTCGCGTTGGGCGGTGTGGAAGTCCGTGTCTTCTTCGGAGAGGCCGGGCTTGTTGAGTTCGCCTTCCAGGCGGTCGATTTCCTGGCGGAGTGTGGCGAGTTCGTCCACGAGGTTTCGCGCGATTTGGATTTGGCTGGCCTGTGTGGTCATGTTCCAGGCGGCGTTGTAGTTTTTGTCGAAGACCGCGAGCGTGAAGTCTCTGAAGACGGGGCCGAGCGTGGGGGCTTTTTCGAGGCCGAGTTTGTCGAGGGCGGCCTCAACGGATTTGCGGTTGGGGGCATCCGTGTTTGCATCGGGCTCGTCTTTCTTGTGGCAACCCGCGAGTGTGACGGCGAGCACGCCGAGCATGAGGATGGCCGGGAGCCGTGGTTTCATGCGTGAACCTCCGTGGCGATTCGTGTTCAGGATTTCAGCGTTTGCTCCACGAGTTTAACCTGAGTGCGCCGGCATTTCAAGATAAATGCCGTGTGTGATGGGAAGGAATTGGGCGCGATGGGCGGGCGTTGTGATGCGGTTGCCGTGTGTGAGTGATGTGTTGGGTGTCGGGCGCTTGAGAATATTCACAGGTATTCCACATTTTTTGAAAAGGGGCGAAAAAATCGCGTGGACTTGGAAAGGCATTCGTTCACGGGGGTCGGGAGCGCTATCTCCTATCGTGGCAAATGGTTAGCGTGGATAGCGAAGGGTTTTTAAAGCAAATGCGGGGACAGAAGTTATTATAAAGATAGCAGTAATGGCGAAATTTGCAAGTTTTTACTTGCCAGAACCCGTTTGTAGTGGTATTATTGTATGTGAGGGGAATGTGGTGTTTTTATATGTAAGATATAAGTACAGGCAAACGGGTAATTTGTTCCAAATGGGGTGATTTGAACAAAAGAGGAGTTTTACGCTCTTGGTCATATCCCCTATCCCCCTCTCTGTGAGTCAGTTCCTCAGTTTTCGAAGAAGTTCGGGCGCTGCGGACGAGAAGGCGCCCGGACAGCGGGCGGCTGCATGATGTGCGCCGAGGCGCGGGCGATGCCCGTGGGGCGGCGTGTGTCGCGACGGCCGCATGATGTGGGGCCTTTTTTTGAGTCTCTTGGGAAGCAGGCACGTTTGTCTGCGGGTGGGCATTAGGCGCGTAAACGGTGCGCGGGGGGATGGCTTTATGCAAAATAGCGACAATAGAGAAGAAAAGGATGCGGGGTTTACGGTCCTCAAGCAGGTCAGTGAACTGTCCAAAGAAGCGAACATGCTGATGCGGAAGGGACAGTTGGACCAGGCTCTCGCCTTGTTCCTGCAGGCCTACGAACTGGACGCCACCAATCCGTACGTTCTGGTCGGACTGGGGGACGTCTACCGCAAGAAGAAGCAGCACGAGCAATCCATACCGCACTACCGCAAGATCCTCGAGATTGATTCCAACAACACGTTTGCCCTCAAGGGCGTGGGCCACTCTTACTCCGGTCTGGGCAAGTATGCCGAGGCGATAGAGGTGTGGGAGAAATACATCGGGTTCAACGAGTTCGATTTCTTCGTGCTGACGAGCCTGGGCGACGCGCACAAGAAACTCCACCTGTACGATAAGGCGGAGCAGAACTACCTGCGCGCGCTGGAAATCAACAACGGCGACAAGTACATCTTCCTGGGGCTTGGCGACCTTTACTACAAGATGGGCCGCGACGCGGACTCGATATTCTACTGCGACAAGTTGCTTGAGATAGACGAGAACTTCGTCAACATCCTGACGATGGTGGGCAACCTGTACAAGAAGATGAGAAACTTTTTGAAGGCGCGGGAATACTACCAGCGGGCACTGAAGTTGGACCCGGAGAATTCGTTCGCGCTGTACGGGCTGGGGGACTGCTGGAGGGGCGAGCAGGACTACCAGAAGGCGGAGGCGGTGTGGAACCGGCTGGTGTCGAAGGAGCCGCGAAACAACAACGTCCTGACGCGCCTGGGCGACGTGTACCAGAGGCTTGGCGAGGACGAGAAGGCGCGCCAGTGCTATCACCGCGTGCTGTCGCGGAGCAACAACAAGTACGCTCGAATGGGCCTGAGCAGACTGTACCGCAAGGCCGGCGAGTACGACAAGGCAATCCAGAATTACGAAAAAATACTGGAGTATGAGGAAAGAAAAGACGAAAGAGTACTTGGCGAGATAGAAGCCACGCGCGCCGAGAGCGCCGTCGCCAGGCCGCTCGAGACGAAACATTCCGAGGCCGGGGAGGAACTGGGCGCGGGCGGCGCGTAAGAAGCGCCTCGCCGAGTACTCCGTCCATCCGTCAAATCCATCATCTCATTTCAGGCAATCCGCTCGCAGTCTGTCCATGAAAACCGCATTGCAGGCGTGCGTGGACGCGCGCCGTCTTACATCAATAACACTGTACGTTCCTTTATAAAGGAAGACCATGGAGCGCACGATACTCATCATCGACGACGAAGAAAAAATCACCAGGCTGCTGTCCTTCCTCCTTAGCAGGCACGGCTTCAAGACCATCGCGGCCAATGATCCGGCGAAGGCGTACGAGATGGCGCAGGCGACGAAGGTGGACCTCATAATCTGCGACGTGATGATGCCGGGCATAAACGGATTTGAACTGGCGCAGAAATTCAAGGACACCCCCGCGACCGCCCAGATACCGCTGATGTTCCTGACGGCGAAAAGCGAAATCACTGACAAGTTCACCGGATATTTCGTCGGGGCGGCGGAATTTCTGACGAAGCCTTTCGAGACGGACGAACTGCTGGCGCGCATCAAGAAGGCGCTTGAGGTGGACGAACTCGAGCAGGCGCTGCAGATGGGCGCGGCCGCGGAGATGCGCAACCGCCCGGTCACGGCGACCGTGGAAAAGGCCCCCGCTCCCCCGCCGGCCGCGACGCGGCAGGGCTTCGTGAAGATAGCGGACGTGCTGAACATCTATGACAAAATCATGCGCCTCATAGACGAGGAAGGCCGGAAAGAAATAGACGAGAGCACTCTTGACGCGGCGTTTGAGACCGCGCTCGAGAGCACGGCATCGGAGCGCCCCAGCCTCGCCAGCCTGCATATATCGCCGGACGGCGTCAACGTGGACGAGGCGAAACGCCTTGTGAAGAAAGGCAACTTCGCCGAGGCCAACGCCGCGTTCTGCGAGTTGCTCAGGCGGTTCTTTGACGCGCTTGTCCGCGAGAAGGAGGTCCGCAACGGCGTCCAGATGGCCGTGCTTGACAGCGACGAGGAGACGGCGGATTTCCTGGACCTCGTATTGACGGAGGCGGGCTTCGGCGTTCAGAAAACCGCATCGGCCGATGAACTGCTGAATTCCATTTCGGAAAATTCCGTCCCCGGCCTCATCATCGTCAACGCTTCCATGGAGGGATTCGACGTTGTCGAGTTCTGCCGCAGGCTGCGCGGCGAGAAGGAGACCGAGAACGTCCCGGTCCTGGCAATCAGCGACTGGTTTGACGCGGAGCAGGTGAAGGCGGCGTTCGCGGCGGGCGCGACGGATTACCTCGTGAAGCCTTTCTCCAACACGGAACTAGTTTCCGTCGTGGTCAACCTGCTGAGAAAATAACGGCCCGCAACAGGCAAGCAACCGCCGGGCAAGGGAGCGCGCTCCCCTGCCCGGCTTTTTTATGTGTAGCAAAGGGGTCAGACCCCTTTATTACACGTTGGTTGGTGATAGGTACGGGCCAGAGGAAGGTTGCGGCTGAATGACAGGGGCGGAATAAAAACGCTTGCAAAGCGCCTGAAGCCATCTATAATAGCGCGTTTGCGTTTTTCTGGTGTTGACACTATTACAAATACTGACGGAGTGTGCCATGGCGCTATCGGTAATTCTGATGCAGGCGGATATCCTGCCGACGGTGGGGCTTGTCGCGGTGATAATCTTCGCGTTTTACTTCATGATGATCCGCCCGCAGAAGCGTGAGCGGGCGCGGGTGAAGAACATGCTGGAGAACCTTCGCAAGAACGACGAGGTGCAGACGATCGGCGGGATTCAGGGGCGCGTGGCCGCGATTAAGGACGACGTGGTGATCCTGAAGATCGACGAGAACAGCGACGTGAAGATACGGGTATCGAAGAGCGCGATAGCGGGCGTGACAAAGCGCGAGGGCGAGGAAGAGGATAAGGAGGAGGAAAAGAAAGAGTAGTCCGCGCGGAAGCGGAAAAAGGCGAGGAACCTTGTGGTAGCGCCGCAGTCGGGGGCGCTGAACACGAAGTTGACGCTGGTGTCGGAAACAAGAAGGTGAGAGAATGGCAATGTATGGAACGACCTTCAGTTCCGATACTGGCGATGCATGAGTTGATGCGAACGGAAGAACCATATTTCAAATGATGGAAACGAGTTCACGAAATCACTGGAGAGGCGCATGTACGAGAAAGTCGGCTGGAAGATAGTTCTGATAATCCTCATCGTGGGCACGGCGTTTATTTTCATGTGGCCGCCGTTTCCGGGGATGGTGCCGGACTGGATGGCGGGCAAGATATTGGGGTGGCCGTCCACGGAGAAGAGACTGCAATTGGGCGAGGACTTGCAGGGCGGGCTGACGATGGTGCTGAGCGTGCCGAACGCGACGGAGCGGGACAACGTGATGGAGGTGCTCGGACGGCGCGTGAATTCGAGCGGACTGAAGGAAATCTACATCACGGCGCTGGGCGACCGGCAGATACAGGTGCGGGCGCCCGCGGACGTGCCGGGCCTCAAGGAGATGCTGCTGACGGCGGGCACCTTGGATTTTTACTCGGAGGCGCCGAAGGCGAAATATGAGGAGTACAATAGACTGCGGGACGCGGCGAAGGCCGCGAATCTGCCTACACCGCCGCCGCCGAGCGGCCTGATGGTGGTGGATAAGGACCGCGACGGCAAGCCTCTACAAGGGCTGGGCGAGACGGAGCCGTATCTGCTGCTGAACGCGCAGGCGGAGTTCACGGCGAAGGACTTTGTCAGTTTCTCGCTGGGCGCGGACGATGACGGCAAGCCGGCGGTGGACTTTATGCTGACGGCGTCGGCCGCGCCGAGATTCGCGGAGGCGACGCGGAAGTTGATAAACGAGGCGGACTACGGCGCGCAGCACGGCAAACTGGCAACGTACGTCAACGGCGAATTTGAGACCGCTCCGAACGTGAGGAGCATCATCACCGACAGGGGCATCGTGACGCTGGGGGGGGACGACATCACGGACCAGCAGAAGAAGGCGAAGAACCTTTTGATAGCGTTGCAGTCGGGCGCGTTGACCACGAAGATAACGCCAGAGTCCGAGATACGGACCGGCCCCGGCCTCGGGGAGGACTCGCTGAGGCGCGGCATCATGTCGATGATACTGGGCGCGGGCCTGGTGGCGCTGTTCATGGCGGTGTATTACCTTTTCCTGGGGCTGGTGGCGAACTTCGCCATGGTGCTGAACCTCATCATTATATTGGGCGCGCTGTGCGGTTTCCAGGCGACGTTCACCCTGCCGGGTTTCGCGGGCGTGATACTGACGCTGGGCATGGCGGTGGACGCGAACATTCTGATTTACGAGCGCATCCGGGAGGAGAAGGCGGCGGGGAAGGCCATCGAGGGCGCGTTCAAGGCGGGCTACCAGCGCGCTTTCACGACGATCCTGGACTCCAACCTGACCACGCTTATCATCGGCCTGATTCTAAGCAGGTTCGGCACGGGGCCGATACGCGGGTTCGGCATCACGCTGTCGGTGGGCATTGTCACGAGCATGTTCACGGCGCTGGTGGTGACGAAGGTGATTTTCACGCTGCTGATAAGAGCGGGCAAGATAAAGGAAGCGAAGATGCGCCAGTGGATCAAGCGGCCGAGCATTCCGTTCATGAAGATAAGCCCGATAGCGATTATGTGTTCGCTGGTCCTGATAGTGGGCGGGCTGACGTTTTTCGGGATACGCGGCACGGCGAACCTTGGGATCGACTTTTTGGGCGGGGCGCAGTATGAGATAAACCTGGACAAGGCGATTTCGATAGAGGAGGCGCGGCAGCGGCTGGCGTCGTTCATGCCGCCGAACTCCGTTCCCGAGGTGCAGTCGGTGCAGGCGCCGACGGGCCGGGAGGCCGATGTCCCCGGAAAGTCCTACGCGTTCATCATCCGTTTCCCGCAGCAGGTGCTTTACGGGATAGCGGCGATGAACAATATGCCGCGGGACGCCGATTTTGACAACAAGATCGTCGCGGAGGTCCAAAAGAAACTCAATGGCGTGTTCGGCGCGGACTTCCCCCCTCAAGGCATTGACCCGTCGCTGGACGAAAGCGTATTCAGCCAGTTGAACTGCACGCTGAGTCCGCGGAATCCGGAGGACCCGCGTTTCCTGGACAAGGCCAAGGCGATTCTTGAGCGGTACGGCCACGGCCCGATATCCGCCGCCGGCGAGCCGGTCACGCTGAAGATGTCGTACAAGGGCAATGAATGGAGCAAGAAGGTGACGGACCTGTCGGATGAATTCGGCAAGGACGGCATCGATTTCAAAGCGACGACGAGTTTCGATAATGACCCCAAACCGATAGTGGCGCTGTATGCGACTCTGGAACTTCCGGCCAACCTGACCGAGGAGGAACGCACGGAGTTGCTGGCCCGCGTGGAGCCTGTTATCAAGAACCTTATTGCCACAAAGACGGGGACGAAGGCCGGCGTTCTTCCTTATGATGTGCTCAGCGTTGTGAAGGTGGAGTTTGGGCACCAGTTGGCGGAAAAGCAGTACGTGAAGTACTTCATCCAGACGCAATGCAGCGAAAGTTACAAGACCGCCACGGACAAGATCGCCACGATATTGACGAAGAACCTCTCCGAGGCGCCGGTCGAGTTGACGGGGGACAAGAAGGCGACGCTTGCGGTGTCGCCCGGCGGGATTGGATACTCGGCGGTAGTTGGCAGCACGGCGGCGCAGGGCCTCAGGGCGACGGCGGTGTACTCCTTCCTGCTTTCGCTGGCGGGCATAATCATTTACGTCTGGTTCCGGTTCCGGCAGTTCCGATACGGCTTTGCGGCGGTCATCGCCCTGTTCCATGACGTTGCAATCACGGTGGGGATACTGGCGGTCCTGGACGCGGTGACGCCGTGGAACCTGAAGTTCGATTTGCCGATTGTGGCGGCGCTGCTCACGCTCATCGGGTACTCGGTGAACGACACGATAGTGGTGTTCGACCGGATACGCGAGAACATGGGCCTGCACCGCGAGCAGCGGTTCTATCTTGAGAACATCGACAACAGCATCAACCAGACGCTGTCGAGGACGGTGTTCACGTCGTTGACGGTGTTCCTGACGGTGCTGTGCCTGACGGTGCTGGGCGGAGAGATGATCCGCGGTTTTGCGCTGACGATGACGATAGGCGTGGTCGTCGGGACGTACTCGTCAATCTTCATCGCAAGCCCGATAGTCATGTGGTTCCACAACCGCGAGATGAAGGCGCTGGCGGTTGCGCCGGCGGGCGCGTGAGATTTTTTCGGGAGGGGATTCGGGCATGAAAGATTACGCGAAACTGGTGATATTAGGCTCTTCGGCGCTGCTGGTGCTCTTGGCGGTGTTCCTGATGCTGTATCTCTCGTATCCGCGCGAGGACAACAACGCCCAGGCGCAAAACGACAAGCCGGGCGAAGGCGCGAAACCGCCCGCGGGCCCCGGAGAGACGAAGCCGCCGGAGGAAATCGCCGGGCCGGAGGACGGCGGCGGGGAGACTAACGGCACAATCGAGGCCGGCGAGCCGGGAAAGGATTATACTATTTCCTCCCCCGCGAGTCTGCGGGCGATTGTCGAGGAGAGTTATAGGGCCACGAATCTGTACGACGGCAAGGTGGTTAAAATAGAGTCCGTGGATTTACCCAAGATAGCCGCGCGGCTGGTGCAGCATTACAGGAAGTACCATCCTGAGTACAACATAGACAGCGCGGACACGCAACTGCCAGCGGGAACGGTCATCAGGCTGCCCAATGTTTATATTGTCGTCTCCGGGGACAATCTGGAATCGATTGCCAAGAGGGTATATAACGACAGGAAGCAGTGGCAGGCGATTCAGGGCCTGAACATGGACGTTGTTCCTGACGCCACGAAGATGAAACCAGGCACGGTATTGATTCTCCCTTGATTTTATGTCTAGCGGCGAAGTATCATAATGCCGTCCCGCGTTTCGGGGCGGCATTTTGTTTTGTCTCGAATCGGATATTTTCCGGAAAATTCGGGAACTTTTGGCGTCTTTTTGCGTCTAATGCAATAGCCTGAAGGCGGCTTTACACGGATTCAACGGGACGCCATCGAAGGAGCGAACCATGAAACGCATAGCATTTCTTATCGGTGTTATTCTTCTTCTTTCCGCGAGCGCGGCCTATCCGTGCAAGATGATCATCATGCCGCCGGACGGCCCGGTCCCGCCGGAGTGGTACCGCACGACCGTGCCGCTGGTGGTGAAATACCTGAGCGTGACGGTGAAGATTGACAACCAGGTGGCCGTGAGCACGGTGGAGCAGGTGTTCCACAATCCGAACCCGTACGAGGTCGAGGGCCAGTACATCTTCCCGCTTGCGGGCAACGCGGACGTCTCCAAGTTCACGCTGGTGGTGGGCGACAAGCAGATTGAGGGAAAAATTCTGAGCAAGGAAGAGGCGCGGAAGTTGTACCTGGAACTGATGCGGCAGTGGAACAACCCGGCGCTTCTTGAGAAGGCGGACGAGCGGGCGTACAAGGCGTCGGTGGGCATGGTCCCGCCGAACGGCGAGGTGCGCGTGAAGTTCGAGGTCGTGCAGACGCTTGCCGCGGATTCGGGCATGATTGAGTACGCGCTGCCGCTGGGCATTTCGCGCGAGCATCCCAATCCCATCGGGACGCTGTCGCTCAACATCGAAATCACATCCAACACCCCCATCAAGAACGTCGTCTCCCCTTCCCACGACGTGACATTGAGCCAGGCGGACGCGAAGTCGGCGAAGGCGCTGTACGAGCGCGAGAACGTCCCGGCGGACCGGGATTTCAGAATGTACTACACGCTGAGCGAGGCGGTCATCGGGCTGAACGTGCTCAGTTACAAGACCGGCGCGGAGGACGGGTACTTCATGCTGCTTCTCTCGCCTGATTTGAGCGCGGGGAAGGTGGTGCCGAAGGACATCATTTTCGTCATCGACAGGAGCGGTTCGATGACGGGCAAAAAAATCGAGCAGGCGCGCAACGCGCTGAAGTTCTGCCTGAACAGCCTGAACGAGGGCGACCGGTACGACATCGTTTCGTTTTCGACGGGCGTGACGCCGTTC
>Ga0315293_10006442_pt1 | contig 10987 bp, 6 predicted proteins | sample YL17G13_20_MG_FD_203071 | JGI IMG/M metagenome (GOLD analysis project Ga0315293, IMG submission 203071) | Sediment microbial communities from Yellowstone Lake, YNP, Wyoming, USA - YL17G13_20 | ecosystem: Environmental > Aquatic > Freshwater > Lake > Sediment | place: USA: Wyoming | collected... | reverse complement strand
TAGATAAAACTGATGCCGAAGCTTATGTAAAACATGTAAGAATATGTTATAAATCAGATTTTGAAGACGAAATAAAAGAACAAGGTGTCAATAGAGATGAACTTCCTAATGAAATAAAAAAAGGCATTAAGGTTTTCGTAGAAGACCAAAATAAAATCGAAGCATTCTTGCAACTTGATGAAATTCTATTCGACGATATTCCGGAAATACGGTTAAAAGATAGACCAGAAGAGATGAAAGACGCTCGACCAATTAATGAATTGTCACCCGGTCAAAGATGTTCTGCGATATTGCCAATCATATTACTAAATGGAGATTGCCCTTTAATAATCGATCAACCCGAAGATAATCTTGACAATAGGTTGATAAGAGAAGTTGTGGTTAATATTTTGGCGGCGATGAAATTACGAAGGCAAGTTATCATGGCGACGCATAACCCAAACCTGCCAGTATTAGGTGATGTAGAACAGGCAATAATATTGAGGGCTACGGAACAAGATAGATGTCAACTGCAAGTGCAAGGAGATATAGACAATCCTAACGTGGTACGTTCTATTACTGAAATCATGGAAGGTGGTAGAGAGGCATTTCAATATCGGCATAGCATATATCAAACTCATTGGAATAGTCCAGTTGAAGAACCCATTAAAGTAAAGAAAGACGATAATGAATAATATTCTGACATGCCCGAAGTGTGGGGCTGAAATTCAATTGACAGAAGCCCTAACCGGTCAGATTGAGCAAAGTATTCGTGCTAAGTATGAAGCCGAAACAGCAAAGAAAACACAGGAGCTTGATAAGGAAAAGCAGGCATTAAAGAAACAGCAGGAAGAGCTTGAAAAGCAGAAACAATCGGTAGAAGAACAAGTTGCAGAGCAGGTCAAGGCCGAACGGAAAAAGATCGCAGAACAGGAGAAGGCTAAAGTTCTTGCAGAGCAATCTGAGCAAACGAAAGGTCTCGAGCAGGAATTGGAAGAAAAAAGAAAACAGCTTACCGAGGCAAATAAAAAAGAATTGGAACTTAGGAGGCAACAACAAAAGCTGGAAGAAGAAAAAGCGGCCATGGAACTTACTGTCCAGCGACAGATTGACACGGAAAGAAAGAAAATAGTGGAAGAAGCAGGAGAAAAGGCAGCCGAAGAACAGCAGTTTAAGATGCGAGAAAAGGACGACCTTATTAAATCTATGCAGGTACAGATTGAAAACCTTAAACGCCGTGCCGAAAGCGGCTCTCAGGAAGCTCAAGGCGAAGCACTGGAGGGAGCGTTGCAAGATATGTTACAGCAAACCTTCCCCTTTGACCGCATTGAAGAAGTAAAGAAAGGTCAGCGCGGAGCAGATGTCCTTCAAGTTGTCCGAAACAATACGGGCAAAGAATGTGGAAAAATTCTCTGGGAGTCCAAATATACAAAGGATTTTCAAAAGGGATGGATTGAAAAGCTCAAAAAAGACCAGCAGGAAGCCGGGGCAGAAATTGCCGTCATTACGACAACAACTCTTCCTAAGGAAATTAAAAATTTCGGGCCTTTTGAGAATGTTTGGATAACGAATTTTGCTTCTGCTGCCGGATTATCTGCGGCATTGCGTATGGGACTGATCAATGCAGCCAGAGAAAAGACATTAACGGACAATCGGGAAACCCTCAAAGACATCATCTACAAATACGTAACAGGGCAGGAGTTTGCCATGCAGATTCGCGCTGTTGCGGAGGCATTCATCCGTATGCAAGGAGATTTGAATAAAGAAAAACGGGCGATGGAACGTGTCTGGAAGAGTCGGGAAAAACAGATTGAAACGGTCCTAAGCAATATTACCGGCATACGGGGCTCACTGGAAGGTTATATCGGGCAAAAATTTCTGCCATCTATGGAAACACTTTCACTTGAAGCCATTGAAACAGATGAAACCTAACAAATTTTAATTTCTGTGTTCCCTGCGTAGTGCTGCCTTAGTCCGCAGCAGCCTCCGGTGAGCATAGTCGAACCCGCAAAAATTTTTACTCACCTATAAGATATTAAGTTTTTTCAGTTAATTAAAGAATCTCTGCGCCCTCCGCGTTCTCCGCGGTAAATTCTTTTTTCTTTGACTTTTCTCTAAAAATCTGTTAAAATACTCGCCAGTTTACCAGAAGGTAAACGACAAACCGCCCAGTAGGGCAAGGTCTTCAGGCCAGCAGGCCCAGTCAAATAATCTACTAAACCTCGTTTATAGCATTTGAAAATTTGATTTTAGGATTTGTTTAGGATTTAGAGTTTAGGATTTAGGATTTTTCGCTGTCGTCCACCTTTAGCGGAGCCTCCGATCGATCAAAAGCGAACGATTATGCAAAACAAACCCAATTTGCTGGACACTCAAATGAACGTAAGCTATTGTTTAATAGAGGATTATGAAAATAAACGACTTTGCAGATGCGGTGAAAAACAAACCCAATCAAACCCAAACAAACCCAATTTATAGTGAACTTGGGTCAGGTTTTCATCGAGTCCCACTGGATAAAGGCGACGGGCAGGAAGATAAAGACCGGCAGCCAGGCCCAGAACTCAGGCATCACCTTATGAAAAACCTCCTCGGCAGCGAAAATCTTGCAGCCAAAAACCGTAACAAAGCACGCCCCAACCACAGCAAAGCTAATCATAACCGCCGACTTCATCGACTTCGGGTCGCGGCAAACTAAAATCGGCAGACACATCATCAGCATCGCCAGATTTATAATCGGCTCGGTAACACGAAAATGCTTCTGGCTGAAAAGTTGTGCCCGGTCCTTAACTTTCGCCCCCTCGCTTGCCAGAATAGACAACTGTCGCAAGCCGAGCAAAGTCTTATATTCCGACCGCTGTCTGACGGGGATTTCTTTAGGTGTAATGTCACTGGCATAAAAGGCCGCCGCCTGCGGGCCTTTCATCGAACCCTTTTCAATATATCGCCCATTAACTAAATCCCATCTACGGCTTTGACTGTTATAGACCGCTCTTTGGGCATCTATCCGCCCAGTTACCTCCCATATACCCGGCACATCTGTTCTGCGGCGAAGAAAAATGGTCGGATTATGCAATGTCGCCGTTTTTACGTCAAATCTCTGTGAGCAAATCAGTGCCCCGTTCCCGTCACTGATAAACCATATATTGTAGGATTCCTGCCCCGGAATGTCATCGTGCTCCCGCACAAGCTTGTCACTTAGCGACGGTATAATAGATTCCTGGTCCACTACCAGCAGCGCCGTCAGCACAACTGCCAGGAATATCACCGGACCAATCACACGCTTCAGACTAACGCCCGAAGCCATCATAGCTACCAGCTCATTGGTGCGAACCATTTTGCCGAATGAAAACGCCGCCGCCACAACCGTTATCATGCCAGCAAAATCCCGAAAGTAAATCGTGATGTTCAGACCGTAAAAGAGGAATATATTTTTAAGGACATCTAACGTGCCAAGGTCAGCATGTTCAGTAAATTCGTCGAGATTCACAAATAAGTCGATAATTATTCGCAGCCCTATCAGAACACAAAAGGCTATGGCATAGCCAACCAGAAAATTCTTCGCCACATATTTGTCCAATATACTCATCTTAATCCCGTTATGATTCATCTTTCGTATTTCGAGTCACAATTCTATTGGCCAACCGTTAGTGTCTTAACAACTTTCGGTATATCCCGATAGCAAACAAAGATAAAACCGCCAGCCCCGCCCACATCACTGCTACACCTGAGATGCTTTGCGAACCGAGGTTTTTGGCAATGTCTTTGCCGCTCATTATACATACTATCAGCACCCCTGCAGGCACACAACTTGCTCCGAAAGCGCTTAGCAGATGTCCGCCCTTTTTAATAATACCCAAGCTGATGCCAATCATAATCATCGGCACACATCCTATTCCGAAAACCAGCCGAGACTGTATCTCCGCCCCTATTTGAGCCAGCGTTTTTTGCATCTCTCGCTGGAGTTTACTTTGCAATGCTCTCAGCTCTCGGCTCGGTTCCTTGCGAAGAGCTGAGGGCCGCCGAGCCAATCCTTCAATCACAAGTCCCCCATCCTCTGTCCGCAACTCGGTCGTTATGGCTTCTACGGCCTGCGGCAGAACCAGACCGCGTATGATATGCCGCATCCTCAAGTCCCCGGTCTGTTCTACTTTCGCATTGTAAATATCCATCGTCAAAGTCGGTGCAAGCTCGTCACCTTCCAGATGCAGGATGACCTTTCCATCTTCGGCCACTCGTAGAGAGCACCTCCCTTTAGCAGCATCCTCACCGGCTACATCAGATTCAATTACCACAACATCTCCAGACAGCTCGACCTTCTTCTCGGCTGCAACGACATTATTGCAGGTAAATTCAACGAGCTTTTCGCCGCTGTGCAGCCTGTAGAAACTGCCGGCGTTACCAGCCATTTTATTTGCGATGTCCTGTGCCAACAGATCCACAGTTAACTGAGCAAACGTCTCACGAGCCAATTTCGCAATCGGATAAAACTGCATCAAATCAGACTTTATCACTTTCATCTCGTCGATTTTTTTGAACTTTATATCGTCGCTTAAAAGCGACCCAAACTCGCTGGTCACCGACAGCCATTCCGCATAGAACCACATCTCGTCCCCGGAGCCCATCTGGTCGGTCTTATACGCCGTTATTTGCACCTCCTGAAACCTCTCGGATGGATTGAAGCTCACTTTAGCTTTCTGAGCAGCAATAATCTTCTCGATTCCATCGCTTTTCACCTCACAAACAACCACGCCTGAAAGCGTATTATCCTGCAGATTTGCCTCGTCGGCATAGATTAAATACCGCCCATCCGGAGGCAGCTTATAATAGGGCCTGCGCTGAACATTGCGGAAAAGTATTTGTTTGGCATCGGCTTTAAGAGACTTTTCTGCACGGTGCACAAAAACGGGCATCACATAGAAACTCAAAACCAGATTTGCAATCGCCACGACAATCGCCAGCACCAGCCCCGGATAAACCAGAGTCGCCAAACTAATTCCGCTTGCCCTGCACGCATCAAGCTCATTATCGCCGGCAAATCGCCCGTAAACCAGAGCCCCCGCAAATAAAGCCGCCATCGGCAGCACAAACGTCAGCGTTATCGGCAGAAAATAGAGCATTATGGCAACTACCTGCCGCGGCCCGACCCCATATTCCTGAACCGGCCGCAAAATACTGCCTAAACTCAAAATCACTGTCAGTGCCAGCGATGCCAGCACAAAAACCTTCAACAATTCTCGAAATATGTATCTATGCAGCGTAAAAACCATATTTACCTAAACTCAAAAATCAATCCGCAAAAATAAAAGTATCTAACAAAACGTCATTGCGAGCCCCGCACCGCTTCTGGTGCGGGGCGTGACGATCTCAACTGCCACACGACAGTATTTTCCAACAGCCACAAAAACGCAAAGTCGCAAAGCAGATTGAAATATAATCAAATTTTCGTGCCCTTGTGTCTTGGTGGCAAATCTAATTTTGCACTACTAATGGCTATTTTTCAATAAAATTCTAACCGCCTTTTATTAACCCCCCTCAAAAAACCAGATTTGCACCAGGATTTTGCTTGCATAACCTATTATCTTTCTGCTAAAATTACAATTAGATAAGCTTAAGGAGTAAAAACGAATGGTTAGCGTTGCATTTCTGTTTTCGTTGGCAATACGATTATCCTACATTCTTGAAAGGAGCGAAAAATGAAAAGTCAGAAAATGTTTGTATTGATAGCGGCAATTTTCTGTTTTGTCAGTTGCCTGGCTTGCGAGCCGGCCTTTGCAATAATTGTAGATAGGGTCCAGCCAAATTATCACGCGTTTGTTGGTAGCGCAGGAACAAACGAAATTTTTGAATTTACATCTGACGGCAGATTTGTAAGGAAATTTGGAGCCGGTTACGTAAACCAACCCGAACACATAGTATTCGACTCGCAGGGTATCCTCTACGCATCAGACGGCTATTCCACAACAATCAGAAAATTCGACCGCTACGGCAATTTTGCCGGGCAGTTTACAGTTCCCGGCCTTACCACCGGAGAAGGCCCGGACGAGAATCCGTTCACCAGCGGAATGACTATCGATGATTCCGACTTACTGTACATTAGCGATGGCTGGGGTTACAAAGTCGTCGTTGTGACTACCGCCGGTAGCTTGGTCCGTAACATCTGGGTCGGCAACGAATGCAACGGTCTTGCGCTTGGGCCCAATTGGAACCTGTTTGTGGCCCGGAAAGGGGATGTGCATGGTCATCCCTTCAATATGGATATTTTGGAGTACCGGCCTAACGGGACTTTTGTCCGGCAGTTCAATCGCGACAGAGGTTATTATAACGCCGAAGGTCTTGCATTTGACAAAAACGGCTTTTTATATGTTGGTGAAAACGAAGGTATTGCCCAAATTGACCCACAGGGACATTCCGTCAGGGACATTTCCGGAGGAAGCTTGCAAGGAGCAGAGCAGGTGGCGGTTTTCGCCGATGGAACTTTGTATGTAAGCAGCTACTTCACAAGCACAGTCAATGTCTTCGATTCAACAGGAAAATTCTTATTTGATTTTGGAGGCAACGGATTAAATCACGCTTATGCACTTGCCTTCGGTCCACCAATAATCTTCGAGTGGCCAAACGTCATTTACGATGATTTTGAGGACGGGATAATTGATTCGGAGCTCTGGGTCACGCACGGTTATAAAGGTGCTATTGGACTTGTAGGTGCCGGTCCTTGGCAGTATTCTATTTCTGAGCATACATCGGCTGACGGATATTTGCAAGCAAGAGTTTGGGGACCCATATCAGGCTTTACCTCAGGCGCCGAGGCATGGATTAGCACAGCAAAAAACTTTAATGACGGGAAGAGCTGGTTAATTGATTTCGCGTGGGAGACCACAATTGGTTTTAGACCCCATAATGACGGTTTTGCCATTCTAATTACAGATGGAAAATACACAGACACCTGCAATTGGGGATGGCTCTCTCAGGATGCACCTCTGGGTTCGGTATATTTGTGGCGTTCACAAACTGATATGGCGGTGCCGGGATGGATAGGCGACCAGCCCCAGCCGCCGTTCATAAAAACCAGTTGGTCTATCCTAATAGATCCTGCTGGTTTTGCCTCGCTCTACCAGTCCTCCAATGCTCAAGGAACCCCTTACCGCCAAGTTTCTCTGGACCTCTCAAAAGAATGGCTCATTAAATTTGTCCTGTGTGATGGAACAAATGCGGGTTTCGATGGCGGCGACAATACTTTCAAGCTCTATCATTTTGTTACCAGACTTTCGCAAGAAATCACGCCTCCCATAGCCGAGGCAGGAGATGATATAGTTGCTGACGCCAATGAGAAGGTAACTTTGGATGGCAGCAAATCCTTTGCATCCGAACCAAATGACTGGATTATCCGGTACACCTGGAAGCGGCTGCCCGATGAGGTTGTCATTTACAGCGGTCCTGAGCCGACCTGCCAGACCAGAGCATTGGGACGTGTGGAAGAGGTCATTGAATTAACTGTTACAGATAACTATTTGGCTACAGCTTCCGATACTCTTAAAATTATCAACCGAACTACACAGGACCTAAAAGACCAAGTTGCTACACTTCAATCTCAAATAGAACAATTACAGCAGCAACATCAGGAGACCAGGGATTTAGTCGATAGAATCTGTTCTTTTCCACCTATAAGAGAGTGGCTCAGACGTGCTATCAAACTGGGCGACCTGAATCAAGATGGTAAAGTAAATATGTCTGACCTTGCTCTACTTACAAAAGATTGGCTGCATTAAATAAATTGTAGGCCAATTAAAGACCGGTCAATACTTCTACGGCACCGACACCATCAGAATAATCCAGCCGACTTCGGGAACACCATAAAGCAAAAAATTGTTTCATAAATCTAAAGGCTGTGAGGCATCCAAAGACCGATGCTCACAGCCCTTTTTATAAACTAACAATAAAGAGCAGATTTTCTTTTGTTCGCTTATTATCCGGTTATGTGTTAAAATTACATTTATATACAGAAGCAACTTTTTGGGCTGCATAGTGGATAAAGGGGTTATTTGGGAGTCGCAATTGTGAAAATAAATTTTAGTAAATACCACGGCCTGGGAAATGATTATCTGGTAATCGACCCGAACGTAGAGGACGTAACTTTGACGCCGGGTGCAATTCGGCTGATTTGCCATCGCAACTTCGGCGTCGGCTCAGACGGAATACTCTATGGCCCTCTGGGCAGTAAAGATTTGCCGCAAGTTAGAATTTTTAATCCTGACGGCAGCGAAGCGGAAAAAAGCGGCAACGGCCTGCGCATCTTTGCCAAATACCTATTCGAAAATAAACATGTAAGGACAAAAAAATTCAAAATCAAAACGCTCGGCGGAATCGTGGATGTAAATATACTGGATGAGGCCGCAAACAATATACGAATCAATATGGGTAAGGTTACGTTTGTCAGCACAGAGATACCGGTCGCCGGAAGCAAAAGAGAGGTAGTCAACGAAACCCTTGTTGTGAACAAGGCCAAATACCCTGTTACGTGCGTATCCATCGGCAATCCTCACTGCGTAATTCCAATGGCAGAGGTCAGCGAGGAAAAGGCGAGAGAGCTTGGGTCTCTTGTCGAAAACCACAAGATGTTTCCGAAACGGATTAACGTGCAGTTATTGAAGGTGCTCGACAGAAGCAATATCGAAATCAGAATCTGGGAGCGAGGCGCAGGATACACGCTTGCCTCCGGCAGCAGCTCCTGCGCAGCAGCAGCGGCAGCCCATAAATTGGGGCTGGTCGATAACAGGATAAACGTCAAGATGCCCGGCGGAACTCTACTTGTGGAAATTGCCAAAGACCGGGAGATTTTTATGACAGGTGCGGTCGAAGGCGTCTTCACTGGTTGTTTTCACGCCGACCTGAAGAAAAAACTTAAGAGCGGCATTTTGTAGAAAGGATTCACCGCAGAGCACGCAAAACACGCAGAGAAACAACAAGATATAGAAATAAAAAACTCAGCGACCTCTGCGGACTCGGCGGTAAAAGAAAGTGCCGGCAGCTTTTCCTAAAACTCGAACTGGTCCTTGAAGACGGTTTTGAATTCATAAACATCGTTGAAATCATTTACTGTATCGGTCGGCTGAGCATTCATCCATTTGTGCCTTATCATCAGGTAAACAATTTCGCCGAAATCATGCGTTGTCTTGACCCCCAAGCTATTTAAGACCAGCATCGCTAATCTTCCCCATCTCTCCAGTGCCAATTTCCTCAGCCCCTCGCAGAGCATCTGGCCACCAACGTGCATGGGTGCACTGGCTACCTTTCTTACAGTATATCCAAGTCCCTCATAAATGAACCTCAGCGCCCCGACACTGAATCTTCCATCTTCTCTGGCAATCTGTTCAAGACTCTTTCGCATATTGCCTTTCACCGGCTTTTTGGTAACTGGTTAATGGTTCAACTCTGCTCACCATCAGATTCGACAAGCTCACTACAAGCCTGAGCAAAGCCGAAGGATTGGTTAAATGGTTAAATTAACTACTCACCACTCACCAGTTACCTGATAAGGCGTCTAAAGCACCTTTAGCCCGGGTTTTGCACCTGCATCAACCGTAAGCATATAAATATCTTTTCCACCGCTGCCTGCCGCCATAATCATACCTTCCGACAACCCAAATCTCATCTGCCTGGGCTTGAGGTTCGCAAAATACACAACCATTTTGTCGGCCAGGTCCTCGGGCTTGTAGGCAGTCGCTATGGCAGCAAGAACACTTTTTTGCACCCCGCCCACATCCAGTTGCAAACGCAACAGCTTATCAGCCCCTGCAACTGCTTCCGCTTTTATCACCTTGGCAATTCGCAAATCGATTTTTCCAAAATCATCAATTGTGCATTCAGGCTTAAATCCGCCGGCGGACGGACCAATAGCTTGCGCAACAGCCGGCTGGGCCGCCGCCTTCGGACCCTGTGTTTCCTTACTTTCTTCTACCATCGCATTCACCTGTTTCTCGTCAACCCTTTCGAACAGTCGTTCAAAATCATTTATTTTATGGTTCTCTAACAGTTTTTCGACATCTGCAAAACTTAACGCTCCTATATTTAAGAATCTTTCCACCTTTTGGGCGTATTTGGGCAGAATAGGCTTTAAGTAAATTGTCAGGATGCGCACAGCATTTATCGCCGCCGTCAAGGCAGCTTGTGTCTTCTCAAGGTCGGTTTTCACCGTCACCCAAGGCTCTCTTCTCTCGAGGAACCTATCCGCATCGTCAGATAGTGCAACAATCGCTCGCGCAACGCCGGCAAAGTTAAGACCCTCGTAATCGTCAAGAATTTGCTCTTTTGCCACAGCGATTTTATTAACCAATTCTTTACCCTCCTGGTCTAACCTGCCAAGCTGCCCCTGCCAGAGCCGTGTTACCATAGGCCCGGAACGCGAGGCGAGATTGGCAAACTTACCCACCAAATCGGAATTGGTTTTGTTTATGAAGTCCTCCATCCTCAAATCTATATCATCAATGCTGTCGGTCAGCTTGCTTGCGTAATAATACCGCAGGTATTCGGGGTTTAGGTATTTCAAGCAGGTGCTTGCTTTAATGAACGTTCCGCGCGACTTACTCATCTTTTCGCCGTTCACGGTCAAAAAGCCGTGGACAAAAAGTTTGTCGCCGGTCCTGAAGCCAGTCCCCATCAGCATTGCAGGCCAAAATAGTGCGTGAAAATACATAATGTCCTTGCCGATGAAATGATATAGCTCGTATTCGCCGCTGTTCCATAGTCTTTCGAAATCAAGCCCGTTTCTGTCGCAGTAGTTTTTAGCTGAGGCCATATACCCGATAGGCGCATCCAGCCAGACGTAGAAAAATTTGTTCTCCTCGCCGGGTATCTTAAATCCAAAATACGGACCATCCCTGGATATGTCCCAATCCTTCAGCCCCGCTTTGAACCATTCGTCGAGTTTGTTTGCCACAGATTTACCCGTATATCCGCCAACGATAAGGTCTTTGAGACGCTGCTGGTAATCAGCAAGTTTGAAAAAGTAGTG
>Ga0315293_10006440_pt1 | contig 10987 bp, 9 predicted proteins | sample YL17G13_20_MG_FD_203071 | JGI IMG/M metagenome (GOLD analysis project Ga0315293, IMG submission 203071) | Sediment microbial communities from Yellowstone Lake, YNP, Wyoming, USA - YL17G13_20 | ecosystem: Environmental > Aquatic > Freshwater > Lake > Sediment | place: USA: Wyoming | collected... | reverse complement strand
AAAACCTCTTACCTCCCTGCATGTGGCCAGTTCAGAAAGGAGGCCTCGGAGTTCGGTATCACATGGCTTAGTACGACGATTAACAAAGGACTGTTAATCCTATTCATCACCTTACAGGGAGGTTTGCGGTATGCGTATCAATCATAACATCTCTTCGATGGTCACACAGGGCGCTCTGTATCAGACTAACCGGGAAACAACCAAGTCGATAGAGCGTTTGTCAACAGGTCTTCGCGTCAACCGCGCCAGCGACGATGCGGCCGGGCTGGGCGTCTCTGAAAACCTTCGCACGCAGATTCGCGGTGCAGCTCAGGCGCAGAAGAACGCGCAAGACGGCATTGCCGCCCTTCAGATCGCCGAAGGTGCCGCCAACGAAATCTCCTCGGTGCTGCAGCGCATGCGCGAGCTGGCCATCCAGTCGGCCAACGATACGCTCACCAGCACCGAGCGTGCATACTCGCAGGCAGAGTTCTCCAACCTGCAAAGCGAAGTTGACCGTATTGCCAAGGTGACCAACTACAACGGTCAGGAGCTGGTAAGCAGCTCAACCAGCCGTTTCGGGTTCAGCAATGCAGCGGGGGCCGGAAGTGTGCTGTGGATCGATGCCAACAACACCGTGGGCACCGACTCCATCACCATTGCCATCGGCACGCTCACCACCAATGCGCTGGCGGGCATCAACGTCTCCAACGTGTCGGCGCAGACCAGTGCGGTGAACTCGATCTCGGCAATCGACAACGCCATCAACAGCGTGAACACCATGCGCGCCAACGTGGGTGCATATGTGAACCGGTTGGAGCACGCGGTGAACAACCTGATCGTGTCGGAGACCAACCAGGCCGCGGCCGAGTCTCTCATCCGCGACGTGGACTTTGCCACAGAGACCACGCAGTTCACCAAGAACCAGATCCTGACCCAGTCGGCGACTGCCATGTTGTCTCAAAGCAACATGATGCCCAGCAGCGTGCTGAGTCTTCTTGGGTAGGGGCTTTTCCGCATCCGAGTAGGGCGAGGGCGAGATCCCGAAGGGGGTTTCGCCCTTCGTGCGTTTGGGGGGGATCGCCGGCTGCACCGCATCCGCCGCTGCACGTATTTTTCTTCTCAATGACGAATACCTGGGACCTCGACTCCGCTTCACAGCACGTCCATCAGTTCGGTGGCCTCGATGGCGCGCAGCAGATCGCGCTGGTTGCGCTGCTCAATGCGCATTTCCCGCCAGCAGTGTACGAAGACCACGTGCGCAGGCGACGGGCGGCGCTGGCCAACCAGGATGCGTTGCGTTCGGTGCTGTCGCGGGCCGTCCTCGACGCACCTCGTGTGGTGAGTGCGCAGAGCGTGGTCGCCACACCGGCCGACCTCTGCGGTTGTGGCGTGGTCTTCACTGCCGGCGGCGAGGGAGAGCGACTGCGGCTCAGTCTGCTTGAACAGGGCATTCCCGCGCACGAACTCACCGACTTCACAAAGGCGACATTCCCCTTGCCGGGGTTTCCGGGAAATGCCGGAGCCCTGCAGATCAACCTGCGGGTCATCGCGCACCTGGCCGCGCAGGCTGGCTGCGACATCCCTGTAGTGGTGACCACTGGCCCTGCGGGGTCCATCACTGCCCGGGTGATCCCGCGCATCATAGCAGAGAATCGCGCGTTCGGCCTCTCGTCGGTTCGTGTGGTCGAGCAGGACGAGCGACTCCACCTCACTGTCGATGACAAAATCGCCTGGCGTCTGGTGGACGATCGAGTCGAGCTCATCACCCAGCCCGACGAGACCGGTGGCCCACTCATGAAACTGCGGGCGCCGGATCCCGCATTGGGCAGCAGCGCACTGGACTGGCTTGTTGCCCGAGGATGCAGCCGCGTGTTGGTGTTGCAGGGCACGGCCGTGTACGACCCGACGCTTCTGCTGCGCATGGCCGCTGCCGGTCGCGATCGCGATGGCCTGGGCGTGGGCATCTCCCGCACGTCGTTTCCGGCCGACGATCCGTACGGCACATTCGTGAATGTCAATGATGGTGGACGCACGCAGCTCATGATTGTGGAGCAGCAGTGGCGGCCCGACGCGGTGCGCAGTGTGCGCGAGCCGGGAAGCGGGGCGTTCCTGCCGTTCAACACCGGGTTCTACGCTTTCGACGTGGAGCTTCTGCGCCGCAAGGGTCTGCCCGACTACGCGACCTCGCCCAAAGAGGTGCTGCCCGGTCTGCCCCGCGCTCCCAAGGCCGGGTTTGCGGCAACCGACATTCTGCCCATGGCCGAGAATCCGGCGGTCTTGTCGATTCCCGAGTCGTGGTTTGCCGTGCTGAAGAATGCGGGGGACCTGCGCGTACTCTCTGAGCTGGCATTGGCGCTGGGGCTTGACAGGATGGGTGTTGCGTCACAGCCACGACTCGAAGGACACATCAACGGATCGCTCGACGGCGCAGACCGGGTGCTTCGGAAGCACATCCAGGTTCCGCGCTGAGTGGCGTTGTGCCGAGAGCGTCCTGGATCCCGACGGAGGCTACACTGGCCTGATGCGCACAATATCCGTACTCAATCACAAAGGCGGCGTGGGCAAGACCACCTTCACCGGGTGTACCGCGCAGGCACTGGCGATTATGGGCTACCGGGTGCTGGCCATCGACAACGACAGTCAGCACAACCTCTCCACCATGCTTGGCGTAAGCGTTCTCACGCCGGGAATCCGCGACGTGTACCGCGCTCCCGCCGCCGATGCACCGGCACTACTTCTGCGGGCGATTCGCCAGACCGGCGTTCCGGGCCTGCACATGATCACATCCTGCCGCGACCTGTGCGATGCCGACGTGGGTGATCCGGCCGATCTCAAGCGTGCCCTTGACGCGTGTGGGCTTGAGCGGTACTATGATTGGGTCATCGTGGACAATGCGCCGGGCATGGATCGATTGCAGGCTTCGGCCATTGGCGCGTGCGACGAAATTTTCGTGCCCACAGAGCTGAAGCAGTTTGCCGTGGATGGCATTGTCGAGATGGACACGGTGCTCAGGGAGCGGTTCTCGGGTGGGGCCCGTATCTCGCGGATCATTCCGAATTTCTATCGCGATACGCTTCGACAGAGAAGTTTCCTCGCTGCACTGCGCACGCTCTTTGCCGGGCGGGTGACAGAGACGGCGATACCGGTCGACTCCGTTTTTGATGAACTGATCACCGAGGGCAAGACGCTCTTCTACCACCGGCTTCGCTCCAAGGGTGCTGCGTACTATCTGAAACTTGTGCACGAGTTGTTTGCATTGCGTGAGGAGGACGTATGGGATCGAATGCTGGGAGAACGCAACGAGCGCCTGCGCGACGAAGCACGCCAGCGGCTTCAGACGCAGCGCACAACGGGTCAAGGAGCCATCGCATGAGTGCAGAACCAGGACGGGCAGTATTTGCAGACGACGTCGACGAGGTGCTTGCCGAGAAGGTTGGCCGCCACGCCACCGACAACTCTCCCGACGCGAAGCATGGCGAGTTTTCCGACGACGAATACACCGAATTCTCCGATGCGAGGAGCACGCGCATAAGCAAGCGTCGTGAGGACTCAATGCTACGGACCATTGCGATTGTGGCAGGCGCGGTGACCGGCGGCATAGTGCTGCTCCTGGTTGCACGGTGGATTCTGCGGGGGCTTGTGGGCCGACGTTGAGAGCGGACACCACACCATGATTATCGATTTCCACACGCACGTCTTCCCCGACGAGCTGGCGCCGCGCGCGCTTGCGCAGCTTCGCGCCGACGCGCCCGATATGGTCAACCAGACCGATGGAACGCTCCTCGGGCTTCTTGACTCAATGCGCAAGTCGGGTATCTCCAAGTCGGTGGTGCTGCCCGTGTCGACCAAGGCAGAGCAGGTGCGGCCTATTAATCTGAATGCCGTACGCATCGGTTCGGAGTCGGTGGTTGCCTTCGGGTCGCTCTTCCCGCGAGACGTTCTGCAGGAGGAGGAGATCGAGTTTCTGCGCATGGCAGGCATCAAGGGCGTCAAGCTCCATCCTGAGTACCAGAACTTCCACGTTGACGATCCGGCGGTCTTTCCCCTGTACGAGGCGCTGAACGCGGCGCAGATGATTGTGGTCTTTCACGCGGGGTGGGATCCCGGCCCCTTCACATGCAACCATGCGCTGCCGCATGCCATTGCCAAGGTGGCGCGGGAGTTTCCTGACCTGCGAATCGTTGCTGCACACATGGGGGGCTTTCAGGTGTGGGACGACGTGATGCGGGAGCTGGTGGGTTCGCGGGCGTACTTCGACACGTCGGCGGTCATTGACACAATGCCACCGGGCCAGTTCATGCGCATTGCACGGCGACACGGCACGCGACACATTCTCTTCGGCACCGACTCCCCGTGGTTCGATCAGGCGCGCTACGTCAAGTGGATCGACGCTCTTCCGCTCAAGGCTGTGGAGAAAGAGCGCATCTTTGCGGGCAATGCGCGGCAGTTGCTTGGAATGGCATGAGCGGGGAGGCGAGTGCGGAGTGGGGAGTGCGGAGCGCCGCCCTGAGCCTGTCGAAGGGTTGAGGAAGTGACTCGACGAACTCCTGGATGCGTTCTCTCGGAACGACTCTGCCGGTTGTCCGGGACTGGCCTGCAGGTCCACACCGCCCCGCCCGGAAGAAAAACGCCGCGAGAGCCCGCTTGCGCGGGTCCCGCGGCGCGTCGCACGGCCGATGGGGTGCCACTCTTCCCCCCTCGACCGCTGTCTGCGGACGTCAATCAGTGAGACGAAGACGCGTCGTCGCGGTGATGGCCGTCCGAAACTCGCGGCTTCCAACGCCTGCCAGCACTATCTGCGATGTGGCGTGCGTGTCTCCCACAACCAGTTCCACCACGTAGGTGCCACCTGCGAGCAGTCTGCGACCGCTGTCGGTGCAATCCCACCACGCCAGGAACGTGGCGCCGGTCACCGTCTCGTCGGCCACCACACGAAGCAGAGTGCCGCTTTCGTCAAGGACCCTGAGCACGGCTCGCTGCGGGGAACCGCGCATGGGGAGGTCGCACGACAACTGCACCAGACTCCCCCGAAGCGTACGGATGGGTGTTACGCTGAGCACGGCTGATACGGCACTGACGCGCACGTTCGCGAGCGTCTCCGGGGCCGGTGCCTCGTTCGGCATCGACAGCGCCAAGGTCGCCTCGATCGTTGCCGGCGCCATGACCGATAGCGGTCCGGCCGCTCCAGCCCAACCTCCACACACACAGAGTGCCGTGCACGCCAATGTCAATGCTTTCATGGGTTCCCCCTCTCCACGTTGGTCAACCGATCCGTCTCACAATGTACCTCGAGCTCAAGGCTGCCTCAGCCGATCCCGGATCCGAAAAGGCAGCAGTGCAGGTGCATGGTGGGTGCCTCTGCACTGTGTCTCGGCGTCTCCTCCCTCCATCAGAGTGAAACCAACTCACCTGACAAGTCGTGCCACTGTTCCAACAATGTCTCCCAGCCGGGCATTGATCAGCAGCACCGGAAACGCCAGGTACGCCGCAAACCCGGAAATGAACACGACGTGTTTCATGGCACCTCCCCTCTATGCAGCGCAGTCTGCCCGATCACCCAGCTCGCTTGTCCTGCCACACTACCAATCTACGGAGGAAACCCCGATTCGACGATGGTGGCGTCAACAAAGCGTTTTCCAGGAGAAAACAGCGACGCCATCCACAGTACCTGGCGTGCCCCTGTCATCGCCCTTTCTTCGCCCGCCTCAGATCGACAAACACTCCATGCGTGTCTTCTCCGGCGCAGCAACCAATCGCGCTTGTCCCCGACACCGCCAAATACTATTCTCAGTGACTCGCACTGCACCGCCCCGACCCGCGCTCCACGAAAGGCACTGGCATGCGCTTTCTCGCCGACTTTCACATCCACTCGCCCTACTCACGCGCGACGTCCAAGGAGCTGACGTTTCCCAATCTGTACAAGTGGGGACAGATCAAGGGCATCTCCCTCATTGGCACGGGCGATTGCACGCACCCGGCCTGGATCAAGGCAATGCACGCGCAGTTGGAGCCGGATGATGCGGGCCTCCTCAAGCTGCGGTCCGAGCACCTGCCCGATCCCAGCTCAGTCCCGGCGGACGCCGCTCCCGTGCGCTTCATCATTACCGGCGAGATCTCCTGTATTTACAAAGCGGGAGGAGCCACGCGCAAGGTGCACAACGTGGTGGTGTTGCCCGATCTGGATGCAGCCGAGCGCTTCAATGCACGGTTGGAACGCATCGGCAACATCCGCTCCGACGGACGCCCAATCCTCGGACTTGACTCACGCAACCTCCTCGAAACGCTGCTGGAAGTCTCCGACCGCGCCATGCTCATCCCCGCGCACATCTGGACGCCGTGGTTCTCGGTGCTGGGCTCCAAGTCGGGCTTCGACTCCATCGAAGAGTGCTACCGCGATCTCTGCTCGCACATCTGCGCGCTGGAGACCGGGCTCTCCTCCGATCCGCCCATGAACTGGATGGTGAGCAGCCTCGATCGGTACACGCTGGTGAGCAACTCCGACGCGCACTCGCCCGGTAACATCGGCCGCGAGGCATGCCGGTTCGACTGCGAGCTGAGCTACGATGCGGTGATGTCGGCATTGCGGACGCGATCCGGTTTTGAGGGCACACTGGAGTTCTTTCCCGAAGAAGGCAAGTACCACGTTGACGGACACCGTGCGTGCGGGGTTCGGTTTCTCCCCGAAGAGAGTCGCGCGCACAAGGGACTCTGCCCTGCATGCGGCAAGGAACTGACTCTCGGCGTGATGTACCGCGTGGCAGAGCTTGCCGACCGCACCACCGCAACGCAACCGGCCGGAGCCCGGGGATTTCGCAGCGTTCTGTCGCTGGACACCATTGTCGGCGAGATCCTGCAGTGCGGCTCGTCAAGCAAGAAGGTCGTTGCCGAGTACACGCGCCTCATCGGAGCGCTGGGGCCGGAACTGGGCATCCTGCTCGACGTGCCGCTTGACGATGTGCGCAAGGCATCGACGCCGCTTCTGGCCGAGGCCATTTCGCGCATGCGCGTAGGCGCCATCCGCGCGGAGCCCGGGTACGACGGTGAGTATGGCGTCATTCGGGTATTCGCCGACGGAGAGATTGACACATTGCGCGGACAGACTGCTCTTGCGGGAGTGTCGGTGGCGCCCACACGCAAGCCGCGCACCCCGCGCGCAGCACCGCCAGTGCCCATGGTCCGGGAAGCGGCTCCCGCGTCTCTGCCCGAGGAGGACGACGAGGCGTCCTCACCCGACGGCCTCAACGCAGCCCAGCGCGCGGCAGCCACTGCACCGTTTGGACCCACGGTCGTGATTGCGGGCCCGGGTACCGGCAAGACGCGCACGCTTGTCGAGCGCGTGGTGCGACTGGCGGTCGAGCGTTCCGTGGATGCCCGCACCATCCTCGCAGTGACCTTCAGCAACCGGGCGGCTCGCGAGATGTCCGAGCGTATTGACGCGGCACTCACGGCACGAGGCATCCCGCGCTCTCCCGAGGTGACCACATTCCATCGCCTGGGACTGCGCCTGATCCGCGAGCATGCTGCGCGCCTGGGTCTTGGAGCGCGGGCGACGGTGCTTGCGGAGGACGACGTGGAGCACCTGCTGTCGCAGTTCGATCCAGCCGAACGCGTGGGCACTGCCTCGGACCTGGAGCGCCGGATCCTTGCCGCAGTGCAGGAGTGCGGGTCGGTCGATCCCTCACGACTTGCGTCACTACTGGGACCCGGGTACGCGAAGTTCGCTGCATACAAGCGGGAGCGTGGCCTCGTGGATTTCTCCGATCTGCTATTGCTCCCCTGTCAACTGCTGGAGTCCGACGAGGGCGTCCGCAGCGCATGCCGCGCGCAGTGGCCGCACATTCTCGTTGACGAGTTCCAGGATGTCAATGCTTTGCAATACCGCTTGCTCGGACTGCTTGCGCCGCAAGCCGCCGACCTCTTTGCCATTGGCGACCCCGATCAGGCAATCTACGGATTCCGCGGATCCGACGTGCGCTACTTCAACCGCTTCAGCGACGACCATCCGGGCGCACGCGTGGTTGCGCTGAACCGCAGTTACCGCTCCACCCCCGCTATCCTGCGAGCCAGCGCTGCGGTGATCGCTCCCTGCGCCCTTGCCGACAAGGCGGGCATGCGCAGTTCGGTGCAGGGCCCCGACGCCATCACCGTCTTCTCGCTGCCCACCCCCGCCTCCGAAGCAGAGCATGTTGTCAAGACCGTAGAGGAGCTGATTGGCGGCACCTCGCACTTTGCCGTGGACTCTGGACGCAGCGGCGACGGTCGCGGCAGCGGTGTGTCGTTTCGTGACATTGCCGTGCTTTGCCGTACGCACGCGCACGGCGACACCGTGGCAGAGGCGTTCGCGCGTTCGGGCATTCCGGTCTGGCGCGCGGCCCGGCGATCTGTCCTTGACACGAAGGGCATTCGAGCGGCGCTGGCCGTGCTGGCCGCCGCAGATGCCGTTGACAACGCAGGTCTGCTTGCCGACGCCGTGGATCGGGGCATTTGCGGTCTCCCCCGCAAGGCATCGTCGAACCTGGCACAACGCATCCGCTCAGAAGCGAGCGACGCACTCTTCGTGCTTGACCGACTCATGCGCGACAACGCGCAGCCGCGCGGGGAGCGGGAGGCGCTCTCTGCGTTTCGCACGGCATTTCAGAGCGTGGTCACCGCGGTGCGGCAGAAGGCGTGCTCGCGCGCCGTGTTGCTTGCGTCGTCATCGGTTGGCGTTGACGAGGAGGAACTGGTGACGCCGCCGTGGAAGTGGCTGTCGTCTCAGGCTGACAACGCCGGTACTGTCGCAGAGTTGCTTGCCACCACCGCTCTCAATCACGACGGCGACTTCTACGACCCGCGCGCCGAGGGTATCAGCCTCATGACGCTTCACGCGTCCAAGGGCCTGGAGTGGCGCGTCGTGTTCATTGTCGGATGCGACGATGGCGCCATGCCCCTTCGTCGAGGTCGCGAGGAGCCGAACATGGACGAGGAGCGGAGGCTGCTGTTCGTTGGTATGACGCGTGCGAGAGAGCGCCTTTTCCTCTCATGGCCGCGCACCCGGGTGCAGCGTGGAGAGCGGAGCTCGGGCACACCATCGCCCTTCCTTGGTGACATCCCCGGGGCGCTCAAAGACGAGATTGCGCCGGTGTTGCCGAAGCCTCGGAGTCGCGCGGATGGCGTGCAGTTGGGGCTCTTCGATTGAGCGGGGCTTCGGCGTTCGGACCGGATCTCGGCTCAGGTGGCAACACGTTGATTTTGCACAGAATCCACGAACATGCTCCGACCCTCTGCAGCGCCCGAATCATCTGAGACGCTCCATCGGCAATAAATCGAAACCGCGCCGCGTAGTCTTGTCGGGTGACGAGAAAAGAAGAATGTGGTGATCGTCACCAAGTGAGTGGTGAGTGAAGTTTCCTGCACTAAGGGGATCCCTCCCCGAGAGCCCGCCGGCCCCTCCTCCGGCGGGTTCTTTTTTTGTTGGGGGATCTGGGGACGAACTTCAGTTATTTTATTAAAATAACTGAAGTTCGTCCCAAATTCCTGAGATGCCACCACCTCGCACAGATGAGGTCAGACCCGTCGATCCGCCCAAAGACCTACTCAATCCACCCCTTCTCCTCCAAGGCCGCATAACCATTCATGTACCGCACATACCATACCCACTTCATGGGACTGTGGTGGTCGAAGAGGAACCGGTAGGTCGTGTCGCCGTGTGTGCACTCGAAGACATCCTTCTTCTGAATCACCGGGAACGCTACTTCGCCAATGGGGAAGCGCAGATGCGCGTGCCCGGAATCCGTCGGCACAAACGACAGCTCAGACGTGGTGAGGGTGAGGGTGCCGGCGCCCCTCGACTCGAACCGGTTGCGTTCGTTGCACAGCATGAGCGTCACGTTGGTACTTTGCGTGATGGTGCTGCCCGCGGCCGTTGATGCGATCTTGTCAAGCACCTGCTGCCGGTGCCAGGTTGACCAGTCCTTCAGGTCGCTCAGTCCCGTGGCATCGGGCTTCTGCGGCGTGATCCTGCACCACGGGTCCATGTCCCATGCTGTGCTGCACGATGAACACCGGATGGTGTTGCCCGACATCACCAGCGCATCCCCAGTCCGACAGTGCGGGCAGATCCACACGAACCGCTCCAGCCCCTCGGTCAGGCGCGTGCCCGAGAAGGAGGCTGCGAGATTCGCCGGGTCCTTGATGTCGTTCTGGTACAGCATGGACTTCATCCTGAGAAAGAGATCATCGTGGGAGAGCCTCGAGATCTCCTCTGCGGGAATCACCTTGACAGTCACAAGCACTCGCCCCTTGCGGGTGGTCTGCGCCCACCACGGCTTGACCAGGAAGTTGCCCTGCAAGTGCACCACCACGAGAGGACACGCGGCACGCTTGACAATCCGCTCCAATCCCTTGTACAGAAGCTGCGTCTCTCCGTCCCAGGTGGTCTGGCCCTCGGGGAAGATGCACACGGGGTAGTTGCCCGACAGGAATCCGAGGGTCGCCTTCATTGCCTTGAAGTCCGATGCGCCCTTCTTCTTTGGGAATGCCCCGATGGAGCGGAGATACCATTGCGAGAGCGGGCTTGCGCGGAACGCGTCGTCGTTGCACATGAGCGCCACGGGGTGATTGCTGTAGTAGCCTACAATCCACGGATCGAAGAACGTGCCATGGTTGGACACGAGCACAAACGGCGCCTTCTCGGGGAAGTGCTGCGACTCGGGTGTGAGCGCAAAGCCATACTGCGGCTTGAGAACGTGCGTGACAAACGGTCGCGAGACATTCCACATCCACCATCGATAGGTCGCATTGAACTGCTTGGACACAGGGAGCCTCCAGTGAGAGGTGCAGGCGCTGCTCTCCCGAAAATACACGAGGAGCCCGGGAGGAGAAGTGAGGATCGAGAAGTGAGAAGGAATCGTGACAGAACCAGGTCTCCAGACGCATGCTCGCGACACGCCATTAGAGCGCTGCTTGACTCGACGGGCAGAGGAGGATGGAACTTCTCGATTCTCACTTCTCGCTTCTCGGTTCT